>Ga0157374_10000036_pt1 | contig 176499 bp, 159 predicted proteins | sample M25metaG_FD_115308 | JGI IMG/M metagenome (GOLD analysis project Ga0157374, IMG submission 115308) | Miscanthus rhizosphere microbial communities from Kellogg Biological Station, Michigan, USA - M2-5 metaG | ecosystem: Host-associated > Plants > Roots > Rhizosphere > Soil | place: USA...
AGCCCGGTCCTGCATTGCCTTTCGATGCCGGCGATTGTTTATCTGCGGTCTTCATTTGGATTCGCTTACTTGAGCCCCAAGAGCGTCTTTGTTGCGTTTGCTTGGGCAATGATTCTGTTTGCCGTTTACGCATGGCAAGAACCGGGACAATGGCAGCAGTTCGGTGGCGTGGTGGTCTTTGGGGTGGGAGCGGTGATTTTATATTCCGGTCACTTGTTGAAGGCTTTCGTTTGGGAAATCCGGCGTAAAGGGGAACATGATTTCTTCTCCGGCAGATCCCATTTCTCCCGCCTGCCTATCGTTGGCAAATCGAATTCGGCAGAGACCATTATCCGTCTATGGATCGAACCATTCATTGTCTGTGCTTTTGCCCTTTTTTGGGGTTCGCGATGGCTCCTCGCAATAGGTGGAGCGCTTTGGTTTAAAGAGTTCATCAATTTCTGGTATAATTTGCGACAGGGTAAAAAGCAGGAGGATGTTTTTGATGACGCGACAGAATCACTGGGAAGAAAAAGCGATTCGCCTACCTCTACTACGCCGATGGCGACCGGACGAAAAGAACGTCAGCAACGGGCGCGAATATCCCATGCCACATTTGAACATGACGAACGTCGTCATGCGAAGTGCCTTCGCTTAATGCCGCCCTACACTCTCGAACAGGCCGAAGCGAATCACCGATTGCTCGTTGGGCAGGTTTGTTCCGATCTCAACCAATCTTCGGACGAGAGCAATCAACAAACAGCCCCTCTCGACGAAGCACTCAACTACTTCCGCAAGAAATTTGCAGGTTAAACTTCAAAAAGACTCCATGAGCTTTTTGATATCCTCGACACGCCACGCCGTCGTATTAGGACCGAGTTTTACACTTTTCGGAAACCGCCCATCCTTCACTCCCGCCCACCAAGTTGTTCGCCCAACAGGTACTAGCTTCAAAATCGCAGGCAATCTTAAAAATCCTTGGTCAGGTAATTCTTCGCTCTCATTCATGTTGTATGCTCCTATTTTTGATGGGCTATCTGCCATCTATCATTATTGATTATAAGTTAAGGGAGCTCATTTGTTAAATTAACGCGGTAACTTTTTTTCTACCAGTCTGGAGAATCTGAAAATCATGCCGGGTATATGGGCGGGTATGCGGAAAAATCGAACCGCTATTTTTCATTATCTTTCCGATGTTTATACCCCTCATATGGGAGTGACCGGGGGCACCATTCTTTAATACGTGGCAATATATAGCCGTCCGGCATAGCTTTCTAAAGCTTGGAAAACTGCCATTCTCCGCAAATCTCTCGTTCGATCCCGTTTATTGCAATTCTAATCAGAGGCGGGTATAATGGCGGGTATATTTTACCGTAGAGGATTGGATTGAATGGCGTTGACGGAAATGAAAATTAGAAAGGCGACACCTAAGACGCAACCTTATAAAATTGGAGACGGAGGCGGCTTGTGGCTTAAAGTCATGCCGAGCGGTTCAAAGATATGGCATTTTCGATTTACTATTAATGGGAAAGAATCGATTACATCGATTGGCAGCTATCCGGCGATTGGTTTGAAGGAAGCGAGAGACAAGAGCCACGAATTGCGAAAACTCGTTTCAGAGGGCGTTAATCCCGTCGCCAAGAAAAAAGAAATGAAACGTCTAGCACGTTTTAACTCTGACAACAGTTTCATTGCGGTAGCCACTGAATGGTATAATACGAACAAAAACAACTGGACGCCAGACCATGCACAGAAACTTTGGAGACGACTTGAGCTTCATATACTGCCCACACTAGGTTCCCGCCTAATTGCCGAAATTTCAACCCTTGAGCTTCTCGACGTTTTGCGGAAGCCTGAAAAGGATGGCAAGACGGAGACGACTCACCGAATTCTTCAAACGTGTCGTCAAATCTTTCGGTTCGGGGTGTTGATGCAAAAGCTGAAATACAATCCCGCTAACGATCTAGATGGGGTATTAAAGGTGCACAAAACCGTTAGCTATCCCACTATTGGTCACAATCAGCTTCCCGAATTCATCGAAAAATTAGAGCAATCGCCAACCAGTCTGCTCAATCGCCTCGCTATCAAAATGCTCTTACTTACGTTTGTTCGCCAAGGTGAGCTTCGGCGCGCAAAATGGAGCGACGTGGATTTCAAGGCAGCGGAGTGGCGGATTCGGCCTGAGACCACCAAAATGCGGACGCTGCACCACGTCCCCCTATCGAAACAGGCGCTGGATGTTCTGCGCGAAATCCACAAGCTTTCCGGCGATTCTGAATACATTTTCCCTTCGCAGCAGCACCGGCGTAATCCGTTCATGAGTGAAAACACCATCAACAAGGTCATTCACCAGATGGGCTACAAAGGGGTTCTCGTCGGACACGGGTTTCGCTCCCTCGCTTCGACAATTCTTAACGAACAAGGCTTCCGAGCTGATGTCATTGAGCGTCAACTGGCACATATGCCACGAGATAGAATACGCGCTGCCTACAATCGCGCCGAATATTTGATGGAACGACGGGACATGATGAATTGGTGGGCAAAATTTCTCATGGGGGTCGGCCTTAAATAAGGACGTGAGGATCAAGAACCTCGCGACCGTCGCCGTCTTGATTTATCCGCGTTGCCAAGGCCGCCGCTGGAAAATCCAGACCGCGACTATACGCACCTCTCAAACACCGAAAAGCAGACTTTTCCGTGTTAGATGTTTGGCTGCGCTAAGTTGCTGCCCCGCTCGTGCCTCGCTGCTTGGCAGCTTTTTTCCGATGCCTTCGGGCGGCTGGCCGTCAAGGCATCCAACAGTCTCCCAAATTGTCCTCATGCTTGCGGGAATTTGTGACCCTCTGTCGGAGCCTCCTTGACCGCCTACCTTTTTTACCCGTCGGCGGTGGCCTCTAACTTTTTGCTTTCGATGGCTCTCTGCAAAAAGATGAAAGCGATATTTACCAATGAAATGCCCGACTTGCCGGTATTCAACCAACGCGTAGCTTTGGCGATGCAAAATGGAATCTGCAAGTTGTGCTTGCGGCCAGCGAAACTGAAGAAATCGCACATCATACCGGAGTTCAATTACTCGGCCATGTATGACGACCGTCACCGCATCGAAGGTGTTTCAAAGCAGCGGCGTATCTACCTGCAAAAGGGCGTTTACGAGCACATGCTTTGCGGTGATTGCGAACAGAAGTTTTCGTGCTGGGAAAAGTATTACAAACACATCGTTTACGATGATGGCTTGGAGCTTGAGGAGCAGGGCTCAAACTATCTTATCCTGAAGGGCATTGATAGTCCCCAAGCCTATTTGCATCACCTCTCGCTGATCTGGCGAATGGCAATGAGCACGCTCCCCATGTTCCGCATGGTTGATCTTGGGGAAAAGCATTCAGAGCGCATCCGCCAGTTGCTGCTCACCGAAAACGGCAACGATTTCCTGGAATACCCGGTGGGGATCACCGCTTTAAGGTTGCTGGGGAAATTTGAGCCGGGCTGGATATATCCTCCCGATTTCGTCCATGACTCCAAGCGCAGGAGAGTTTATCGCTTTGTCATCGCGGGCTTTCTTTATCAGGTTTACGTGAGCAGCCAGCCCCTGGACAGCGACCCCGCACTGCTGGAAGAGCAACGAGGGCGAATTTTCGTGAACATTGCCAACGCGATGGACATTCCATTCATCGCAAAGAACCTGAAAGAACTTCATCTCGCCCTCAAGCACCACGAAGCGAAAAAGAAAAAGCGGTGATAGTAAGCCTTATCGCGGCCAAAACCGCCACTTAAACCACAAGCATAAAAATGTCTTTTGTTTTACAAATGCTTTATATTTTTCACGGTCAAGTACTACGGTCAACCGTGAAAACCGTGAAAATGGGTGCGAAGCTATGAAAAGGGAATTCACCTTCAGACCCTTTATTCATCGGGCTTCCCGCACATTTTGCAAAACTGTGCAAAGCTGTGAAAACCCATTTTTCTCAATTAGAAATCCGTTGCTCTATCCGGCTGAGCTACGGGTGCTTGGAAGGGATTTCCGGCCGCTCATGGGAGCCACCGGAAATCAGGCGGATACTATGCGCGACTCGTTTGCGATGGCAAAGAGATTTGAGCATTCTTTACGCCGCATTTTCCGCGGGGACAATCACCCGGGCCAGGGCGGCGCGGTGGCGGGCGAAGCTTGCCAGGGCAATCACGGCACAGAGCGCCACCCAGAGCGGGAGATAGGACAGGCCCCGACCGACCGCAGCCTCGGGATCACCTCCGTCACGAACGGCTTTGAGCACGAGGGCGAAGATGAGGCTAATGAAGCCGTAGCCGAGATTGAAGGCCATGCCCTTGAAGGACAGCACGGTGGCGCGATGGCTCGAATCCACGATGGCGTTCAGATAATAGGAAACGAGGTAGCCCAGTGCCATCATGGCGGAGGCGAGCGGGAAGAGAAAAATCACGCCCCAGTAGGACCAGCGACAGGCCACGCCGCACAGCCCGGCCAGGACAATGATGGCGAGGATGAGGTAATTGCGTAGCAGCGAGTTTTTCGTCGCCATGCGCCGGGCAAAGGGGGAGACGATCATCCCAATGCCGCCCATGGTCGCGCCAATGATGCCGAAGGTTGCCTCGGGCAGGTGGATGAGGCGAAAATAGGAACTGGAAAGCGTAAGGAAGAGGCGCACCACGCTGTCGAGCATCACCCCGGCGACGATGACGAAGAGCGCGACGGGCGTTTGCACAATCCAGCGGCCCGCCTTGCAGGCGAGGTGCCAGGCCGTGCGCTCCGCCCCGGCGGCCGCATCCTGATTTTCCGGCGCCACGTGGGTGAGGCGCTGGACGGGTTCGCGGAGTCCGAGCGCGGTCCACAACGTGACGACGGCGCTCAGTAAATTGAGGTAGAGCGGAAAGCGCAGCGTGGTCTCCTGGGTGAGCTGCACGTGGAGGCCGAGAAAAGACAGCCCGCGGCTCATGAAGGCGGGATCATACACCGCCCCGCCGACGAGCATCGCGATCACCATCCCCACGCTCTGCCAGCGCATCACCTGGTCGAGCACCTGCGGCCATTCCGCCGAGCGCCCCTGCTCGGCCAGTGAATCGAAAACGAGCGCCTCATCCGCGCCGCTCGCCATGCCCTCGGCCATGCCGCTAAGAATGCGGTTGGCGAGACAGCAGAGCATCAGCACCGCACCACCATGGGCGGGGGCGAGAGCGAGGAGCATCATTTCCAGCACCATGAGGATCGCCGCGCCAACGACGAGCGGGCGACGCCCGATGCGATCCGCCAGCACGCCGGCGGGCAGATCGGTGAAAACGATAGCGAGCGCCCAGGCAAAATTGAGCAACGTGTATTCCGCGCCACTGAGGCCGAGATCAAGAAACAGCACGGCCAGCACGGGATAGTAAAACCGGGCGTTGAAGAGCACGCGGAAGAGCACAAAGCGCCGCCAGTTGCGGTCGGCGAGATTGGATGGCGTGGAGATGGAGTTCATTACAGAGTCCGCAGATTACGCAGATTTTCGCAGATTGGAAGACAGGCGTGGATTGCAGCCATTGTTACACGCGACTGGGACGGGATCCCTCGACTTCGCTAACGCTCCACTCGGGATGACGACGGACTGAAAGATTTAAAAAATCTGCGTTAATCTGCGAAATCTGCGGACAAACTCCGCCCACAAAAAAAGCGCGAGCACCGGATTGCCCGGTGGCTCGCGCATGGTTGAATGAAAAGCACTACAGGTCCGCAATCAGCTTCCGCACTTCCTGCTTGGTCTTGCCGAGGCGGGTTTGGAGGCGGCCGTAAAGTTCGTCGTCCTTGCCTTCGGTAAAGGTGAGGTCGTCGTCGGTGAGCTGACCGTATTTCTGTTTCAGTTTGCCCTTCAATTCGTTCCACTGGCCTTTGAGTTCTAGTGTTGTCATAGCAACCATAAATCGCAGGCGACAGCCAGTCTGGCCCCCCTTTCGGTGCCAGCGGGCATCGTCGATAGGACCGATGGGTCGAATAGGACACCTCCCCTGCCTCCTACTTTTTAATCTGCGCCGCCGGCGACTCCCATCCGCCGCCAAACATTTCCCCGCCTTTTTCCGCTTTCCAAAGCGGGCTGGTTCGTTTTTCATCGCGGCGCATCATGTCAAAAACCTCTGCCCGCCCGAAATTTCAACGCATCGTTCTCAAGCTCAGCGGGGAAGCACTCCGCGAGCCCGGCAGCGGCGATAATATTTCGCCGCAGATCGTCCAGGATATTTCCAAGCAAATCCGCGAGATTCACAAGATGGGGGTGCAAATCGCCATCGTGATCGGCGGCGGCAACATCTGGCGCGGCCTTTCCGCCAGCCATCGCGGGATGGAGCGCACCACGGCCGACTACATGGGCATGCTGGCCACCGTTATTAACGGCCTCGCGCTCCAGAGCGGCCTCGAAGCGGTGGGCATCAGCACCCGGGTGCAGACGGCCATCGACATGCAGCAAATCGCCGAGCCGTTCTTCCGCCGCCGCGCGGTGAGCCACCTGGAAAATGGCCACGTGGTCATCTTCGTCGCCGGCACGGGCAACCCTTTTTTCTCCACCGATACTACCGCCGCCCTGCGCGCCAACGAGATCGGGGCCCAGGTGATCCTCAAGGCCACCAAGGTGGATGGCATCTACGACGAGGATCCGAAGAAAAACCCGAAGGCGAAGAAATTCGACCGCATCACCTTCGTGGAGGCGCTCACCCGCCGCCTGCAGGTGATGGATTCCACCGCCTTCAGCCTCTGCATGGACAACAAGATGCCGATCATCGTCTTCGACATGATGCAGTCGAACAACATCCGCAATGCGGTATGCGGTAAAAAGGTGGGCACGCTGGTGACTGCATAGACGAAGCGGAAAATCCGGTTACATTAACTTTCCAACCGCATCCTCATTTCACCGATTTTCTTATGACGACTCCCGACGACATTCTTTTGGAAACTGAAGACTCCATGGACAAGGCCGTGGATTACATGGGGCACGAATTTTCCGGCGTCCGCACCGGCAAGGCCTCCCCGGCCCTCGTGGAAAACGTGGATGTCGAGGCCTACGGCGCGTCCATGAAGCTCAAGCAGCTCGCCCTCATCACCACGCCCGAGCCGCGGCTCCTGGTGATCCAGCCCTTCGACGCCAGCACGACGAAGGACATCGAGCGTGCGATCAAGGAATCCAAGGTGGGCATCACCCCCGCCGTGGATGGCAAGATCATCCGCCTGCCCATTCCCGAGCTCTCCGAGGAACGCCGCCGCGACCTCGTGAAGACGATCAAACAAATGGCCGAAGAAGCCCGCGTGCGCGTGCGGAGCTGCCGCCGCGACGGCATCGACGGACTCAAGAAGCTGAAGAAAGAAAACTCGATCACCGAGGACGATCTGGAGAGCATGGAAGCGGAAGTGCAAAAGCTCACCGACCAGTATGTGAAGAAGATCGACGAGCTCTTCACCATCAAGGAAGCCGACATCATGAAGGTGTAGGCGCACGCCCTGTCCATCACCCATTTTTTGCACCATGAAAAAACTGTTGCTCGCTCTTGCCATCGTCTCGGCCCTGGCCGTGTTTTCCAGCTTCTACGCCTTTGGCGAGCCCAGTGGCGTCGTCCGGCCCGCCCCGAATTTCACCTGGGTGGGCGCTCCCGGCCACACCAGCCTCGCGAGCATGAAAGGCCAGCCCGTCGTGCTGCTGATTGCAAAGTCCCCTCGCGAAGGCGCTTTTCGCAAGCAGGCGCAGATTTTACAGAAGATCTACCAGCAATTCGCCAGCCGGGGCGCGGTCTTTGCCGCCGCCTTTACGCAGGAAGGCGGCGTGATCCACAGCAACATCCCCTTTGTAACGGCCAATGACGGAGCGCAAGTCGCCACCAGCTACGGCGTCCAGGGCGGCTTCACCATCGTGATCATCGGCAAGGATGGCAATGTGGACTACGAAACGACAAAGGTGCTGCCTGCCCAGCGCGTCCACGACGTGATTCAGAACTCCTACGCCGTCCAGGCGGCAGAGCGGAAAGCGATCTAAGCGAGGAGCATTAAAGCTCAGCCACGCTTGTCTCGAAGACCCGGCCTGGCATTTAGAAAGTTTTAGAAGCGGCGTTGCCGCGCTGGAGAGATAATTTTTGAAACGCTCACTGCGTTCCTGCTTGGTCTTTCGGATTTGAGCAAGAGCAGGAGCAAGACAAAGAGTAAGACTTCCTTTATGTTACTTATTCCCCCAGCCCTTGCAGCTTCGCCCGGGCTGAGCTAAAGGAGTGGCCGCGTATCTATGTCCCGCCAATTTCTTACCACGCTCGCCCTCAGCGCCGTCTTTTCCCTGGCTGCCCTCCCCTCCTTTGCCGATAGCGGCGCCTCGCTCGACTCCATCAGCAACCAGAGTGTTCCCGCTGGAAAAAGCCTGGTCATTCCTTTGACCGCCAGCAACTCGGATGGCACGCCACTCTCCTTCACTGTGACCAGCAGCGATCCCTGCGTGGTCGCGCGGGTGAAGACCGGCCTCCAATTTCTCCGGCTCAATATCACTCATACCGATAGCGGTCAGGAAGGGGATTCGGATTATAGCGGGACCCTTATCATGGCGCTTTTCCGGGACTGGACGCCGAATACGGCGGGAATTATCGGTGGCCTGGCGCAAAGTGGTTTCTACAACGACCTCACCTTTCACCGCCTGCATAACGGCAGCGATTTCAAAATTATCCAGGGTGGGGATCCAAACGGCGATGGCTCCGGGGGCCCCGGCTTTGAATATCCCGATGAATATGCTCCACAGCTCATGTTCGCCGGTGATGCCCAACTGGCGATGGCCAATTCCGGGCATGACACGAATGGCTCCCAGTTTTTCCTCACCTCCGGCGCCAATCGTGTCTTCGACTTTACCTACACCATCTTTGGACAGCTCACCCGCGGACGGGACATTCTCACCGAGATGTTTAACGATACGGCCGTCAACTCGGAGTCGCCCGATAACCCGGTTACCATCTCATCGGCAACCGTACTCCCGCGCACAAGCAGCACAAATTCCGACGCCATCCTGGTGCTGAGCGCGCCGGCTGCTTCCGGCATCGGCACTTCCTCCACCATCACGGTTACGGTCAACGATGGAAACGGACATACCGATCAACAAACGTTTACGGCGACTCCCACGCTGGACACCACCGACGATCCGCCCTTCCTCGCGGCAACGCTGCCGGACAAGATTTCCCCGGCCTATACCATCGTTAAAATCCCGATGAGCTACATCGATTTGGAAGACGATCCGGTGGCAGCCACGGGAAAGTGGCTCAGTGCGACACCCAACCTGCTGCAAAGCGTCACCACCACCAAAGCCTATTATTTCCTCACGCCTCCCTCCTTTACCGGCTCGCTGGAATTGAAGCTCGGTTTTTATGAAGTCGGCACCCATTATCGGGGTGGCAGTTATGATTCTTCGCCTTTGACGCTGGGCGACACCGATGTCGTGGATATTTCGGTCGGCGATTCGAACTACACTTTGAAGAGCATGGTCGGCAACGGCCTGGCAGTGGAAAAGGGCACCGCTATCAACCAAGTGCTGGCAAAAATCGTTTATGCCAATACCACTGTAAAAACCTCCCACTTCGGAGCCACCATCAATTGGGGCGATGACGTCATCACGGTCGGCACGATCACGAAATCCAGTTCCGGCGCGCTCGTGGTTTCCGGCAACCACACCTATTCCACGGCGGGCACCTATCCGGTGAAGATTTCCGTTTACGATATCTTCGCCAAAACCAGCGCCGCCGGGGTCAAACGGGAACTGGATCTCACGGCCTGCATTACCGACTCCAGCACCGCCCCGCTCGCCGTGCAGGGGCTTACGCTTACGGCCCAAAAATCGCCCAAGAGCTTTACCGGCACCGTGGCCACCTTTTCCGATGTCAACGCCAGCAGCACTGCGGTCGCTGGCGATTACACCGCGTTGATCGACTGGGGGGATGGCAATCTCACGGCGGGCACGGTCGGAGGCAGCTTCACCAGCGGCTTTACGGTCACTGGCACGCATACTTACACCGATTCCGACGCCTATTCAGTAGCCACCCGCATTGTCCGCACCAGCGACAGCGCCACTGGCTATGGTTATGGACGCATGGTCGTCAGCGGCAGCGTCACCACCATGCCTCCTTTCCGCAATGTGGATCTCCAGGGCAAATGGCTGAGCCTCAAAACCTATAACACGGTGGAAAACAGCGTTACGGTCGGCCATATCATCGGGCAGTTCAAGGCAACCAATACCGGAACCGTTGCCTCCCCTGCTGGCACGGCCACGCTGTATTATTCCACCGATGCCTATTACGACGACGGCACGGACATCAACACCAGCTATGCCAAAGACACCCAGCTCGGGCAGGTAACCATCCCGGCACTGCAACCGGGCAAGAGCAGCATCATTTACTTTGTGAAGAAGGCGGTCACGGGCAAAAATGGACCGGTTGACCTTCCCGACGGCGTGGACATGACGAGCCCCTCCACCACCTCGTCCACCATTATCACGCGGTTGCAAGCGACCTATCCCAGCCCGCAATTAATCGATGTGACCCACAATATCGTGGCCCGTCCCAGCAAGTAGTGCGCGCCTGGAAATAATGGTCAACACTCACTGGTTGAATCAGAAACTTTCCACGCGGCTCTGGCGGAGAAACGTCTCCGGCGACACGCCGTAGATCCGCTTGAAAGTGCGGGAGAAGTGAAACGCATTGGCAAAGCCAAGCTCGTCGGCGACCTCCTTCACCAGCATCCGCTGATCGAGCAACAACTCAGCGGCCCGGTTCATTTTTAGCTTCGTCAGGAACCGGTAGGGCGAGGTGGCGGCGAAGCGCTGGAAAAGGCGCGAGAGATAAGATGGATCGATATGACAGGCGACCGCGGCCTCCTGGGCGGATTGCAGCGCGAGAAAGCGTTCCTGAATGACCCGTCGGGCGCGTTGAAAGGTTTCAAAGGCCCGCACCTCCACCGAGCCATACGGCACCGCCTGCTGGTCAATTTTCATAATGAGAACCTCCAGCAGAGCGGAGCAAATGGAGGAGCCATAACGGCTCCCGGCCGCCCCCTCGCGTTGCAGCAATTCGTATAAGTCGGCGACCTCCTGGGGGGCCGAAAGCTGCACCACCTGCCATTTTCCCAGGATGCTATCGGCCAGGAGTCGCTGGGCCGCCTTGCCGACGAAGTCCACGTAATACTTGAGCATCGGCCGCTCACGATCGCTGCGAATGAGATGTCTCACCCCGGGGCCATAGGCAAAAACCATCCCCGGAGCGAGCCGGTAACTGCCGCCTGCGAGCTGGATGGTACCGCTGCCCTCCGCCACACATTCGATCCCGAAGAATGGGAAATCCTTGCGATCAATCACGTAGCCATCCCCCATGCGCTCACAACCGCCGCACACGACCTTCGTCTCGGCCTGTGGCTTGGGATTGAGATCAAAGTAATAGCGCCGGGCCTCGGTGACCTCGGTGGAGATAAAGCTCGGCCGGTTTTTGGGTTCAGGACGGCGTGGGGATTTCATCAAGTCAATAATAGATATGCACGGGCGCGTTTCCGCCATTCCAAAAACACCACGGCCTGTGGATGTTGAAAAGTATCGTCCACCTTTTCCCCTCCCGCCTTTTTCCCAACGCTTATGAAATATCGCACTCTTGGCAGCACCGGTCTGGAAGTATCCGTCCTCGGTTTTGGCGGCTCCTCTCTGGGCGGGGCCTTTCGCGACATTGATGAAAAGGAAGGGCTGCGAACGGTTCATGTGGCGATTGACCATGGAATCAATCTCATCGACACCGCACCCTTTTATGGCCTGACCAAGGCCGAGACGGTGCTCGGCAAGGTCCTGCGTGAAATCCCGCGTGACAAGTATCTGCTCGCCACCAAGGTGGCCCGCTACGGCTACAAGGAACAGGACTTCGATTTTTCCGCGGCACGGGTCATCAAAAGTGTGGACGAGAGCCTGGATCGCCTCGGAGTCGAGCACGTGGATTTCATCCAGGTTCATGACATGGAATTCGGCGACCTCCGGCAGATCATCGACGAGACGATCCCAGCCCTGCGCAAAATCCAGACGGCGGGCAAGGCGCGCTACGTGGGCATCACCTGCCTGCCGCTGAAGCTCTTTCGCGTCGTGCTCGATGAGGTCGTGGTGGATCAAATCCAGTCCTACTGCCACTACTGTCTCAACGACACTTCCCTGGCCGGGTTGCTTCCTTACTTAAAGTCGAAAAAGGTTGCGGTTTTCAATTCCGCACCGCTCGCCATGCGCCTGCTCAGCGATGACGGTCCACCGGAGTGGCACCCGGCGCCGGCAGAGCTGAAGGCAAAGTGCGCCGCCGCGGCCCAATACTGCCGCGAGCGCGGCGCGAGCCTTTCCAAGCTGGCCCTACAATATGCGGTCGCAAACCCCGAAATTCCTACGCATATTGTCGGCACCGCGAATCCGGAACGAATGCTGCAAAACATCCGCGAGATCGAACAACCCCTCGACGAAGAGTTGCTCGCCGGGGTCCTGGAAATTCTCAAACCGGTCCGGGATATCACCTGGCCCTCCGGCCGGCCGGAGAACAACTAGCCACGCCATGAGACTGATCGACCTGTCCCAACCGCTGTTTGACGGCTGCCCGAACTGCCCTGTGCATCCGCCGGTTTCCGCCAAAGTCACCGCGCATCACGAACGCGATGGCTGGCATATGGAGCAGATCGCCATGGCTTCGCACACCGGCAGCCACATTGACGCGCCGTTGCACAAGATTGCGGGCGGCAAAAGCATCAGCGACTATCCACTGGAGTCCTTCGTCGTCCGGGCAGTCATCGCCGACTTGCGCGACGCCGGGCCGGAGCAACCAATCGGCGCGGAGCTGCTCGCCTCGCGCCTCGCGGGGCCACTGGAGGACGCCATTGTCCTGCTCGCCACCGGCTGGGGAAAGCGCCGGGCCGCGACTGCGGAGTGGCATTTTCGCTCCCCTTTTCTTGCCCCGGATGGCGCCGAGTGGATCGTGCAAAACAAGGCGCGCGCCGTGGGAATCGACCATTACTCCATCGGTGGCAGCAAGGACCCCGACAATAGCCGCACGCACGAGATTCTGCTCGGCGCGGGACTCTGGGTGCTCGAAGACCTGCACTTTCCCGACGAAATTTTCACCGCCCCATCGCCGCTGCAGGTCTGGGCACTACCCGTCAATTTCCCCGGTTTCTCCGGCGCGTTCTGCCGCCCCGTCATCGCACTTCCATGAAAAATCACCCGACTACCCCCCCCAGCTTATGAGTATCTCTCCAATCACCTCCCTATTCATTCACCCTCTGCGATCCATCGCCATTGCCAGCATGCTGACCATGGCCAGCAGCAGCCACGCGCAAGAAGCAAAGCTGGCCAAATCATTTATTGATTACTTTCTCCCGATGCCCATCAACGGCACGCTATCCAAGGATGTATGGGGCGCGGCAACAGTAGGACCACGCGATTCAAAAAATGGCCTCGAAGATGTGACCATGAAGCAGTGGAACTACTGGGACGGCAAAATCATCAAAAGCCCCGATGGCAAATACAACCTCTTTGCCAGTCGCTGGGAACAGGCGCTCGGGCACAAGGGCTGGTGGCAGTCGAAGGCCATCCATGCCGTGAGCGATCAACTCACCGGGCCCTACGTGGACAAAGGGATTTGCTGGCCGGATAACGAAGGCGGAAGAGGCCATAACGTCACCGCCCTGCAACTGCCCGACGGCCGTTATGCCATTGTAATCAGCGAGACCCGGCCCGGAATGGTCTTCGCCTCCAAATCTCCCGATGGGCCCTGGGAACCGCTGGGAACAATCACCGTGCAAGGCGATCCAAAATGGCGGGCCTCGAATGAGATCATCATCGTACGCCCCGACGGACGTTTCGAGATGTTTGGACGCAAGGGAGTCGTCTGGATCAGCGACAAGAACGTGTTGGGCCCCTATGTGGCGCAAAGCCCAAGCATTTACCCTTCGATCAAGGGCATGCCGCAACATGATCTCCAGCATCTGGAAGACCCGGTGCTGTGGGTTAGCGGCGGCTTCTATCACATCGTCGTTAACAATTGGAGCGACCGCAAAGCCTATCACCTTACCTCCACGGATGGCATCCATAACTGGACCTATCGCGGCGTGGCTTACGACCCCACGGTGGACTTTATCCGCTATACCGATGGCACCATCAATCGCTGGACCAAACTGGAGCGTCCCAGCGTGTATCTCGAAAACGGGCACGTGACCGCCATCACCATGGCGGTGATTGACGTGGAGAAGGAGCAGGAGAATGGCAACGACGGCCATGGCAGCAAAGTCATCGTCATTCCCTTCGATGGTGCGGCGATGGATCGCGATCTGCAATCAGCGGCCAATTGATCGGAGACTCCCTGCCATGAAAGCCATCCAACTTCACGAACCGGGGAAATTGACTCCCCTCGCCCTGCCCGAGCCAACCGCCCCGGCGGCTGGCGAGGCCCTCGTCCGGGTGCACCGCATCGGCGTATGTGGAACGGATATTCATGCTTTTGCCGGGAAGCAGCCGTTCTTTTCCTACCCGCGCATCCTGGGACACGAGCTTGGAGTCGAGGTGATGGCCGTGGGCGAAGGCGTAGGCAACGTGAAGCCGGGAGACCGGTGCTCGGTCGAGCCTTACCTCAACTGCCAGCGATGCATTGCCTGCCGGCGCGGGAAGCCCAATTGCTGCACCGACCTTCGTGTCCTCGGCGTCCACACCGATGGCGGCATGCGCGAGCAGTTCTGCCTGCCCGCCCGCAAGCTGCACCCGTCGGCAACGCTGTCTTATGACCAGCTCGCGCTCGTCGAGACCCTGGGCATCGGCTGCCATGCGGTGGAACGCGCGCAGGTGGAAAAGGACGAATTCGTGCTCGTCATCGGCGCCGGGCCGATCGGGCTCGCCGCCATGCAATTTGCGGTCGGAAAAGGCGCACACGTCATCGTGCTCGACATCAACGAAGCACGGCTGGAGTTTTGCCAGCGGGAGCTCGGCGTCGCGCACGTGATTAATGGTGCCCGGGAAAATGCGCTGGAAGCCCTGCAGCGAATCACCTCCAACGATCTGCCCACCGCCGTCTTTGACGCCACGGGCAACCCAAAGTCCATGCAGGCCGCCTTCGAATTTCCCGCGCACGGTGGCCGACTCGTTTTCATCGGTCTTTTCCAGGGCGAGGTCAGTTTTCACGATCCATCTTTTCACAAGCGCGAGCTCACATTGATGGGCAGCCGCAACGCGCAGCCGCAGGATTTCACCCGCATTATCGAGCTGATCGAGACCGGCCGCATCGACACCAACCCATGGATCACCCATCGGGGCGCGTTCGACGACGTAACCCGGGAATTTCCAGCGTGGACCGATCCAAAGACCGGCGTCATCAAGGCGATGATCGAACTTTAAGCACCCGGGCCTCAAATTTCACCGAACGCTTTTTCCAAAGCTTCGGAAGTTTCTTTTCAAGACCCGGGAATTTTCCTTGCCTGAATTGTAAATGCGCCCATATTGTCGCCCGCTTTCAACGGAAGGGTGGCTGAGTCCGGTCTAAGGCACTCGACTCGAAATCGAGCGTGCTGTAAAAGGCACCGTGGGTTCGAATCCCACCCCTTCCGCCATAAACCTCCTGGGAATTTTGGGAATCAATCGGAGGCAGCGGAGTCAAAGGAAAAGGCGCGGTTCAAGAAGCTTGAGCGTGGAGACACAGGGGCTCAACCAGATACCTGGAATTGCAGAAGTGGTCTGCTTTACAGACTAAAGCGCATAAGTACTCATGCTTTTGGCGCGGGTTTGATTTCTCATTTGCTGTTTCCTAACGTCCCCCCAGCAAGGCAGCCAGATCTGCATTCTGCCACCCACCAACCGCAGCCAGTCCACCGTTACCTTTACGAACTTTCATCACCGCCCTCATGGCCACCCGGCTAATATTTGCCGCTGAGACAGTTTTTGAAAATAGCGGGAAATCAACCCTGCCGCTGGCGGAGGCAAAGTCGGATTCATATCCGCGCTCGAAGATATTCATTTATGCTCCCCCTTAAATTTGCCGGCCTGATCGGCGCGCTGCTATGTGCAGTCGTTCCGCTATGGGCTCACCCGATTGCCTTCAACTCCACGATTACCTACTCCTCCACCCAGCCCACGGGAGCGACGGCAAGCATCTCCAACTGGCCCGGCGCCGCTTTCGATGCGGCGAATATCGGTGGCTCGGGAGTGAACGCCGATGGGGGGGCGAATAATGGGACGACGAACGATGCCAGCACCTATGTGGTGAATGGCCAGCCCTTGCAGGGCCAGACCTTTACGACCGGAAGTAACTCGAATGGTTACGACATTACCGGGATCACGATCCGCATCGCTGGTTATACCAATAATGTCGCGACTGGCAGTAATCTTACGACTTGGAATCTGGGGCCAACCAATGGGCCGATTATCGTGACGGTGGGCAAGGTCAGTGGAACGACGCACTCGGTGCTGTCGGCGCAAAATTTCATGGCTGGGGGCGTAGGCAATCCCGGCTCCGGCAGCAGCGCGAATGGGCCAGGCACCTATCTCACCTTCAACCTGCCGTTTCCCGTCCACGTCGATCCCAACACCACCTGCAGCTTCGATCTCACGATTGGCGGGAGCAGCACCAATACCTTCGAATTATTGGGCACCAGCACCAATGCTTACACGGGAGGAACCGCCTATACCCGAAGTGGATCGACGATTACCCCGCTTTCGGGAGAGCGCGTCTTCATGGTGAATATGACCGCCTCCGCTTCGGCTTACGCGCCATTCGTTCATCCCGGCGCGTTGCATACCCAGGCCGATTTTGACCGCATGACAGCCAAGGTGGCTGCTGGAACGGAACCGTGGAATACCTCCTACAATATGCTCTCGGCCAGTGCGTATGCGCAGACGACCTGGACCGCTTATGATGTGGATTACATCAATCGTGGAGGGACTGCCGCCAACAACTACACGCGCAGCCAGGAGGATGCCCAGGCGATCTACGAGCTGGCCTTGCGCTGGAAGCTTACCGGCAACACGGCCTATGCGGATCATGCGGTGCAGATCGCGAATGTCTGGTCGGGACTGCTCGGCGTGACTGGCGATACGAATCAGGCGCTTGCCTCTGGAATTTGTGGTTATCTTTTCGCGGTTGGTGGCGAGATCCTGAGCACCTATTCCGGGTGGCCGACCACGCAAAAGCAGGCTTACAAGGATATGATGATGCGCGTTTTCTATCCCGCGAATGTCACTTTTCTTTGGCAGCACTTCGGCACGCCTGACTCCAAGGGAGGCAATACCCATTATCGTTTGAATTGGGATGTGGATGCCATGGCCTCCATGGCGGCGATCGGAATTCTTTGCGACAACAAGGCAGTCTATCAGCAGGCGCTTGATTACTTCAAAAATGGCACTGGTAACGGACGGGTGGAGCGCGCAGCCTGGTATATCCATCCTGATGGGACGTCACAGACCGAGGAGAGCGGTCGTGACCAGGCGCATAATCAGGGAGGCTGGTATTCGATGGCGTTGCTCTGCCAGATGGCGTGGAATCAGGGGGACGATCTTTTTACCTACGACAATTGCCGGGTGCTGCGCGCTTACGAATACAATGCGAAGTACAATTATGGTGGGACCGCATCGTGGGTTTACCACCGCAATACCGATCTCGCCTATACCGAAACGCTCGCCAGTCCCACCGCCCTGGGCGCCTATCCTTCCTACGAGTTGGTTTACAACCATTACGCAAATGTGGTGGGAATCGCCGCCCCGTGGTGCAAACTGATCATGAACGCCATTCGACCCGAGTGGATTCCCGGTCCGGGGAGCACGCCGTCGGCGCAGGACTGTCTCGGGCTCGGCAGCCTCACCTACGCGCGGGATGCCACGACCACTGGCGTCGCGCCCAGCGGCCTGCTTGCCCAATGGAGCCACAATCAGGTCATCTTGAACTGGTGGGGAACCGCCACCGCCACCAGCTATCAGATCCAGCGCGCCACCAGTTCCGCCGGCCCCTATACGATCCTTGGCACCGCCACCGAGCCCAACCTCAATTATACGGATACGACCGTCATCAACGGGGGCACCTACTACTACAAGGTGGTAGCCATTACCCCGGGCGGCAATCTTGAGAGCGCTCCGCTCCTGGTGAACCAGGCGCTCATCAACCGCTATACTTTTGAAGGCACCACCAACGACGTGGTCGGCACCGGCAATGCGACGGCGCAAGGTGGGACCACCGTTCCCGGTTACACCACAGGTTATGGCAGTGGACAGGCAATTTCGCTCAACGGGGTGGACCAATATGTGCGATTGCCGGTCGGCTCCGGCCTCTACCGTGATCTCACTCTCTCCGCGTGGGTTTACTGGAATGGCGGCAGCACCTGGCAGCGCGTGTTCGACTTCGGCACCGAAATCGAGAAATACATGATGCTCACGGTCAAGGATGCCAACGGCAAGCTGTGCTTCCAAATGACGACCTCGCGGGCGACCGACGGGACAATTACGATTGAAGGCCCGGCAATCCTCAACAATGGCGGCAGCGCGGTCAGCGGAACCTTCGCTTCGATTAATGGGGTCGGCACTGGAATCGCCCAGGATTCGATCTTCTCCGTGGGCGGGACCAGCTTCCAGATCAGCTACACCGCCGATGCAGGCGGCGGCGGATTCGATGGCGGCGGGAACAACGTCGCCCTGATGGTGGTACCCGAGCCGGCCCCGTGGATTTTGCTCACCGCGAGTCTCGGGATACTCGCCTTTCGCAGAAGGCATTTTACCCCGACCACAAACGGTGCGGACCGTGTCTGATCCCTTACCGGTTTAAATCCGCCAGCACCTCGGGATCGCGCACGTCGGCCCATTCGCCTTTCAACTCCAGCGCACGGACGCGGCGACCGGAAAGGGCGAGGTTGCGCACTGCGTCGGTCAGCTCGTATTCCCCGCGCGGGGAGCGTTCCAGGGTGGCGGTGAATTCAAAGATGCTCGGGCGAAATGCGTAAACTCCCGCATTGTACCACGGGCTCGTGGGCTCGCCGGGCTGGGGTTTTTCCCGCAGGTCGGTCATGTCGCCCGCGTCGTTGATGAACACCGCGCCGCCCTTGGCGATTTCGCCGGGATTATATTTCACGCTGATGATCGCCTCCTCATCGCCCGGATGGGCGAGCGCCAGGTAATTGGATGGCTCGATCAAGATGTCCCCGTAGCTGAGCACGAACGGATCGTGACCGCAGAAGGTTTTCGCCAGTTCCACCACGCGCCCCGTCCCATCCTGCACCACCTGGGTTTCATAATGGACGCGGATGCCATGCGCCGAACCATCGCCGAAGAACTCCTGCACCACCTCCGCATGCCAGCCCACGATGATGCAAAAATCGGTCACCCCGGCCGCCTTGAGCCCTTCCACGATGTGCAACAGGATCGGCTTGCCACGCACGGGAATCATGGGCTTGGGAATTTCCTGGGTGAGTTCGCGCATGCGGGTGCCGCGCCCGGCGGCGAGGAGCACGGCCTTCTTGATGGAAGTGGTGGAATTGGGCATGTGAAAATGGTTTTCGATGATCGTTCCCCGAAAGGAACGCCACTCTAAACCTCCGGTCCGGCGCGCGACAAATCTTGTTTTCAATGGCGAAGACGTCTTCGGCAAAGCGGGTGAGCGGCGTCATTTCCTTTGACGTGCCCGTATTCCGCGCTATTGGAAAAGTTGTGCGCCGAACCACCGCTCCATCCATCCAAACCAGGCTGCTGGCGTGGATGGTTTGTGTCGCGTGGATTTTCGCTGTCAATCATTGCGCGCTGGCCGGGATGTTGCAGCAGGCGGCCAAGCTGACCGTCACTGCCACGGACTCCTGCCCATTCTGCCACACGCAACCGAACTCGGGGCCCAAGGCTCCGACCATGCCCATGCCGGAGTGCTGCAAATCATTGCAGGCGACGACCGGTTCCCCGGCGGACGTCGTCCCTCCGGTCAATCTGGTTGTCGCGTCTGCCTTCGATCTTGCGCGACACCTGTTGTTTACCGCAACCGCCCGCCCTTTTTCGATTTCCGCGGATACCGGACCGCCGCGCGGCTTCCTCTTTCGTGAAGTCCTGCTCACGCGCTGCCATCCCGCAGTTGCGCCTCCTTTCGTGAGCTGATCACGCCTCCGCCCTTCGCGGAAGCAGTCGCTATTTACGGTGTCGGCATTTTCGGCCGACACGCCATTTCTCCATTTCAGCCCACTCGCATTTTTCCATGCACAAACATTTCCTCATTCCAGCCTGCGCCATCCTGTTGACCGGATGCGCGAGCTCCATTCCCGACGTGCCGCTGCCCACCAACAACCCGGCGAGCCCGGCCGCTGCCGAGGCGTCCACGCCCGCTTTCCATTCCCATCTTTCCGCGCCCGCTGCGGCCAGCGCTCCATCCCCTGCCCCGGCCTCGATGCCCGGCATGAACCAATGATCACGCCATGAAAATCCATTGCCTTTCCATCCTTCTCCTTGCGACAGGGCTTGCGAGCGCCCCGGCAGCGGAATCGTCGTTCGCCGCCGTAGCTTCCGAGGTTCACACCCGCAGTGGCCAGACGGCCACCTGGCTGACGGGTGGCGAAGACGACCAGGCGGCCCAGAAAGCCCTTCACGAGCTTCTGCGCCATCCCCTCACCGCCAATAGCGCCGCCCAGATCGCCTTGTTAAACAACCGGCATCTCCAGGCTACCCTGGAAAATCTTGGGCTCTCGCAGGCCGATCTGGTGCAGGCCGGATTGCTCAAGAATCCGGTCTTCATGGCAAGCTTGCGGGTGCCAGATCGCCCGCCTTCGCTGGTGGATGCCGAGTATTCCGTCGCGCAGGATTTTCTCGACGTGCTCATGATCCCGCTGCGCCAACGGGTGGCAGAGAAATCGTTGCAGGCAGCCCAGCAGGAGGCGGCACAGGCGGTGCTTGATCTCGCCATCGAAACCAAAAAGGCCTTTTACCAGTGGCAGGCCGATCAACAAATCGCGCAAGTCCTGCAAAAGGATGCTGAAGCCGATGATACCGCGCTCACCCTGGCCCGGCTGCAAAAACAGGCGGGCAACATCACCGATCTCCAGCTCGCCGCGCAGTCCATCACCAGTGCGGAATCGCAGCTCGCGATCACCCGCGCCCAAAGCGCGGCGATTGCAGAGCGGGAAGCGCTCGACCGTCTGATGGGCCTGTGGGGCGCCGATACCGGCTGGCAGGCCAGCGCCAGCCTGCCCGACGTGCCGGCCAGGCTCCCCGCGCTCACCCATGTCGAGACACGCGCCATTTCCCAGCGCCTCGATCTGGCCGCCCTGCGCACGCAGCTTGCCCTCGCCGCCCAGGCATTGGCACTGAAAAGCAAGACGCGTTTCCTGCCCGCCAGCATCGATCTGGGCGTGGACACCGAGCGCGACTCCGATCGCACCCACTACACCGGCCCCACGCTCCAGTTGGAACTGCCGGTCTTCGATCACGGACAGGGAGCGGTGGCCAGACTGGCCGCGGAATACCGTCGGGCCGCGCAAAACCTGTGGGCGCTCGCCGTGGACATTCGCTCGCAAGCCCGCGAGGCCCGCGACCAAGTAATCGCGACCCACGATCTGGCGCTCTATTACCACGACACGCTCCTGCCCCAACGGCAGGCGCTCTTGAAACAAATGAAAACCCAATACAACGCCATGCTGGCCGGAACCTACGAACTGCTCCAGGCCCGGCAGGGCGGGCTTGCCACCGAACGCGCCGCCATCGAGGCCCGTCGCGATTACTGGCTCGCCCAGGTCGCCCTTGAATCTGCCGTCGGCGGCAAGCTCACCGGCCCCGTCACCGATTCCGCTTCCACTCCTGCCACCGCCTCCAAAACCAATCACCGCCCATGATCTCGCGTCGCAACTTCTTCACCAACGCCGCCCGGCTCGCCAGCCTCTCCGCGGTGGTTTCGCTCGGCCGCAACCAACTGCTCGCGCAGGATCCCTCGCCTTCACCCGCTTCTCCGCCGGCCCCAGGGATCAAGCCCGTGCTCACGCCCAATGGCGCTTCCCTTCCGTGGAAGCTGAAAGATGGCGTAAAGATCTTCCATCTCGTGGCCGAGCCCGTTTCGCACGAGTTCGCACCGGGCTTGAAAGCCGAGTGCTGGGGTTACAACGGACGCGTGCATGGTCCGACCATTGAGGCGGTGGAGGGCGATACGGTACGGATCTACGTCACCAACAAGCTGCCGGAAAGCACCACCGTCCACTGGCACGGCCTGCTCGTTCCCAATGGCATGGACGGCATCGGCGGGCTCAGCCAGCCCCCGATCCAGCCCGATGAGACGTTTAAATATGAGTTTACGCTGCGTCAGCACGGCACCTTCATGTATCACTCTCATCACGATGAGATGACGCAGATGGCGCTCGGGCTCATGGGCATGTTCATCATCCATCCGAAAAATGCCACCGAGCCACGACCCGATCGCGATTACGCGCTCATGCTCAGCGAATGGAAGATCGCCCCCGGCACCTCGCGCCCCGATCCCAGCGAGATGACCGATTTCAACATCTTCACCCTCAATGGCCGCTGCTTCCCGGGCACGGAGCCGCTGCTCGCACAAAAGGGCGAGCGGGTGCGGCTGCGCTTCGGCAATCTCAGTGCCATGGATCACCATCCCATGCACATGCACGGCAACGCCTTCACTCTCATCGAGGCCGATGGCGGCATGGTTCCTCCGGCCTCGCGCTTTCCGCAAACGACGATGCTCGTCCCCGTGGGCAGCACGCGCGTCGTCGAGTTTGTCGCCGAGAATGCCGGCGACTGGGCGCTGCACTGCCATATGTCGCACCACGTCATGAACCAGATGGCGCACGGCCTGCCGAATCTCATCGGCGTCAATACCGATCAACTCGACGAGAAACTGCGCGGCCTCGTCCCCGGTGTGATGACGATGGGCAGCAGCGGCATGGGCGATATGATGAGCATGGGCGCTCCAGCCAACAGCATTCCCATGTCCGGCGGCGACGGCCCTTACGGCGGCATCACCATGGGCGGCATGTTCACCATCATCAAAGTTCGCGAAACCCTCACCGGCGACGCCGATCCTGGCTGGTATCCAAATCCGCCGAACACGCTCGCGGCCAAAGCGAGTCCCGAGGACTTGAAGGCGGATGGGATTTTCTAGAACGGCGTCGAAGAATTTATATCCCCTTCTTCAACCACGGCGTCATCCCGAGCAAGCGCAGCGAAGTCGAGGGATAACCCGTGGTTGAAATTTTGCCGCTGGCTTTCCACCCGCGATCCCACTCAAATATCCGCCGCTCATGAAATCGACTCCACCCGAGAAACCGCCCTTTCCGTGGGCCACTGTGATCATCTTTTCCCTGCTCTGCGCGGGATTGAGCTCCATGCTCACCTGGAATCTGCTCTCGCAAAAGCGTTCGAGCCCCCCGGTATCGGCAGCTCCCGCGGATGCCGCCCCCACGCCTCCGCCGATGGTCCAGGATTCCGTGAGCCTCGGCAACTGGTACTATGACCGCCAGCAGTGGACGAATGCCATCACCGCCTATGAACAGGCGATTGCCGGCGGCAGCGACAATCCCGATGTGCGCACCGATCTGGGCAATTGCTACCGCTTCGTCGGCCAGCCGCAGAAAGCGCTGGAGGAATACCAGGTCGCCCAAAAGCAGGATCCCCAGCACGAGAACAGCCTGCTCAACCAGGCCTCGCTCTACTCGCAGGTACTGCACAATCCCGCCAAAGCCGCCGAAGCCGCCCGGGAGTTTCTGCAACGCTTCCCCAATAGTGCCAGCGCCGAAGCCGCCCGCCAGTTGCTGCTCGAGCCCTCGCAGTCTGAAAGCACGAACCCGCCAGCCGCCACGCCGTAGCATTTGCAGCCATACAGAGCACAGAGGAGTATCCATGCGAAACACGCAAAATACTCGAACGGAGAAAAACGGCGGATCAATTTAGTTTGTTTCGCGTTTTTCGCATGGTCCCTCTCCGTGCCCTTGGTGATCTCTGTGGCTTCACAAAAAAGCCCCGCCAGCGAGTCGCCAGCGGGGCTTTGAGTTGGTAAAATTTCTTAGTCCGTGGCTTGCAGATTACTGCTGCCCCTGCGTCCCACTTTGGGTGCTGTTATCCCAGTTGCCCACATCGTCCGCCGTGTTGGGCTTGCCGTCGTTGCCGGCGGAGTAAAGATCGTAATCCTGACCGTGTGTGCCGGGATAGGCATAGTAATACGCATTGTGCCACGGGTCTTGCGGTACCTGGGGCATCAATTGACGCCAGGAGGTCGGCGCGGGATCGCCGTTCGGCTGGGTCACCAGCGCTTGCAAGCCTTGCTGGGTGCTGGGGTAGTTGCCGTTCATCGCCTTGTAAAGCATGAGCTGAGTCGTAAGGGTCTGGATATCGGTCTTCGCCTTCACGTCCTGGGCGTAACCGAGGTTACCGCCCATCAGGTAAACGGCGGTACCGGCCAGCACGGCAATAATGGCGACCACGAGCATGATTTCAAGCAGGGTAAAGCCTGCGCTGGATTTACGGATTCGAGTTTTCATAAGGGTAATCTTCTTAGGGGTTTACGGATGATTTAAGCTGCACGCTAACGTTGCGGATGGCAACCGGCTCCGTGCCCGGTTGCAGCGAAATTTCCAGACGGTTCCAGCCAGCCTGGAGCTGCGGTCCGGTCACCATTTTCTGCACTTTCATCCAGCCTGTGTAGCGGACGCGAGGGGTCGGGTCGCCCAGGAAATGGGAACGGTCGTAGGCAGGATCGGCGAGATCAGGCATTTGATAATTGACCGGTCCAAGCAGCGTGCCGTTCATTTTGGCAATGAGCGGGCGGGTAATATCGGCATTCAAGACCTCGAAGGTAATCACCGCCACGTCGGGGGCGCCGGCAAGCTGGAACTGGAAATCGTAATTCTCCGCACTCGGCGACTCCAGGCGGGTCACCTCGCCATCGAGCGAGGCCTGCAGGCGGTCATACAATTTCAAGTCGTCCGGATGCGGCGCGGGCACAGGCGCATTGCCAAAGGGATCGTTGAGCGGGGCGGGCGCATCGAAATCCGTGCCCGTCCACACGCTCGCCGTCTGCAAGGCCGCGAGGAAGACGCCGCGCAGGGTTGGCACCGATCCCGGCACCGTGACCTCGATGTAGGCCACGCCCTTGGTATTGAGCGAGAAACTGGCCGTCGAAGGCAGATCCAGCGCGCCTCCCAGCGGCTGCGATTGAAACAGGCAGTCGCCCACCTCGTTCCAGCACGAGACCGTGGGCCGCGTCTGCTCCGCATCGTTGAAATAAACGCGCACCAGCACGGACTGGCCAATCTCGCCCACCGAGCGCAGATAGAAGCGATAGCTCGTCGAGGCCTCCACTCCGGCTGCCGCCTCGGTCTTCGACGTTTGCACCTGCGAAACCCAGATCGGCAGCGAGGCGCCGAGCGAATCCGGCTGCGCCAGGGCCGACGAATCGAGGAAAATGGAAAACGGCGTCACCTGCTCTTTCAAATCCTGGGCCTGCCCAGTCGCACCCGAAAGGGTAACCAGAAAGGCGACCATGGCGATAAGCGCGGCCTTGGGGAGATGGAGGCTGGAGAGTTTCATCAATGCATGTGGGTGCGCAGACCCGTCGTAAGATTGAACACCGCGACGAGAATACCGTAAACGACCGTGCCCACGATCACCGCGATTACGACCATTACCGCCGGGGGAATCAGGGCCGAGGTTATCTTGACCTGCTTGTCGAGCTCGCGCTCGTACACGTCGGCGATCATTTGCATCGTCTCGCCGAAGCGTCCGGTCTGCTCGCCGACCGACATCATGTCGAGGAACATCTCGGGGAAAACGCCCTTGCCGCGCAGGGAATTGGAAAGCGAGGAGCCGTCGATCACCGTCTTGTGAACCTCGACCATCTGCTGGCGGATGAATTCGTTGCCCGAAATGTCCTGCAAAAGCTCGATCGCACGCAGCAGCGTTACTCCATTATCCACCAGCGTGCCCAGCGTGCGGGCAAACTGAGCGTAAAAGCGATAGCGGGTAATATGTCCGTAACCGGGCAGCTTGAGCAGCATGCTGTCCCATGCATAAAGCCCCGCCGGCGTGCTGCGGAAGGACTGGATGGCCGCGCCGATGCCGAAGACGGCCAGAATCATGAGCCACCAGTAACCGGTGAGAATGTGATTCACGTTCAGCAGCATCTGCGTGGCCGTGGGCAGTTGCTGGCCGGTTTGTTTGAAGAAGTCGGTGAGCTTCGGCAGCATCACCGTGGTAAAGACAATCACCAGGCCGACGCCCGCCACCACCAGCACCGCCGGGTAGAGCAGCGCCTGCTGCACGCGGTCGCGCAGCGATTTCACGTCCGCCAGATAGCGCACGAGACGCATCATGATGTCGCCGAGCGAACCGCTGGCCTCACCCGCCGAGACGAGATTCACATAGAGCGGGGTAAAAATCTTGGGGTAATCGCGCAGCGCCTGGGAAAGACTCCGCCCGTCGATCAGCGACTGGTGCAGCGATTTCGCGAGGCCCTGCAGCTTGGGTTGCTTGAGCCGGCGCTCCAGAATGCCGAGCGATTCATCGAGCGTGATCCCCGCCCCCAGCAAGTGACCAAGCTGCTCGGTGAAAAGGTACTGGTGCGCGTAGCTCATCGTCTGCACGACCACCGCGCTTCCGTTGCTCTTGGCTTTGGCGGGCTGCTTGTCCGCCGTCCCGGCCACTACCGTCGTGACCTTGATCGGGACAAAACGATCCTTGTCGAGCTGGGCCAGAGCCGCAGACCGGTCATTGCCATCAATGACCCCCTCCACGAGGGAACCTTGAGAATTGCGGGCGACATAACGAAATTGCGGCATAGGCTAAATCACAAACCCATTTCACAACCGAAGGTTGCGAAGAAAGCAAGCCATTGATTGCCACAAAATCGCGCCACTCAGCGTCCCGCCACCATCCCGCGCCGACGGCGCAGGCCCACCAAACCCAATCCCGCCACCATCAAACCAATCGAAGCCGGCTCCGGCACCGGGGAAATGGTGGTTTTAAAGGGGTTGGCGGAGTCTTGCCAAACCAACGCCGAATTAGTATTGGTGTTACCAATATCGAGGGAGTAATTTGTAGTAACCGAAGGAGTCTGCCATAGCCAGCCACTACTGGACATTGCGTTATAGCTTCCCCCCGAATTGCTGCTATAGAATCTAATTGCCAGCAACTGGCCTGCCGCAGGTGTGCCAGTTGATATGGTTACTGATGAATTAGTCGTATAAGTCCCTGCATCTCCGGCATCGGGATTATACACAGTAACCAAGTTCGATGAGATCGAAAAATAAAACGTAAAAGCAATTCGTCCCGCCGCCAGTCCAACGCCACTTGACGAATCTCCCACAGTTGTCAAACCAGTTGAACCATACCCTGTTAATGGCACCCACGTTCCACTGAAATAATTACTCGTTGTTGCCCCAGTGTAATACCCTAATTGAATCAGAGCACCATCACCATTTGCAGTAGTTCCAGCACTGAGTGCTGTACCAGACGAATTTAGCAACAAAGTGCTGTTATCATTATATATAGTAAGCGACCCAGTTTGAGCTTTCGCTGTAAAACCAACGACAATCAACACCACGATCGACATTAACCAGAACTGTATTTTCATGAAAAAGGGAGAGGAAATTTACAAAGTGTAAGGTAAAGCTTGGTTTAAGCTCAGAGGAAGAGAACCCTGATGCACAATCAAAACGGCACTACCAGAGGATATAGTAGGATTTTGTGCAGTCCCATCCCCTCCGGCTCGCAACCAATTAGTTCCGTCATAATAATACGTCAACCACCCCAAGTTGGTGCGGAGCCAAACATTATCAGCTGCGCTCGGGTTGGAACTTTTAACCCAGTTTGTCAAATTCTGAAGCCCCAATCCAGAGAGTGTTGTATCCGTTGGGAATCTGTTTGCAAGAAACGAAACACTTGCGCCTCCAATGTCAGTTACAAGATTCGTAACTGGCACTTGGCCTGAAATAACCACAGACAGCGAGGTAGATGCCTGTCTGACAAAAAGAACACCGTTTTCCGGCATCATTGCTACAGAATCCTGAGAGGTTCCATCGCCGCCCATACGCATCCAATTTGTACCATTATGGTAATAGGTCAACCACCCCAAAGAGGTACGAATCCATACATTATCTGCTAATGAAGCATTTGTGTTTGCGTAAACACTTGTAGAACTACCAGTTCCAAAAAATGACCCCAATGTATCTACCGGCACTAATTCATATTTATCGCCAGTGGCGATAACTGTAGAAATATCCGTGATTCCAGCAGGCAGTGTAACCGTCAACGTGGTCGAAGTATTGGAACTCACCTTGAAGTGACGTCCAACGCTTGTGCCGCTCAGCATCCGAACCACATGCGGATTGCTCGCAAAGGGGCCAAACTGCGTCGTGCTCCAAGCCGCGGAACTCGTGGTGATCGTCGTACTGGTGACACCGCTCACGGTGCCCTGATAGTCAGGAATCTGGTCGAGTGGAATCGAGACGGCTTTCACCCCATTGGCAGGAATGGTGATGGTCGTATAACCAACTGGAGGAGTGGCTACGGTGTCAGCAAAGGCGGTGGCCGAAAGCAACGCGGCCGCCGCGAAAAAGTTGACGAAATGTTTCATGCGCACGTGGTGGGGGGATGGAATTTCGCGCAGAAAATACGCGAGCAGCCCCATCTCGGCAAGCACTGTTTTTTTCTTTTTATAATTCTGATAATACTCTCCTGCACCGGGTCGATGACTCGATACCACCCCCATCCCCCACCATTAACTCACATGAAATCAAGCACTTAAGACGACGTATTCAGATGCATTCCTTACCACAAACCCCGCTCTGATTCTCAGGACATTATATGCGCTTAAACCCGAGTTTATCCTCAAAATAGTGTTCACGCCGAAGTCCCACCTGGCGATGAACAGAACTCATTTCACCGCATCATTCATGGCCTCGCAGAAGTCACTTGGCTGTAGCGGCGGTCACAGACCGCCGCTACAGCATTGGAGGTTAGGCTCCGCCTTTTTATAGAGCATTTCCGCGATTTACACCATCCCCAGATGGGCCTTGTAGATCCAGACCAGCGCTTTGACCGGCAGTTCCAGGATATGGAAGGGTTTTCCCAAGAAGTCGTTGCCGCCGGAAAGGCTCGATTTTACGCGATTTTCAAAGGTGGCGAGGCCGGTGAGGAAGACGATGGGGGTCTTCTTGTGCAGCGGAAGCATGCGGATGCGGGTGCAAAGATCGAACCCGCTCATCTCGGGCAGGCCGATGTCCACGAAAATGAGGTCGAATGACTTTTGCTCCAGCACCTTGAGCGCCTGGTGCGGGGTCTCGGCGGATTCGGGCGACAGGCCGGCGTGCTGCATGGAGGCCACGATGGTGCGGCAGGTAAGTGAGTCGTCATCCACGGCAAAGACGGGGCCGGGCTTGAGCTCCTGCTGCCGGGTGGTGGAGCGCCGCTCCATGAGCATGACGAGGAAATCAATCGTCTGGCTGAGCGTGCGCAGGGTGGAGGTGTTGACGTTGTCCGGCAGTTGATAGAGGTCGTAGGCCAGCGCGGCGAGCAGGCGGACCAGGTGATGCACGAAGAAGAGCCGCGTCTCGTAGGTGCGCTGGGCCAGGAAATGGGCGTGGAGAAAGACATCAAGCAGCGGGGCGGTGTTTTGCGGGTTTTGCACCACGGCAAAGGTGTGCTTGCGCAGGCTGACGATATTCTCGGCAAAAGCATCGCCGATGGCGCGAATCCAGCCTTGCTCCACGGCGGGATTCTGGCTGCCGGCAGTGAGGGCACCCTTGGGCTGGCCGAGTTCGGCTTCGACCGCCTGCAGCAGCAGACTTCCGCAGGATTCGCCCGGGCTGGCATTGGGCGGGACGTCCGCAATGCGAAAGCCAATTTTCTTCGCCGCCAGCGCCACGTCCCCCGGAGCCCCGGGCAGCGCGGCCAGGATGGTCGCCTTGTTTTGGAGTGCGCCCATCACGGATTTGGCAAAATCGAGTCCGTCGTTCTGCGGCCGCACAAGATCGAGGATGACCAGGTCGAACCGGTCGCGAAGCAGGATTTTTACCGCGAGATCGGCCTCTTCCGCCGCCTGCACCCCCCACCCCGCCGTTTCCAGCCGTTCACGATGGACACGGGAGAGCAGCGGGTCTGAATAACCTAAAAATATCTTCTTCATCAAATTAAAGAGGCCGGCCGCCGCAATGCGACTTGCGGAAAACACCCGGTCCCCGTCTGGTTGCGGCGAGAGGATGCCATGGGCACGTATTTGTTCAAGCCGCCTTATGCATCACAATCGTCCATGGAAGGCAACGATTAAGAGGAGAATGGAACTTGATCGACGATTATTGAGGGATAACCTGGACCGATTGTTACCTTTGGAAGCGCGGGAACGAGGCTGGAGCCTGGGAACGAGGGGTTCGTTGATGGTTGATCGGAGGAAAGCCCTACGCTTCACGCTTCCTCGTCGCTCAAATTCAGGACATCCTGTTCATCCTGTCTTAAAAGCTTTTACCGATCCTATGGATGCAAGGGCTCCTGCTCGCCCACGATATCGAGAAATACATGCTCCAGCGCCGCCTGGGAGCCATACTTGTCGCGCAGCTCCGCCACCGTCCCGAGCGCGATGAGCTTGCCGTGGTTGATGATTCCCACCCGGTCCGCCATTTCCTCGGCGACATGCAGGGTATGGGTGGAAAGGAAAATCGTCGTACCATTGCGGCTGCGCGCCTTGAGCTCGTCCTTCACGATCCGCGCATGCTTCGGATCGAGCCCCACCATCGGCTCGTCGATCACGATCACCTTGGGATCGTGCAACAGCGCGGAGGCAATCGCCAGCCGCTGCCGCGTGCCGTGACTGAGGTTTTCCGTGAGTTCGTTGGAGGCCGGTCCGAGACTGAACTGCTCGAACAGCGCGGAGATCTTTTGCTCCATCGTCGCGCGCTCGACCCGGAAAAGCTCGCCCACGAAGTGCATGAACTCCCGGCTGGTGAGCTTGTCGTAGAGAAACGGAAAATCCGGCACATAGGCCAGCACCCCTTTGGCCGCCTCGGGGGCTTTCTGAATGTCGAATCCGCCCACCTCGCAGCGCCCGTCACTGGGCCGCAAGAGCCCGGTGAGCATCTTGATCGTGGTCGTCTTTCCCGCCGCATTCGGGCCGAGAAAGGCAAAGAATTCGCCCTGGGCGATGCTCAGGTTCAGATCATCCACGGCCTTCAGCGCGCCGAAGGTTTTTGAAAGGTGCTCGGTGACAATCATGCGGGGTTTATAAGATCAGGGAGGCTAGGGCTCAAGCCCCGCTGCCCGCAACGTGTAGCCAAAAACCGTCTTCACGAGCAAGACCTGTCCTAACTGGCTCACATAAATATTCGCCACCTCCAGGTCCCCCTCCTTCACCGTGAGCTCATACACATCCACCGCTTCGTTGTGGAGCGTGATCTGGTTCTCCCGCGCCGAGACGGTCGGCGTATTGATTCCGCCTTGGAACTGATGCACGACCGAGGGATCGAGATTCAGGGCCGAAAGGATGGTATTCGGCGTCTCCTGGTCGAGCGGGATCGTCTCCCGATCCGTCTGCCCGTTCAGCGTCACCTCGTAGTGCAACTGCATCTCCTCATCCAGCGTCGCCGTCATCGTCGTTGGTGGCGCGGGCATGTTAAACTTGAGCAACATGCGCTTCATCTCCAGGGCACGATTCATCCACGCCGTCCCCTCGAAATGGTAGCGCTGATGATCGAAGCCCGGCAGCTTCAGCCACAGATTGCTGTCGAAATCGAGGGTCCGCGACTGGTCTTTCTCATTGATCTTTGGTCGCAATGAGAGCGTGCCCGAGCGTTGCTGGTCGATATAGATGCTCATCTCGGAATCCAGACCGTGGCTGAACATCAGCTTCAGCACCAGCCCCACCGGCACCTGGAGGAGCTCCGACTCCCGGGGACTCACCTGCATGCGGACCAGAATCCCGGTCATCACCAGCCAGAAGGCAATAATGAGAATCGTGAAAATGCGCGTAATCACAGGGACGGGTGCGGTTTGGGAGCCATCACAGCCAACGACCACCAACAAACGCACGCTCCGCGCAGAGAGTCCAGAAAAGTGTGAGGGAATTGACGGAAATTATTCCCCCTTCGTCATTCTCTTTCCCTTGTCTCCTTGTGCCGAAACTCTATCCCCTTGTCCACGCAACTCGATGGCACACACTCTACCCCTTCTCAATCAACGCATAAGCATTGTGGTTGTGAATGGACTCAAAGTTCTCCGCTTCGACGCGATACCAGGTGATGTTGGAATCCGCGTTTGCCTTGAGCGCGACGTTGCGCACGAGGTCTTCGACAAAGACCGGATTTTCGTAGGCGTGCTCGGTCACCGCCTTTTCATCGGGACGCTTGAGCAGGCTGTAGAGCTCGCAACTGGCCGAATCCTCGACCATCCGCACCAGTTCCTCAATCCAGATCGGCTTTTGGAAGCGGACGGAAAACGTGACCTGTCCACGCTGATTGTGCGCCCCGGCCACGCTGATCGCCTTTGAGCACGGGCAGAGCGTCGTCACCGGCACCACCACCGTCACCACGAAATCCATGCGCCCGGCCTGCAACGTGGCATTGAAGCGCACGCCGTAGTCGAGCAGCCCCACCGAACCCGTCACCGGCGCCTTCTTTTCCAGGAAAAACGGGAACTCGAAATCCACGTGAGCCGTCTGCGAATCGAGCCGCTCGGTCAGGTTTTCGAGAATGGTGCGGATGTTGTTCACATGCAGCACCGGACCATGCGCATTGAGCACCTCGATGAAACGGCTCATATGCGTCCCTTTGTATTCGTGCGGCAGGTCCACTGTCAGCGCCACCGTGGCCACCGTGCTCTGCGTCTCGTGGGCCTTGTCGCGGATCTGAATCGGGTAACGGAGATTCTTCACGCCCACGCGATCAATCGCGATCTGACGGGAGTCGCGCTCGTTCTGCGTGTCTTTTAACTCATGGACGTGATCGGATGACGGCTGCATATCGGCTAAATCTTTCACGAAAACAAAACGCCCGCCAGTGCTCTTTGCGGCATAAAGCATCCCGCGAAATGAAAGACTGCATTTCTGCCCTGCGAAAAACACGGAAGAGACGAAACGAAAAAATCGCCTCCATTTCCGCATCTTCAGCGTGTTTCGCAGGGCAAATTCATTTTCCCACTCCGTGCTCTTCAGATTTTCGTGGTGAAAAGTCCCCGCCCGCGCATTCCCGGCTTGAAATTGAAACACCTTCGTCCCCAACCTGTGTAATGTCTCCGCTCACGCCCACCCGCACGGTTGCCGAACTGAAGGACCTCCGCTCGCTCACCGGGGATGAAAACGGGGCACAACGCGTGGCTTTTACGCAGAAGTGGCTCGATGCCCGTGCGCTGCTTAAGAGCAAGCTCGCGGAACTGCCGGTGGAAGTGCATACCGATGCAGCGGGAAACCTGTGGACTACCCTGCCTGGCGAATCGGAAAAAGAAATCCTCATCGGCGGCCATCTCGACTCCGTGCCGAATGGCGGCTGGCTCGACGGCTGCCTCAACGTCTTCGCCGGGCTGGAAGTGCTGCGCCGGATTTCCGCCCAATACCACGGCAAGCCACCAGTCACGGTGCGGCTGGTGGACTGGGCGGATGAAGAGGGCGCGCGTTTTGGCCGCAGTCTTTTCGGCTCCTCCGCCTGCTCGGGCAATCTCGAGCTGGAGGAAGTGCGCGGGCTGGTCGATCGCGATGGCACGCCCCTGCCCGAGGCGCTGAAGTCGGTGAACATCGACTTTGACCGCGTGAAAGAAAGCCATGCGGAGCTGAAGCACGCCGCGGCCTATCTGGAACTGCACATCGAGCAGGGGCCGGTGCTGCTCGATCTCAATCTCCCTCTCGGCACCGTGCTCGGCACCTACGGCGTCGAGCGGCACGCGATCATCTTTCACGGCCAGGCCGCGCATTCCGGCAGCACGCCGATGAACCGCCGCAAGGATGCCTTCCTCGCCGCCGGAAAAATGAGCGCGGAGATTTACCGCATCGCGGAAAGGCACGGCGGCGTCTGCACCATCGGCTCCTGCACCACCAAGCCCGGCATCGTCACCAGCGTCGTCGAGGAATGTCGCATCACGCTCGACCAGCGCCACCTCGATGCCGTCGCGCTCGCCGCCATGTTGGAAGACGCGCAGGAAGCCAGCGAACGCTTTGCGATGGAAGGGGGTGTCGCCGTGCGCTGGGAACACATCTGGCAGATCGAGCCGGTGCTTTTCCACCCCGACCTCATCGCCCTCTGCGACGAGGCCATTGCGGAAACCGGCGCCCCCGTTCATCAACTCCCATCCGGCCCGCTCCACGACGCCGCCGAAGTTGCCCGCGCCGGTGTCCCCACCATCATGCTCTTCGTGCAAAGCCTGCACGGAATCAGCCACAATAAGATCGAGGACACCCGCGAGGAACATCTCGAACTGTGCGTTCAAGCCCTCGACCAGCTGGCGGAGAAGGCGATGACGTGGATTCAGAAATAGGATCTCACGCAGAGACGCAAAGACGCAGAGGAAAACCACTGCTCATCGTGCTTTCCCGCTTCTTTCATATCTTCGTGCCTTCGTGTCCTCGTGGTAAAAATTCCTCCCTTCTTGACGTCTTGGCGACCTGGCGGTGAATCCTTTCCTCCTCGTTTATGTCTTGGTGCCTTGGTGGTTAATTCCTAGTTCCCCATCATTTCTACTGGAAACCCACCCCCGCTTTGAGCGAAATTGCCCGGAATGAAGCGGGCTTCCCTTGCATTGCTATTGCTGCTCACCACCCTCCCGGTCCTCGCCGCGGATGATAGCGCAGGGCTGCTCGAGAAAATCGACGCGGGCTTCGTCCACGTCTTCGACCAGGTCGCGCCTGCCGTGGTGGTTATCGAAGCCGACAAGCAGGTTTCGCCGGATGAGGACACTACCAATGGCGATTTTCGCTTCGACACCCGCGATCCCTCCAGTTCCGACCCACTCCCACCGGAAGCCGAACGCAGCGAAGGCTCGGGCTTCATCGTGCGCGAGGATGGCTGCATTTTTACCAACAACCACGTCATCGAAAATGCGCAGCAGATCACGGTGCGGTTGAAAGACGGCCGCAAATTCCCCGCCAAGGTGCTCGGTGCGGATGACAAGACCGACATCGCGGTGCTGAAGATCGCCGCGAAAGGATTGCCCGTGGTGCAGTTCGCCGATAGCGACGCCCTCCGCGTGGGACAACTCGTGTGCTCCATCGGCGTGCCCTTCAAGCTCGACTACAGCTTCAGCTGCGGCTGGGTGAGCGCCAAGGGCCGCAGCCGCCTCACCACCACGACCTACGAGGATTATATCCAGACTGATTCCTTCATCAACCCCGGCAACAGCGGTGGACCGCTGGTCAACGTGCAGGGACGCGTGGTCGGCATGAACACACTCATCAACGGTCTCGGCAGCGGCGTTGCCTTCGCCATCCCGGCGAACATGCTGCAAAATATCGGCGGCCAGCTCATGACCACCGGACGCGTCGTCCGCGCCTGGCTCGGCGTCCGCGTGCAAAGCCTCGACGACAACGATTCGCTCAAATTCCCGCACGACGGCGTAAACCAGGGCGTCATCATCGAGACCATCGAGCCGAACACTCCCGCCTTTTCCAGCGATCTGCGCCCGTCCGACATCATCACTCAACTCGACGGCGCGCCACTCGCCACCGCCCAGGATTTGCAGCACGAGATCCTCAAGCGCAAGGTGGGTGACACCGTGAACCTCAGCGTCTGGCGCGATGGAAGAACACTCAATATTGCCGTCAAGACCGGCGAACTTCCTTCACAACCCCAGCTCGCTTCCAACCTCGCGCCGGACCTGAAATCCGCCACGCCCCGCACCGATGGTTACGGCCTGTCCGTACAAGACCTCAGTCCCGCGCTCGGACAGCAGTTTCACAACCACGTCACCCAGGGTGCAGTCATCAACGACATCGTCGCCAACAGCCCCGCCGAAACGGCCGGCCTGCAAAAGGAGGATGTCATCACCGAGATCGACCACCAGACGGTCTCCAATGCCGCCGACGCCCAGCAGTTCCTCAAGCGCCCCATGCCCGCGCAGGGCATGCTCATCTTCCTCGACCGGCACGGACAGAAGACCTTCGTGGTATTGCTCGCACCACAATAGGTGGAGGAGTTGATTGTGAATCGTTAAGGGTTGATCGGAAGCGGTCCCCAAAAAAATCCAGCGCCGCAGGCCACCCCTATTTTAATTCCCACCCGCGCTCGGATGCAGGCCAAGCTTGTGCAATTTCTCGCGCAGGGTCAGGCGCGAGATGCCCAGCCAGCGGGCCGCGCGGGCCTGGTTGCCATTGGTCAATTCCATCGCACGCCCCAGCAGTTCTCGCTCGCTCATTTCGATGAGCATGGAATAGGCATTCTCATGCTCCCCGCGGCTGGCCGCCTGCAACAACTCATCCGCCAGCGTCGCGAGCGTGGGCGTGGCATTGGCGGGCACTCTGGTTCCGCGGCATACCTCCTCCACTTGCGTTTGCGTGATCGTAAAACCGCGTGAGGAAAGCAGCACCTTGCGCACGGTATTTTCCAGCTCGCGCACATTGCCTGGCCAGGGCTGCCGGCTCAAAAACTCCAGCGCGTCGGGCTGAATCGCCGGTTCCTTCATCCCCAACTCTTCGCCATAGCGTCGAAGAAAATACCGCACCAAATCCGGCACATCCTCACTCCGCTGGCGCAGCGACGGCAGATCGATTACCACCACATTGAGCCGGTAAAAAAGATCCTCGCGAAACTCCTTGCTCGCGATCGCAGTTTCGAGATTGCGATGCGTGGCTGCGATCACCCGCACCTCCACCGGGATCGTCTCCTTGCCGCCCACCCGCTGGATCACCCGCTCCTGCAACACCCGCAGCAGCTTTGCCTGTGTATTCAGTGGCATGTCGCCGATCTCGTCGAGAAACAGCGTGCCGCCATTGGCCTGTTCGAAGCGGCCGATCCGCCGCGCATCTGCGCCGGTGAACGCCCCTTTCTCGTGTCCGAACAACTCGCTCTCCAGCAACGTCTCGGGAATGGCCGCACAATTCACCGCGATGAAGGGCCCCGCCGCCCGGTCGCTGTATTGCACGATCGCCTGCGCGATCAATTCCTTCCCCGTCCCCGTCTCGCCGCGAATCAACACGCTCACCGGATGCGCCGCGATGCGCCCGAGCTCCTTGTAAATCGCCTGCATTGCCCGGCTGTTCCCAATGATCGCCGTCCGCCCGGCCAGCACCCGACCGGCCTCGATCTCCACCGACTGCCGGCTGCTGTCGAGCGCCTTGTGCACCAGTTCGATCAACTCCGGCATTTCAAACGGCTTTAGCAAATAATCATAGGCGCCATTCCGGGTCGCCTCGATCGCCGTGTCGGTCGTCCCGTGGGCCGTCATCAAAATGATCGGCAGCCGGGGCTTGGCCGTGTGCAACTGCCGCACCAAATCCAGCCCGGAAATCCCGGGGAGCCGCCAGTCGCTGAGCACGAGATCGAACTTCCCCTCCACCGCCATCCGCAGCCCGTCCCGCCCGTTCATCACCGGCGTGATGGCATGCCCCTCGTCCTCCAGCACGGTCCGGAGCGAGCTCGCGGCGCTGGCGTCGTCTTCGACCAGCAAAATGTGGGCACGGGCACTCATGGGATCACGGGGAGCACAATGCCAAACGTCGTACCATGGTTCACCCGCGATTGGAAGCGCAGAGCACCGCCATGTTTTTCCACGATGCGCGCACTGATCGCAAGCCCAAGCCCGGTTCCCGTCTGCTTCGTGGAGAAAAAGGGATCGAACAACCGCCGCTGCACTTCGGGCGGAATGCCCGATCCATCGTCCTGCACTTCGATCACCACCACATCGGCGTTCCTGCCCCCCAGCGAAATCCGGTCCGCATAGGCACAGAGTACCACATGGCCTCCCTGCGTCATGCTCTCAGCCGCATTCTACACCAGGTTGATCAGCACCTGCTTGATCTGCGCGGCATCGGCCAGGAAGAAAAGCGGCGCGACCTCGCCCAGCTTCAACTGCACCGCATTCTCCGCCAGTTGCGCGCCCAGCAGATCGCACACCTCCTGCAACAACTCCCGCGGCCGCACTTCCACAAACGCCGGCTCCGATGGACGCGCAAACAGCAGAAAATCGCGCACGATCCGCTCCAGCCGGTCGATCTCCTTGCCGATGAACTCCGCATCCCGCAATTCACGCGAATCGGGTGTGAGCCCTTTCTTCTGCGTATAAAGCCGCGCCTTCACCGCCGTGAGTGGATTGCGGATTTCGTGGGCCACGCCCGCCGCCAGCACGCCGAGCGAGGCCAGCTTTTCCTGCCGCTCCAGCAATACGCGGTTCTCCACCAGTTGCATCCGCATCGGCGCGATCATGTCGCGATAAACAATCACTCCACCCCAGATGCCCAGCCCGGTCAGCGTCACCAGCGCAAACACAATCGCCGCCTGCAGCTTGATGAGCGAATGCTGCGTGTCACCGAGAAATTCCTCCAGCGCCTCCCGGTGTGCCTCGGCCAGATCATCCCCCCGGGAGAGCAATTGCTGGGATACCAGCTCCACCCGTGCAAACCGCTCCAGTGGCGACTCCGGCCGGCCGGCGGCATCCGTCCCCACTTTCTCCGCCGCCTCCAGGTAGCGTTGCAGCGATCGCTCCACTTCCGCCAGCACGTCGCGCTCCTTCGGCGTGCTCAATTCCACCTTTCGCCCCACAATCCACTGGCCGAGCTCTGTCCCCTGCTGCTGGAATATCTTCAAATCCTCCGGCTTGCCGCTCAACAGATAGTGCAGGTAGGAATCATCCAGCTTCAGTGCAGAGGCCTGCACCCGGTCGGCAATCCGAAAACTCTGCAACTGCACTTGCGTAAACCGCTGCCGCAAATGCTTCGTGCTGCCCCAGCTCGTGTAGGCCGCCCAGCCGATCAGCCCAATCAAGAGGGAAAGCGCGAGCGCGAAAATCGTGAGTCGGGCTTGGAACGAAAGTTTCATCGGAACGAATGAGGCAAGTTTCTTACCACACCCGTTCAATCATTAACCACTCTCCTCGCCCAGCCCTTTGCTGTGAAAAGCGATTTTTCAGAGTAAACGCCCCCTTTACATTTTTGCAACCGACCGCTGGCACGCCAGGCGCTAAAAGGAAGCCATACTAAAACTCACGCCCGCGCGAGTTTCTAAAAAGAACCATGAATTTAAAGATCTTTCTAGAGCCGCACTGCCCTGCAAAAGCGTCCATTCGGCGATATGCGGGGGTTCTATCGGTGCGCTCATAGGAGGGGAGACACGCCTGCGGGGGACCGCCTACCCCCGCAGGTGATTTTTTTCCAATGAAAGCGCATATACTGGTGGTAGATGATGACGAGTCGGTGCTCGCGGCACTGACCGGCCTGCTGGAGTCGGAGGGATATCAAGTCGTGCGCGCCCAGAACGGCCACGAAGCCATGCGCCTGTTTCACGAGCAGCACGTCGATCTCGCCCTGCTCGATATTAATATGCCGGTGAAAAACGGGTGGGACACCCTCGACCAGCTCGTTTCCATCAATCCCCTGCTCCCGGTCATTATCATTACCGCCCGCCCCGATGCCAGCGAGAAAAGCCGTCGCCTGCCCCTCGCCGCTTTTATGCAAAAGCCGCTCGACCCGGCCACCCTCCTGGGCAATATCGAGCGCCTGCTGGCTGAGCCGTCGGAAGCCCGTTATCGCCGGGCGTTTGCTCCATCGCGTTGCTAGCTAGCCGCAAAGGACACCGAGAAAACTGCGGGGTGCATGGTCGCTGCGTGCGTCCTCCCTATGCACCATCCTCCTTGGCGTCTTGGCGACTTGGCGGTAAACTCCTCGCGTGAAAAGCTACCGTCGTGAACTCTGGTTCGAGCTGCCGAAACGCCGCGCCTTCGTCAATATCACCGCCGAGGTCGAAAAATGCCTGCGCGAAAGCGGCATCCGTGAGGGCCTCTGCCTCGTCAACGCCATGCACATTTCCGCCAGCGTCTTCATCAACGACAACGAAGGCGGCCTGCACCACGATTTTGAGGTCTGGCTCGAAAAACTCGCCCCGGAAAAACCCCACGCCCAATACCGGCACAACGTCGGCGAGGATAATGCCGATGCCCACCTCAAGCGCACGATCATGGGCCGCGAGGTCGTGGTCGCGGTCACCAATGGCGAGCTCGACTTCGGTCCATGGGAACAAATTTTCTACGGGGAATTCGACGGCCTGCGCCGCAAGCGCGCCCTGGTAAAGATCATCGGCGAATGAGCGCGGAATACACCACCCTGGCCGGACGCGTCCAGGCCTTCATGGCCTCGCCGGAAAAGGATGATTTTGACGCGCTTGCCCTCGCCATCTTCGACTTCCAGCGCCGCCACAACGCTCCGTATGCCAAATGGTGCGTGCACCAGGGAACCACCGCGCCCGCAAGCTGGAAGGAAATCCCCGCCGTCCCGCAGAGTGCCTTCAAGCACGCCGCGCTCCGCACCTTTTCCGAGGTGGAAACCATCAAGACCTTCCGCACCAGCGGCACCACCGGCGAGGGCTATGGCCAGCACCACTTCCGCGACCTCAGCCTCTACGAACAGTCCATCCTGCGCGGCTGGGATTTCTTCCAGCTTCCGCAACTCCCGCAGATCATCCTCACACCCACCCCCGCCGAGGCTCCCTATTCCTCGCTCAGCCACATGATGGGCACCCTCGCCGCCCGCACCCCTTCACAGCGCTTCCACGCGGATTTGCAGGTGTCCGGACTGCTGCGCGAGCTGAAGGAACCGGTACTGCTGATGGGCACCGCACTCGCCTTCCTGCATCTCTTTGAGCGCGGTGAAAAATACGCACTCCCCAGCGGCAGCTTCGCCCTCGAAACCGGCGGCTATAAAGGCACCGGTCGCACCCTCACCAAGGCGGAGCTCTACACCATGTTCACCGACTGCCTCGGCCTGCCCGCCGATTCCATCATCAATGAATACGGCATGACCGAACTCAGTTCCCCCTGCTACACCCACGGTCTCGACCGCCCGCATCTCGCACCGCCGTGGCTGCGCTTTCTCGTCATCAATCCCGAGACGGGCGCCGAATGCGCGGAGGGTGAAACCGGCCTCCTCCGTCTCTACGACCTCGCCAATGTCGGCTCCGTCCTCGCCCTGGAGACGCAGGACCTCGCTATTCGCACCGGCGACGGCTTCCTCCTGCTCGGTCGCGATCCCTCCGCCCTGCCACGCGGCTGCTCACGCGCCGCCGATGAAATGCTCTCCAACTCATGATAAGGCAGGAACCCAGAAAGCCTGGAAATGAGAATGTTGCCTGTGATCCATCAAGCCCTTCTTCCTGATTACCCGGCTTCCTGCTTCAATTGATACCTGCTCCATGACCACCCGCGAACGCGCCATTCATCTCGCCCATGCCGCCCGCCATTTCCCATGGCTCGGCCTCGATTCGCCGGAGCAGCTTCTGGAAGTGGTGCAGCTGGAGCTCGGCCACGCGGAAATTCTCGACGACTTCCAGCCCTACGGAGGCCATTTCGCCAAGGCGCAATCCGTTCCCACCATCCTCCACATCGTCAGTGGCAATACCCCGCACGCCGCGCTCCAGAGCCTCATCCGCGGCCTGCTCGTGGGCGCGCACAACCTCTGCAAAATCCCCTCCGCCGGTCTCTCCGAGCCGGAACAATTCCGCGCCCTACTCCCCGCCGAACTCGCCACAAAACTGGAAATCCACTCCGCGCTCACCGATGAAATGTGGGCCACCGCCCGGGCGGTGATTGTTTTCGGCAGCGACGCCACCATCGCGCACTTCCGCGAAAGAATTCGCCCCCAGCAGACCTATCTTCCGCACGGCCACAAGGTCAGCCTGGGCGTCATTTTCGAAGACGCCGCGCTCGTCTCCCCGCCGCTTGCCGCCCGCGACGCCTCCCTGTTCGACCAGCAGGGCTGCCTCTCCCCACACCTCTTCTACGTTGCCGAAAACCCCGTCGCCTACGCCGCCGCCCTCGCACTGGAAATGGAGCGCTTCGAGGCCACCCATCCCCGGGCTCCGATCACCCCCGGCGAATCCTCCACCATCCGTGCCCTGCGCGATTCCTACGCCTTTCGCATTGCCGCCGGAGAGCCCTTCCAACTCTGGACCAGCCAGCCCGGCACCGCCTGGACCGTCATCTACGATCCCTCGCCCGAGTTCACCGCCTCGCCCCTCAATCGCGTCGTCTTCGTCAAACCCCTGCCCGCTCACCCTGCGCCCGTTCCGCACCTCAGCACCATCGGCCTCTGGCCCTCTACTCCCGAAAACGCCACCCGCATCCTGCCCTTCCGCCCCACCCGCATCTGTCGCCTCGGCGAAATGCAACACCCGGCCTGGACCTGGCATCAAGACGGCGCACACACGCTGGCGCCATTGGTCGAATGGGTTGATTTTTCCGGTTAGAGGTTCAGTCCCAGAGAGTAGTGAAGTGCAGCTGGAAGAGCTGTCATCACCACAATACTTATAGGACAAATATTCCGACGGCGTTGCTGGGTGCCTTTCGGCAACCCTCCACGCAAACGCGAACTCCAGCCCTCCGTCTCGTCTTCCCTTTAAAGCTTCAAGGCACGCTGCCGGTAGTGCTCGTCGATTCGATTCGCAATTCGATCCACATCGGTCGCAGTCATGAATCTCGGACCACCAAGACTGGCGGAGCCAATGAAAATGCGCGCGGCTTTGTCCGCCATAAACATCGCCGCCGTCACGGCGTTCGGCGAAGCACCGAGGGTGATGATGCCGTGGTTCTCCAGCAGGATCACCCGCGGGAGCACTCCATATTGCTCGCGAAATTTTGCCACCCCGGCGTGAATCGTCTGCGAGAGGCGGAGGCCGGGATCGCAATAGGGCACGAATACGGAGGCGGCACCGCAGCAGACCACCTCGTCAGGAAACAGACGGCAGGTGGCAAATTCAGCCGCCCGGGACGAACAAAGAATCTGGTTCACCGCAATCGAATGGGTGTGGCCGACAAAGTTGATGCCGGGAAGACTGAGCAGATCGGCGTGGAACAATGCTTCCACGGACGGCTTTTTGGCGGATGAATCCACCCGGCAGCCGAAGAGTTCATCCTCAATCTGCTGGTCGGTGAGGTCACTGCGCTCCAGCATGCTGAGCAGTGGTGCGAAACGACATTCGACGATGTCATTTTCGGCAAGGGTGCTCAGGCTGCTGCCACTGGCCTTCACGAGGAAGGTCTCCTCGCCCAGTCGGGCGGAGGTGTTGCCCTCGCCGAGGATGGCCAGCTGCCTGGCTTCCTCGCCAAGTTGGTGAGAAAGCGCCAGCAGCGCGGATTTTTTGTCAGATAAATCGCTCATGGCTTCTCGAATCAGGAATAGAGGGGGCCGAAGTTTTCGCAGGCACGATAGTCGGCACCTTCCAGGCATTGCGTCCCGAAGGCGGCCCAGGCACTGGGCCGGAAGACACGCCCGCTGGAAACATTGTGCATGTAAACCGGGATGCGGAGCATGGAGGCGAGCGTGATCAAATCGGCGCCGATGTGGCCGGAGCTGATGGAGCCATGGTTTGCCCCCCAGTTGTTCATCACACTGTAAACATCCCGAAATGCCCCTTCACCGGTGAGGATTGGGGCAAACCAGGTGCTGGGCCAGGTGGGATTGGTGCGCTCGTCGAGAATGGCATGGACGTTTTCCGGCAGATCGACCGTCCAGCCCTCGGCGATTTGCAGGGCCGGTCCGAGGCCCTTTACCAGGTTGAGCCGGCACATGGTCACGGGCATTCCTCCGCGCGTGAGGTAACGCGTGCTCCAGCCACCGCCGGGGAAATATTCGGTAATGGAAGGATGCCAGGTAGTGGCGTCGAGGCAGGCTTTCACCTCGGCCTCGGAGATTTCCCAGAAGGGCTTCATCGCCGGCTGGCCTTCGTGGGACTGGCGGCCCGTGCCGTCCAGGGTCGCCGGACCGGAGTTGATGAGGTGCAGGATGCCACCTTCGGCAACTCCCGTGAGTTCATGACTGGCGACGCGTTTCACCGCCTCGGGACTCCAGTAGGTGCGCACGTCGGCGAAGATTTGCGCGGTGTTGGTGAGCAGGTAGCCAAGCAGCATCGAGACCCCGTTCATCGCATCATTTTCCGTCGCGACGATATAGGGCGCGCGGATGCCATTCCAATCGAACGACGTCGTGAGGATCGCCTCCAGAAAATCTCCATTCGGCTGGTAGTCGGTCCACTGGCGCTGCCCTTGAAAACCGCTCGCAATCGCATGATGTCCCTGCGCTTCCTCGCCATAGCCCATTTCCTTGAGCTTCGAGTTGCCCACCATCAAATCCCGCGCGATGAGCGCCATCTTCACGGAAGTTTCCCATTCGCGGTCGAGCTGCTCGCGGCTGCGCGTGGTCGCGGGAGAGTTGTAGTCCCTGCCCTCGTGGCAGTGCTCCTTCACCCACGCGAGCGCCTTCGTATATTCTTCCTGATCGTAAATCCCTTTGTCCATGCGGCGCAGGAACTCGGTCATATCCACCGTCTCCACCCGCATGCCGAGGTAGTCTTCGAAAAACGGCTGGTCCACAATCGAACCCGCGATGCCCATCGAAACACCGCCCATGGCCAGATACGCCCTGCCGCGCATCCAGGCCACGGCAAGGCCCGCACGCACAAATTGCAGCAGCTTTTCCTGCACATCGGCAGGAATCGTCTTGTCGGTGCCATCCTGCACGTCGCGCCCGTAGATGCCAAAGGCGGGCAGGCCTTTCTGCGTGTGCCCCGCCAGGACGGCCGCGAGATAGACCGCGCCCGGACGTTCGGTCCCGTTAAATCCCCAGACTGCCTTGGGAATGCGCGGGTCCATGTCCATCGTCTCCGAACCGTAGCACCAACAGGGGGTAACCGTGAGCGAGACGCCCACGCCTTCCCGCGCAAACTTCTCCGCGCAGGCCGCCGCTTCGGCAACGCCACCGATGCAGGTATCGGCAATCACGCACTCCACCGGCTGCCCATCCGGGTAGCGCAAGGTGGAGGCGATGAGCTGCGCGGCGGCCTTCGCCATGTCCATCGTCTGCGTTTCGAGTGATTCCCGCACGCCGCCGAGGCGTCCGTCAATGGTGGGACGGATGCCCACTTTAGGAGGTGAAACAATGAAAGGGGTGGTTTTCATCGGTAAAACTTACGGTCGATCCCAGCTAGTGACCTCCGGCCGAAATGGCAATATTGCCATCGTGCTTGCTGAGCTTGGGCCACAAAAAGGCGTAGCAGGCCACAAAAGCGAAGCAGCCCGCCGGGACGATAAAGCCGTGCGCCATGTTCGAGGCGTCCGCGATGGATCCCATGAGTTTGGGCAGGATCGCGCCGCCCATGATCGCCATGACGATGAAGGCGGAAGCCTTCTTGGTCTTGCTGCCGAGGCCGAAAATGCCCAGGGCGAAGATCGTCGGGAACATGATGGACATAAAGAAATAGCTCAGGAAAACACTGACGATCGAGAGCCAGCCGAGATTAAGGAAAATGAGCAGGCACACGACTACATTGAATGCCCCATACAACCCAAGCACTTTGTGAGCCGGGAATTTTTTCAACAAGCCCGCTCCGGTGACCCGACCGATGAGAAAGCAGAAAAATGCCGCGGAGGCGAGCGTGGAAGCGCCGGCGTCACTCACGTGATGCACCCCGTCCTTGCCCACTTCGAAGAGCCCTTTCAAAAAGCCAGTCGCCAGCGAATCCGGAATAGGTGGCATCATGGAAAAGCCCGTCACCCGGTCCACCGTCATCGTATTGATGAAAAATCCGAAGATACCGGCCTGGGCTGCGACGTAGAGGAACTGCGCCAGCACGCCAAGCAGGAAGTGCGGGCGCGTCATTAGCGAATGCGAAACTTCCGGGGTCTTTTCATCGAGATGAAAGTCATCCTCGTTCTGGATGTCTGGCACGTAGGAATACTTGAAGACGACCGCCAGCACGAGCACCACGACCGCCACCGCCACATAGGGCACATAGATCTGCGGGTTCTTGGAATAGAAATACTGCGCCCCAATGATCGGCCCAAAGATCCAGCCCACGCCGTTGCAGGACTGCGCCAGATTGATGCGTGCGGCCGCAAAACGGGCCGGTCCCAGCACCGTGGTATAGGGATTCGCCACGGTTTCCAAAAAAGTCAGCCCGGCAGCAATGGCGCATACCCCGGTGAGGTAGGCCAGAAACGCCGTTTCCTTGGATACGCTTCCCGCCTGGGAAGCCTCCTGGATATGCGTCGCGGGAATGAACCAGAATCCGCCAACCGCCACCATCAATAAACCGGCGATGATGCCACCTTTCCAGCCAAAGCGCCGCGCCAGCCAGCCGGCCGGGAGTGCCATGAGGAAGTAGCCCAGGTAATGGGCAAACTGCACATTGGCCGATTGCGCCTTGGTGAGGCCGAGCTCGTTTTGAAAATGTTTGTCCATCACATCGATCATGCCGTTGCAGACGCCCCAGAGCAGGAAGAGCGAACTGACGAGGATGAAGGTGAAGACGAGGGTTCTCCCGTCCGGGCCGGTGAACATTCCTTGTTTGGTGGGTGGATTCATGAGGGTAGTTTTTTGGAGTGGGAGGTTAAAATTCGAGCATCGCCTTGATCGCGGAGGTCTCGCAAAGGAGGGCGTTCATGGCTCAGGCGGAAACGAGAACTAGATTGGCGTATTGCGTCGTATCGCCGGTGCGAATAAGACCGATCGCCCCCGGTATGCGCTTCTTGAAAGCCGCCTCATGAGGCTCATATTGCACGGAAAGCCCTTCGCACGCGCGGGCGAAGGCCTGCCTGGTTCCCTCGTCATTATGCGCAAGAAACTCTTCGGCCATGAACGCCTGGCCGAAGACGCATTCCTCCCGCAATGCCGCCAGGACCTGCAGCACCGTCGGCACCCCGTCGATCAACGAGATATCCACCGTTTCAATCATCGGCCAGAAGGGAAAGCCCCGGTCCGCGATCACCAGTTGGTTGGTATGCCGGACGCGGCTTAGGAGCGAATTGATCGAGGGATTGAGAATGCCGGTTTTGCGCATGAGTTTAGCTGGAGGCCAGGGCCGAACCGGCCTGATGGTTTTCGGATCGTCTGGAGCGCCACCTGCGGTTACTGCGGTTACAAATGGGTTTCAGGAGGTGTCGGTATTTCATGCAACAAGGGGACCGCATCGAATGCAGGGACGTCTCGAAAGTGCGCCGGAGCGAAGAAAATCACAATGGACAAAAATGGCGCATTGCTGGATAATCTTGCACCGATGCCCACTTCCCGCCGAAAACGTCCTTCGGTCCCGCCATTTTCCAGCCAGGTTTCGGACGCCCGCTACGCCTATTTCAAGCCCGCTGACTCAAAGAGCCTTCAAATCTTGAGTGCCGGTTTTGAGCGCTGCAATGTGGATTACGTGGTCTCCCGTAAAAAATTTCCCTACCACAGCATCGAATATGTTCTTTCCGGGAGAGGGCATCTCCAACTGGATGGACATTCTTATCCCATTCGGGCCGGCAGTATTTTTTGTTACGGACAGGGAATCGAACATCAGATCCAGACCGATCCCGAGCAACCGATGGTGAAATACTTTGCCATGTTCGCCGGACGGGAAGCCCTGGCCCTCCTGAAAAATGGAAACCTTAGTCCCGGCACGATCGTTCATACGCAGGAGCTGGAAATCTATCGGCTGCTTTTCGAGCAAATCATTGCCGAAGGGAATGGGCATTCTCCCGCTGCCTTCGATATCGGATGCTGCTACCTGCGAATCCTGCTCATGAAAGGCACGGAAGCTCCGGCCCCCGCGGCCGGTCTTGAAGATTTTCCCGACCCGGTATTTTTACGTTGTCGCGATTTCATCGATGCGCACTTTTTGCGCCTGCGCAATTTGATCGAGATTTCCCGGGAACTGCACGTTCGTCCCGAGCACTTGTGCCGCCTTTTCAAGAAGCACGGCCAGTTGAGCCCTTTTCAATACCTGACGCGGCGCAAGATGAACCGCGCCGCGGAAATGCTGGCGTCGGAACTCCTGCCCATCAAAACGATCGCCTACAATCTAGGGTATCCCGATCCCTATCACTTTTCGCGGCTTTTCAAAACCACCTTTGGCTGTTCTCCCTTGGAATTTATCCGGGTCCATCGCCGCATCGGAGACGATGTAGAAAAATGGTCCTGGGGCAAAACGTAGGCAATCAGTTTACCCGGCCGCGCCAGCAGCAGATCATGATCGCCCAGGCCCCCGAGACACCCGAACCTTCGCAATGGGTGCACTATGAGCTCACCGGCGACGGCCAGTCGCTCGCCAAAGGTGAGAGCGGCGTGTGGATTCTCGGGCAGATGGAAATCGATGTCCCGGTGCAGGGCTTCAAGGAGTTGCTTCTGAAAATTTCCACGGATGCACACTCCGGGAAAAACACCCTCTTCCTCTCCCACGCGCGGCTCATCACCGCCGATGGCAAAGAGATTCCCGCAGGCTCCGATGCTTCCGAAAATATCGTGATGCCGGCCAGGACGGGGCTCGACTACTATGGCGGCCCCATCAAGATTACGGGCATTCCTGATGCCGAAGCCCTCCCCGCGCAACCGAAGGATTCCAACAAACCTGGCCTGCTGAAGATTTCCCTTGCCGGAAAAAATGCCGTCCGCTTCAAAGCCACCCTCGGCGGGGACTTTCCTCTGGGAGACGAGAGCGATTGCAAGAAGGTGCTCTCCTATCGCAGCGAAGGCACCTCGGCCCGGTTTCTCACCGTGCTTGAGCCTCACGAGAAGGAGCCCATGGTCAAATCCGCCACCGCCGACGGCCCCGACACTCTGCGGGTGGAACTGACCGATGGCCGCGTGCAGGAAATCACCTTTAAAAACTTCGAGGGCGACGGTCACAACATCGCCGTGACAATCAAGGAAAGCAAAAACGGCGGACCGGTGCGCAACGAAAGCACGCAATCCGGCGATGGGAACGGCCCACACAATTAGTTTTGACCGGCGGAAAGACGGGCTCCCCTGCGCCCAGTTATCAACCACAATTTCGTCTTATGGGAATGTGCTGAACCCGTTCCCAGCGACGCCCTGAAACACCATCGGCTCCGGGGCCACCTCGGGATTGTAGCCGTTGCCACCAAAGCGGCTGCCCTGCGGTACTGGCGATTTTACGGTCTGGAAAATCGGATACGCCTTGCCCGGGGCGTCTTTGCGCTGCCCATAGGTCGCCCCCTGCTCCTCAATCATCAGGTAATCCGAAAACCAGCCGCCGCAGTCGCCGATGATCACCTCGATGTCCAGCCGGCTGCCGCCGTGGAGGTCCATCCATTTCCCGGCCCGAAGCTGCCAGCCATTGACATTCGCCAAGCCGAGGCTGTGTTCGGTCATCGCCGCAGGGTCAATCAAGTTCGACGGCTCCCATTTCTCCCCGGCGATCCCGGTGAGCAGGCACGAACCGTCAAAGACGTTTTGGCCGTCGAGCCGGACCACCAGCACGTTGTCCCCCACCCCGATAAAACGAAAGCGCCCGCTCTTCGAGACCATCACCCGCCCCTTGTAATGCACAACCCACAAATTGGGCTGCACCTGTTTCTCCACGCCAAAAGCCTTCGGCGCCTCCTCCGATTCGCCGATCGGCACATACACCTGTGGGGTATAGAGCAGGTTCGGGGCGCGGTAGTAATTGTCGAAAACCGATTCGTTCCACCCATTGCGCACGTAACTGCGCAGCAGCTCGGTGTAGGCCCTCTCTCCCCCCTTCGCAATCGCCGTGGGTTTGCCGTCCTTTGTCTGCTTGAGATCGTAGAAACGACCCGCGAGCATACCCTCGCGCGGGTTGCGGAAACCGAACGCCGTCAAACCTCCTCCTCCACCGCCGCCGCCCATCCCGCCGAGGCTGGTGCCCAGCCCCATCGCTCCCGCCATGCCCATCCGGCCCGGCGTGGTACTCTCGCTCATGGAGGGAACCGTCGGCATGTCTGGCAGCGCAATCTTGGAAAGGGCGGTGGTCGTGATGCGCTTGGCCGCCGCCGGGGCGCTCATTGTCTGCTGCTTCTTCGCCATCTGCACCTGATGCTCCAGGGCACGGGTGCTGGGATTCGGCGACGGCGGCGCACTGGTAAAAGTGAGTTTGCGCTTGGCGGCAATCGTTTGCACGACGAACACCGTGGCAATGATGGCCACCACCACGTGCACCAGAATGCTGATGAAGAGGAAACGCCGCGTCTTCAACCGCGTCCAAAAACTCAGTTCAGGCGGCTGGGAGTAATGAATCTCCGGTTCGGGCGGGGTGCTCATTCGTCGTCGTTGATGGTAAAGGTCACACTGTCGATCTTGGCGACGGCCAGGGCATCGAGCACGTCAATGGTTCGGCTGTACTTCGCGGTTTGGTCGCTGATGATCGTCACCACGCAAGGCGTGTGCGCGGCATCCGCATTTTGCTTCAGCCGCATCAAGGTCGCCTTCAACTGCGGCAGGTCGTGGCTCTCAGCCGAATCGAATGGCTCATCATTGAGCGCAATCTCGCCCGCGTCGGAAATGGTGATGATCTGCTCGTCCACAAAGTCCTGCGAGCCCGAGGTCTCGGCGGTCCCGGGCAGTTGCGAGTTCAACTCCCGCTCCACCTTCACCTCCCCCGCCATGACCATGAAGAACAGCATGATCACAAAGACCACGTCGATCATCGGCGCGATCTGAAAACCGAGCGTTCCTTCGTTAATATTGACTTCAAAGCGGCGCATATCAGTCCTTGTTCACTGCGGAGAATGAAATGTCGGAGATCCCCGCCGCGCCGCCTTCGTTCATGGCCTGCGAAACGTAAAGCGCCGGCACGTCGCGGTCGCCGCGAATCACCATTCGGAACACGGGATTCTGCTCGGCGGTGATCTTCTTTTCCCCCGCTGCTTTTGCCTCCTTGAGCGGCTGGAGTAGATCCTCGCTCTTGGTATAAACCGTGTCGTTCAGCACGAATCGCGCCGTCTTCGTTTCGGGAATCCAGCGCACGTTCACCACGACTTCCGCGCGCTGATTATCCTTCTTTTGCGCATCGGGCGCGATCGGCAACTTGATCGTCTTGTCCACCTTCAACACCTGCGCCGAGGTAATCGTCATAAAGAAAACGAGGATCGTCAGCAGCACGTCAATCATCGGTGCCACCTGAAATTCCGGTTCGCCGTCTCCGCCGCCGCCGCCAGCCATGGTTAGTTAATGCTCCGGTTCATGGATGTGTGAAGAGTGAAACTCACTGGGATTGTTCCGTCCCTTGCATCGGTTCCTGCGGGAGCCAGTTCGGCAGCGCGGCATATAGCTCTTCATCGCCGATGTGGACCCCGGCGAGGGCTTCATAAGGCATCTTGCGGAAGAGGCTCGCGATCACGTCCTGGATGTGATGGATCGCGCCCGCCGCCCGGTTGCGCAGGAAGTAAAACGCACCAAAAGCCGGGATGGCGATGATGAGACCGCTCGCCGTCGCAACCAGCACTTCGCCGATCGCCGCCGAGAGACTGGACGGATCGCCGATGCCGGAGCTGGCCAGCGTGCTGAACGCCTTGATCATGCCCGTGACCGTGCCGAGCAGACCGATCATCGGCGTGCAGACCCCGACCACCGAGAGGTAGCTGATCCACGTCTGCATCCCGGAATTCTCCTTGGCCATTTCGCCCATGATCCCGTCCTCGACGACCTGCTTGCCATCCCCGAGCAGGCTGATACCGACGCGCAGCACATTGGTCAGCGGCGAGGGATTTTCGCGGCAGTAGTTGTAAGCGCCCACGTAGTCGCCCTGGCGGAAAAGGGTCTGCACCGCCTCCTCGGCCTCCGGTGGCGCGGTCTTTTGGCGACTGGTGCGGATGATCCCATCGCCAATCAAATAAACGGTGAAAATGGAACAGGCCGCGATGGGAACCATGATCCAGCCGCCCTCGGCAATTTGCATCCAGAGCGTTTTATGAACGACGGCGGGAGCCGACGGCGAGGCCACGGGGGCTGGTGACTGCGCTTGCAAGGAACCGCCCAGGAGGCACAGTGCGCCGATGAGCAACAGGAGGTGATACCAATGTTTCAGTTTCATGGATGGAAGGAAATGGAGGGGCGTGGTTCGATGGTGGGTGGGTTAGAGGGCTTTTTTCTTTTTCAATTCGTCTTTGGCCTGCGCGGCTTCGGCGGAATCGGGAAACTGGTCAAGGATCTCCTTGAGCGTGTTGATGCCGTCCGGCGCATCATCGGCAAACAACTGGCTGCGGCCCGCTCCCAGCAGGGCGCGGGGAATGAATTGCGGCTGGTGCGCATACAGCACCGGCACTCGCAGATAGGCCAGAATGGCTTGTGGATACTGGCGCAGGGCAAACAGGGCATCCCCTTTCAGTAACCACGCCGAAGCCAGAACGTCAGGCGACTTGCTCGCGGTAATGACGGGCTCCACAACGTCCAACGCCTTTTGCGGCTGGCCCCGGGGAATCCAATCGGCGGCTTCCTGGAGCTGAACGAGTTGGACCAGATCCGGATGTAACGAGGCCTTCATCTGGCCTTCCAATTGGGCAGCCTGGCGATCTTGATGGAGGGCCACCAGGAACGGCAGCCGGATCGTCACCGCCCTCGGCCACCAGGAGCCGGGAAGGTCGAAGACCGGCGCTTCGGTCTGGATCACGCTATTCACCTTCGCCAGGGCATCCACCAATTTGCCCGTCGTCTGGAGCTTCACTGCTTCCTGGAGCGCAGGCGGCTCGGGAGATTCCACTTTGATGATGTTGGCCACCGGATAGCCCACCTTGCCCGCGGAACCGGCAATCATTACGTCCACCATGAGGGTATTGCCCTGCCGCTCGACCGAGGGCGCGGTGATGATGCGACCGTCCTTCAAGTAGAGCGAAAGCTGGCCACCATCGGCAAAGACAGCAACGAGCTCAGCGTGAACGCCAGCAGGGTGATGGATGGAAAATGCTTCATTCCGGAGTTCCTCCCGACAGTTCCTGCAGGTGTTTGCGGGCTTCCATCGTTTCCTTGAAATCATTCAGCCGCTCGTTCTTCACCATCTCGCGGTAAGTGTTGATTTCCTCCTGCTTCTTCCCAAGCTTTTCGAAGCACTCGGCGCTGCGGGCGTAGGCCTTCGCCACCCATTCGGGAAAGCGTTGATAGGCCACGAACACGCGCTGATAGAAAGCATTCGCCTCCGCATATTTGCCGTCGGCAAATTGCAATTCCCCGAGCGAGAAGACGGCCTCCGCCGTGGAATCACCGCGCCACTCACGGGTCGAAGCCACCTGCTCGAACTGCTGGCGTGCCTCGTCCTTGCGTCCCAGCGCCATCAGCGCGCGGGCGCGTCCCAGCGAAACGTCCTTCAACTTCTCGGTGGCGCCGATTTTATTGATGGCATCGTCGTAGAAGCCCAGCGCCTCCTGGTAGCGCTGCTGGAGAAAGGCGATGCGCCCGAGCCCGTTATACGCGTAGTCCACCACGGTGGCCTTCGGGTAAAGCTCCATCAGCAGCCGGAAGTCGGAGGCGGCCTGGTCGAGCCGGTTCTTTCCCAGCAGATAATCCGCGGTTTTCCCCAACAGCAACGGACTGAGCGCCTCGGGTTTGAGCTGATCCGCAATCGCCTGATATTCGACCTCCGCCAGCGCGGGCTGTTTCTTGAGCTCGGCCAGCGTCGCCCGCGCGTAATGCAGGCGCGACTTGGCGGTATCGGTGGTGGCATTGGCGCCGAGCAACCGGTCAATCTCGGCCAGCGGATTCATCGGGGTGGGCGATGGAGTGGGTGAAGGCGTCGGGCTTGCGGTCGCACTGGCCGTCGCGGAGGCAGCAGGCGATGGAACCGGAATGATGGCGGGGCGTTGATGCGCCACCATGGTCACAAATTGGGTGATGAGCTGTTCAACCGCGTCATTCTTCGGATCGTCCAGATTTTGCAAAATCGTCTTGGCCACGAACTCCTGCGCCTCTTCCGCCTTGCCCTCGCGCACCTTGACTTTCGCGATCCAATAGACCGCCATCACAGCATTTGGGTCCGCTGGCTTTTGATCCAGGAAGTTCTGGAACATCTTCCCCATCCCCTCCCAGTCGCCCTTCTTCTGCAACAGCTTTTGCGCCGCGAAGAGCGAGTAATTGATCACCTCCGCAGTGGTCGCGGCCTTCCACGAGCGGATGTAGTTCGCGGTGGCGTCGTCGTTCTTCCCCTGCGCCGCCTGCGCATCCGCCCGCAACGCCAGCACCTCACCCAGCAATTGATCGTTCGGATATTCTTTTTCCCATGCCTCCGTTCGCGCGATCACATCGTCATATTGCGAGGCAGCATACAGGCAGACCGCGAGCCGGTATTTCGCATCGGTCGCAAAGGTCCCTTGCGGATACTTCCCAAGGTAGTCGTTGATCTTCCCGATGGCCTCCTCGTACTTGCCCGAGAACACCGAAGCGAGTCCGATCCGATACCGGCACTCCTCCACATGGCTGTCGTTGGGGAAGTCCTTCAGATAACGCTCATAATCACTGGTCGCCTCGGCAAACTTCTCCTGCGCAAACCGCGCATTCGCCAGCATGAACCGCATCTCATTCACCAGCGGGCTCGTTTTGCGGCTGCCCAGCATGCGTCCAAAATAGCTCTCCGCACCCGCCGCATCATTTTGTTGCAACGCCGTGGCCCCGAGCAGGTATCCCACCGTGTCGGCATTGGGACCGCTCGGGAAATCCTTCATGTACTCATTGCCTACGTCCTGCGCCAGCTTCGGCTGGTTCACCTCCGCCAGCACCGTCATCTTGGCATACAGGGCCGATTCCCTTTCCGTCGCGGCATTGGGGTAGCGCAACAACAGCTCATCATAAGCCGTTGCCGCCTCCCAGCGCTGGCCGAGGCCGTAGTAGCAACGGGCCACTCGCAACAGCAGGGCTGGGCTGAAATCGGGCAGCTTTTGCGTTTCCTGCAACGTCTTGCCCACGCTTTCCACCTGCTGCCGCAGCCGGACGTTCTCGCCGTTGAGCGGGATCACCTTGGAGGGGTCGGCCGCAATCTGGGCCAGGATCTTCTGGTACTGCGTCCGCACATCCTCCAGCCGCTTTTGCTCGAAGGCGACCAGTTCTTCCTTGCTGCGCACTTGTTGATACGTCGTCAGCGCCTGTTCGTTCTTCCCGTCCTTCAACATGCTGTCGCCCATCGAAACGAGCATGTTGTTGATCGCCACCACATTGAGCACCATCGATTCGCTCTCGCGCAGCTTTTGCAGGAGCGCGTAGGCTTTATCCAGATCGTTCTGCTTTGCGTACAATTCGACCAGCGCGATCGCTCCCGTCGCGATCAGGGGCGAATGAATGCCGTCGGCCACCAGTTTCTCATACGTGGCAATCGCCCCAGGAACATCGCCACTGTCCTTCTGGGCCTGGGCTTTGCAGGAAAGGGCGTCGTTCCGCAGCGCACGATTTCCCTCCAACTTGGAAAACTCACGAATCGCGCCAGCGTCGTCCTTTTGCGCCATCAACGCCTGCCCCAGCGAAAGGGTGACTTCCGCCACGCGGCTGCCACTCGGATAATCGCTCTGATATTTTTTAAGATTTTGCGCAGCCTTGTCGTACTGCCCCAAGTTGAAATAGGAGGCGCCCAACAGATAGTAAACCGACTCCAACTGCGCATCCTTCCCCGCCTTGCCCAACAGCGTTTCCAGCGTACCCGCCGCCGCTTGAAAATTCCCTTGCTGGAAGGCCGCCGCCGCCTGCTTGAACAAGCCCAGCATCACATCCTGCTCGGTCACCACCCCCTGGGCTTGGAGAGCATTTGGCAATACGACCAGCCCGGCCATCAGCGAGATGGTCAAAAGCAACAATGGAATCGGGGGGAATTTTCGTAAAGGCACGTGAAGTTACACAATTACCGTTTACAGCAGAACACCAAATTAATACTTAATGAAACCGGTTTCAACCGCTTAAGTTCTTTAATCGAAAAGTATTTTCTTCCCATCCAAAGCGAGGCCCTGTGCGATGACCGGGTCGCCTTTTTTCGAATTTCCGTGGCAGACATCCTCCTGGCAGCAGGGGGGGCTTTGGTGAGCTTATTGTCTGACAAACCAGCTTCGTCCTTCCACTTTCGCACCTAAATGAAAACGTGTTCGCCGATGTTTGATTGCAGCGTTTAATGCGGTTGGATTTTTTGGGTGGCTGCATCCGATTTGTATCTTCGCATCCGGCCTCCGATGGTTGTATTGCGCTCCTCGTTTCTGATGGCTTAAACTCCGGTTCCACCTCCACATGCGTTTCACTCTCACTTTATTGCTCAGCCTCTTCGTCCTGCTTCAAGCCAGCTCCTTTGCGGAGACGGCTGAACCGCGAAAAATCGTTTCTTTAAACAATGGGTGGAAATTCACCCTGGGCGATCCGGCCCAGGCAGCGGTCACCTCGTTTGATGACCACACCTGGTCTGCCATGGGGCTGCCGCATTCCTTCAGCCTGCCCTACTTCGGCTCGCCGCAATTTTATGTCGGCTACGGCTGGTATCGGAAGACGCTTAATCTGCCAGCTTCGCTCAAAGGAAAGCGGCTGTCTTTGGAATTCGACGGGGTCTTCCTGGTGGCCGAGGTTTTTGTGAATGGAACGAAAGTCGGCCAGCACGAAGGTGGCTATACCGGCTTCACTTTTGACATCACGGCGGCCGCCCATCCGGGCATGAATACCATTGCGGTGCGGGTGAACAATCTGTGGAATGCCCGCATTGCGCCCCGCGCAGGTGAGCATGTATTCTCGGGCGGCATCTATCGCGACGTGCGCCTCGTTGTCACTGCCCCGCTGCATGTCGCGTGGTATGGGACCTTCATTACCACGCCCACGGTATCGAAAACTTCCGGCACCGTGCGGGTCAGAACAGAGGTGGTCAATGACTCTGCAGACGTGAAATCCGCCACGGTGAGATCCGTGATCCTCGACGCGGATGGAAAAGCGGTCACCACCATCGAGACCACACAATCAGTGCCTGCACACCAGACGCTCGTCTTTGACCAGACTTCCATGCCGGTCGCCAATCCCCAGCTTTGGAGCCCCGACCATCCTTATTTATATGCTTTGAAAAGCGTGGTCCTGGATGGAAAGGCGATCACGGACAACTTCTTTTCCACCTTTGGAATCCGCTCAATCAAATTCACCGCGGACCAGGGCTTCCTCCTCAATGGCGAGCACCTTTACCTGCGCGGGGCCAATGTGCACCAGGACCACGCCGGCTGGGGCGATGCCGTGGCGGATAGCGGCTTCCATCGCGACATCAAGCTGGTGAAGGAGGCGGGCTTCAACTTCATCCGAGGCTCGCACTACACGCATGCTCCCGCGTTTGTCGAGGCCTGCGATCAACTGGGGGTCACCCTCTGGTCGGAAAATTGTTTCTGGGGCATCGGTGGATTTAAATCCGACGGTTACTGGAACTCCAGCGCCTATCCACCGGCCGAAGCAGATCAGCCAGCCTTTGAGGCGAGCGTGAAGCAACAGCTCCAGGAAATGATTCGCATGCATCGCAATCACCCTTCCGTGGTGGCCTGGAGCATGGGCAATGAAACCTTCTTCACCGAAAAATCCGCCCTGCCCAAGCTGCGGAAATTTCTCGGCGAACTCGTTGCCTACAGCCATGAGCTTGATCCCACGCGACCGGCGGCGATCGGCGGCGTGCAGCGTCCATTGGATGCCAGTCGCATCGATACCATCGGCGATCTCGCGGGCTACAATGGCGATGGCGCCACCCAGTCGATTTTTCAAAATCCCGGCATTCCAAATCTCGTCGGTGAATATGGAAGTACCACCGCCATCCGCCCCGGAAAATATGAACCCGGCTGGGGCGATCTCGGGAAACAAATGGAGGGCAGTCATCCGCAGGAATTCCCCTGGCGCAGCGGGCAGGCGATCTGGTGCATGTTCGACCATGGCTCAATCGCTGGTAAGAATCTCGGTGAAATGGGGATCGTGGATTATTTCCGCATCCCGAAGCGCGCCTGGTATTGGTATCGCAATGAATACGCGCACGTTCCCGCCCCCGAATGGCCGGCCAGTGGAACTCCGGCTGCTTTGAAGCTCACCACCGATCAACCCACGCTCCAGCGGGCGGATGGAACCGAGGACGCGCAGATCATGGTCACGGTGGTGGACCAGGCCGGAAAGGCGATTAGCAACTGCCCTCCGGTGAAACTGACCATTGAATCCGGTCCCGGCGAATTCCCGACCGGTCCAGAGATCAGCTTCGATCCAAAGTCAGACATCGCGATTCTCGACGGGCAGGCCGCGATTGAGTTTCGCTCCTACTACACGGGGAAAACATTGATCCGCGCAACTTCCCCCGGCCTTCAAGACGGCGTGCTGGAAATCACCACCTTGAGCGGGCCTCCGTTTATTCCCGGCACCACGCCACCCGTCGCGGCGCGTCCTTACGTGCGCTTCACCTCGATGTCCGCAACCAATGCCGCCACCCGCTTTGGCACCGACAACCCCACACTGGCCAGCAGCGAAGCTTCCGGTCACAACAGCAGCCTGGCCAATGACGGCGATGGTCGCAGTTTCTGGCAGGCGTCGCTGTCGGATTCCAAGCCATGGTGGGCGGTGGATTTGGAAAAGCTCGTGGCGGTGAAGAGCGTCACCCTTGGCTTTCCGAGCAAAGGCGTCTGGTCCTACCGCATCGAGGTTTCCAACGATGGCCGGAGCGGCTGGAAATTGATCGCCGATGAAACCCACTCGACCACTCCCGTCAGCACGCAGACAGTGACTGCTTCGGGCACGGCGGCTGGACGCTTTCTTCGCGTGGTTTTCACCGAAGTGCCGCTGGGAAAATCCGCGGGGCTCTCGGAAATCGAAGTGAGCGGAACTCAGCCCGCCCAATAGGCATTTCACCGGACACCTTTCCGCCACCGATGCGCTCGAACGATTTGTTTAAACTTTGCGCAACTTTGAGGGCCTGGCTGCGGTTTACTCCTGCGTTTTCAGGGGCATGGCCGTGATTCTTGTCATCACCCCGCGCTCGCAAAAACCCCACCACCCTCAAAACCTCCAGCCCGGATGACGGCTTTGCCGGGGCAGCAACACCTGCCCTCGCAGGCATGAATCTACCGGGCGGCTGGCGATGGGGTTTTTAACACCACGCAACCATGAAGAATCGCCATCCATCCGCCGTCCTCATTTTCCTGTCCGCTCTCCTCGGGCTGGCAATCCCATTCATCGCCGCCATTCATGCGGCCTCCCCGCCAGCGCCAGCCACACCGACCCCGACCGAAACCACCACCTCTGGCGGAGATCGCATGACCTGGTGGCGGCAGGCGCGTTTCGGCCTGTTTATTCACTTCGGCCTCTATGCCATTCCGGGGCGGGGCGAGTGGGTGCAGTGGAATGAACAGATTCCGGTCGGGGAATACGCGAAGCTCGCCAGCCAGTTCACGCTCACCACCTTTGATGCGAACTCATGGGCGGAAACCGCGAAAGCGGCGGGGATGAAATATGTCGTGCTCACCGCGCGGCATCACGATGGCTTTGCCCTTTTCGACGATCCGGGCAATCCCTTCACCACCGTGAGCACGGCCGCACATCGCGATGTGGTGAAGGAGTATGTCGCCGCGGTGCGCAAGGCCGGGCTGCATGTGGGGCTCTACTATTCGCCGCTCGACTGGCGATTTCCCGGCTTTATCATGCCCGATCTCCAGCGCCAGAGCGCGAAGGCGATGCGCGACCAGTTCCATCGTCAAGTCACGGAATTGCTGTCCAATTATGGAAAAATCGACGTGCTGTGGTTTGACGGTGGCGAGACGGACTGGCTGAGCTTTGCCGGCCAGTGGAACGGCGCAAAATGGGAGAAGCGGCCCAAGGGCGAGCACTACCACGGGGGCTTTAGCTGGCAGTCGGATCAGCTCTGCCCTACTCTGCGAAAGCTCCAGCCCGACATCATCATCAACGGCCGCGCTGATATGCCGGAGGATTTCCATACCCGCGAGGGAGACGGCGCGCTGGGCGACTTCGACAATCAACATCCATGGGAACTGTGCTCCTCCATCAACGGTGTGTGGGGCTACCAGCCCAACCGGCCTCCACGCTCGCTCAAATCCTGCATCCAGTTGCTCGCCAAAGTAGCGGGCCGCGATGGCAACCTGCTGCTGAACGTGGGGCCGCGGCCCGACGGGCAGATCGATCCGCCGCAGGTGGCGCGGCTGCACGAGGTCGGTGACTGGCTCGGCAAATACGGCGCCAGCATCTACGATACGCGGGGCGGCCCCTTCCTGCCGGGCAACTACGGCGCATCCACCAGTCACGACCACACGGTCTATCTCCACGTGCTGAACTGGCCGGAGAAGAATCTCGTGCTACCCGACATCCACGCCCGGGTGCTCAACGCCACCGCGCTCACCGGTGGAAAAGCTGCCTTCGTGCAATCGGAACGCGGCATCGAGGTCTCCCTGCCGCCCACCGATCGCAGCGATATGGATACCGTGATCGCACTGCAACTCGACCAGCCCGCGAGCACGATTGCTCCCATTGCAGTCCCCTCACCGGATAATTCCCGGCAACCGTCCGCCACGGATTCCGCGACGATTCGTTCCGGGCAGATCTGGCCTGATACCACTGGCCAGCAAATCAACGCACATTGCGGCGACATCGTTCCCTTCCAGGGCGCCTGGTATTGGTTCGGCGAAAACCGAAATGGCGACCGGCGGCAGATCACCTGCTACCGTTCCACCAATCTCAAGGACTGGACGCGGCAAAACATCGTCCTGAAAAATCTCGGCGCGGAAACCGGATTCACCGAGCGGCCCAAGGTCATTTACAACGACCAGACGAAGCAATTCGTGATGTGGATGCACAAGGAAGGCAAGGGCGGATACTCCGAAGCACGGGCCGCGGTGGCCGTCTGCGACACCATCGATGGCGATTACCGCTACCTCGGCAGTTTTCGCCCGTTAAACAACATGTCGCGGGACGACTATCTGTTTAAAGACGACGACGGCGCGGCGTATTTCATTTCCACGTCCAGCGACAATGCGGATCTGAAAATCTACCGCCTCACTAACGACTACCTGAAGATCGACCACGAAGTCACCACACTCTTCAAAGGCCAGTATCGTGAGGCCCCGGTGGTCTTCAAGCGCAACGGCCTTTACTACCTGCTCACCTCCTTTTGCACCGGCACGAAAGCGAATCCGCAATATTACAGCATGGCGACCTCCATGAGCGGCCCGTGGTCGGAGAATCACCTGCTCACCGCGCGGCGCACCTGGAACACCTACTATTCTCAGGGAGCATGCGAATTCACCGTCCGCGGTAGCGAAGGCGCGACCTATATATACAATCTCGACCGGTGGGTGAAGCCAATGCGCCACGTGTGGCTGCCACTGGACTTTAATGCCGACGGCACGATCAAGCCGCTTGAGTGGGCCGACGAATGGAGCCTCAATACCAGAACCGGGCTGGCCGTCATTCCTCCGCCGCCGACTCCACTGGCCGACGATCTCGCCCGCGGCAAACCGGTGACTGCCACCTACGACTCGCCCGGTGCGATGCTCGACTATGGCCACTTCGCCAATCACGAGCCGGGCCTCGCCCTGGATGGCGACCTAAAAACGGCCTGGTCGCCCAATGACAATCTCCCGCACTGGCTGAAGGTGGACCTGAAAGAGCCGGCCGATCTAAGCGGTGTGGAATTCACCTTTTGGAAAGCCGGTGCGAATGCCTATCGCATCGAGGTTTCCGCCGATGGAACGAATTGGAAACCGGTCGTCCACTCCACCTCCTCCGCCGATACCCCGACGGTTCGCCACGCCTTTACGGAAAACGGCGTGCGCGATGTGCGGGTGTGGCTGCTCGGCTCGAATCGCGGCTACAACTGGCCCGGGATCGCGGAGCTGAAAGTGCTTTCCCATGGTCTCGACGTGGCCCCCGGCAAGCCAGCCACGGCGGATGACTACCAGGCCCGCACCGACGCGAGCAAAGCGGTGGATGGCGATTTTTCCACGGCCTGGACGATTGATAATGGCAGGTTGCCGCAATCGCTCACGGTTGACCTGGGCTCAGCGCAAGCGATCCATGGCGTGCGCATTCTCTGGGAAGCCACTGGCGTCGCCCATCGCTACCGTGTCGAAACCTCGCCAGATCAAAAAGCGTGGAGCACCGCGGTGGACCAAACCGCCAGCATGGCCGCCGTCTCCCAACCCGAGCACCGCTTCACTGCCGATGCCCGCTATGTGCGGCTCACCCTCACCGGCTACGACACCATGGGTGGGGCGCCGGGCAAAAGCATGTCCCCGTGGCCTGGCGTGCGTGAATTCGAGATCATCCCATGAAAGCTCCCCACCACATCATCATGCGGGTTAACGGGAGCTTTTCTCGCGCTTCACCCCACGGTACAAATATCAAGGGCCGGTGAGGTCGAAGGTCTGCTCCACCGGGGTCGCGGTCTTCACCTTCGCTCCGTTGGAACGCCCCCATTGCCAGGCCACGACGGTCACTTTTACCGGATACTTCGCCCGGGGAGGAATTGGCAGCAGTTTCAGTTTCCCATCCACCACCTTCGCGGGGCCCTGTTGCACGTAGTAGGCTACCGGCAACCCGGCATCGGAAGTGGCCTCGAGCTTGATGGGGGCGGCATCCGCTCTTTGCGGGGAGATCGTCGGGAAGGTAAGATGCTGCTCAATTCCCTCGGTGTTCGGCGTAATGCGAACGAATACCTGCTGGATGATGCTCTTGTATTTCGCGTCGCCGGGATGGCTGGCAAAAAGCCAGATGTCATACTTTCGCCGGTCATCGGTTCCATTGATGAGGTTCAATTGAATCTGGAAAGTGTCGGGAGAAAGGATCGCCACCGGGCCGACGATCTTCTTCATCACAATCGGGCCGCCACCGCTCGCGTGCCCGATGGAGCTGCCGCCGGGTAGTTCACTCCAGCGCGCAGGATTTCCATTATCCCTGGCTGCGGGGACATGATCCATGAAAGCCGTCTTGAGATGGAAGGTGATTCCATCCGCCTCTGGAATGAAGGGTGGGGTCACCGGTTCGCCGCATCCTTTCTCCACGGGCTGATCGTCCGCCGTCACACTCAGAAGCTGCGGCAGTTTTCCAATCTGGTTCGCCCGAAAGCCATGCACTGCTTGGGCCATCTCCTGGTCGAAGGCCCAGAAGGCTTCGCTGGAATCCCCTTTGTATTGGGCAAAAGGTGCGGGCCGGATCGTGCGCGGCTGGTTCAAAGTCCACCGCTGCACCAGCCAGCCATCTTTCGCCTGCACCGGTTTCAGGGCGGGACCCTGGCCCGCGGGTTCCTGCGCCGGGAGCCGCGCCGCGACCGCTTTCTGGATGAACATGGCGAGGAACTCCCCGAGGTCGTCGTTGTAATTGAAATGGCCGCTGCCCGGCTCCGCGAGCATCGCGATCGGATCGTCGGGATGTTCGGCCCGGAACTTCAGCGCGGGCGTGAGACGGCCCTCGCTCCATTCGTATTCGCCCATCACCATCAGCCCGGGAATGCCATCAATCGTGTGCGTCCCCCATTCCGCATTCGGTTTGCTGTTGCCGGTGAGGTTCGTCTGCGGGGCATCGCCGTGGACGGAGAGAATCGCGAGCGTGCGCTGGGGGTTCCACGCGGCGAAGTTCCAGGGGAAACTCGCCATCGCGGAATGTCCGAGCGGGATGATGGGCGCGGACTTCAATTCGCCGTAGCCCGAATCACGCGCAAACGCCTGCAGGATGCCGTCGAATTTTGCATTGGCCGCATCGTTGGTGGCGGCGTTCTGCCAGGTTTCGTACGGAGGAGCCACCCAGAGCTCGGCGATCCCCAGCCCGGCCAGAGTCCGTCGCATAGCCGGATGTTCCAGCAGCCCTTGCTCGATCATGTTGTCCTGTCCAAAGACGATGGCCCGCACCTTTTTACAATCTCCGGGAATCCACAGAAAGGCACGCCCGCCATCCACCGGCTCCGACCATTGCCACACCGCAGCTTGCAGGCTGCCAGCCCAACTCAACAACAGGATGGCCGCACCGGCGAAGATGTTTCGCCCAAACCAAGAAAGACGTTTATTCATAAGAGATGGAGGGTGATGCACTGCTCTTGAAGCAGATGAAAATTGCGATGCTTCAATGCCGCAGTTTCGCAGGAATGGGCAGGACAAACGATGCCACCATTGCTTACACTAGAAAGCAAACCCGGTTGCCCAAAAAAAATCCACCTCGCCCCCGGAAATTGGCGAGAAGGCGACCAAGGTGATTCCTGACATTTCGTTTAGGATGGATCTTGCAGCCATGTTTCCAGTAATTCCTCCTCTGGCTGGTGAATCTAAGATCAGAATTCTGTCGATAACGAGCTTTTGCTTGCCTTCCCACTGTGTATCTCTTGCATTCAAATCCCACATGCTGTGATTCCCGGCAGCGGAGGCGGTGAATTTTGACGAGGGACCATGCATACCATCTTCCGTTCCACGCATTGATTCCTTTGTGATTACGCTCCAAAAGCAGGAGGTCACCTCGACCGATCTCATCCGCACCATCGCCTGCCTCGGGGTGATTACGCTCCATGTCCTCTTTGATTACAACTGGCAGGAGGAGGGCTCCAGCTTGCTTTGGTGGCTCACCGATTTGCTTCATGAGGTTGCCAAGCCTTCCGTGGCCCTTTTTGTCATGGTCAGCGGGGCCTACCTGCTCGATCCGGACAAGCCATTCCATTTCGTCGCGTTCTGGAAAAAGCGGATCGCGCAGGTCGTTCTCCCATTTCTGTTGTGGTCGGGAGTCTATGCGCTGGCTAATCGAGTGCCCGCAAACGCGATCTTCGGAAAATTCCTGTCGCAAGACATCGAGGCACATCTCTGGTTTGTGTACATGCTGCTGGGTCTTTATGCCGTGCTCCCGCTGCTGCGTATGGTGGTCAAACGTTTCGGAACGCCTGGCGCGGCGATTCTCGTGGGCACGTGGTTCGGAATCCTCGTCTATCTGGCCGTGAGCGACCAGTTTAATGACCAGTGGCTGGTCGCACTTTTCAGCGGATACTTTCTGGGAGGATATCTATTGCGAAAGATTAAAATCCCCACCGCATGGCTGGTCCCCGGAATTCTGCTGGTAGTGGCGGCCAATACCGCGCTCTATCACTCTCTGGAAGCCAGTTCGGACGGATGGTTCGATGAGGACTATTCCATGTTGTGCGATGCCGGTCCGCCCGTGGTGGCACTTTCGGTTCTCGCCTTCGCAGCCTTTTTAAAGGCTGACCGCCTCGAACTACCACGAGTGCTCACACGGGGGATCAAATTGTTGGCCCACGCCAGTTATGGGATCTACCTTGCTCATCCGCTGGTGCAAACCGCACTGGCCGATGGCTGGCTTGGATTCAGCCTCGACGGAGAAACGGGCGGCCCTTTTCTCGGAATTCCGCTCTCCATCGCGACCGTTACCCTGCTCACCGTCATCCTTCTCTACCTCCTGGAAAAAATCCCCGGCGCGAGAGCCCTGGCGGCTTACCGCAACGAAACCAAGGCAAATCGTTGATCCTTGGCAACGCCTCTCTTGTTAAATGCAAACAGCCGCGATCTCTCTCGTGATCGCGACTGCTGCACTGCGGGTCCTGACTTGATGGATTCCGCAAATTATGACCCGGTGCCTAGGCCCGGGGACCGGCGGCTTTCACCCCCGGTGCGGCACCTGCCTCGTATTTCTTGAAGTTCTCCACAAAGAGCCCGGCGAGTTTCTTTGCCGAGGCCTGGAACGCGGCCTTGTCGGTCCAGGTGTTCTCTGGAATGAGCATCTCCGAAGGCACATTGGGAACCGCGGTCACCACGTCGAAGCCAAAGACCGGATCGGCCTGCACGGGAGCGCTGACGAGCGATCCATCGTGAATGGCGTCGATAATGGCGCGGGTAAATTTGAGTTTGATGCGCGAGCCGACGCCATGACTGCCGCCCGACCAACCGGTATTCACCAGCCACACGTTTACCTGGTGCTGGTTCATTTTCTCCGCGAGCAACTCGGCGTATTTCGCCGGATGCCAGACGAGGAACGGCGCACCGAAGCAGGCCGAGAAGGTGGCCGAAGGCTCGGTCACACCCACTTCCGTTCCAGCCACCTTGGCGGTGTAGCCCGAAATAAAGTGATACATGGCCTGCTCGGTGGACAGCTTCGAGACGGGCGGCAGCACGCCGAAGGCGTCGCAGGTGAGGAAAATGATATCCGTGGGCTGCCCGGCAATGCACGGCACCTTCGCATTGTGAATAAACTCGATGGGATACGCACCCCGGGTATTTTGCGTGATACTGGTGTCGTGAAAATCCACCTGGTGCACGGTCTCGTCGAAAACGACGTTTTCCAATACTGCGCCAAAATGCAGGGAGTTGAAAATATCGGGCTCACTTTCTGGCGTAAGGTCGATGGTTTTGGCATAGCAGCCGCCTTCGATATTGAAAATGCCTTCGTTGCCCCACACATGTTCGTCGTCCCCGATCAGCTTGCGTTTTGGATCAGCCGAAAGCGTGGTCTTTCCGGTGCCGGAGAGACCGAACAGCACCGAGGAGCGACCGGTTTTCGGATCAGCCGTGGCCGAGCAGTGCATGGAGAGCAGGCCGCGCTTCGGCATCAGGTAATTCATGATGGTGAAGACACCCTTCTTCATTTCACCGGCGTATTCCGTACCGAGAATGACCATCTCCTTCGCCTCGAACGAGAGGTCGATCGAGGTCTTGGAAGTCATGCCGTGCGTGAGCCGGTTGGCCGGGAATTCACCTGCGTTGAAAATCACGTAGTCCGGCTCGCCGAAGTCGACCAGCTCCTCCTGCGTGGGGCGGATGAGCATGGTGTGCATGAAAAGCGCATGATAGGGACGCGAGCAGACAATGCGGATTTTCAGCCGGTGATTCGGATCCCAGCCGGCGAAGGCATCCACCACATACAGGCGTTCACGCGTATTTAAATAGTCCAGCGCGCGCTCGCGGTTGACTCGGAAGTCGAGGTCGTCCATCGCCACATTCACCGGCCCCCACCACACCTCGTTTTCCGAAGCGGGATGCTTCACCACGCGCTTGTCCTGCGGCGAGCGACCGGTCTTTTTGCCCGAGTAGGCAATCAATGCGCCCGCATCGGAGATCGCGGTGCCTTTTTCGTAGAGGATGGCATCCTGGTAAAGACGGGCTGGAGCGGGGTTGCGCAGCACATCCTGCACATAGATGCCGTAGTTCGAGAGATTAATCGTGCTCATAATATTTCCTGGTTTTGACACCTTCATCATCGGTCGGATTGCGCTCCACTGCTTACCGCATCTTGTTCAAGGCTTTCCCTTTTCGGACACGGTTCCGTGGCCGGAGAAACCAGCCTCAGACTTCAGGCAAAGAAGGAGAATTCTTTGGCAAGGGAGGGCCAGCGCGAAGGCGGTGCCCGTTCGATGTTGCGGGCAAAAGGAGCCCCTCCCATGCAAACATTCATCACTCCAAATCCATCCGCCGACTTCCATTTCCATCACATCCTTGTGCCGGTGGATACTTCCTCGACCAGCGCGGGACTCCTTTCCAACGTGGCAACGCTGGCCCGCCAGTTTCACAGCCGGATCACCCTGCTGCACGTCATCAAGGCGATGGCCTACAATCCCGAGATTCTTTACCCCGATCCCCTCGCGCCCGAGCAAACGGCGCCTTTGCGAGCCGAACTGGAGCAATTGCGCGCTGAATCCATTCCGGGGGACATCCCCGTTGAGATCGTTTTCCGCTATGGATTCGTGCCCGAGCAGGCCGTAAGGGTGGCCCGTGAGTTCGCGGTGGATCTCATTGTCACCACGACGCATGGCTATAGCGGCCTGCGGCACTTCATTCGTGGCAGCCTGGCCGAAATGATCGTTCGGGATGCTCCATGCCCGGTGCTGGTAGTCCATGGCAACGAGCGCCCAACGCATCCGCACGCTCATCGCGAAACAACCATGCAAGCCATGTAAGAACCCGGCTGCGCTTGAACCGTCCCGCCAAAGCCTTCTCTTCCACCGCCCCCCACCTATGCATGAGAAACAACCACCGCCTTCGCGTTCCTTTTCTCTACACCAGCCAGCAATCAGTGTCGTACCATCGAGCATTCTTTGCAGCAGCTTCTGCAACGACTTCAACGGCATGACCGAGGTCGCAGCAAAAATGGCGCGCTTTTTCGGCGACCCGCTGATCCTGCTGCAAGCGAGCGATCGCGGGCACCAGGAGAAGCTCCCGCTGGCGCTTCGCGAATCACTGCACCGTTATACCGAAACGCGGATTTGGGAGGAATTGCATCGATTGAAACCACTGGGGATGAGCAGCATGGCGCTGGTGCGACAGGGCACTCCGGGGGCCGTAATCCAGGAGGAATGCCGGACGCGGCACGCGAGGCTGCTGCTGATTGGCGCACCGGCCCAGTCTCTTGCTTGCGATCACGGCATGCTCCGAGAACTGGGAAAATTGCGGATTCCAATCCTATTCGTTCAGCATCCGGCATCGCTCCTGAACTGGATCCAAGGGCGTCGTTCTTTGCAAATCCTCGCCCTCACCAATAGTCCTCTTCCCCCCGACCTTCTCATCCGCTGGATGGGCTGGCTGCGTGACATGGGCCCCTGCATCGCGACGATCGCCTGCATAAAGGAAGAGCCCACCATCCGGCTAAAGGAGATGACGATCAAACAATATCCGGATCTCATTGCCATGACGGCCCCGCTGGAGGACCTGGCGAACCGGAAGTCTCTCGCGTGGCTTCGGAAAATCCCTCATGATGCTCCCACCAACGTGCTTTGCCTTCCCGCCGCCCCCACACAGTCTGATGGCTCAGGCATTACCTCACCCGTCATTTAGCCGCGACCACTCGAGCCTGGGAATCAATTTCCCCGCTGCGACTCGGCCCAGCGGATTGCGTGGTGGACGAGCTCGCCCGCCGTTTTGAGCCCGAGCTTTTCCTTGATATGCCCACGGTGAACCGCGACCGTTTTATGGCTGAGATGAAGCTGCCCGGCGATTTCCTTGGTGGACCTGCCCTGACCAATCAGTTGAAAAACATCGAACTCCCGGTCACTCAGTTTTTCAATCGGGGAATCGGAGCCGCGTGGTTTTGGGCCGCTAAACAGGGTCAGGATTTTCGCGGCAATCCGGGAGCTCACGCAAATCTCGCCGACCAGCACGCGACGCACGGCTTCCAGCATTTTTTCGCTGCCCTCCTCCTTCATCAAATACCCGCGGGCTCCAGCCTTGAGGGCGCGCTCGGCATAGAAGTTCTCGTCATGCATCGAATAGACGAACACGAGCAGCCCTGCATCCATGGCCACCAGATCCTTGATCAAATCCAGACCGCTGCGCTGCGGGAGGGTGAGATCGGTGATCACCAGATCCGGTTCGGTTTGCGAGATGAGGTTCACCGCCTCCTCCGCACTGCCGGCACCACCGCAGCAGACCAGGCCGGGCTCGCTGTTGAGCAGGCGGCTCATGCCATCGCGCATCATCGGATGATCATCCACGAGGAAGATGCGCTTCCGCTGATCTTTTGCGGAGGGCTCGCTCTTTTTGGGCGTAACGACGGTGCGGCTGGCTTTCATGAGGTTTTCGGAATGGTACAAATGATGCGGAGCCCTTGCTTTGGTTGAGACTCGAGGGCGAGGGTTCCTCCCATCAGGTTGATGCGATGTTCGATGACCGGCAGGCCCATGCCATCGCTCCTGGCAGGTCTTGCGGGGAGTCCGCGGCCATCATCCTGAATGGAAAGTCTGACCTGTTCGCCGATGTCTTCGAGCCGGATTTCGATCCGGCGGGCCTTCGCATGCTTCAAGGCATTCGTTACGCCCTCCTGCGCGATCCGGTAGAGATGGGCCGCCACGGCTTGATCACCGATGCCGACCGGGGTTTCGCACTGGAATTCACAGGCCACCCCGGTGAGGGTGGTCATGCGGGCGAGCTCGGACAGCGCCACCATGAGCCCTTCGCCACCAAACGCAACCAGAGAAAGATGATGGGCGAGCGCTCGCGATTGCGCCACCGCGCCACGAATAAACTGGGCGATCTCCGCGGCGGCGGCGGCCTGTTCCGGCGCGATCCGCTTCAGCTCACGGGTCAACGCGTGGGCCATCATTTCCAGGGCGGTAAGCTGCTGCCCAAGACCGTCGTGCAATTCCTGTCCGATCCGGCGCCGCTCCTCGACCGCCGCCTGCGTGATCTCTCTTTCCAGTCGGCGCTGCAAGGAGACATCGTGAACGAATCCATAGAATTCCCCATCTTCGCAACGAAGGGAAATTTCCGCCTCCACCTCGGCCCCGGCACCTCCGGGGAACCGGGCAAAAAATCGGACGGATTGATGTTCCCGCAGTCGCTCCGCCTGCGGGCGAATCTCCGCCCAGAAAGCGCGCGCCCTGGGGTGAGGCAAACGTTTGCGCAGCAGTTCCTTCGTCGTGCAGCCGAGAAGCTTGCAAAAGGCTTCATTCCCCTCCAGAAACCGCCCGGCAGGTTCCAGTCTCACGTAACCATCGAGCGAAGTCGAAACGACATAGGCCATGGTTTCCAGCTCTTTGTTCTTCGCCACCAATTCCCCGGCCAGCAATTTCAAGTTGAGCTAATCCTCCTTGCGCTGCGTGATATCAGTGCGAATGGCTACATACTGGCGCGGTTTTCCATTCGCACCTACGAAGGGGTAAATCGTGGTATTTACCCAATAATGCGATCCGTCCTTCGCCCGGTTCTTGATTTCTCCCTTCCACACTTTTCCCCGGCCAATCGTCTTCCAAAGCTCCGCGAAAAAAGCCTTCGGATGGTGGCCCGAATTGATGATCCGGTGATCCTTTCCCAACAACTCCGCCCGCGCATATTTGGAAATCTCGCAAAACTTGTCGTTCACGTAGGTGATCCTTCCGGCAGCATCCGTAATGGCGACAATGGAATGGGCATCGAGCGCGGCCTTGATATCGGTGAGTTCACGGAGCACGTCGTCCATCCCGGGAGCGGCTGGTTGGTGCGGATTGCTGGTGGCCATGATTGAAAATTGTGAGCGACGGAAACCTTCAGAACTAAAGTAGCAGGATGCGACTCCGCTGAGGAGAGGCAAGCGCATTTACCGTCCGCCATTCACGATTTTCAGGCCGCCTTCGCCAGGGGCAAATGCGTGCGGTAGCTGGTCGGCGATTCGCCAGCCAGCTTTTTGAAAACGCGGTTGAAGTGGGTCAAGGATTGAAAGCCGACTTCGTAGGCCACCTCACTGACCCTCGCCTGTGGCTTCAATAGCGCCTCCCGGGCATGCTCGATGCGAATACGGTTGAGATACTCGGTGAAGCTGCAGCCGGTGGCTTTCTTGAACTGTTTGCAAAAGTAAAACGTGCACATCCCGGCGGCCTGGGCGACCTGGGCGAGGGACAGATCCTCGCCAAAGTGCTGATCAATAAAGTTCCGGGCCCGGGTGATGGCCGCCGGCTCCGCATGCTCGATTTGCACGAGGATTTGATTAAGCGTCATCATCAGATGCTGGGCAAAGACCTGCAAGAGATGCACCACGGATTCATACTGACGGTGCGTAAAGACCCGGCTTTTGAAATAGGCTTCGCGCAATTCCTCGCCCCCGGCATTGATGCCCAGACTCTTTAGCTTTTGCACCACGCGGGAATAATCCCTGGCCGTGGGCGGATTGACCAGCACCTCGCCGGTGCGCAGGTAACCGATCAATTGCTCCCCCATGCGCAGCGGCACGGCGGTCTCATTGAGCCCGGCGAAGCAGGTTACCGTTCCGGGCCGGTCTTTGGTGGTGGCAGCCAGCTCGTATTGGGTTTGCAGGCAGGCCGCGCAGGCTTTGCTCTGGCGGGCAAGCAGCGCGCAGAAGGGATTTTCCTTCCGCCGCCCTTGGTGGGCCAGATGCCAGTCGTCGGCAGGAGTGAGGGTCAATGGCAGTCCCGTCGCATCCTCAAAGGCGATGGCATAATCGCGATAGAGGGGCGAACGGGAAATGCGCGTCAGCACAGTCGAGTCGTTTTCGGTTTTCATAAGTCAGGACGTAATGACTTTATCGGCCCGACTGGTTCCGAACAATTGGCGCAGAGTCCACACCTCAATGCCTGTCCCGGCCTAGGTGGGATAGGACTTTTTCCTAGGTCGCACGACCTTTGAGTGATTCCCGTCCCCGCAGATTTGTTTACTCCCGCGACGCCTGATGTCCCCGGCGACCGTGCCGGAAGATGGCGATGGAGCGGGCGGCGACTTCGAAGGTGGCCCCGGTGGCATGCTGGGTGCGCGTTTCGAGGAAAGCTTCCTCCCGATTGGTATCGAGGATGAGACTCCAGCCGGCCCGACTTCCATCGACGCGCGGCAGCTTGAAGGGCACCGGCTCGTGGTGAGCGTTGAAGAAGGCGACGAACGTGTTGTCCGTGATCGGCTTGCCGTAGGCGTCCTGCACATCCATCGTCTGGCCGCTAAGCAGCAACCCGAGGGCGCGGGCAAAGCCGTTGTTCCATTCCTCATCGTTCATTTCCTTGCCGGCGGGGTTGAGGCACATCACATCCTTGATGCCGGTGCCACGGATCGGGCGACCCTGGAAAAACTTGGGACGACGGAAGACCGGATGCGTCTTGCGGAAGCGGATCAGATCGCTCACGAATTTTTTCAACGCCTCCTGCTCCGGGGTGCGATCCCAGGAGATCCAGCTAATCTCATTGTCCTGGCAGTAGGCATTGTTATTGCCGCCCTGGGTGCGAGCTACTTCATCGCCACCCGAGATCATCGGGACGCCCTGGGAAAGGAGCAGCGTCGTGAAGAGGTTCCGCATCTGGCGACGGCGGAGCGCGAGAATGGCGGGATCTTCCGTCGCGCCTTCAGCGCCGCAATTCCACGAGTTGTTATTATCGTCGCCGTCGCGGTTTTCCTCCTGGTTTGCCTCGTTGTGCTTGTCGTTGTAGCTCACGAGATCGGACATGGTGAAGCCGTCGTGGGCGGTGATGAAGTTGATGCTCGCATACGGGCGCTTGCCGTCGTGCTGGTAGAGATCCGAGCTGCCGGTGAGGCGCATGGCAAATTCACCAATATGGCCGTCGTCGCCCTTCCAATACTTGCGGATGCAGTCTCGATACTTCCCATTCCACTCTGCCCAAAGCACGGGGAAGTTGCCCACCTGGTAGCCACCCTCGCCGATGTCCCACGGCTCGGCGATCAGCTTCACCTGCGAGAGCACGGGATCCTGGTGGATAATATCGAAGAAGGCGGAAAGGCGGTTCACTTCGTGCAACTCCCGGGCAAGGGTGGAGGCAAGGTCGAAGCGGAAGCCGTCCACGTGCATCTCCAGCACCCAGTAGCGGAGGCTGTCCATGATCATTTGCAGCACACGGGGGTGCATCATGTTCAACGAATTGCCGCAGCCGGTGTAATCCATGTAGTAACGCGGGTTGTCGGGCACTACGCGATAGAAGGCCGTATTATCCACCCCGCGGAAGCAAAGGGTCGGGCCGTTCTGATTTCCCTCGCCGGTGTGGTTGTAAACCACGTCGAGAATCACCTCGATGCCGGCGGCATGCAGGTTCTTTACCATCTGCTTGAACTCCATCACCTGCCCGCCTTCCGCCCCGCTGCCGGAGTAGGCGGCATGCGGGGCAAAGTAGCCGATGGAATTGTAGCCCCAGTAGTTGGAGAGGCCCCTTTGCTCCAGATAGTCGTCATTGACGTAATGATGGACCGGCAGCAGTTCGATGGCTGTGATACCGAGACTCTTAAAATACTCGATGGCGAACTCGCTGCCGATTCCGGCATAGGTCCCGCGCAAATGCTCGGGGATATTTGGGCATCGCTTGGAGAAGCCTTTTACATGGACCTCGTAAACGATGGACTCCGCCAGCGGCGTATCGGGCCGCCGATCCCCGGTCCAGTCAAAGGCGGAATCCACCACGACCGATTTGGGCATGCCCCCGGCGTTGTCGCGCTCGTCCTTGGTGAGATCGGGATCATCGCCGCCGAACTGGTAGGCGAACATTTCCGAGCCCCACTTGAACGGCCCCGTAATGGCCTTGGCATAAGGGTCGAGCAAGAGTTTGGCCGGATTGAACCGCTTCCCCGCCTGCGGTTCGTAAGGACCATGCACGCGATAGCCATAGAGCTGTCCGTGTTTGACTCCAGGGAGAAAGCAATGCCACACGTGGTCGGTAAACTCGGTAATGCGATAGACCTCGCTCGGCTCCGCATCCTCGGGCCGGGTAAACAGACAGATCTCCACACCCTCCGCATTTTCCGAGAAGATGGAAAAGTTGGTTCCCTCCGGTGTGACCGAGGGGCCGAGGGGGTAAGGCTTCCCGGGCCAGAGATTGCGGTTTGAGTTGAGTTCTTCCATGGCAGGAATGCCGGTGGCTGGAGTTGGGTTAAACATGGGAAGCTCTTTCGTTTTCAAACAGGCAAACGACGGCGGTAATGCATCTGGTTTGAAAAAGTTTTCACAATCTTTAGGGAGTTACTGATTTCGGCGTCTGAACATGACCATTCGTTACGACGTGGCGCTTTCTCACAAGGCGGTTGGCTGCATTGATGAGCGCCACATGACTAAAAGCCTGGGGAAAATTTCCCAACAATCGGCGGTTCACCGGATCGTATTCCTCCGAGAGCAGGCCGAGATCATTCCGGAGTCCGAGCAACCGCTCAAACATCTCCACCGCCTCGTCGCGGCGGCCGATCAAGTTCAAGCAATCGACCATCCAAAACGAACAGGGCAAAAACGCCCCCTCGCCCGGCGGCAAGCCATCCACCTGCTCGGAGCTGGCCGGGTTGTAGCGCAGAACGAAGCCATCATACATCAGCTCTTTTTGAATGGTGAGGACCGTGGAGCGCACCCGCTCATCATCAACCGGCAGGAAGCCCACCAGCGGCATCATCAGCAGGCTGGCATCCAGTTCCTTCCCGCCAAAATATTGCGTGAACGCCCGTCGGCTTGAGTTGTATCCCAGCGCACAAACCTCGGCGTGGATCTGGCTTCGCACTCGTTTCCACTTTTCCAGATCGCCCTTCAGTCCGAAGTCTTCGCAGGCCTTCACCGCGCGATCCAGCGCGACCCAGGCCATCATCTTGGAATGAGTGAAGTGCCGCCGCGGCCCGCGAATTTCCCAGATTCCTTCATCCGGCTCCTGCCAGTGTTTGATGACGAAATCGACCAGGTTTTGTTGCAGACTCCAGGAGTTGGCATCGGAGTCGATCCCCGCTCTTCTCGACTGGTGAAGCATGCCCATGATCTCGCCATAGACATCGAGCTGGAACTGTTGCGCCGCCGCATTGCCGACCAGCACGGGACGGGAATTTTCATAGCCGGCAAGATGTGTCAATTCGTATTCATTCTGCCTTCGTTCTCCCGCCACCCCATAGAGGATCTGCAACTGGTCCATGCTGCCCGCCACCGCCCGCAGCAGCCAGTCGCGCCACGCGCAGGCTTCCTCTGTATAGCCGGCATTGAGCAAGGCAAAGAGCGTAAAGGTCGCATCCCGCAGCCAGCAAAAACGATAATCCCAGTTGCGCACTCCGCCGATGTGCTCGGGCAGCCCCATCGTCGGCGCGGCCAGGATGCCGCCCGTCGGCGCATAGGTAAGACCTTTTAAAACCACCAGCGAGCGCGTGACCGCATCCGTCCACGGCTCGAACGTCTGGCAGGAGCCCGACCACTCGCACCAGAAGGCTTCCGTCTTCTCCAAAGCCTTCGCCGCTGAACAGGCCTTGGGAACTTCGCGATGAGAGGGAAACCACGTGAGAGTGAAAGATTTTCGCTCACCTTTTTGAACGGTGAATTCCGCCACGGTGGAGAGATTTTCCCCATGCGTAGGCACGTCGCTCCGGAGAATCAACCCGTCGGGACCGGCTTTGGCAACCAACCCTTCGGCATGGCGGCAAACCCACGGTATGGTGAGACCATAATCAAAACGGATCACCATCTTCATCACCATCTCCACCAAACCGGAGAGTCCTTCCACCGTGCGAACGATCTCTGGAAACTCCTTGCGCAAGGGCATGAAATCGATCAACCGCACCGAGCCGGTTTCCGTGGCAAAATCGGTTTCCAGCACCAGCGTGTGATCCCGGTAACGTCGCCGCACGGATTTGATCTCCAGTTTCGGAGCAATTTGCCAAAAGCCGTTTTCATCCGTTCCAAGCAGCCGGGCAAAGCAGGCACCGGTGTCGAAGCGCGGCACACACAGCCAGTCGATGGAGCCATCATTCCCGACCAGGGCGGCAGTTTCCGTATCGCTTAAAAAGCCGTAATCTTCGATCCGCAAAGGGCTGCGCGGCTGGCACTCATCGTGGTACGACATATTTACCCAAGATTCGCATTTCGACCCTTTATCCGATGTCTCCAAACCAGTCTTTTCCAACCAGCAGCTTCTCGGGCAGATAGCGGTCGCTCCCGTTCCGTGTTTTACATCCACCAGCAGTTGCCACCGCGATTGATGAGCATGAATGTCTCTCGAAAACTCCTCTGCGTGGCGGCGCTCTCCCTGTTGGGTGCCTGTGGCGGCGGTTCTCCCATCACTCTCAATCAGAGCAACCTGGACCGCGTGCATGAAGGCATGTCAGCGTCGGAAGTAAAATCAATCCTCGGCGCGCCCACCGATTCCAAGACCGAGCCGATTCCAATCGTGGGTGGCACCAAGACGACCTACACCTACTCCAACGACAACGCGAGCGTGACCATCGTTCTCAAGAACGACACCGTGCAGTCGAAGGAAGGGCACTTCGGCAGTCCCACCCCTTGATTTGGATATGATTCCCCTCAGATCGCGTCGTCCAGTTTATCTGGCCGACGCGATCGACGCGGAAACACCAGACCATCTATGAAACTATTTCACTGCGACCAGTGCGGGCAGCTCCTCTACTTTGAAAACACGAGCTGCGTAAATTGCGGAGCCATGCTGGCCTATCTTCCCGATGTGGAAGCGCTGGGAACACTGCAACCTTCCGGGGACGGCATCACTTGGACTTCCTCGACCGGAAAAGCCTATCGGCTCTGCGAGAACTACCAGCAGCACAATGTGTGCAACTGGGCGATTCCCACCGAGGATGCCAATCCCCTATGCACTTGCTGTCGCCTCAATCGGACTATTCCCAATCTCTCGGATGCAGGAAATGTCGAGTCGTGGTTTTCCATGGAGAAAGCCAAACGGCGCCTGGTTTACAGCCTGCTCTCGCTCAACCTGCCGGTGAAAAACAAGGTCGAAGCGCCCGTGCATGGGCTCGCCTACGATTTCCTCGCCGACCAACCGGGCGTACCAATCCTGACTGGACATGATGAAGGCGTCATTGTCATCAACCTCACCGAGGCCGACCCCTCGGAACGAGAAAAGCGGCGCATTGCGCTCCATGAACCCTATCGGACCTTGCTCGGTCATTTCCGGCATGAAGTGGGACATTATTATTGGGACCTTTTGATCAAGGATACCGGGGAACTGGACGGCTTTCGCACCGTCTTTGGCGACGAAACCGCAGACTATGATCAAGCCTTGCAGAGCTACTACCAGCAAGGTGCGCCTGCCGACTGGCCGCAACGTTTTATTTCTGCCTATGCCACCTCGCACCCGTGGGAGGACTGGGCTGAAACCTGGGCTCACTATTTGCACATGACCGATGCCATCGAAACGGCAGCCACCTGTGGCTTGTCGCTCGCTCCTTCGCGGGAGGATGAACCGAGTTTGCAAATGCTGGGCGAACCACCCTGGCCCTTTGAGCAAATGATCAAGAGCTGGTTCCCGCTCACCCACGTGTTGAACAATCTCAATCGCGGATTGGGCTTTGAAGACAGCTATCCCTTCCTGCTTTCCAATCCAGTGATCGATAAACTGCGCTTCGTGCATGACGTGATTGAACGTGCGAGTAAGAATGCTCCCCCGGTGGCTCCGGCGAAGTAGTCCAAAATAAAAACCAAAGGCACCAAGGAAAAGAAGCAGGCGGTTCAATATTACCTGCCCACTTGGTGTCTTGGTGATTTAGGCATTCCCTTCATTGAATTAAATGCGGTTCTCTGTCGTCAGAACTGGAGAAACCTGCCATTCGTTTTTTGTGGATCACGTCGCCCAGCCTCTCCGCATTGCCCAAGTCGCGCCGCTCTGGTCGGCGATTCCGCCGCATACCTACGGCGGGATCGAATCGTTGATGTATTCGCTCATTGAAAAGCTCACGGAGCGCGGGCACCAGGTCACTTTGTTTGCCACGGGCGATTGCCGGACCAGCGCGGAGTTGCGCCCGGTCATGGAAACGAGTCTCACCGAACGGATGATGCGCAACGAGGCGTCGTGGCAGGAATATTACGTCAACACCGCCGTGGCCCAGGCACTGGCCTCGGCGCACGAGTTCGATGTGATTCACTTTCACATAGGGTGCCAGTGGATTCCCTTTCTGCCCCTGGTCAAAACCCGCTCGCTGCTCACGCTGCACTCCTATCTTTGCCCCGACGATCACTGGATCATCAAACAATATCCGCAGGTGAATCTGGCCGCCATCAGCAAGGCACAGACGCAAGGATTGCGGGACATTCCGGTGGTTTACAACGCCTGCGATTTCAGTGCCATTCCCTTCACCGAAACGCGTGGGAATTACCTCGCCTTTCTCGGACGCATGTCGCCGCAGAAAAACCCGGCCGGAGCGATTGAAGTGGCGCGGAAAGCGGGAATGCCGATTGTGCTGGCCGGTGAACCTCAGTCGGACAAGGAAAAGGTTTACTTCCAGCAGGTGGTGAAGCCGCTGTTGAAAGAGCCCGGCGTCGAATATCTCGGCGGCGCCAATTTCGAGCAGAAGTGCAAACTCCTCGGTGGGGCGGCAGCACTGCTGTTTCCCATCACCTGGCCCGAGCCGTTCGGGCTGGTGATGATCGAGGCGATGGCGTGTGGCACCCCCGTCCTGGCGCTGGGCAATGGCTCGGTGCCAGAATTGGTGGAGAATGGCGTGACCGGTTATTTTGCCGACGACCTCACAGGGCTGGAAAAATGGCTCCCCGAGACGCTGGCACTGGATCGCGCCGCCATCCGTGCTGCGGCGGCGCAACGCTTCGACATACCGCGGCTGGTGGATGATTACCTGCAGCTGTATGAGCCACTGGGGTGAGGATTTGTCCGCAGATTTCGCAGATTAACGCAGATTGGAAGAAGCGGAAAACAAAAGGTCTAAGCGCGGCATTACCCGCTCGGACGCGTGCTGAGAAATCCCGCTGGACTGTCTTTAAAAATCTGCGTTAATCTGCGAAATTTGCGGGCAAATCCTCATCCCATCATTTCAGGTTACGCGTAGCGGCGCATCAGCTTGAGGAAGCGAAGGGTATCGCGCACGGGGTGGATCTTGCTTTTCTCACCCGCATACACGGTGCTGATCGGCACCGAGGAAATTTTGAAGCCTTTCTGTGCCGCGATGAAGAGCATCTCGCTCTCGTATTCGTAAGCATTGGTCTCACAAAACAAATGCGGCACCACATCGCGATGGATCATGCGGAAGCCACACTGCGTATCAGGGATAAACTGACGACACACGCGGCTCACCAGCCAGGAAAGCGTGCGGTTGGTCCACTTGCGCAAAGGCGGCATGGTGCGCGTGTCCTTCATGCGGTTACCGAGGATCATCTGCGCGCCGGAGCGGTTGGCTTCTTCAATGAAATTTGAAATCTCTTCAGGCAGATGCTGGCCGTCGCCATCAAGAATCAGAAAATAGGCACAGGGGCTGGCGAGCAATTCGCGAAAGCCGGTCTTGATGGCGGCTCCCTTGCCGGCATTTACCTGGTGCCGTACGACGCGCGCACCGGCGGCTTCGGCATTCGCCGAGGTCTGGTCGGGCGAGCCGTCATCCACCACCATTACGAGGTCGAGTTGCTGGCGGGAACGCTCCACGACTTCCGCAATCCGGGTTTCCTCGCGAAAGGCGGGGATCAATGCTGCTACGTTGGTCCGGTCAATCATCGAGGAACGGGATGGAAATCGGCGGCGTGATAGGAACTGCGGACCAGCGGACCGGAGGCAACATGCTCGAAGCCCTTGGAATAGGCAATTTCGCCGTAAAGCTTGAACCGGTCGGGATGGACGTATTCCACCACCGGCAGGTGTTGCGCCGAGGGACGTAGATATTGCCCCAGCGTCAGATTCTGGACGCCATGGGCGCGCAGGTCATCCATGGCCTGGAAAAGCTCCTCCTCGGTCTCGCCGAGGCCGAGCATCAGGCCACTCTTGGTGACTGTTTGCGGGAGAAGCTCCTTCATCCGCTCGAGCACTTGCAGGGAAAGGCGGTACTTGGCACGCGAACGGACGAGCGGGGAAAGACGCTCCACGGTCTCAAGGTTGTGGTTGAAGATGTGCGGACGGGCATTGGCCACCAGTTGCAGCGATTCCTCACGGCCCCGGAAGTCGGGAGTGAGAACTTCGATGACCAGCTCGGGATCCACCTCGCGGACGGCCTCGATGGTGCGAGCGAAGTGCTCGGCTCCGCCATCCTTCATATCATCGCGGGCCACGGCAGTGACGACCACGTGCTTGAGCTTCATCCGGCGCACGGCTTCGGCCACGCGCTGTGGTTCGTCGGCCTCCAAGGCAAAGGGTTTGGCCGTCGTCACCGCGCAGAATCCACAGGCCCGGGTGCAGCGCTCGCCGGCGATCATGAAGGTCGCGGTCCCTGAGCTCCAGCATTCCCAGCGGTTTGGGCATTGCGCTTCTTCGCACACGGTGACCAGCTTCAGATCGGAGATCAGGGCCTTAGTCGAAAAAAATACAGGATTGGATGGGAGCCGCACCTTGATCCACTCGGGCTTTTTGGCCTGATGCAAGGCGGGGTCAATTTTTACGCAGGACATTTCGCGCTCAGATTAGGGTGATTTTTCCCACAACGCAACCCTCCCGGCTTTCCTGACAAAGAGGAAAGGTTTAGCGGGGACGTTTATCCGCAGATTTCGCAGATTGCAGAAAGTAGAAGACATGAATGGCAAACATCGAGCACTTCATTCAAGGGCCTGATGAGGGCATTACTTTTAAAATCTGCGTAAATCTGCGAAATCTGCGGATGACTCCCCTTCCGAATTTCCACAAGAGTGACACTTGACCCTCTTTCGCGTGCTCGCATAGCTTGCCTTCACCATGAGCTCGCTGAACAAAAAATTTCCCCGTCTTCTCCCCGAACCCATCAAGAAGGGCATGCGCGCGGCTGATTTGATCGATACCGCTTTCAAGGCCTACAACGGCGGACGCCTTGCCGAAGGCTGCCGCCTGCTTACGGACAAGATGCTGCAAAAGAACGGCACCGTGGGCCTGTCGCTCACCGGCGCGTTGACACCGGCTGGTCTCGGCAAGTCCGCGATCATCCCGCTGATGAAAGCGGGCTTTGTGGACTGGATCATTTCCACGGGCGCAAACCTTTACCATGACCTCCACTACGGCCTGGGCATGGAACTCTATGCGGGCTCGCCCTTTGTGAGCGACGTTGAGCTGCGCAAGGAAGGCGTGATCCGCATTTACGACGTGCTTTTCGACTACGACGTGTTGCTGGACACCGATGCCTTCGTGCGCCAGGCGATCCAGGGACCGGAGTTCCAGAAAACGATGGGCAGCGACGAATTCCACTACCTGCTCGGCAAGTATGTCTATGAGCGGGAGAAGAAGCTGGGCCTCAAGGAGACGAGCGTGCTGAGCGCCGGCTACCAGTATGGCGTGCCGATTTTCACCAGCTCGCCCGGCGACAGCTCGATCGGCATGAACGTGGCGGCGATGGAGCTGCGTGACTCCAAGCTGCTCATCGACGTGAATCGCGACGTGAACCAGACGGCTTCGATTGTCTATAACGCCAAGAGCAGCGGGCTCACCTCGAGCGTCTTCATTCTCGGTGGAGGATCTCCGAAAAACTTCATGCTACAGACGGAGCCCCAAATCCAGGAAGTGATGGGCATCGAAGAGCGCGGGCACGATTACTTCCTGCAATGCACGGATGCGCGTCCCGACACCGGCGGCCTAAGCGGCGCCACCCCGGCCGAAGCGGTGAGCTGGGGCAAGATCGACCCCGACACCCTGCCGGATTGCGTGGTGTGCTATGTGGACTCCACCATCTCGCTGCCGCTCATCACGGCTTATGCGCTGAGCAAGGTTGCCCCCCGCCAGCGGAAACGGCTGTATGATCAGCGCGACCAGATGTATGATGCGTTAAAGGCCCAATATTTCCGCCATGGAAAAGTGGAGAAAATCGAACATCGCACGGATGTCTCCAAACCCAAGAAGACTCCCCGAACCGGGCGCGCCGTCCTCAGCCAGGGCAGCAATGCACCGCGTCGCAAAGCTTGAATCGGGCCAGTTCTGCCGCGGGGCGGGACGTCTGATTGATACCGAACTGGACTCTTCTCCCGTACCTGCGCGGCAGGATCATGTGATTTTCACCGTGGATGCGGACGGTCCGCTAGTCTTGGCGGTAAATACCTTCTCGCGGTTGAATTTCAATGCGGGCTATGAAGCGCGTATTCATCTCGGCATCGTGCACGGAACCTACGAGGTGCTGCCGGAGGGCGGGCTCTCGACCTGTGCGCCGCTGGATTATACCACGCTCGACCAGACGATGGCGGTGAGCTACCGCTGGATGGAAAAGGCGGAGATGGAGGCGCTGCTGCTCAAACAGGGCAGCGAGTGCATTTTCATCGAAGCCTGGGGAGATGTCTTCATGCGGCAGCAAACGGGCATTCACCAGATTCACTCCCGACGCGCCAGTTGTGCAGTGGAGCAGGATTACCACGGTCGGGATGGGGCGATTAAGTTCTACCATCCGGACCAGCACTTCAATCTGCTGCTGCTGAAATTCTGCGGCCAGCCATAAAAATCAAGCTACTGAGGACATAGAGAGCACGGAAAAAAAGAAGAACGGACCTCCACGCTTTCCTCTGGGATTTCTGTGGCTGAAATTAAATCGCTTCGCGGGCCAGGCTGGCGGCTGCGGTGCGGTTTTCCACTTCCAGTTTGTTGAAAAGATTCTCGCAATGCTTGCCCACGGTCCGGGCCCCCAGGCCGAGGATGATGGCGATATCCGAGTTGCTCTTGCCTTCCATGATCCAGTAGAGCACCTCGGCCTCGCGCGGGGTGATGCCCAGTTTCTTCAAGCTGAGAATTCGCTCGGCCTGGCGATTTTCGCGGAACCGGATGGACCGCACATTTCTCGGAGCCTCGCGCCCGGTGAGAATGGTGTGCATGAGATTTTCCTCCCAGCGGGTAATGGGCTCGCAGGTGCAGTTGAGAGTCCCCTGATCGGTCTGGCGGGTAAGCGATTCGCCGGCCAGGGGAGTATCCCGCAGCCACAGGTAAAGCTCGGTGGGCAGGCCATCGTCCTTCGCTGTCTGGAAATAGGAACGCATCATCTCCCGCGCCTGCTCCGTTGCAAAAAGCAGGCGATGCGAATCATCCACCACGGCGACGGCCGTGTCGTTAAGCGCGGACTCTTGCAGGGCCACGATATTTTCCAGCTTGGAACGCCCGATCATCGACTGCACCACCTCGCCGACGTGCGTCATGAAGAGCTCGGCCACCTGCACATCCTCCGGCTTGAAATCGGTCCGCTCACGATTGATGGAGAGCCCGAGCACGGCCTTCTCACTCACCTGTAACGTCACACCCAACTGGTGCGCGGTGTCGGTATGGCGGAAGAAATCGTGGTAAATCGCCGTCTGCCGGAATTTTTGCAGCGAGGTATGATCCGACCAGCGACCGGCGCGCGGCCGGCGACTTTTCCAGGCATCCTCAATTGCCCACAAGAGCGGATGCTGACCCACATGGGCGTTAAAAATCTCCAGCGATGCCTCCCGCGGCAAAGGTACCGAGGAAACGGACATATCCTCAAAAGCCGTGGGGCCAATCCAGTTCACCACGTGGCTGTTAGCCGGAAACAACATTTGCATCGCCTCCGGCAACGCCCGGCTGAGTTTCCCCGGAGCATCGCATTCCTGAAGAATGGAGATCGCCTTGGAAAATCGCTGGAGAGCTTCTAGGTTCATCATCTGGTTGCGTTCAGCCGACCGGCTTTCCACTAGGAAACAGTCTGGCAGTTTCGCATACGCTGCGAACGGCTGAACATATGAAGTTATTGTCACATATTACAACCACAGCAATGTTAGAATATACATTCCGCGCTCTTTTATCAACCAGAAGCCTGTATCGTTTATCGGGATAGATTCCCGGCAACCAACCAAGCCGGAAAAAACCTTCCGTTGAACCACAACCGGCCAATCCCCCCTTCCCCTCCTTTTCCATGAACTTAAGACAGCTGACTTTTTTGATTACGACCGGTCTCGGCACGCTTCAGGGTCAGCCTGGTCATTCCCAAACGCTGCCAGCGCCTGCGTCGATTCCAGATGAACCGGCGGCTCTCCCTCCCGGAACAGTTCCCATGGGCGATCCCAAGAATTTCCCGGAAGTGAAAATGGATTTTCCCATCGCCGACGGCCCGTTCAAACCGACCTGGGATTCCATCAACCAAAATGCCCCGGCCAGCCCGGAATGGCTGCGCGAGGCAAAATTTGGCTTCTGGGTGCATTTTGGCCCACAAGCCGCAGGCAGGAGTGGCGACTGGTATGCGCGCAAGATGTACCAGGAAGGCACTTCCGCTTACAAAAACCACCTGAGTGATTTTGGCCCGGACTCACAAACGGGTTACAAAGAAGTGCTGCACACCTGGAACCCGGTAAAACTCGACCCGGCCGGTTATATGAAGCTCTACCACGAAGCGGGCGCGCGCTTTGTCCTCGTGCAAGGAGTGCATCATGACAACTTCGATCTCTGGAACTCCAAATACCAGCCTTGGAACGCGGTAAACATGGGGCCCAAACGCGACCTGCTCGGAGAATGGTCGAAGGCGGCGAAAGAAACCGACATGCGATTTGGGGTCTCGTTTCATCACGAATATACATGGTGGTGGTGGCAAACGGCGTTTCACCGCGACACCTCGGGCCCTCAGGCCGGGCTGCCTTATGACGGCGGACTCCCCCTCGCGAAGGGCAAAGGAAAGTGGTGGGAAGGGTATGATCCCCGGCTGCTTTATGGAATCGACCTGCAAGAATACCAGGGGCTCAACGATTTCAAATACCGGCCGGAGCAGGGCATCTTTCTCAATCATCTCGCCTACGCCCACTGGTATGCAACCCGGTGGGCCTTGCGCATCCTGGATGTGATCGAGAAATACGATCCCGATTTCATTTATACTGATGGCGACGACAAGCAGCCCTTCAGTGGATACAAGAGCGGCACCGGCTACAAATGTGACGCGGCGGCCCGGGTGATTGCCTCCTATTACAACCGCACCCTGCAAAAGCGCGGAAAACTCGACACCTTTAGCATCATCAAATTCCACCCGCCCTGCCACGGTATTGTCACCACCTTTGAAAGCCACTATCCCAAGGACATTAAGACCGATCAACCATGGATCGGGGAAAATGCGGTGGGCGACTGGTTCTATCGCCCGGGAATTGTTTACAGCTCCGCCGCCGTGATTCGCTATCTGCTAGAGTGCGTTTCCCGCGATGGCAATTATGCGGTAAACATCCCGATGGCACCGGATGGCTCCCTTGACCCGGCCTGCGTGCAAATGCTGCATGAAATCGGCGATTGGATGAAGATCAACGGCGAAGGCATCTATGGCAGCAAGGCGTGGGTGAAGTTTGGCGAGGGCGCCAATGGGCAGGTGAAAAAACTCCCGACGGGGGCACTCGATCAACGTCAGGCTAGTTTTGCCTTTGAGACCACGGATTTTCGCTTCACGATGGGACACGACGGTGCGCTCTATGCCTTCTGCCTCGCGGTTCCGGCACCGGGTGCGATCATCAAAATCACCTCGCTCGACGGCACGACCGGCTTGTCAAAAACAGGGATCCACTCGGTAACCCTGCTCGGCAGCAAGGCCCCCATCCAGTGGAAACAGGAGGCCGATGGGCTTTCCATCACCTGCCCAGCTTCGATGCCGTTCAAGACCGCAATCACCTTCAAAATTCACTAGTCCGCCACCGGATCGTCTTCGAACTGACATTTCCTTCAATTTTAACGATTCCAAAACGGGAATGTCTTAAAATTATCATAACTCTCCAGAGTAGAAAGCTGCCCCTCGCCCCGGTCCTCTGGCACTCATCCTGCTATTCAAAGGGTAAGATCATGATCACCTTTGCTTACCAGGCCCGCGATGCTTCGGGCAAAACCATCTCCGGCGTGCAGGAAGCCGTGAACGAAGAGAATGCCATCAATACGCTGATGTCCCGCGGATTGATGGTGCTTTCCATTTCTCAAAAAGCGGGTGGACGCGCGCTCAAACCCATCGGGGCAGTGCCGGAAACCGATCTCGTGCTTTTCACCCGCCAGCTTGCCACCATGGTGGATGCGGGTCTCCCACTGGTCACGGCGTTGACCACCCTTTTCGAGCAGTGCGATCCCAAGCGCCAGATAAACCTGCGCCGCGTCATCGGCGACCTCACTGCCCGGGTGCAACAGGGTGATACCTTTAGTGAATCCATCGCGAAGCATCCCCGCATTTTTAGCCGACTTTATGTAAGCATGGTGAAGGCCGGTGAAGGCGGCGGCTTGCTGGCCGAGATTCTTGATCGTCTCGCCAGCTTCCTCGAAGCCAGCGCCCGCCTGAAGAAAAAGGTGAAATCGGCCATGACCTATCCTGTGATCGTGGTCTGCATCGCGCTCGGTATCACCACCTTCCTCATTGTGCGAGTCGTTCCGGTCTTTGCGCAGATCTTTGCCGATTTCGGTGCCAATCTTCCGGGCCCGACCCAGTTCCTGATCGACCTCAGTGACTTTATTCGCGGGCAATGGTATTTTCTCGTCGGCGGCATCGTGGGCGTCATCTTTGGCTCCCGCTGGTTTGTGCGCACGGAACGCGGCGCGGAGATCTGGGATCGCTACAAGCTCAAGCTGCCGATCTTCGGTCCGCTGGTGCACAAGATTTGCATGACCCGCTTTGCACGCACGTTTGCCCAGCTCATTCGAAGCGGAGTGCCGATTCTGGAGGTCATGTCCATTGTCGGTGAAACGGCCGGCAATATCCTCGTCGCCAAGGCGATCAAGGAAGTGGCCACCGACGTGGAAAAGGGCGACACGCTCAATTTTGCGATGTCACGTCAGAAAATCTTCCCCCCCATGCTCCTGCGCATGATCGCGGCTGGTGAATCCACCGGCAAGATCGACGCCATGCTGGAGAAGATGGCGGACTTCTGGGATGAGGAAATCGAGGCGATGCTGAACTCACTCACCTCGCTGATCGAACCGCTCTTGATTGTCTTCCTGGGCGTCGTCGTCGGCGGCATCGTGATCGCGATGTTCCTGCCGATCTTCAAGCTCAACGATATTGTGTCAGGCTCAAAATAACGAGCACAACCCCATAACCGAGACCGGCGCCGCAAAGCAATTTGTAGGCGCCGTCTTTTTTGAGCAGCCAGTTGATTTGGTCGCGCAACAGCCACGGCATGCCGACCCAGAAGAGGGCCGCAATCACCCACAGGTAGGCCAGCGCAACCAGCACCAGACGGGAGGCTTGCGGCTGGAGAAACGCGGATTCCAACACGGGCTCCGCGGCGAGGAGCAGGAGGATGCCAAGGGCACGCACGGTAAGATAATCCTGGGCAAATTTGAGAACCAGCCCATACGCTACCGCCGTGACAATGAGAATCTTCGGGCGAAATCCGCTGTATTCCCCCAGGTCCATGTAAGCGGTCAGCAGGAAAAACCACAGGGCGGCAAGGGTAAACAGAGCCTGGCCGAGAAACCGGGCGCGCGGAAAGGAGGCGAGAAAAGCCTTCACCCCACCCGCCTGGGCAAACCCGATGGCATGAGAAACGACGAGCAACAAACCGACAATCAGACCAACGAGCGAGAGGCTAAGATGAGGATAGACCATGGAGCTTGCTAAGGTGTGGATTATTCAAAAGCTGGCCCGGGCGGCGCATCAACTGGCAGCAACCTGGCTCAACTGGGTTTCCCCGATCTCAATTCACGATTGCGGGGTCGCCGTAAAGCGAAAAGGCACTCGTTCGCGTGATGTTCACCTCGAAGACCTGGCCAATATGGCGTTCGGCCCCCTCGAAAATAACGATCTTGTTGCCCCGGGTGCGCCCCATGAGCCGCTCCGCGTTGTTCTTGCTCGGGCCTTCGCACAGGATCTGCTGCCGGGTGCCCACAAGGGCCTCGTTTTTGCGCAGGGCGATTTCGTTCACGAAGCTGAGCAGGTCCTGGTTCCGCTCCTCTTTCACCGCTTCGGAAAGCTGATCGGGCAGCGATGCGGCGGGCGTGTCGCGCCGTGGTGAGTAACGGAAGATGAAGGCGTTGTCGAAATCGGCGACCCGGGCGAGATCGCGGGTATCCGCATAGTCCTGATCGGTTTCGCCGGGGAAACCGACGATGATGTCGGTGGTGATCGCCATGTGCGGCACGGCGGCGCGGATTTTTTCGACCAGCGCGAGATATTTTTCCCGGGTATAGGTGCGGTGCATCGCCTTGAGGATGCGGTTCGAGCCGGATTGCAGCGGGAGATGGATGTGCTCCACCAGCTTGGGCAGCCGGGTGAAGGCTTCGATGAGATCGTCCTTGTAGCCGATCGGGTGCGGTGAGGTAAAACGCAGGCGTTCCAGCCCCTCCACCGCATGCACCGCTTCCAGAAGTTGAACAAACGGCGACAGACCGTTTACCTTTTCAAACTCGTGGCGGCCGTAAAGGTTCACGATCTGGCCCAGGAGAGTGACTTCGCGCACGCCACGCTCCACCAGTCCCCTCACCTCGTCCACAATCTCGGGAATGGCCCGGGAACGCTCGCCGCCCCGCGTGTAGGGCACGATGCAAAAGGTGCATTTCATGTTGCAGCCCTGCATGATCGAGACAAAGGCGGTCGTCTGTTGCGGGCGCAGCATGTGATCGCGGATGGTCTCCTGCGACTGCTCCTCTTCCTCGACATCCACGATGGAGAAGCGGACATCATCCATCAATCGCTCGCGGACGGCCTGTTTGCGCTTCACCAGTTCGTCCACGTAATCGGCCACCTTGTGAAACTTCTGCGTGCCCACCACCAGATCCACGTGCCCGATGTCGCGCACCAGTTCATCGCCACGCGACTGCGCCATGCAGCCGAGGAAGCCAAAAATCATCTCGGGCTTGTTGGCGCGCAGGCGGCCCAGCAGTCCCATCTTGCCCAGGGCCTTTTGCTCCGCCATGTCGCGCACGGAGCAGGTATTGAGCAGGATCACATCGGCCTCCCGCTCGTTCGACGTCAGGGCATAGCCGCGGGCCACGAGCATCTGGGCGACCTGTTCGGAGTCGCGCTCGTTCATCTGGCATCCATAAGTTTTGAGGAGGACCTTGGGCATGATCGTCTTAAAATGAGCCGGGGAATCTGGAGGAGAACCCGGCACTTGTAAATGACGAGATTTGCCAGCCGAAGATTGTGATCAAACCACCAGGTTGCCAGAATGGAGAACTATCGCGAAAGCTGCGTTGGAACATACAACGCCGTCGCCAGGCTTTAGCCTGCCGTCCTATCCAAAAGCACCGCTTTATGAAGCCGCAAATGGATGGGGCTTTTCGGTTTCCATCGGGGATTCGGGATATTGCGTCGAGGTCGCAACCAAGTGAGCCCTGCTCCGCGCAGGCTTGGTTAATTTTTGGGAACCACTCCGGTGGTTTTACCTGGGGAGATGGTCCATGCCACCCGATCACCGATGAAAAGTTTCTTCGCACTCATCACCAAGAATTCGCAGGAAGGCATTACCCCGGATGGAGAATCCCGTTAATAGAGCACGCTCACAGAGGGGGCTTTACAATTTTGGACTTGCTTTCACAGGGGATTACCCCAGATGGTCCGCGCGTCTCCAACACAACATTTGAACATGGGTTTCACCGGGCTTCCTTTTCTTTTTCGGACTCTCGTATTTTGCGGATTCCTGCTTGTCGGCCACTCCATCCAGGCGCAGACGATCGATCTGCGGATTGCCGCCGGAAACCTTTCGACTGGAAACAATCAGAACTACGACAACGGGGAAGGATTGCGGATTCTGGACGGGATCAATGCCGATGTGATGATGCTGCAGGAGTTCAACTACGGCAGCAATTCGGCCAGTGAATACCGCTCGATCATTACCAGCACTTTTGGCAGCAGCTACTCCTACTATGTCGAGCCGACCGGGGCGATTCCAAATGCCATCGTTTCGAAATATCCAATTCTGGCCTCGGGGTATTGGGACGATCCGCGGCTGACGGATCGCGAATTCGTGTGGGCGCGGATTGATATTCCGGGCGATATTGATCTCTGGGCGATCAGCGTCCACCTGAAGGCCAGTTCCGGCAGCGCAAGCGACCGGGCGACAGAAGCCACGAACCTCTTGAGCGATATCAATGCAAACATCCCCTCAGGGGCCTATGTCGTAGTCGGGGGCGACTTCAATACCTCCTCCCATACCGAGCAGGCACTGACTAATCTGGGCTCTTATTTCGTGACGAGCGGATCTTACCCAACCGATCAAAATGGCGATGCAGATACCAACGAAGGCCGGTCGTCGCCCTATGACGGCGTGTACGCCAGCGCGAATCTGGACGCGCTGAAAACCTCGACGAAGCTGGGAAGTTCGGTCTTCGCCAACGGCGCGGTGGTGGATACGCGGGTGTTCTCATCCCTCGGCACGCTGGCGGATATCTCCCCTGCCCTGGCCGACGACAGTTCAGCCACTGGCATGCAGCACATGGCCGTGGTGCGGGATTTTCTCATTACGGTGCCGGAACCTGGATCGATGGCGCTGCTGATCATAGGCCTGGGGACGTGGATGGCGCGGCGTCCGAAGCGTCTGATATAAAAGGGCACCCACCACCGCGAAAGCGGCGTGACTCAAGGCTTACGGCCTTCGTCCACGTCGAAATAGTCGGCCATCGTTTCGAGATCATCGCGATGCTCCAAGCCGCTGGAAGCTTTGTAACGCTTCAAGACGCGGATGGCAAAGTCGCGCCAGCCCAGTTTGGTAATGAAGGCATTCCAGACCATGAGATCCACTTCTTCCAGTGGACGGCCTTGCTCCTGGCTCCATTGCAGGATTTCCTCATCGCTCCCGCCAGCAAGGGTGCGGGATTTGAGTTCTTCGTAGCGAATCCGCAAGAACTGACAGCACCAGGCATCCGCGCCGGTGCCAAGATTGGAGTGGTAATCGACGGGCAACCTGCCGTCGGCATGGAGGCGGATTTTATCCAGCATCCGCGGAAAGTAGGCCAGGCCCGAGGTCTTGTCATAAGCACTGCGCGGCGGCACAAATGACGAGTCGTTGGCGGCAGCATCGGGAGCGGAGAAACCATCGTCGGAAGGAATCATCATAATTGGCATGCAGTTTTGACATCGAAGTATTGCGGTCGGTCCGTACGCTGAAAACGTATAAATGAAAAAAATCTCTCCCCTGTATCCCATACGCATGCGATCGCTTCGCGAAGGGCTGAGACCCGCCAAAAAGCGACTGACTTTTTTCACGAACCAACCACCGGAAAGCGCACGGCGAAGGTGGCGCCTTTTCCCGGGGTGCTTTCGCACCAGACTTCGCCCCGCATGGCCGTCACCAGTTCCTTCACGATGGCGAGGCCGAGGCCGTGAGAGGATTCGCCAGCCGTGGGCTGAGGACTGAGGCGGGAAAACTTTTTGAAGAGCCGCTCCTGTTCCTCATAAGGGATGCCTGGCCCCTCGTCGTGAATCGAGAGTTGGACAAAGCCGGGAATTTGACCGGCCTTCACGATCACCTGCCTGGCCGGCGGGGTGAATTTAATGGCATTGGAGACGAGATTGGAAAGAACCTGCAGGAGCGCATCGGCATTGGCACTGATGTTACAATCGACGGGCAGGCGGTTCTCGACTTGCAGCTTGATTCCCTTTTGCAAAGCGAGATCGCGGTGCTGCGTGATCGCCTGTTGCAAAAGGGGCCCAATCGCCAGAGGCACAAGCGTGATCCGATGCGCCCCTTCTTCAATCGCTGTGATGTTGAGGAATTTGCTGATGAACTCGCTCATGTGCACCGCACTTTCCTCGATCTCCTGGAAATAGGTGCTGGCCATCTCGATTGAGTGAATCTCCTCCAAGTCCCAGAGCCGGCACTTAAGGGAAATGACGGCGAGCGGATTGTTGAGATCATGCGCAACCATGTTGATGATCTGGTTCTTCTCTTCGTTGAGCAGGAGCAGCCGGGTTTCCATGCTCTTGCGATAGGCGAGTTCGCGAGCCAGCGTGCGATGGCGAACCATGTAGTAGCTGGTGAGACCGCCCGCCAGGGCCAGCACGATGCCGGCCACCGTCCAGATCCGGCTCCACGAAACCCGGGTTTGATCTTCCACGGCCACCCAGCGGTCCACGATCTGATGCAGCTTTGCATCGCCGATGCGGTCGAGCGCTTTGACCATGGCCGAGTAGAGCAACGGGCGGTCCTTCGAAATGCCCAGGCAAAGCTGGAACCGGTAATTGGTGAGTCCGGCGATTTTGAGATTGGTGAGGCCGTGCGTTTTGATGAGGTAGCTCGCGGCGGCGAGATTTTCGATGGTCGCATCCGCCTGGTTCCTGGCGACGAGTGTAAGGGCTTCCAGCGAGGTGCCGGTCTGGATGACATTGGCATCGGGGTATTCGGCGAGCAGTTTCTCCGTCGTGACGTAATCGCGGGGCACCGCAATGCGCCGTCGCACCAGCTCGCCCATGTTGATGCTGAAGGGCTCTTCGGTGCGGGTAATCACCGCGACCGGGAAATCCACGTAGGGCCGGGTGAAATTAAGCATTTCCGCCCGGGCGGGCGTGGGAGCGATGCCCGAAACCACGTCCACCTCGCCCTTCCCGATCAGCGCATAGGTTTCCGCCCAATTCCGGGTCACCGCCGGGACGATTTTCACCCCGAGAGTTTTGCTGATGAGAGCCAGGATGTCTGGATCAATCCCCTCCATATGCTGCTGGCGGTCGAGCACGGAGAACGGGGGCCAGCGTGGATCAATGCCGAGACGGAGCGAAGGATGAGCGGCCAGCCAGGCTTTTTCCTCGGGGGTGAACTGGGCGGGCGGTGGGTCGTCAGCAGGCGAAGGGGCTACTGAGGGAAGGCCAGTCTGTTGCGCAGAGGCCGCGATACTGAAGAGAAGGGCCATTGCGAGGCAACAGCCTTTCGCGCCATTCCATCCATTGGAGCCATTTCCGTGCATTGCGAACAGGTGTCCAATTTATGTATCACCCTCACCGTGAGGCGACAAGGAAAACCGGGAATGGCACGCAAGCACTCCGCGCATGGTGCCGTTTCACTCCCGCAGAAGACGTGTTATGGTGCAGCACTGTGCGCACTCTGGTAATTCTTCGAGCATTGATCCTCGCCGCCCTTGCATTGGGAATGGTGGAAACCAACGCTGCGGCTGGCACCCCGGTCCGCCGGGTGATGACGTGGGTGCCTCCCTATGCGATCGACAAGGGAATGCAGCGGCTGCAGCAGACCTTCCGCGGAGCAGACCCTGCCACGGCGCTCACCGATGTCGCCCTGCAATTTTGGAAACCGACCAGTGAGGGCGGGCTCACCCGCGAAAGCCTGTATGGAACGATCACCGATGCGCAGATCACGCAATTCGTGACCTGGGGACATGCGAATGGGGTGCGGGTAATCCTGTGCGTTTACAACGGCGGCAGCACCTGGGACTGGGCGCTGGCGAAGAATGCGTTTGCCACGCATGAAAGCAGTTTCATCACGGCGATCATGACGGAAGCCGGCAACCTCGGGCTGGACGGCGTGGACATTGATTTCGAGGGCGATGCCGACTACGACGCGGACGAAGGGGCGTATGAGCAGTTTGCCAGCGATCTGGCGACGCAATTGCATGCGGCATCGAAGGTCTTGACCGTGGACAGCTTTGCCGACATCTGGAACGCACCGAGCCAGAACTGGTGGCCCAACCTGCTTCCGCTCGTGGACGGGATGACGACGATGGGCTACAACGAAATCGGGCGCAATGCGAAGGGATGGAAACGCTATTCCGCGCAAAAGACGGCAGCCGGCGACAACGCGGCCAAACTGATGATTGGCATGCCCTCGGACTCGGCATCGTGGAAGGGCAATACCGCTTTGGAACAAATCGGATGGGTGATCAAGGACGGCACCGTGGGCATCTCGATCTGGGATGCGCAATTCCCCTCGCCTGCCTGGCGGACGCATGCGATTTGGACGAAGCTGGGGACGCTGCGGGGCTCGGGGACGAATTGAGGCGGCGCGGATTGGTTTTCATTTATTCCCACCTGGAGAATGCCAAGCGCATTGGATCCTATGCTCGGTTAAGTCTCATGGTTATCTCCAAATTTGGATTGAGTGCAGCGAGTGGAATTGACGTATCGAAGTCGGATGCTGCCGTAAACGCGAACGCGATCAGGAAATAGTTCAAAGACGCGCTTACCCTCAAAGCGAGTCTCTCGATAAGTTGCGATTGGTTCGGTTTCGTTCACAGAAAATGCGAAAAGTCGCCTCTAACCTAAAGCAGACGAAAGTCGATTTCGTTTGATAAGACAACCAAAGAAACCGGAGTTCCTCTTAATCTGGGCGCATTCTTTGCCAGCCACTGAATCCTCTGCATCCATTGCGAAGATTATTTCCAACCGGAGCGGAAATCGCAAGGCGAGAGCTGGGGGGCTGGCAAGCATGGAACGCGGGCGCTGGTGTCTCCGCAGGCCGCCGGAGACGGCACTCCAGCGGAGTGCTCCACCCGGAACTTTTCCAAGCGGGGTGTTTTTCAAAATAGGGCGGTTTTTGGGCGCGGGGTGCGGGCGAAAGTTCGTTCCGGCGAGGACGCCGGAACCAGCACCCGGGACGGGCGCGCTCCCCAGAGCCCCGTGGCGACGCGGGACGACGGGGTGGAAGTCCCACAGGCAACGGTGCTTTCAGCCGGGAAGCTGGGAGTGAGGAAAGCGCAGGCATGGGATTTCCACCTGCCGAGATGGAATGCGGAAGGCGGGAATGGAGGAAGCATCATTTCCGCTCACCCCTTCCTTCCTCCTCGTTTCCTGATTCATCTTGCCGGGGAACCGGGAGGTTATTTCTCCTCATGGCGCTTGTTGCAGGCGCCGAAGGCTTTGAGCTGGTCGCAGGTGGCTTCGATGCGGAGGGTTTTGTTCGCCGGGGAGAAGCCGAGACGCTTGCTGATGCAGTCCTCCAGCGTTTCCATGTGCTTGTCCTCGAACTCGACGATGCGGTCGCAATCGATGCAGATGAGGTGGTTGTGGTTGGGGTGCGCGACGTAGTTGGGATCGTAGTATTTGAAGTCCTTGCCGAAATCCATTTCCTTCAAAAATCCGGTCTCCACCAGCAGCGGAAGCGTGCGATAGACGGTCGCCCGGGACACGGAGCGCTCGATCTTTTTCGCCATGACGAGGAGATCCTCGGCCGTGAAGTGCTCCTTGGTGCTGAAGGCCGCGGCGATGATGGCATCGCGCTGGACGGTCTTGCGCAGGCCCTTTTGCGCAATGAAGTCGTAGATTTTCTGGCGGAGATCAGCGTCCATTGATTTCCCCAGTATAGGAGTCGCAGCCACCAGCGTCAAACCTGTGTCCGCCCTGGTAGTGGCTCCGTTTAAAATTCTTTCCCCTTTGTCTTGCTCCTGCTCTGGAAGTCGGGGGTCCGAGCAAGAGCAGGAGCAAGACAAAGAGTAAGATTTCCAATCCGGCAAATTGAGCCACTGCGTCCGCCCATCAGGTCAGGAGAATGCCCGCGACGCTGAAATAGATGAAAATGCCGGTGACATCCACCAGCGTGGCCACGAAGGGGGCGGAAGCCGTCGCCGGATCGAGGCCGAGGCGGCGCAAGATAAAAGGCAGGCTCGCCCCCATCAAGGTTCCCCAGCCCACGATGCCGATGAGGGAGAAGAAGATGACGGCGGCAAACTGATAGACGTGATAGTGCGGATCGTCGTAACCACGCACCATGTGCGGGAAGGCATTGTGCAGCCATTGCTGGGACATGACGCGGAAGAAGCCAACAATGCCAAGCACCAGCCCGAGCAGCAGACCGGCGCTCAATTCCCGCGCCATCACGCGATACCAGTCGCGCAGCTTTACCTCGCCCAGCGCCAGGGCGCGGATGACGAGGGTGGTCGCCTGGGAACCCGAGTTGCCGCCGGAGGAAATGATGAGCGGAACGAAAAATGCGAGCACGACCACCTTCTCGATCTCATCCTCGAAATGGCCCAGCGCGTTCGAGGTAAACATCTCGGAGAGAAAGAGAATGATGAGCCACGGAGCACGCTTCTTGAGCATGTTCAGCATGGAAATCTTGTTGTACGGCTCGTCGAGAGCCTCCATACCACCGAGTTTCTGGATGTCCTCGGTGACCTGCTCCTCCAGCACGTCGAAAACGTCGTCACTCGTAACGATGCCGACGAGACGGCCGTCGCCATCGACCACCGGCATGGCCGTGCGGTCGTATTTCTTAAAGTCCTCGATGGCGGTCTCGCGCGGGTCGGTGACCTTGAGGGCGACGAAGGCGTTGTCGCGAATTTCGCTGACTTTGGCCTCGAGCGGACGGAGCAGGAATTCGCGGATGCGGATGTCGTCGATGAGCTGGCTGTGCTCGTCGGTGACGTAGATCATCCCCAGGGTCTCGCTGTCCCGTCCATTGGCGCGGATGAAATCGAGCACCTCGCGCACCGTCCACTGGTCGCGGACGGCAATGAAATCGGGGGTCATGAGACGGCCCACGCTGTCCTCGGGGTAGTTAAGGAGCCTTTGCGCGACGGCACGTTCCTCCGGCGAAAGGAGGCGCAGGAGCTGGGTGACGGCGGCAGGGGGCAGCTCCTCCAGCAGCGCCGTGCGATCGTCGGCGGACATCTCGTTGAGGAGATTGACCGTCTCCTCATGTCCCATGGCCTGGAGCAGGTGCTTCTGCGCCTCGATGCTCAGATACTCAAACGTCTCGGAGGCCACGGACTGTGGTAACAGCCGAAAAACGACGACCTGCTCGGCCTCGGGCAGGTCGGAAATCAACTCCGCCAGATCGGCCGGGGGCCAGTCGGCAAATACCTCACGCAGCGCGGCAAAATTGCGCGCTTCGATTAACTCCTTGATTTCGGGTTCGAGCAGGCTGGCGAACATAACAGTGAATCGGTTTTTACCGCAAAGCGGGCGGCACCATAAATCAGGCGGCGGGCAAACTGTGACGAAAATCGCCGCATGTCACGCAATTGTTGCAGAATGGCGAACATGTAAAGACCCAAAGGTGAAAAAGGCGGTCGAATGATGGTCATTTTGGTCCAAAAAATTCCCGCAAAGCGGCCTTCCCATATCGTTTTTGCCATTCTAAGTTTTCCCCGTGAGTTATCAGGTCTTCGCCCGGAAATACCGTCCGCAAAATTTTGACACCGTCATCGGCCAGGAGCATGTGACGCGCACGCTGAAGAACGCCATCGAGCAGAACCGGCTGGCGCAGGCGTATCTCTTCGTGGGGCCGCGCGGCACCGGCAAGACCTCGACCGCCCGCATCCTGGCCAAGGCGCTGAACTGCATTCATGGCCCGACCGTGAACCCGTGCGGGGTGTGCGATTCCTGCAAGGAGATCGCGGCCGGCAACAGCATGAACGTGCTCGAATTTGACGCCGCCTCGAATACGCAGGTGGACAAGATCCGAGAGATCATCATCGAAACGGTGAAATACGCGCCGACCAGCGGGCGCTACAAGATGTACATCGTGGACGAGGTGCACATGCTCTCGAATTCCTCCTTCAATGCGCTGCTCAAGACGCTGGAGGAACCGCCATCGCACGTGAAATTCATCTTCGCCACGACCGATGTGGAAAAGGTGCCGACCACGATCGTTTCGCGGTGCCAGCGCTTCGACCTGCGGCGCATTCCCACCCATCGGATCGCCGAGCACCTGCTGCATATTGCAAAGGAGGAGAACGTCGCCCTGAGCGATGCGGCCGCCGAGGCGATTGCCAAGGGGGCGGAAGGCGGCATGCGCGATGCGGAAAGCATGCTCGACCAGCTGGTGGCCTTTTGCGGCGAGAAGATCGAGGAGCAGGATGTGCTGGCAATTTTCGGATTCACCTCGGCCCAGGTGGTGGCGGATTTGTGCGGCCACATCCTGGCCGGTGATCCGCCCCCGGCCCTCGCGCTGGTGCATGCACAGGCGGAGAGCGGCAAGGACCTGAGCAAGCTGATGGGCGACCTGATCGGGCACTTGCGCAACCTGCTGGTGATCAAAGTGGACCCACAGGCGCTGGATGACGAATTGAGCGCGGAGGAGATTGCCGTCTTGAACGGGCAGACGGAGCAGATCCCCGTGGACCGTCTGCTGGAACTGGTGGAGCAATTTGCCAGTGCCGACAGCCGGATGAAATGGGCACCCAACAAGAAGCTGCATTTTGAAATCGCGGTGATCAAAGCCATCCAGTCGCTGAGCCAGGCGACGCTGACGGACGTCATTGATACCTTGAGCGCGATCCGAGGCGGAGCGCCGCTCCCCGAGCGCGCGGCAAAACCGGCGGCAGCTCCCGTGGCCCGCCCGGTGGCAGAACGCCCCAAGCTGAATATTCAAAAGCCCGCTCCGACTCCCCCGCCCGCCCCGGCTTCGACGGCAAGCGTTGCCCCGGTGCCTGCTGCGCCGGTGGAAAGTATTGCGCCAGAAAAGCCAGCGCCGGTCGCTCCGGCAATTTCAGAGCCAGCTCCCGAGCCCGTTCCAGCCCCGAAAGTCGCCGAAGCCCCACGGGAAATCCCCGTCCCGGTGCAAAGCGCGGCGGGATTGCTGGATGGCGTGAAGGCGCAAATTTCCTCGCTCGGGCAACCGGCCAAAGCAGCGGAGCCAGCACCCGCGATTGAATTACCCGCCATCAGCCCCGAGCCTGCGCCCGTAGTGGAAGAAACGGAGGCCGCCGCCCCGGGCTCACTGGAGCCGGAGCATGTTTGGAAGGAGCTCATCCTCGGCGTGCGCAAGGGCCGGCCGCTCATCACGAGCTGGCTGGAATCCGGAGCCCTGGTTTCGCTCGACGCCAAAGGTGCGGTCATTGCCTTCCCGCCGGCCGAAAAGATGGCGTACGATTCGGTGCTGCGTCCCGCCAACCAGAAGTTCATCGAAGACCTGCTCAAGGAAATCACCGGGCAGTCGCTCCCGTTGAAGTGCGAGCTGCGCGAGGGGCTGGTCGTCGAGCGGATGTATATTGAAGAACCGCCCCCGCCCAAGCCCGTGGACCCGGCGGAGGATTTCAAGAACGATCCGCTCATTCAAAAAGCGCTCGAACTTTTCAAGGCGGAGATTCAACCTGCCTGAGCCCTTTTATTGACCTCAACTTTTTAAACCCGATTTATGAATATTCAGAAAATGCTGAAACAGGCGCAGAAGATGCAGGAGCAACTCGCGCAGACGCAGGCGGAACTCGCGGAACGCACGGTGGAAGCCACGGCGGGCGGCGGCAAAGTCACAGTAGTGGCCAGCGGCTCGGGAGAAGTCGTCTCGATCAAGATCAGCCGCGAGGTGGTGGACCCGGAAGACGTCGAAATGCTGGAAGATTTGATCCTGAGCGGCGTGAAGCTCGCACAGGAAAAGGCCCGGACGATGATGGAATCGGAAATGGGCAAGGTCACCGGCGGCATGGGAATGCCTCCCGGGCTCGGTTTTTAAACAACCGTTGACGGCAGGGATGCCGCAGGCTTAGGAAAAGACAAAGGAACGTTTATGAATCTGAATGCCGTCAACCCGCCGGAACACCTCGGGAAGTTCCGTCCGAATCACCCGGATATCGTCAACTGGGTGGATAACACCGCCGCCCTCTGCCAGCCGGAAAACATCTTCTGGTGCGATGGATCGGCCGAGGAAGACGCATGGCTGAAGGAGCAGGCGGTGAAGCTCGGGGTATTGACGAAGCTCAACGAGGAAAAGCTGCCGGGCTGCTATTACCACCGCTCCAATCCCAACGACGTGGCCCGGGTCGAGCAATGCACGTTCATTTGCACCGACCATGAGGAAGAGGCCGGCCCGACCAACAACTGGGCCGATCCCAAGAAGATGTATGCCAAGCTGCGCGGCCTGCTCAATGGCTGCATGAAGGGCCGCACCATGTTCGTGGTCCCCTACCTCATGGGCCCCAAAGGCTCGCCACTCACCAAGGTGGGGATCGAAATCACCGACTCGATCTACGTGGTGGTAAACATGCGCATCATGGCGCGCATGGGAACGATTGCCTACGAGCACCTCGGCGACGGCAGCGATTTCAATCGTGGCATCCATTCCGTGCTCGATTGCGACCCTGACAACCGTTTCATCTGCCACTTCCCGAAAGACAACGCGATCATCTCCGTCGGCTCCGGCTACGGTGGCAACGTGCTGCTCGGCAAGAAATGTCTCGCCCTGCGCCTGGGCTCCTACATCGGCCGCGATGAAGGCTGGATGGCCGAGCACATGCTGCTCCTGTGCGTGGAATCGCCCGAGGGCAAAAAGTCCTACGTCGCCGCCGCCTTCCCGAGCGCCTGTGGAAAGACCAACTTTGCGATGCTCATCCCGCCGGAGGAATTTGCCGGCTGGAAAGTCACGACCATTGGCGACGATATCGCCTGGATGAAGCCCGGCCCGGATGGCCGCCTCTACGCGATCAATCCCGAGTCCGGCTATTTCGGCGTGGTGCCCGGCACCAACTCGAAGTCGAATGCGAATGCGATGACGATGATCCAGCGCGACACCATTTATACCAACGTCGCGCTGAAACCCGACGGCACCGTATGGTGGGAAGGCCACGACGATCCGGCCCCGGCGGAATGCCTCGACTGGCGCGGCAACCGCTGGACGCCCGCGAGCAAAGAGCGCGCCGCCCATCTCAACAGCCGCTTCACCACGCCGATGCGCAACAACCCGGCGCTTGCGGAGGAAGCCGACTGGATCGAGGGCGTACCGGTGGATGCAATCATTTTCGGCGGACGCCGGGCCAACACGATGCCGCTGATTTTCCAGGCCTTCAACTGGAGTCATGGCGTGTTCCTGGGCGCCTCGATGGGCTCCGAAATGACCGCCGCCGCCGTGGGCGGGACCGGCCAGGTGCGCCGCGACCCGATGGCGATGCTGCCCTTCTGCGGCTACAACATGGCGCTCTACTTCCGCCACTGGCTGAACATGCGGAAGAAGATCAAATACCCGCCGCTCATCTTCAATGTAAACTGGTTCCGCAAGAGTGCCGGCCCCGAGCCGCAGTTCCTGTGGCCCGGCTTCGGCGAAAACATGCGCGTGCTCAAGTGGATTATTGATCGTTGCAACGGCCATGCCGGCGCCCATGAAACCGCCATCGGCTGGGTTCCGCGCTGGGAGGACTTCGACGTGAACGGCCTGGAAGGCTTCACCCGCGAGCACTTCGAGCAGTTGCAGAATATCGACAAGAGCGAATGGATTTCCGAACTGCTCAACCAGGACGAAATCTTCATCAAGCTCTACGAGCGCCTGCCCAAGGAACTGGTTTTCCAGCGCGAGTTGCTGATCTCGCGGTTGTAGCAACCCGGTAGCGACCGCGGCGTCCTTTATGATGCGCGGGGCGCGATTTGGAAACGGACTTCGAATTCCGTCCAGTCCGCTTCGCTGCTGATGAGCCGCAGGTCTCCCCCGTGCATGCGGGCCAGCTCGCGGGCCAGATTCAAGCCCAGGCCGTGCCCCGGCACGTTCTCACCGGCGGACCCGCGATGAAACCGCTCAAAGATATGCTCGCGCGCTTCGGGGCGAATTTCGGTTCCGGTATTCCCGATGCGCAGAATGGCCCGGTCGTCCTCAGGCCGGCATTCGATGCGAATACAGCCCCCGGGGCGGTTATATTTGCGGGCGTTTTCGAGCAGGTTTTGCAGGATGATGCTCACGTAGCGTTCTTCACCTGCGATGGAAAGATCGAGACTGTTCCGATCCACCTCCACCACCGGGGCATCGGAAACCGCACTCAGATCGTCCAGCATGCCGTCCACGAGCTGGAGCAGATTCATCGGCACGAAATTGATGCGCAACCGGCCATCATCCATTTTCGCGAGCAACAACAAATCTTCGACCACGCTGGTAAACCGATAAGTCTCGTGCACGAGGGCCGAGATCTCCTCCCGCGCATCCATCGCCAGATCGTCACGGGCGAGCAATTCCTCCAGCCCGGCCCGCAGCACCGTTACCGGCGTCTTGAGCTGATGCGAGGCATCCGCGGCAAAGCGGGAACTGCGCTGCAATTCACGGGCGGTGATTTCGAGCGCTTTTTCCGCCCGCTCCCGATGCTCCCGGTTCTCCTCCGAATCCTCGGCCAGCCGCTCCACCGGCGTGGAGAACTGCCCCGAAATCACATGGCTCACCGCCAGCGCCACTAACAGCAGCACCAGGCCGCCGCCAATAATCTGCCAGCGTAAGCGCTTCTCCCGGGCCAGCGAATCGGCGAGCGAGAAAAAGCACACCTCCGAAGCCCTGGGAAAAAGCGATCCCGGATTCAGCGTCTTCTCAAAAAAAAGGTATGGTTCGCCGCCCACCGGCAAGACGGGCAGGGTCCCAGATTTTCCCGCCATGGCGTGGGCAATTTTCCCCTCCAACGCCGGGTCTTGCAAGGCCGCATCCGCCGAGTAAAGACGATCATTCATCCAAATACCGCTCTTCATTGCGGCCCCAAGCTGGCTGCTCACCAGCCCCACCGGCTTGAAACCGACCACGAGCGCGGCGATCACCTGCCCGGACTCCATCGAAACAATCGGAGTCGCAATCACTTCGCTGATCTGCCGCCCGTCCGCCCCGGCATTGATTTGTAAATAACCGGTTTGCTGACTCTTCGGCACGGAGGGAAGCGACAACTGCTTCTCTTCCCCGGGGGCAAGCATCCCCACGGTGTGGGTATCTGAAGGCGGGATGACGGTGCCCTTGAAATCCAGGAACCGATAAAAAAGCGCCGGCGGGGAATGGGCGGGATCATCGGGCATCCCCATGGTGAGATCGTGCAATTCATCGTGCGCGCTGAGGTAGAGCAAATCCAGCGCATCATCCTCCAGTGCGGCGTGAATGCGGGGACGCAAGGCCAGAGAGCGGCAGCGCTCGGCCAGCGAGGCGTGGCGGACCTCCTGCACCTCGTGCAACGAGGCGAGCTGGCTTTGAAACTCCATCTGCAAATCGTGTTGCACGCTGGCGGTGAAATTCGTCTGGGCGAAATAGAGACCCGCGGCGGTAATGGTCGAGACGACCAGCATCATCGCGAAAAACAGTTTCGCGCGAAAGCCCGACAACCGGCGCTCGTCTCGTTGCGTTTTCACGGCTGCCCTCCATCCAACTCCGCGCGGAAAGGCAAGTCCATCGGTTTCGCGGCGAATTGCCAGCGGAGGATCCACCTTTTTAGCGGAAGAGGTTCCGTCGGCAGACTGGGGTGCGCAGTGATCCATCTACGCGGCCTTGATGGTATAGCCGACCGAACGCGTCGTATGAATAAGTGGAGCGGGAAATCCAGCATCCACTTTTTTCCGCAGGCGGGTGATGAAAATTTCCACTGTCCGCGAATCGTAACCATGATCGCGCTGCCAGATGCGCTCCGAAAGCTCGGTGCGGGAAAAGACGCGACCCGGCTCCTGCATCAAGACATGGAGCAGATCGAATTCCCGCGGCGAAAGGGAGATCGTTTTCCCCGCCCGCAGCACGCGTCGATGCTGCACGTCCATTTGCAAATCCGCCACCCGCAGCAGGTCCGCCGCCGTGGGCGCGACGCCGCGTCGCCCCAGTGCTTCCACCCGGGCGACCAGTTCATCCATCGAAAATGGTTTCGTAAGATAATCATCCGCGCCGGCCTTGAGCCCTTTCACCCGGTTCTCCACCTCGCCGCGGGCAGTGAGAATCAGCACGCGAGAATTTGCCTGCGCCTCGCGCAACCGGGCCAGCACTTCAAAACCGTCCAGCCCCGGAAGATTGAGATCCAGCACCAGCAGATCGGGTGGGTCATTCAGCACTGCCTGCAAGCCGAGGATTCCATCGTACCAGGCCTGCGCCGTATGCCCCCCGCGCTGGAGCGCGGAGGTAATATGGCGCGCCAGTTGGGGCTCGTCTTCGATAACCAGAATGCGCATGCAGGAGACAGTTGGGAAACCCGGATCATCCTCTTTTCCCCCGCCAAAGGCAAGCCGGGGATCGTAACGGAACTGTTACCTTTGCGCCCTGCTTTTTCGAGGGTTCGCACTCATTCGCGGCGGGGTAACAGTTCTGTTACCAAGCGATGCTTTTTCCACACGGGAGAAGTGCTTTGGTTGCCCTATGAATGGTCAACGACAGGATTCCTCAAAACCCGCCTCCCGGCGGCGCGTTCTTCAGCAGCAAAGCACGCTCGAGCGGGGCACCATGGGATTTTTCCTCCCTTTTTTCCGAAGCGGCGCCAAGCCGTTAAAAATTAGAACGTCCGTGCTCATGGCGTTGGCGGTGATGGCCAGCTTCCTAACCGCTCCCCTCGCCCACGCCACCTTCCACCTGATGCAGATCGAGCAGGTGATCGGCGGCGTGAACGGCGATAGCACTGTGCAGGCCGTTCAGTTGCGGATGCGAGCCCCGGGACAATCTTTCGTCTCCGGCGCCAAGCTCTTCGCCTATGATGCCACCGGGAGCAATCCCGTGCTGCTGATTCAATTTCCATCCGACGTGTCGCATTCGAGCTCGGGGAGCACCATCCTGATTGCCACCTCCAACTTCTCCACGCACACCACCCCGGCTCTCACGCCCGATTTCACGTTCACCAATCCCATCCCCTCCAGCTATCTGGCTGCAGGACGAATCGTTTACACCGATTCGAGCAACAACATCCTGTGGTCGCTGGCCTTCGGCGGCACCAGCTACACGGGCAGCGATACCGGAACGATGACCAACGATTCCGATGGAAATTTCGCCCCCGCTTTTGCCGATCCCCTGCCCAGTGCCAATGGCCAGGCGCTGCTGTTCCAGGGCAGCGCCTCCGCCGCCAGCACCAACAATGCCGCCGACTATGCGGTGACCCCGGGCGCGGCCACTTTTACCAATAATGCCGGAGCTACCGGAGTTATCATCGACAATACGGTTTCGATCCCGACCGTCACCCGGGGTGCGGCCCGCGTGGGCCTGCAAAGCGTGGCCACCGGGCTGGTGTCGCCAAACGATCTCGTGAGCGCCAACGACGGCACGGGGCGGCTCTTTGTCGTGGATCAGGCCGGGAAAGTATGGCTCATCAAAAACGGGCAGCTCGCGAGCCAGCCGTTTCTGGATGTGACCAGCCGGCTGGTCACGCTGGATACGGATTACGACGAGCGCGGGCTGCTGGGGCTGGCCTTCCATCCCGGCTTTTCCAACCCGGCGAGCCCGGGCTACCGCAAGCTCTACACCTACACCAGCGAGCCAGTGAACGGCACGGCGGACTTCACCGTTACCATGACCGGCAGTCCCGACCACCAGAGCGTCGTCACCGAATGGCAGGTCTCCGCCGCGGATGCGGACGTGGTGGATACGAGCACCCGGCGCGAAGTAATGCGCGTGGATGAGCCGGAGTTCAACCACAACGGCGGCAAGCTCGCCTTCCGCTCCAGCGACGGCTACCTCTACATTTCGCTCGGCGACGGCGGCAATGCCAACGACGTGGGAGACGGCCACAGCGTTTCCGGCAACGGACAGGACATTCACGTCGTGCTGGGAAAAATCCTGCGCATCGATCCGCTGGATCCCTCGCTCACCACTGGCAGCAGCGACGCGGCCAGTGCCAATGGAAAATACCGCGTGCCCGCTTCAAATCCCTTTGTCGGCGTGGATGGCGTGGACGAAATCTACGCCTACGGGTTGCGGAATCCGTTCCGGTATTCCTTCGACATCACCACCGGCGTGGACCGGCTGGTCGCAGGCGATGTCGGCCAGAACAGCGTGGAGGAAGTGGACGTGGTGGACCTTGGGAAAAATTACGGCTGGAACAAAAAGGAAGGCAGCTTCCTCTTCGATTCCGCGACGGCAGACATCAGCGTGGATCTCTCGCCCGATCCGTCCCTCACCGAGCCCGTGCTGGAGTATGGGCACAGCGACGGCAGTGCGATCATCGGCGGCTACGTCTATCGCGGCAACGGCATCCCGGAACTGGCCGGCAAATACATCTTTGGTGATTTTTCACAAAGCTTCGTCACTCCGGCCGGCCGCCTTTTTTATGCGGAGATCGGCACCGCCGGCATCCATGAATTGAAGGTGGGTTTCAACCACGCGGGCCCCGGCCTTTTCCTCAAAGGCTTTGGGGCTGATGAAAACGGCGAGCTTTACGTGTTGGGCGCACAGGATCTCGGCCCCACCGGCACCACGGGCGAAGTATTGAAGATCGTTCCCATCCCCGAAAAAATCGCGGTGGGCAGCGGATTGAAGACTGCCTCCTCGGTGCGAATCCTCAATGCCGTGAGCGGCACGGAGGATACGGTGCTGGCCGGGCATGCCAGCTCGTTCAACCACGGCTCGCCAGTCGCCCTCGGCGACGTCAACGGGGACGGCGTGGCCGACATCATCGTCGGCACCGGTCCCGGCGAGAAGCCGGAGGTGCAGGTCTTCGACGGCGTCACGCACACACAACTGGCGAGCTTCCTTGCCTACCCGGCGAGCTTTCGCGGGGGCGTCTTCGTCGCCGCCGGCGATGTGAATGGCGACGGCGAGGCCGAGATCATTACTGGCCCCGGCAGTGGCGCCGCCCCGGACGTGAAGATTTTCAACGGCGACGGCACCCAGCTGCTGAAGACGATTCCCGCCTATAAAAAGAGCTTCCACGGCGGCGTGCGGGTCGCGGTCGGCGATGTGGATAACGACGGTTCCGCCGAGATTATCACCGCGCCCGGCGCGGGGATGCAAAAACCAGTCGTCGAGATTTTCAAAATGGACGGCACCCTTGTTTCGAGCATCACCGCTTACAGCAACGCTTTCCATGGCGGCGTGTTTGTCGCCGCGGGGGACGTGAACGGCGATGGCAAGGCAGACATTATCACGGGCCCCGGCTCGGGTGCCCCTTTGGTGAAAGCGTTCCAGGCCAGTGGCACGTTGATCACCAGTCTGGAGGCCTTTGCTTCCAGCATGCACAAAGGCGTCCACGTGGGAGCCGCGGATGTGAACGGCGACGGCGCCACGGATATCCTCGCCTGCCCGGCGGCGGGAAAAGACCAGACGGTGCGTGCCATTGACGCTGGCACGGGAGACATTCTGCGCGAGTTTTCGGGATTCAGCACCGGGGGTGGAACGGGCGTTTACGTGACTGGCAGCGGAGATTAGGCTGCGTCGATCGTTCCGCTCTTTACCCTTCAACTCTTCACCCATTTTATGAATACCACTCCATTGAAATCACTCCTGGCGGCGGTTTTTCTCGCTCCCGCAGGCTCATTCGCAGCGATCACGCTATCGTCTGCGGATACCTTCAGCACCACCAACGGCAACTGGCAAATTGGCGGTTCCGGCAGCCAGCCCGCCTATAACTCGGGCCTCAGCTTCGACGGGCAGCCTGGATTCGTCACGCAGTTTTCGGATGGAGCCTCCTCCAACGGCAAATGGCTCATGTGGTCGGACCAGCCGCAATGGATGGGCGACTACCCATCGGCCGGCATCAGCGCCATTAATTTTTGGGCTGACAACCAGTCGGGGAACCCGCTCGGGCTGCGAATTGCATTTGATGGTCCCGGGGGCTGGTTTTATTCCGCCGCGCAAACCATTACCAATCTCACGGCCGACACCGACTGGACGAACCTGAACTATGCACTGACCGCTGCGAATTTTACCCACGTCACAGCCAGCGGCGGCACCGGCGTATTTGCCGACACCATGTCCAATGTGACCCGGCTGGAAATCCTCGGCGGCGGCAACACAATTACCTGCCATGCTTCCGGCAACGTCCTCGACGCCGGAACTTCTGTAAACACCGTCGCGGTCGATCAAATCGCTGCTGTCCCTGAACCGACGGGGACGTCGTTTATTCTCGGCGGTCTAATCATGGCGGCTTTTGGGATGCGCTCCCGCCCAACTTCTCGTAGCGACAGCAAGATGGAGTGAGATTGCTATTCGCTCAAAAACTCACCAAGGGCGGCCAGCGGCTCCACGTGATCGCAGAAAATCTTGAAGGCCGCGAGGATTGGCACCGCCAGGAGCGCACCAGGAATCCCCCAAATCCAGCTCCAGAAAATGAGGGCGATTAAAATGGCCACCGGATTCAGCGTCAGCGACCGCCCCAGCACCGTGGGCGTGATTACCTGCGCTTCCAGGACGGCAAAGACCAGATAAACCCCCGGGCAAAGCAACGCGTGGCCGAGGTCATTAAAACAAAGGATCGAAGCCAGCGTCATCGAGATCAGCCCAACAATCGCCCCGAGAAACGGGACAAAATGCAGGAACGCCACCAGCACGCCCCAGAAAATGGGATTGGGGAGATGCAGTAGCGTCATCGCAATCGCCACGCAGGTCCCCAGGCCGAGATTCACCAGCGTCACCGTGCCGAGATAACGGGAAATGCATGCCTCAATCTCGTGAGCGATTTCCACCGCCCGCTTCTTGTCACTCAAGCGGGGCGTGACCTTGATGAGCTTCCGCAAAAAAAGCCCATTCGACGCGAGGAGGAAATACAGCAGGATGATTGTGCTCACCAGCGTCGCCAAAACCTCGGGCGTCTGCGTCATCAGCAAGTTGGAAATGGGGTGTGAATTCATTTCCACCAAGGGCGGCGACGATGTTTTCGAATTCGCAGTCGCCTTCTCCACTTCCGCCGTGGCCGCCTGCACCTTTTCCAACGAACTCTTGATCGGGTGCAAGCGATCCTGAATCTGGTGAATGCTGTACGGCGCCTTCTGCAACCAACCGGCGGCGGGCTCCGCCAGTTGCGTAACCGTAATCACCATGGCCGCCACTCCCGCCAGGACGGTGAGCGCCGCCGTCACCGGTGCCGGAAGGTGAAAGCGCACTCCCGCGCGAACCACCGGCCCCAGCAGGTAGCTGAGCAACATGGCAAAAACCAGCGGCATCACCACCGGCCGCGCAAAGTAGAGCGCGGCAAATACGGCCAGAAGCATAATCACAGTCAGCGCGAGCGACTGCACCGCAAATGGCCCTTTCAACAAGGCCGCAAGATCCGGTCGCGATCGGGGTGCTTCGGGATCTCGAGCCGGGGGAATCGAAGCATCCTTTTCTGATGAAACAATCACACCCGTCTCATCGCGTTGTTTATCAACTTTGGATGGGAAAAACAAAGCGGCTTGCTTTATCCAGAAGTGGTGGAGGTAAGGGGAAAATCCACCTTAACTCGCCGTTTCTCTGTAAATCAGCATTTAAATGGCCGAATTAATGATCAGGAGTGTACTGCATTTAGGTGCTATTGCAATTGTTTTGTGCAACTGGTTGCAGAAAGATTTAACGGTGCAAAAAAGGGCGAAAATCATATGTATCGAACGTTCTAAGGTAATCGGCGCTTGAAATCGAATCCACTATCTGGAAAAAATAGGCGCTCATTTGCCCGTAGGTTCCAATAGACGGGAAAATGAGTAAAAGCGACAGTTTTATTCAATTCTCGTACCTATATGGAAGGATTCTTCACCTCAAATCCACCCCCTTTTGAAACGGGCCGAGCTCCGACTTCACACCCGACTGGCGCTAGGAAAGTAACTGAGAAAGAAAAAGTCGATCTTTGGTTTTCCAATCAACTGCTTGGAATGAAGGGAGACGATGCCTTCATTTGTCTCATGGTCTGCTTTCCGCTATTGGAACTATTTATTAGGTACGAATTAGAAATTCCAGACGATCTGGACGTCACTCTTTCAGATGGATCACCCGCGTTACATTGGTTCGCGAAATTTATGGAAATCTCGGACGCTCAATCGCGAGAAGTTTGGGACGCATTTCGGAATGGGCTTGCTCACCGAGCGATGATCAAGGGTAGGCTCGCCTATGTGCTATCCGGCGAGAAAAACGGCAGGGTAGCCAAGATTGAAGAAAAAACTCTTACTCTATACATCTGGACTTTTCGCGACCACGTTGTCGAAATGCTGAGGACTGTGCATCAAAAGCTTTGGAGAAACGGTTCATCTCCACTGCCAGTCATCTATCGGAGAGACTGAGCGTCGACTGGAAGTTTATTGGCGAGCTCACGTCCCCACTTCATATTTCTTGCTACGGACTCCAAAGGCCCAGCGGGTGCCCTCAAGAACATCGGTCACAAAGCGGCTCATTTCGGGATTTTCCAATGAGCCAGATGTGTATGTGATCGCATTGCCATCCGCTTTATCCATGGAAGCATGTACAATCTGGTCTGCGTCACACACAACCGCGAGATTTGGATTATGGGTCACGATGAATACTTGCCGCCGTTTTCTGGCCTCCCGGATGCAATCCACGAGGACCTTTGCAACTGTATGATTGTCCAAGTTTCCCTCGGGTTGATCAATGATCAGAGGCATGTCACCTTTGTCGATCAAGAGGTAAAAAACTAGTAAAAGAGTGCCTCGTTCACCGGGTGAAAGCATAGAAATGTCCTTCCCCTCCCAGCGTAAAATGTAGCGAGATTCGACATAATCCAATCCATACATGAAATTGAAAACGTCTTCTGGCTTCTTCCCTTTGGGCATTTGATCAGTCAATTGAATAGGCGGAGCTGGATCCTCACGCAGGTCGTAGTGCAAAGCATTGTCGATGCCCTGGAGGAATGTTTTGACGGACTTTTTGTCACTCCAAGATGTTGTTTCTAACATACCGCTTGTACGTGCCCGCCCTTCTTCAATTCCGAAAAAGCTTCCACGCCGATTTAGAGCAAGCAAGCCAAGAAGTTGCGATGTAAAATCAAGACTTGTTAACTCCGCACGGAACTCAAGTTTCAACTTATCCTTGGCCAGAGAATGAGTATCAATGAACCTTTGCACGGGTTCGTAAAGGCTGCGATATACTTCGGTCTGAGCCAGCTTTTCCGCATGAATTTGTAGTGCCAGTTCTTCTTGAGTATCCCGTAAAGAAGCAATTTGGGCTGGCAAATTGGCGAGCGCGGAGATCGCCGCTTTTAAGCCCTTTAATGACTCTGCATCTGTTTCACTTCCCTCAATCCCAGCTCGCTTTTCTTGCCAGTCCCTTAACACTTTCAAATAGGCTCGGTATGCCCGCTCGGGCTCATCAAGCTTGGTGTGAAATTCCAACAATGCCTTTTTAGAGTTATTAAGTTTTGTCAATAGGCCTTGAGAATTTGTCTCATCTAACTCTCGACCGATGGAAGCAATCATAATCGCGGCATCACTCCGAATTTTTTCTGCCTCTTCTTTTTTTACTGTGAGAGACACCATCTCTGCTGCTTTCAATCCAAGTTCTGAAGCATCACCCGCTAAAGTGGGAAGAAATACGGCAAACTCTTTCTCGAAGTTTAGAATCTTTTCAAGCAGCCGCTTAGCAACTGCATGACGGCGCTGAGCCTCACCAAGTTTCTGTTTCGCTTCTGCGATTTTAGTTTCAATCTCTTGCTTTGTGGCATCCGCCTTGGCCAAATTCTGCAATAAAATTGGGTTTGGCTGCGCTGTAGCCGGATTAGCGGCAGGGTCGATTTGGTTCGCAGGTTTCGCTTTGTCGTGTGCATCTAACTCAATCTCTCTTCGTTTGAGCCGTTCTTGAAGATCTGTTTTTGTACGAGGGTTGGCCTGTGCCTCAAACGCAGCCCGAGACCTGCTAACCTCGCGAAGCTGCTTTATAAGGGAATCTACGCGTTTCTGCTTTTCGCTTGTTTGGAACTCCACAAGTTCATCCAACGTGCTCTGGCCGAGACGTTGAGATTCAGGAACGTGTGAAAATATTACTCCTTTTAATTCCTGCTCGAAGTCTCTCTCGCCAATCCCTGCCAGTTCATTGCATACCTTTTCCACGTGATCTTGTGGTAAGCACTTTAGCCTTTCGACGGCCTCATTCGCCATGGGATATGCCAAGCAATGTGTAATTGACTCACCTGAGGTCCAATCCAAGGACGCCTCAAAATAATTTGCGAATCCTCCGACAGGGTGACGAAATCTCTCTCTGCTTAAGAATGAAAAGGATGCCGCATTTTTGCTTGCACCAAGTAGGCCAAGCATATCGGACAGTGCGCTCTTTCCACTTCCTTTGTTCCCAATGATAGCGACTAGGCCCGCGTTGAATTGTATTTTTCCGTCGAACCACTTTTCCCCAGCAGGAGCATTTGCTTTGCGAGAGAAAGATATGCTTTTAATATACTTAGTTGGATTTTGCTCAACGCGAATATGCTCTGGCGGGCGATCTCCGATAAAGACGCGCCCTTGAGGTTCACGGAGAACCATAAGGAGTCCTCGGAAAGTGGGATCGGCTCGAATCCAAAGAGCATTTTTGACAGTGTAATCCTTGACGTTGTGATTATCCGAACAAATAACAAGGGGGCGTTCTAGGCCGATTGCCGGAAAAATCTTGTTGAGATGCAAGGTCACATCCTTCAACTGGCCGATTTCCATGATATCAACCCAATTTTTCGTCAGGTCATACTTTATTCGACGCTGGAACTCCTCTCCATTCTGAATCCCTTCAATGGAGTTGCTTTTTTCCCCTGCGTGAATCGAGACAAGCCCTCCTAGTTTTCTCGCTTCTTTTGCTCCCTCTTCAATCGGAACATAGACTTTTTCGTCCCCTCCTTTCTCCTTTATCGCCTTAGGAGTAAGGCCAAGGCTTCCCTGCAATGTTGTCCAAACATGCTCCAAATCACAGTCCTCAGGGAAGATACAAATGTAATGAATGGGCTTTCCACCATGATCGGATCGGAACTCTATTCCAGGCAAAACTGTCAGCCGCCCCTCTCCCAATCGCTGCAAATCACGGATTCGTGTAATGTCCATTACATGGTGATCAGTAATCGCTACGACCCTAATTTGATTTGCGATCAAACCGTTCACAATATTCTCATTCGTCACACTCCCATCCCCATAGTCGTAAGAAGTAGGAGTGTGAAAATGCAAATCCCAGCGATTCCATAAGGAACCGCGTACATTGCAATGGGGGGAAATATCTACGCTCATCTTCGTGCCATTTTATCTCTCACGTCGTTGGTCTCTCCGATGCATTACATTTTGTTCCGCAACATTGCATTCACCCGGACTTAGATGTCGAGGTTTCTTCTAAAAATTGCGATCTTGTCCACCATTCATAGAATGAGGAATGAACTAAATCCAACGGAAGGAACTCCTGCTCAAGGCGTCCATTGGCATTAGTAAGAAGATAGTAATAAAGAGAATTTTCAGCAGAAGAAAGCTTTGACGGCGCGAGCATTGAGGCAGGAATTTTCTCAGGAACGGCGAGTCTGGAATGATCGTCGTATGCCTCGCGCGTCATGAGGATCGGGACAATATTCGGTGCGTAGTCGCGAGCGCGGGCGAGTAGCGTAAGCCCCCAAGTGTCTAGATCGCCCCAATAGGCGATAGGGATCGTCTGAGCCCATTCGGATCGAAGCCAAGCAAGATTGTTTCCAGTGCCGAGAATAGCAACCACTCCGATTAAATCCCGCGGAAGGAGGTGGAGGCACTTTTCATTTTCTACCACAATCAAAGCACGCACAGATAAACGGGCAGTGGCAAGCTCAGAAGCTCGCACGCGAAGTTGTGCAAAAGGAAGTGATGGTGCGTGACCGAGATCAGCCAACAAAAGCCAGTGATCCGATTCGCACCATGCGTCGAGAAAAGTTTCGAGCCCCTGATGAATGACTTCACCATCGAAACGAAGATCAAGCAATCGTGTGATAAGATTACGGTGGCGTTCAAAGAACTTACTATCAATCCCAGCGAGGGGTAGCAACCGGAGCGGTTTACCATCGGCGCACCCCGGGTTAAGTTGCAGAACTAGCTTGGAAGCTTGAATAGTCTCTTCGGGAGTCTTGCTCCTCCAGAGAGAGCGTTCTCGAATGAGAACTGAGTGGAACATGGGATCGACGTTAGCAAGGATACGACACAAATCGTTATATTCTAAGCGGACCGCACGATCGTTTGCAGCGGATATCCATTCATCCAGATTAGAAAGCTCCCAAGAAATTGGAATGTCCACTGGTGCACCGGTGGCGCGATAGACAACCGCTTCCCATCGAACAGTCCCCACGCGTACCTCCCGCCAAAGTCGGATATGATTTGCAACTTCCTGCCATGAAGAGGCGATTGTTGAACCCGAAGGGCGGCCAATGGGCAAGCTAACCGGCCAAACAGCTTCATCAATTAATCGAGCCTCGCGAAGGGTCGGGTTCTCCCATTGCCGAGCCCAACGAGGAGCCAGATCAACAGGACTTTTCATGAGGAAAAAGGCTCTGGCTGCGCCGATGCTTTTCGGGCTTGAGCACAAGCTTCGATCTCCTCCCAAGTGAGGGAAGTAAGAGAGGCACGCTTGTTCTTATTATGAACTAAAATGGCAGAACGAGTGTGGAATTTTAGCAGCGCGATTTCCTTGTTGGGTGTGACAAAAAGCGGATGGAGACCGAAGGCTCGAAGCGCTTCAATGATACGTGCAGCGGCGGCGGGGGAGCTTTTGGAAAAGGCTTCGTCAAGGACAATGGATGCATAGTGTGGCCTAGTCGCTCCAACAGGACAAAGCGCATAGCTAAGCGAAGCGGTAAGAATATAACTGGCCATCATTTCTTTTTCGCCGCCACTACCAGTCTGCGAACCTTTCCGCGCTCCGAAATTGCGCCCGGTGGCACGGTCTACTTCGACGACAGAAAATTGCAAACGATGCCGTGGATCAAGTAGAGCTTGTGCCCCGAGCGTGTGTCGCTTTTCTGCGGCTTCGCGAAGAAGTCGTACTACCTCACCCAATGCGCGATAATGCGCCTCTCCTTCGTCTTCACGCTGACTGAGGACGATTTGCCTCAGCTTGCGCTGGGCGGTTTCCATTAACTGGAGCATAGGGTGACCAACGATTTGGGCGTGAAGTTGAAGGTATTGCCCCGCACGAAAATCCACGCGACTCAGCGTAGCATTAAGGTCGGTCACTCGCTCTTGGATGAGGCTGACGTCATTGCTGATACTGGTAAGCAACTGAGTCACTCCTTGGCCCGAGGATTGATTAAGGTAATCAAGAAAGCGATGAAGCTTTTCCGGCAGGGATTCATTTATGAGCGTTTCAAGCCGTTGCAGATAGACATCGACGTCGCGTAATTCTGTCCCCGTATCAGCAAGCGATCCAGTATCCGCATTTTTCGCCTGCCCCATCGCGCGGACGAGGAATTTTTCGGAGGATGCAACTTGATCTTGAGCGCGTTGTATTTTCGTTTGGAGGTCGGAGTTGGCAACTCTTTCAGCGCTGCCAAGCTTGTGCACGTCGGCAACCTCGGTGAGAGAAAATTCCTTTTCGATGAGAACAATTTCCTCTTCACTGAGACCATCATCACCACGACTGCGAGCTTGGTTAAGTTCGGCCGTAGCAGTTTCAAGTTTGTTCTCGAAGGCACCATGTTTTCTCGTGAGGATAGAGATGGTTTCTCGGGTCTCATTAAGCCTTTCGACAGCCAGATCGCGGCGGGTCTTGGCATTGGCTGCGTCGGAATCCGGTTTGGTCAGATTTGCCAGACGTTCGCCTAGCTGTTGAAGCTCCTTTTCAAGACCACCGATATCAAGTTGAGCGAAATTAAGCGCTTCCAGTTGGGTAATGAGCGCAAGCTTTTGGGCGGCTTTCGTTTCCGCAGTAGAGTAAGTGGTATTCTCCGCTTCGAGCCCAACAATGGTCACTTTCGTTTGCTGGTGCTGTTGCTGGAGTGTTGCGAGAAGATGGCGATTGTCGAAACCAGTCATCCAACCTTCGGCAAGTGGTTTTTGATCCTGCTTTTCAAAACGCCCATCGCGGTCCGACATGGTGCCTTCGACCGTCATGGCGTACTCGGTTCGGCGCAGGATTTCCACCGAAGCAACGCAATGTCGGTCTCGACGCTCGATTAGGAGCTTCAATTGTCCGATTAGTGGATGGTCACGAAAAGATAGCTTGCGGGCAAAACCGTCATCGTAAAAACGAGCTTCAGGTAGAAATTTTTCAGCACCCTGTAGGCGAACATGCAGGCGATTTTCTCTGCGATTGACCCATTCAAGGGCCTTTTCTACACGTGTCGCAGGAACAAGAATGCGGAGCCGTTCCGAGCCAATCGCGCGCTCAATCGCTCCCTGCCAATGGCGCTCATTGGCTTGCACTTCAATCATTTCAGCAACGAAAGGCAAGTCCAAGCCCTGAAGTCCGAGTTCGCGAGCAAGAAGCTCACGAAAGGTTTGGAATGAGGCCGGGATATTTGAGTATGAGCGTGCCTCAACCACGACGATTTCTTCGGCAAGGCGCTCCTCTGCTTCGTGATATTGTTTAATTTGGGAGGCAATGTTTACGGCTTGCTGCCTGGCGGCTACACGGGCAGCCTCGGTGGAGGCTTTGATTTGGGGTAGCCGCTCGCGATTCTGATGAAAAGTGCTTTCATCGCTGCTTGCGGAAAGACCAAGCGCTGCGACCGCTGATTGATAATTGTTGACGTTTTTACGGACCTCAGTAGCAAGTCGCTCCTTGGATTGAATTAACTCTTCGATACTTTGAATAGTAGCTCCGCCGTGGCGAAGGTATTCCTCGTTCAGCATCTGTACTTCTACTTCGATGCCTCTGGCTTCCGTTTCGGTATTGAGAAGAACGGCAGCAACTTCGTCCTTTTCCACGATCAGTTTTTGCTCTTCAGACTGCCAAAGTCGAACCGCAGTTTCTGCAAACCACCTCGGCAGCAGTTTTTCCAGATGGCGGCGCGCAGAAAGTTTTTCAGCGGCTTTTTCCCAATCCACTTTTCCCTGCCGAACTGGTAGCAACGAGTCACGCTGATCACGAGCCGTTTGCAATTCTTCGTAGATGCCGTGCAGCGTGTCGAACTCGCGAGCAACTTCGGAAGCACGCTCAAATGAGGAATTGTCATCAAGGACAAGTTCTCGAAAAATTTGATCAATACTATTGATTTGCTTCAGCCCAGCGGCACGATTGAGAAGGGTAAAGGCGTTTTCTCCTACTTCAAAGAATGCCCGCACCTGAGCAAGGTACTCCTTTTTGCTGGAGAAAAGACGTAACCCAGCAGTCTCACGAGCATGGCGAGTAAGCGCTGCTTTGCCGCCTTCGTGGTGCAAAGTGAGTAACGTGTCCAAGAGATCTTTGATCTCGCGGGCGAAAAACCACACCTTTTTCAGATCTTCGGCTGCGTTGCTAGCCCCATCCACCCAGAGCAAACAACCAATGATGGCGGTCTGATTTCCATCAGAATAGATGGCAGAGAGCCCAGTAAGAGTTTTGGCGGGACGGGAGACATGACCGTTTTCAGCTTGAGCGCTTTCCACGCCGGATACGCCTCGAACATAGGAGATTAGATCGCGATCACTTTCATGACCGCCGGTGGAAGCGAGATTGTATTTCGGAAAAAGTGCGAGCAGTGTCATCAATGCGTCTACCAAGGTAGTTTTACCACTTCCGGTGGGACCGATGATAGCCGTGCCGCGAGGATCAATCGCACAATGATGCCGGCCATGGAATGGTCCCCAATTAAAAACCTCAATAGCCATCAAGAGAAACGACGACTCACCCTCGACTGATGAATGGGTGGTTGAGGGAAGAGTAGTAGGCGTTTCTATTACGTTACTCATGGTCGGCAGGGAAAACGGCTTCTTCCGGCTCTTTTCCCGATTCGCGGAAACGCTTCAGTAAAGCGGTGAGCGTTTCGGGATTGGCGAGCTTGGTGATAAGAGGGCGAACCGTAACTTCGTCGCGCGAATTGGGTTCGGAAACTACGCCATGGGGCTTGAGCTGATCAAGCAAGGTAAGCAGACGTTGCTTGTTCTTAGCATCGCTGCCAGTATCTAGTAGAAATACTTGCAGTTGGGAAAGCAGTTCATCTAAGGACACACCGACTTCATGCACTCCAACGCCGCTTTCCAATTCATGCATGACGTAGACCTGCCGTAAAATAGCAACGAGCAACGATTGTTCGAGCGTGAGTCGCTGGCGGCGAACCAACGGGTGGCTCCAAACTTCATCTGGCGTGGCAGTGGGAGGCTCTACTACGCAAAGCACTGCGAGGCCTCGTAACTCATCGAGATCCAATCGGAGATCAAGTGGTTCCAATACGACATTAATTTCTCGGTGGCACCGAATGATGGCATCGAATTTCGTTACATCCATGATGCTCTCGATAAACCCGCTTTTTAGTAATTCCTGAACGAGAGCCTTCACCTCGAAAGCAGTGCCGACCGCAGACGGCACCGGCTCTACTTCCGCCTCAGGTTGATGCCAGTTTTCGTCTTCCATTAGCCTAATGTTTCGGGTTCGATTTTGGCGACCTCCGCCGCTTCGAGGGTAATCCTAGGCACGTCAAAACGTAGGAAGCCGCTCTGACGATCTTGAATCTCAAATATCTCCCGCTCTTCGGAAAATACTGTTTCCGTCTCTCGTCCCAATCCCAACCAGTAAGCGATGGTTTCCAAATCGTGAGTCGGCGGTAGAATGGCCGATAGCTCGCTTAAAGAAAGCCCTTGGCCTGCCGCCTCAAGAACAGCCAAGGTTTCTTCATACAAGGCTCTACGATCCAAAGCGTCTAGAGCATCCCAAAAATCCTCTGCCATATCATCCACCTGCGCCTCTGAAGTACTTAGATCGAGATCTGTATTATCATCAATGCCAGCCTCCTTGAATCGCAATCGCTGGATTAACGGGAGATAAGAAATGGAAATGCCTATAGGGGGCAACGAACTGGGAAAGCGACGCAATGCAAGAGAAGACCAATCCATATCCGTAGCAGCTTCAAAAATATCATTCAATAATGCACCAACGCGATGTTGCTCTCCTGCTTGTCCTGTTTTGATGAAGCCGCGCACTTCACGTTCACCTCGTGCGCGAGCCTGAATCACCCGCTCAGATTCATGAACAAGTCCCGATACCAGCCAACGAAGTTCCGCGCGTTGTCGGTGATTTAGCGCGATTGCAGCCTCAGGATTTTCGAGAATTGATCGGAGGCGGCTTTTCATTTCTTCAAGCTCTGTCGCCTCGCCAAGTTGCTGATAGAAATTATCAAACACTCCACCTTCAGGGGTCTTCAATAACGCATCGTGTCCGTCAAGCATCAGGTCTAGAACGCTGCCACGATTTTGGTCACTTCGTACGATGTTCTGACGAAGTTGACGATCAGCGGCGCGATAAGAATCTTCCACCCGCCGAAAATCCGAACGCAAGCTGAGCGAAAGTTGATAAACTTCACGGATTCCCTCTTGAGCGCGTGCTCCAGCCAGCACTTCAAACTCCCCCTGCTCCACTTGTCGCAATTCATTTTCCAGCAGATTGATTCGCTTGCGCAAATGATCAGCACGTTTCGAGCGATCAGGGTTCAACCACGCTTCAAGGTTTTCGATTTCGCGCTGTACAGTAGCGAGACGTGAAGCAGTGGAAGTCATGTGTTCGTCTTCCAAGCTATCCAAAAAATGAAGAGCCTTCTGTAAACCATCAGTGGCAATCAACTGACCGTCGCGTTCGGCGACCAATCCGCATTTCAACCACTCGCGCAACTCTGCCCGAGCGATGGTTACATGCTCACCTGCAATAATATCGAACTCTTCATAATTAGCGTGTTCGGCAAACATTTCCGCCAATTTTTCTATCGCGTCCTCCCAACTCAACTCGTTCCGGCTTTCTTCAAACAAAGGCTTTAGACATCCTACCACCAAAGGGGCGCGGCGTGATGCCAGCAATGTCCAGGAAACATTTTCCCGGCGCATGCGGACATACTTACGGACAATTTCGAGGGTCGTACCATCCATACCATTAGAGTGCTAACAATTATGTTGTGCAGAAAATCTATCTTGGATCAAGTCAATGCCTCGGAGGAGGATAGCAATTTTTTGCAGCCTTCCTGAACCTATGAATTTCACTTCAAATGAGTTTCCATTCAACATTGTGCAACCGGTTGCACGATTTGCATTCCGCATTGCAGCATCAGAATAAATCCGTTCAGGAGAATCAATCGACGTCGGGAGGACCGTGGCATTTGAGGCACCTCAGTCTTTTGTCGGAAAATTTCTCGGTTTCTCTGTAACGGATTGCAGACTGGCGGTGTCTCTAAACGGATCGAAGGATCATCTCACTCTTCTATGCCGATCCGGCGCCAAGAGAGAGTAGTTTCCGTGTTGGGTTAGCATATCCAAGGCATGCCGGTACGGGGCAGCTACTGTGTAGGTTTTGCGTTGGACATTCAACACGAGCACTCCCTCTTGTTTGAGCTTCGTGAGTGCAGTTTGCAATCGCTCTGGGTTTCCACGCGCAGAAATTCTACTAGTATGAACCAGCGCCGAACAAATCGTGAGCGCTACATCCATCGCTTCCGACGAAGAAGCGATTTTGAGAAGTAAGTGATAGGCGGTTATGTGTGATACTGGCGCTTCACTCTGCTCACTAAAATGGGAGAATAATCTGTTCACTTCAATGGCAGCATTTTCGGCGAGGCGTTCCAGAAGTACAGGAATTTCTTCCCAATGATCGCCGACGTGGCCACCTCGTAAAGAAAAGCCACCTACTCCAAGCGTATGGCAGATTTCGAAGCGTATGCGCCTATTGGTTTTGGCGTAAATACGCACCCACAGCCCCTTCCTAATTTCAGCGCGAATTGAAAGTGAATTGCCATCCAATCCAGAATGGGGTGGGAGCTCGAAAGGCGTCGCTGATGAAGCTCTTGAAGTGAAGCTCTGCACCAATGGTTTGAGACTCTCAACAACCGCCGTCGGGTTCTCAGACAAAAATTCCCAATAAGTTTCTGCCGAATGGAGATTGAAAGTCGGCGCACAATGGATTGGCAAATCGTAAGTTGAAGATACCCGTCGTAAAGTATCGTCGAACAAACGGGGAACGCCATTTAGGTAGTTCCGTAAATGAACCGGCCATCGAGTCGCGTTCGTGAATGCTGCCATCCGCTGACTGTCTGAGAGCCAATTGTCCTTCCCATCAAGTGCCATTTCGCCATTCGCGCCTCCCGAGGAGCGGGGAGCAAAAAATCGCGGAGCGGATATAGCGGGAAATGCGTGAGGAGATTGATATCTGACAAAGCGGGTAGGATTTAGATTCAAGACGAGTCGGGAGCCCGTTCGCCCTCGCTCCGTCAAGTCTCTTCGGACATAATTGTTAAAGTTCCATACTCCCTGAAATAGTGGCGGATGATGTTGAATGCTGCCGACAACAACTTTTGACCGAATCTCCAAGGGAGGCCGCCAAGGACCGCTTTGATGAGGGCGTTTGAACAACATTCCATACACCTGTGAAAATTCGTAACTTCCTCTCTCCCCAATGGGAGGGACAGCCATGTAGTGCCTTAAATTATCAACTTCATCTGTCGAGCCTTCAATTACCCATTCCCCGACGGTGATGTGAAGGTGATCTTGTTTTGCCGTCTCGGCAGTGACCTGGGCTAGAAAAGAGAAGTGAGGTAGAGGCAAGGTTACGCGTTGTTTGAGCTTTTACCCCTTTCTCTCTATTGTAAGGGTGATCACTCCTCCATTCTTTTTCTGCAACCGGTTGCAGGCATATCGCCTTCTCGTTCGGCTCAGAGAAAACCGCAGTTCGAGTTTTCAGAGCATGGCAAAAATAAGTGGTATTGGCAATCCAATTCCGGGAACGAGAGGTCTTGGAGAATTACGTTACTGACTGAGTTCAACGGCTGTCATCGTTGCCGCATCTTGGTATTTGATTCCTGAAACTCCAGACGTCTCCAATAATCTGTTCGCTCGTTCCATGAATTCCAAAAGCGATATTTGCTTGCCATTCTGATTGACCAAACCCTGCCCTTTGCTGACGTAGTCGGCGATGTCTCTTTGTGAATCTCCTGTCAGTTCGGCAGCGCGTTGAAGCAAGTAGCGAAACCGTCTGATGGTAATATCGTTCGATGGCAGGGAACCTGCATTTGCGTTCACCAAAGCCAATTCCACCTCCAAGGGCATGTTTTTATTTGAAAGCGTAATGTATGGCGGTGTTGGCTGAGAGAGCCCTTCTGCACTATCATAGTCACCATTGGCTTTTGTTGGAAAAATCGTTTGTCTTTCTGTAGATGAGCGATTTGTTTGCGCCACGCTGTGTTCCTGTGGATCAAGAGGCCTTAAGTCATACCACATTACATATAGTGTTTGATACGTGCCATCTGGCAGAGCGCGTTCCAATCGGTAAAACTGTCCATTCAAATCTCCTGCGGCCACCACCGTAGCAGGAGTAATCTTCTCCATCGTCGTCTTCATCTTTTCCAACTCTACCCGCAATTGATGCGCACTGGACACATTGCCTGCCTGTTCAGCGCTGAGAGCCTGCATGAGCAACTGGGGATCACTCCAAACAGGACTTCCACCGGCAATACTTACGTTGTCGGCAGGATAGTATGCCTCAGGGTCTTCCCGGCTCAGCGTCTTTTCGGGCGCTGGCGAAGGAATCGCCGCCGTTACCGAATTAACGGACGAACCACTTTCAGCAACGCTGCTGATCAAACGGCTGAGAATCAAAATTACCGCAAATCCCACCAAAACGTAAACCCACACAGGTTGCCGCTCACTGGCCTGGGCATGCTTTGCCGTCTGTGAACCTTGATGACACTCAGCTTGCGCTTGGTAGGCGTGCCCAAAATGCTCTTCTCGAACTTGCCCAAAAAGCCGCCATTGCTGGTCGCCCTCGCGCATTACATAAGTGGCGTTTTTGATGACGCCTTTCTGAAATAGGGCGTCCAATTCGTGAAAAGGAACCGGGCCAACGGCTTTGTTGCCAGCGCCTGCATAATACCAGAGTGAAGTCGAATTTTCCATAGGGTGCGCTTGATCGAAGCGGGCCTTCTTACACTACCGATAGTTGGGTGTTACTTCCGGTCAGGCAAGGAGAATCTGAGCGGATGCCAAACAAGGTTCTTGCGCATCTCATCAAACGCCTGCGGGCGTTGCGCGAAGAGCATAATTTGACACAAGAAGCATTTGCCGAACTCTCGGGGATCTCTTACAAATACTATCAAGCCGTCGAAGCGGGCCGAAAAGCCGAGCTACGCCTCTCTACGCTGTCTCGGCTGGCCGATGCCTACGGAATTGAGGTCTGGCAACTGCTTGCGCCGGAGAAGCCAAATGTGTCGCAATCGCGCCTATTGTCACGCACGAAACGGATGCGCAAAAGCTGAACCACTGAACGCCTGACAGTGCTCTGCAACCGGTTGCAGGAAACAACGGAACTTTTAAGTGACGTAAAGGTGGACAAGTCGAGACCCGGAAAAGATACCTTCGCGATCTCATCACGAAGTTGAGGCAAAATCCTGTCTCTACCATACTTGGCCTGTTGCCCTTCCTCTTTCCATCCACCGAGCTTATTCACGCGCGAGTCACTTACATCCGCTCTCCGCAATGCATCTCGAAATCCATGCCGAAATCCGTGAAATGTCGCAGCCGATTTGTAGCCGATTGCGTGAAGACTGAACTCTGCCCACCATTTTGAAAACGCATGGCTGTATGTCCTATCTTTGATCTTCGCCAAGTCGGGAAAGAGTCGTTTGTCACTCTCATCTTCCTGACGTCCTTTCAAGTAGTCAAGGAACCCCATTTTCACCAACTCTGGATGTATGGGAATAGTTCGCCGACTCGTCTTATTCTTGAAACTCTTATCAGGCGAAACAGAACCATCTGCCAGCAATCGCCGCAATTCAAACACCCAAGTCTCCTCCGTGTGACAGACATCGTCGGTGTGAAGTTGGCATGCCTCATTTTCCCGCATACCATGAAATAGGGCGATAAGCGGAACCCAAAAACGACCGCCTTTCGTGACATTCGGTCCGATTTTTTTGTACCCCCGATCAGCGTCTTGGCAACCGGTGTAGAGAGGAGCTTTGAAAATTTTGTTCAACTCTGAAACCGTGAAGCAGACCTCATCCACAGTTTCTACATCGTCTTCTGGCGTGAATTGTTTCTTGAAAAGCCGATCATCAAAAGGGTTGTCATCCAATCGCTTGGTTTCGACGGCATACTTGAACAAAGCGAAGCAATTAAAAAAGTAGTTTCGCTTTGTGTTGGCATCTAGCCTCCTTGTGTCTCCTACTGCATCAGCCTCTGCTATTGCTTCAAGAATGGACATTCCACGGTAACGTTTTGACACATTACTGGGAAGCCGCTCGATAGCAGTACTAACTTTTTCCACTTCATTTCTGGTGACGCTGGCAATATCAGATTCGGCACCGAGAAGCTCTTGAAGAAATCTTAAATGGGCGGTCATCGCCGCCAACGTTTTCGGAGCTTTCTTCACATTCGTTGACTCACTCAAATAAGTTTGAATGAGAGCCGCAAGCGTCAAGGTAGTTGTTGACGCTTGCGTTAACGCTTTCATTGGCATGAACGCAACTGCGTTGGAAAAAAAGCGTTTGTGAACTTCGGATGGGGTTATTTCCATCCTATCTTTTGATCGACGCAACTGTTCGAGACGCGCTTCCTTGAAGAGATTTCTCAAATAGTCTTCGTACTCTCCCGCCTCAATCTTCACACCATTTTCATCTTCATAAAATCTCACTTCACGACTGCCATCATCACGAGATTCTGGTGCAATCCAATTGTTCATGTCCCCGCTAAGGCTTGCTTCGTAGAAATCGTTGTCCTCAATTCGATCATTTAATTCATGCTTATCAAGATGTCGCCCTTTCTTCCGCCACCACTCTGCTGATTCTGTATCCATCTGAATAAGCCAGGTCTTTGCTAACTGATCTGCTTGCTCTTTGGATTTGATTCGCACTTTTACAGGAGCAACGGATCTTTGCAAAATGGAGGTTTTTTCGAATCTCTTAGCTCGCTCAGCGGCAAACTTTATTTCCCACTTAGCCGTCTCAATCGCGACTCTCGTAATGGCAACGCTTCGGTCTGACGTATTGAGGGCATATTTGATCTCCTTACCGAAAACGTCTTGAAGTTCAGGGGGGACTTTGCGTCGAAAATTGAACCGGCCATTTAGCGGCTGCAAATATCGTGGAAGTGCCACAGGTGTCGAGGTGTCAGGTGTACTAGTCAGGTGTGTCATTTTCGAGCCTCAAACCTGATTTTTACAGAGACAGCCTTGATTTTCAAGGCTTTACGACAAAGTGGTGGAGGTAAGGGGATTCGAACCCCTGGCCTTCTCATTGCGAACGAGACGCTCTACCAACTGAGCTATACCCCCGCGGAAGCGAGACAGGCAATATGAAGAAGAAACCGCCTGCGGCAAGGCAAAAAATCGGGAATCTTTTCGCCTTTTGCCCCGTCCACCAGGGGCGTCCGCAGGCATAGTTTTCAATGGAGTGCCTTCTCCCAACCGCCGAAAAGTTCGCCCAGGCTGGCGGCACGATGCCACTCCCAGGACCGCCAGTTGCGGGAGGCTTGCGATTCGCGTTCAGACGTTTCGATTTTGCCCAGCCGGCTCGCCGCATCGTCCGATTCCGGGCGGTTGCGAAGCTGGGCCACGGTGATGAGCGACGTCCAGCCGGAGGGGCCGAGGGATTCCAGATAGTTCAGATCGAGCGTGCGGTTCGCATCGCGCTGCCAGCAGGCTACGTTGTATTCGGCGACCCACCGAGGGGTGTCCATGAACTGGAGGCCGAAGAAGAGCAGAAAAACGGCCGTGGCATTCCAGAACAGCAGCCAGGAGAAGGGCTTTTCGCGGGCAAGGTAGGCGGCGAGCAGGCAGAAGCCGGCCAGCACGAGGAGCAGAAAGAGCACGACTCCCAGCCGCTCCTCGGTGAGCTGGTAGGCATCGACGTAACGCTTGAGCCGCAGGATGACACTGGCGATGAGGATCATGTTTTGCACGATCCAAAGAAGGCCGAGCAGCTTGAGCCAGCGGGTGGCACTGATCACGGTGGCTTGCTGGAAGACGAACGCCAGCACGACCGCGGAGAGCAGCACGGCGACGATCAGGCTGTTCACCCCCTCATGCACATAACTGCTGAAGCTGACACCTTGGGGGAGCGCGAAGTGATTCCACAGGTAGAGCGCGTCGGTGGTGTTTTCGACGAAGAAAATGCCGTTGAGCATCGCCAGCAACAAGCCGCTCCGCCCCCAGGCGATGTGGGGTTCATCCACGGTTTCGGCACGAAGCATCGGGCGCACCCAGAAGCGCCCGCGGGTGGAGGCAAAGGCCGGGCGCAGCAGCGCGAGCGCAAAGCTGCCAAGCACGCCCCAGAAAAAGCAGCGGCCAAAGGTGAGGTCGATGGAGGAGAGCCAGCGGGTGATCGCATCCACCCATTGCGCGCTCCACTGGTGCAGGATCGCGTTGCCTGAGATGAAGAGCAGAAAAAACGCGCCGCCCAGCAGAAACGGCAGGAACACAATGCGGAGAAAGCGGCTCACATCGCGTCCCCACGACTCAGGGTTAAGCGGCAGATTCGCCAGCGCGCGACGCAGCCAGAACCAGCGGAAGGGCGCTTTGAAAAAAGCGAAGGCCGCCTCCGACCAGCGTGCCCAACCGGTGGCAAGCGCGGGATAGGAGGTTTCTCCCACCAGCACACAAAGCAGGATGAGGAGAACCAGCACATTGCTGAAAGAAACCTGCCAGGCCGTAGCCAGCACCGACACGGCAAACAAGGGCAAGGCCACCCGGGTGCTGCCGCGGAAAATTCCTGCCCGATGGTGGGCGACCAGTGCCAGCAAAGACGCAGCCGCAAAGATCGCAAGCGAAATGCCGGGCGAGGCCGGCCAGAACAGGAAGTCCCCCAGGACAACCAGCAGCAGGGCCAGCCCCATGGCACGAAGCTCGGCTTTCGAAGTGGGCGGGGCAAAGGATGGTGGCGATTGAGTCATGCCTGCCACGTTGAGCAGCCGTGATGAACCGCGTGTGATGGAATGATGAAATCTTCATGAAAATCATCTCCCACTGGCGCGAATGGGGTCGAACACAACGCCCGGCTTGCAAAGCAGCGGCGTCTCGTCGAGAAATGGGCTCACCGATGCCTTTTTACCGGTGAGTTTTTTTGATCCATGAAAGTATTTCCCTTCATCCGCCAAGCAGTTCGCCACTCTTCCCGGCGCAGCCTCTGCACCATCACGCTCGCCGCGATCTGCCTTGCGGGCAGCGTCGTACCGGTGCGCGCCGTAGTGCTGACGCCCGACCAGCGCGCCACCCTGCTCGCAGAGATGCAGGCCATCCGCGACAAGCAACCCGGTGCCCGGGCTCATTTTCGCGAACAGAAGCAGAGCCACCTGATGAAGCAGCCGCTGATCAGCGAAGGCACCGTTGCTTTTTGCTCGCCCGACAAGTTCCGCCGCGAAATCACCGGCGAAAGCCCCAGCCTCACCGTGAGTGATGGCAAGACGCTCTGGATTTACTACTCAAGTTTCCAGGAAGCGGAGAAATACACGATCGGGCAGCGCGCGTTTTTCGATGACTCGCTCTCCGCACTCACGGCGGGAATGAATTTCACCCACATCGAGGAGTTTTATAAGCTCGATATCTATCAGGAAAACGGCGGCTATCGCTTCGTGCTGGTGCCGAAGAAAAGCAATCTTAAGCGCCTGCTCCAGCAGCTCACGATCTGGCTCGACAAGGATTACCTGCTGAAGAAGACGGAGATCATCATGCCCAGCGGCGACAAATCGGTGACCGATTACACCGGCACCGAGCGCGTGACGCTGCCGGTGAGCACCTTCTCCTTCACCCCCCCGACCGGCACCCGGGTAACGACTCCGCTGGGGAAGTGAAATAATCTGCCGGGAAATGCAATTTTCCCGTTGCACTCCTGCCCCAGCCGATTACTATTTCCTCCCCACCCGCACTGAAAAAGCTGCTGGTGAGGAACGCTAAATGCCTTGTGGTGTAATGGTAGCACAAGTGATTCTGGATCATTTTGTCATAGTTCGAATCTATGCAAGGCAGCCAACCTTTTACAGAGTAAAATGAAATTCGGGGGCGTTCATGATACTGCGGTGATACTAAATTACGTTATGCGGTAGTATCGTGTATTAGCGTGAATCTTCACCCGCAAACAGGTGATTGTTGAATGGTTTTGTTCAACTCGGGTTTGAAGGCATTGATGAGTTTTTGCTCGAAGTAAAGCCGCCGCGCCAGGTCGCCCGGGCATGCGAAGTAGAAGACTTCGTGAAATTGCTTTTCACGGACGTGCCACATCATGCGATTAAGCAGATTCGTGGTCTGCCCCACATAGACAACCTTTCCGTCCCGAAGTAGGAAGTAAATCACCGCCTCCATCGGGAATTCCGGCATCTTTTTCAACTCGAAATCGACTCCAAGTAGCGCCGTGGACAAGGCCTTGAAAAGGTCACTCACGCCGCTTCCTCCACCTCTTTGACCTTCACCGGCAGATACACCTCAAACATCCTCTTTAGATTGAAGAGAATCTCCTCGATCGCAAAACTCACCTTCCTGTTTGCCATGACCGGAGCTTTGTACAACGAACCATAAACGTCCCCGAGCCAATCGAGTGCAGCCACGCAGTCGCTGGCGAGCGCACCAGCCGCGACGTATTTGGCGATCGTGTAGCGAATGTCATGGTTCCATTCGAGGACGGCCTTGTCATGAGCTTGGGCCGGAATTGGCTTGCTCCCGCGCCGCTTCCACTCTCCTGCCCAGTCTGTCTGTTGCATCCAGAGTGGCAGATTTTGCCGCTGCAATGTCTGCCATGCCGTGGCCGGCGGGTGGATCTCTTCAAAGGATTTAAACACCGGGGCCGTGGGCTGCGGTGCGGGTTTCGCCTTGCGTGGGCGCTTGGATTTGGTAGTTTTCATCTGAATTTGATTCCTTGCTAGGTGTCTATTCACTCGCCCCGTTGGCTGTGTCCGCAGTCAACGGGGCATTTTGGTTTAGGGTTTCATCGCGTCGTCAATCACTTCGCCAATCGTGCTGTTTTGCTCCTTGGCTTTCGATTGGAGACGCTTTTTGGTTTCGGGCAGGACCTTGGCACTAATCCGCACCTTTTCTGGTCCCTTTGGCCTTCCTGCCCCTTCGCGTTTACCGCCGTGTTCGTCTGGATTCATCTTGAATATGTGCGTCACATAAACAAGACCGGCGATGATGTGTCAAATATTATTGACGCATATTTTCAAGTTTCGCTTTTCACGCGGGTTGATATCCGTTTTTCTATGTTCATGGAATCGGACAAAGCAAAAGGCTGTTGGTGCGTTGTCGGTTCCTCCTTGTTGTTCTATTTTGGTGGGCGGTGGTCGCATGAGCCGCCCTCAGGTGTATTGATGTCCTTTGGATTTTTACTTGCAGTCGCTGCGTGTGGACAAATCTGGAAGAAATAGAGAATTCTACTTCAGTGGCACATTTCCACGCAGCCATGGAATGCCCATTTCGATGTGTTCCCACGTAGTTTTTGGCTTCCGTTCCACCGGCTTTCCGCTGGCTTCCTTTTTGTCCACCGCTTTAGCCAGTTCCTGCACGCCTAGAGGCACCAGTGTGTTCTTAGCTAGTTCGCCACGCTGGTAGTCGCCTTCGGTTCCTAGTGAGGAAAGGGCTTGGGTTAAACCTGCCGATTTAATGAAGGGGATTTCGTTGGTGAGTCCGAAGATTCCGGCTTTGATGCCTTCGCTTAGTCCCTTGGTGGTGCCCCGGCTGGTGGTTTGGTCGCTGATTCTCCGGACGGTGGCGCCCAAATTGATCGCCTCCATCGCCGGCGAATGAAGGAGCCACCGGGGAATGTCCACGCCCCACAACCGAAGTCCGCCATATTGCACATCATTTTCACTCTTCTTCTGGCCGGGCTGATAGTAGCCACCGACGTTCTTCGGATTGAGAAAGCCCAGCGTCAACAGGGCCGCGCCCAGGGAACCTTTCTTCAAGTTCCGCATGATGAGATCAGCTTGGGACGGCTCCAGGGTGGCGATGCCCTTTTTCATCGCCATCGCCAGCCGGGCCGCGCCGATGGGCAGGCCGGCGGTGTAGTTGATCGTTTCGCTCACGATGTTGGTGGGCACTTTCACGATCGGCATCAAGAATTGCAGGGTGCGGGCACTAAAATAGGCCGCCTTGGGGGCCAGTTTGTTCTTTTCGAGCTGGTGGATGAGAACCTGGTAAGCCTGGGTCGCAAAATTATCCTGCATGAAAATCGCCCGGTTTGCATCCTGATAGGCTTCGGTCAGCAAGCGGGTCTGGATCACCGGATTGGATACGTCGAGTCCCTTCGACAGGGCAAAGGCGGTCCGCTTCTCCAGCGAGCGCGCAAACTCCGCTTCTTTGGCCGGCGCTTTCAACGCGGCGTGGAGTGATCCGAGAAACTCCGCGGCGGCGTAGCGGGCCAGTTGCCGCTTGCCCAACATCACATCGTGATCACTTCGCCCAGTGCGCAAGATCGTCGGCACCTGCTTGATGCCCTCCACCAGTCCTTTGCTAATCGCTTTCGATTCCGCCTCGATGCTGAATCCTCCACCCTCGCGCGGGGCGAGTTTGGACACTCCTGGAATGGCGGCGTGCAAAATTTGTCCCACGGCTTCCTCCATTGGCGTCGTGATCGTGCGCGTGACGGCCGCCGCCGCCAGTTTGCCCAGCGTGAGCGGACTGGACAGTTTGAAAGCGCGTTCCCAGCGCACAAAGGCATCCACCATCTTTTGCAGCCGGGGCCGATTGGCCAGTCGCTGCTTTTCCACCGCACGATCGTAGGCATCCTTGGCGCGCTGGTGTTCCACCTTCAGCCGTTGCGCCTCGGCATCCAGAGTGGTCGTCACCGGTGGTCGTTTTGAATAATCCCCTTCGTTCAGCCGCCGCTGCAGTTCCTCGGTCCGCTTTTTGATCGAAGTTTTATAGCGGGCTAGGCGCATTTCTTCCGGCGATTTTGTGGTCTTCTCGGCGCGTCTCAATTCCTCGAAAAGCCGCTTCATCGCGTCCCGCTGGGAGCGTAGTGCTTCTACCTGCGGATGATTGGCCGCCAGTCCCGGCTTCATCGGGCGCGGGGTAAAGTCCCCGGCCTGCAATCGCCGATCGTACTCCGCGAGGCTCTTTTCCAGCGCGGTCACCGCCGCTTTCCGGGCCTGTTCCTCCTTGGGAATCCGGGGTGTTTCATCCCGGCGCATCTGCGCCACCGTGTCGCGCAAGGCATCCCGGAGACTGCGTAAATCTTCCAGATGATCATTGGCCGGAATCTTGGAAGTGCGGGCGGTGGGTGCGAGGTTGCCCGTTTTCAACATCTCATCGTAATTCGCAATCGCCTTCTCCGTCCGTTTGAGCGCGGTCTCGAGTGCCCGGTCTTCCGGGGATTTTCCCGGGTCGGCCGCCCGTTGCATTTCCCTCAAATGTTCGCGCATCGCATCTCGCATCGAGCGAAGTTTCTCCACCTCGGGGCTGTCTGGAATCGGCTTGGGCTGAGCGGGCTTCTCGCCGGTCTGCAACTGTCGGTCGAGATCAGCGATTTGATTTTTCAGCGAAGTCAGCCGAGCCTGATTCGTACTCGCGAGCTGCTTTTCTGGCGAGGTGGTTTCAATTCCATGCTCCCGCATCACCGCCTGCAGCTCCTTCATCTTGTCGCGGATAGCTTGGGTTGGCTGATCGCGTTGCATGCCAGTTTTCTTCGGAGCCTGCTTGCGCTGGGCGTCCTCGATCGCGCTCACGAGTTGGGCCAGGCGACGATATTCCCGCAAAGCCACGAGATCCTTTTCCCGGCTCGGGGTGGTGGTCTTGCCGTAGCCACTGAAGGCATCGCGCACTTCGCGTTCCGTCAGTCCTTCATGCAGGGGCGCGAGGTCCGCGTGGACCGCCTTCATCACGTTGTCCATGCCTTCCACGCCCGCCCGCACATGCGCCCGCGCCAGCTCGTAAATCGTCTGCGGGTCGAGATTCCCGCCCTTCGGCAGCTTCGCCACGATATCCGCTGGCGTCTCCGCTTTCGCGCCTTCGAAGTGTTGCGCCATGTGGGCGTGATACTGCCGGGCGCGGGCCAGAATTTCCGGCAAATACGGCTGAATCTTCTCGCCGAATTGCTTCACCATGTTGCTCGCAAAATCGACCCCCCGCGCCAGATAATCCGCGCCGATAATCGCGTAATCGGCTAGGTCCATCGGATTGATGCCTACATTGAGCGTGCCCCCGCGCGCCTTCAATCTCTCCCGGGCCTTGGCGGCCTGCTCGGCAATAAAACTTCTGGTGGTGCCACCTTTCTTCGCTGCCATCGTGGCCGCCCGTTTGGTTTCGGTCACCAGTTGATCGAAATAGTGCCGCAACTGCACATCGTTGGCCTTGGCCTCGTATTCATCCACCTTCCGTTGCAACTCCGCGATTTTATCGTGGGCCGCTTTCACTTCCGCCAGTTGTTTTTCCGAGAGAGCTTTCCCGCCGTTCGCCACCGCCCGCATCGTGGCTTCCATCCGGGCCAGCGAATAATCACTTTGCACCAGAATCTTGCGCGCGGCGAGACTGCGCCCTGATTGCGTTCCCGCCGCCTGGCCGGCATCGTAAAGTTCCTGCAATTGCTGGCGTGCCCGGTCAAGTCCCACTTGGGCCTCGGCGCGTTCTGATTCCGTGGTTACGTGGTTCATTCGGTCCACCGCCCGATCAAAATCGTTTTGTCGGTCGAGCTGTTCATGGGCGAGAATTGCGCTTTCCGTGTCCGTCAAGGCGCGGGGCTTGGCATTGAGTTCGTTCACCAGGTTCGTGCCGGCCGCTGGATCTCGATCCATCGTCGCCATCGCCTCATCCCACGCGGTTCCATAGGCGCGCCGCAATGGGGCCATGCGCGGCGGCAATCCGCGAGCTTCCCGCTCTTTGTCCACCAGTTCGTTTTTAATGCCCGTTACTGAGGGAGCGGGAAATTCCGAAATGTGAGCCGCACCAGGGCCATCGCTGAAACCATAATTGGCCTCTGCCACCGGCTCATGCTTTCCGTAGATCACCTCCCCGTCTTTCACCTGTTGCACGCCGTATTTATCGCCATCGTGCAAAGTCACATCATAAGTATCCGGATCAATGTGCGTCACCTTCATCGGTTCCGTGCCCACGTGAACGATATCGCCAACATTGAGCGCGCTGGCGGGAATCGCGTCCTTTGTCTTCTTCGGCTGCAACGCGGCTTTCTCAAACGCCTTCGCCATCGAATTGAATTCCGTCGCCTGCTGGTTTTGCACCCGTTGTTGCTCTCCGATGGTTGCCGCTGTTTTGCTCTCTTGGTCGAGCGCCTTCCACATCGCCTGGTGGGTCGGTTCCCGGAGCAATCCCATTTCGTAGAGCCCCTGGGCGGCTTCGTCCGGCATCAGTCCATTTTTGGCGTAAATGGCCTGATGGCTTTTCGCCGCCAAAGTAGGTGCATCATCCCACAGCTCGGCGTTGCGTTCGTAATCCCCTTGCTTCCGCGCATCCTTTTCGGAAAGCAGGCCGCCCAGGTCATCCATCAACGCCGTGGCCACCGGCGTGATTTCGGTGCCAAACCCATCGGAGACAGTCCGCGTTTTAAACTTGCGGACTGGGGCCGGTTGCGCTTCCGCAACGGGCTCGGCGGTGGATGGATCAAAGGTGGATGGCTCCCGCTCCATTTCTTGCAATAAATTGAACCTGTCGGGTGCGGCCACCGGCTCGCCATACAATCCCAGTCCGCTGCCCGCATAGACCGGCACCGCGCTTTCATCCAACGGCAGCGGTTCCGGCTCTGGTTCAGTGGGAATCGATGCGGATTCTTCAACTGGCTGGGGTGTGGACGGGTCAAAGGTCGTGGACGCGGCTGGGATGGGTTCCGGCGTCGATGCCGCCGGCTCCGCTTCCGGTTCAACCGGAACCGCCGTGCTCGGATCAAAACTGGCGCTAGGTCGCATTGTTTCAACCGGGGTCGATTCCACGACGGGATCAACCTCGGGAGCGGCTGGTGCGGGCGCGGAAATGGGCTCAGGATCGATGGGCGTGGCCGTGGACGGGTCAAACCCCGGCGAGGCAGGCGCGGATGCCGCTGCGGGCGGCAAAGCGACGGGCGCGGGTTCCGCCAGCGGCTCTGCCGTGCTGGGGTCAAAATGGGCCACTTCCGCCGCCGCTTCCACCGGAGTCGCCGTGCCTCGCAAATGCGCAAAGGGCAGCACGGACAATCCACCCATCGCCACCGCATTCGTAAGATCCTCGGCGCGCTCGCCCGGCGTCGTCGCGTCGATCGCGGCGATGGCCTGTTTCGTCGCCTCGTTGGCTCCCTGCGCTCCGAAGAATCCGGCCCCGGCGATTTGCACCGGCCGCGAGGCCGTTCCCAGGGCTCCTCCGAGCACGATGTTGGCCGGGGTCACCAGCGATTCCGCCACATCTTCCGTGCCCCGCACCACGCCCGCGCCTACTCCATCGCCACCGGGGCGTGGCAACACGCCCTTTAGCGGCGGTGTGAATATCGAGGCGAGCATGTCTTTTTGGACGTCCACGGGGTCTATCGTGGTCGCTTGCGCCACGGTTTCCGCATTACCTGCCGGGGCCGACAATGCGGCGACCCCGGCAGGCGAGCCCGCGCGATTGAAAGCGGCCAGTCCCGCATTGTTTGGGTCTGCTAACAGTTCCCGCATGCCCAGTGCTTTCGCGTCCACCGGTGGCATCGCGGATGGGTTGGCCCCGGCCCATTGCAGTTCATCAGCCCGCCGCTGCACCAGATCGGGCAATGTTTGTTTCCCGGCCTTCACATACATCCGCATGTGATCAGCCGCATCGTTGAAATTGCCGTTGCCCTCTTCAAGCACATGCGCGCCCTGGCCGGTATTGAAATCAAAGCTAATCAGCGATTCCCGCTGTTGCGGGGTCAGCTTCGCCCCGGTGCTGGCAATCGCCGCATCAATATTTTGCGCGTGTTCATCCAACTCTTGCGCGAGACGATTAGTGGCCTCTGCTTCGTCCAGTTTTTCATTCGGGTGCTTCGCCCGGGTTCCATAACCCACCGTGTATTGCTTGTAATCCCAGGTGGCCTCAGGAGTGTAGCCTTCCTGCCGTTTGACAAAATCCATGAACTCTGGCGAAAATCCTCCGCCATTGAGGGGCACCGCTGTAGATGGATCAAACGAAGGCGCGGCGGTTGCTGGCGCGAGAGGATCTACTGGCGTCGCGGTCGAGGGATCGAAGGGCATGGGCTACTGGCTCCAAGTTCCGTCCGCATTGTAAGTCATCACGTTCCCGCCCGCATCCTTGTATTTGACGCCGGGAACAAATTGCACTTTCGGAGCCGCCACCGGCGTGGCTGTGGGCGCAACTGCTGGTGCGGCGGGAGCCACTCCAGCGGGAATCATGGTGGACTCCGGAAGATTATTCCGAATCTGCGCCGCCTTGGCCTGTTTCGCCGCTTCCAAGGCTTGGAGGTAATAGCCAGCATCATCCTGTGATCCCGCGATCAGATTTCCGTTGGCGTCCTTCATCAAGCCAATCGGCTTGGTACCAATCCCCGGAGCCGTCACATTCATTTGCCCGGTTTTATCTTTGGTGATTGTCGCTCCTGGCAGCAGCCAAAACGGCGTTCCGTTCGCATCACTTCCATATTTTGCCCGGGCTGGGTCTGCCATAAAAGCTGCGGCTGCATTTTGATAATTGTCGATCGCCCCTTGCGCGGCAGCGGGCATCGGTTTGGCCGGTGCGCCCGTGGTCGTTCTTGGCTTGGTGGAATCTCCGCCCAGCATGTCCCGCCACGGAATTGCACTATTGGGCGAGGATGTCATGGCATTTCCCAACACTTCGCCAGTCACCGGGTCTTTCAGCGCGACCAGCCTGGGAGTAAATGTCGGTTCGGCTTTCCGGCTCGCACCCAGCTTGTAATAAGCGGCCCGAGCGGCCAACTCATCAATCATAGCTTTTCGATAGGCCGGGTCCATGTCTTGGGCCGCCCACCCTTGATTGATTCGTTGTTGGGCTAGATCATTCTCCGTTTGCTGCTGCTTTTGCGCAATGTCCGATTGAATGCCCGTCACCACGCCGCGCTTGGCGCTGGCGCTCGATTGCAGGAATTTCGCGTGGTCTTCCGGCGAGAGCAGACCCTTCGCGTAATACTGCTCGCCAAGCTGGCTCAAGTAATCGTTTTCCGCTTTCGCTTTGTTCAGCGTGTCCAGCCCATCGCTGAGATTTTGCATCCCGCTGTTGATCGCGTTCGCGAGGATCGCGCCGCTTTGGTTGGTGATTCCGGGTGAGTATGGCATAAATTTCTAGCCCGTGGTGGACCGGTATTTGAGGTAATTCCCGGCGAGTGAACCGGCGGCATTGATGCCCGCGCCGGCGAGGGCGGCATTGTTGTTTTGCTGCGCGATCTGGTTTGCCGCCGCCGCGTTGAAATTGGTGTTAAACACGTCGCTGCCGTAGTTAAGCAGTGGCGTGGCGGCACTCGCGCCCGCTCCGATAATGTTCGCGCTCGTGCCCACTTGGGCCGCCTGGCCCACGTTGTTGTTGTAGAAGCCCAGCACCGGCGCGAGCGTATTTTGCTCCGCGCCCAGGCCGCTCTGGATGATGTTCGCGCGCTGGCCCTGATCGGCTTCCAGCGCGTTCCCGACATTGAGCTGAAAGCCGCGGTTGGCCTGCTGTTCCGCATCGCCAAGCTGGGCCACGTTTTCCGCGAATCCCTGTCGTTGCTGCTGCCGTGCTTCGCTCAAGTTGGTCCGGTTCAACGCCTGTTCAAAAATCGCCGGGTTGCTCAGCGCCATTCCCCGCTGCGCATAGGAACCCAGCACGCTCTGGTCCGCCTGGCGTGTTTCGTCGGGGGAAAGCGTGCCGCCCAGGGCCAGTTCGTTCGCAGCCTGTTTGGTCAGCAACGCCGTCAGCGGGCTTTGCTGGTCTGCCGTCGCCCCTTCGGCTTCGAGCTGCTTCAAATAGTCCGAAGGTCCGGCGCTCGCTTGCTGGATCTGGCCGGTCAGCGCGTTCTTGGCGATTGACCACCCGGGCGCGATCTTGTTCATCACCGCTGCATACTCGCGCCCATACCCCTGCAAGTCCGAAATATCCGTGGCGTGCTGCGTCTGGGTCAGCTCGGGATACATCTGCAGGAGCCAGTTCGCGCGGTTCTGATCGGCAGTGAGCTGCCGCGCGGCGGAATCCGTCTCGTACTTGCCCAGCATGTCGTAATACTGCTGGGTGGGAAGCTGGCCCATCTCCTGCGCCGGATCACGCGCCGCCGGCGCGCCGCTGTTCTGCGAAGACGCGTAGGCGGCATATCCGGTGGCCGCGAGGGTTCCTACGACTCCAATGACAGAGATTGACATAAAGTGGAAAGGTTAAAGGGACTTGGGGCGGGAAGCTGGTTGACCGACATGCGAAATTCGTCCACCGTCCGCCCGGCCATTTCCGCCCAGCGTTCGGGGTCGAGTTCGATCAGCCCGCGCTCGAGCGTGGCGATGTCGGTTTCATTCGTGGGATTGGCGTGCACCGTCGCCCACAGCATGTTTTCGTGAATGGTCAGCACCTTCTGCACGCCCGCGCCGCTGATGAACATATCCGGGGCTTTTATTTCCGCTTCCACCCCGTTCATCATCACCGTGGCGCGGCCCGCCAGTACCATGTTGAAATGCACCGTCTTGTGCTCATGGCCAATGACAAAGGTTCCTTTCGGCATGTAGATCATGCGCACGTAAATGCCCGGCGCGAACATGTGGCGAAGCGGCATGTTCACCTGTTCCTCTTTACGCAACGTCTCCGCCAGCGCCTTGATCGTGTGATAGTTTGGATCAAGTGCCGCCTCTCTCAATTCCGGGATGGTTTGCAACGTGCTCATAGGGAAAATCCGGTGATCTCGATGCGGTGCAACCCCACGCCCGTCCCGGCGCGATAGTAAAGGGATTGCACGGTGGAAATGGCGCACTGCCACACGCCGCAGCCGTAGAAATTCGCCATTGAAAACGAGGTGGCTGGAATGTGAATCGCTTGGTTGCCAATCCCGCCCGCTGCGGAATCGGTGACTTCAATGTAGCTCTCCGCCGCGCTGCCATTGTTTACGCTCAGCCCCGCGTTTCCCCAGGCCTTCCGAGCCCGCATCGGGATGCAATTCACGATCGTGCTGTTGTTGTAGTTCAACAGATGATACCCGGCGGAGGGGTCCGCCTCCTTCACCAGCACGGGGATTTGATAAATCTCCCGACCGGTCTGCTGGAACTGCCGCACCTGCGTTGAAGCATCGAGGTAGATCGCCGATACCCGCGCGCGGTAAACGTAGCCGGTGGGCCAGCTCGGGGTGATGTCGTCCACGTTGTCGTGATCTGCATCCAGTTCCTTCACCGCCACGCATCCCACGGTCAGGCCGTTGCTGATTAAATACACGTTATACCAGGTGCTGGCTGCCGCCGTGCCGGTATCCAGCGCATTCAGTCCCGTGCTGGAAATGGAGAGCGTCAGATTGACATTCCGGGCCAGCACGGTGCGCCCGTCTGCCGCGCGCAACAGCACTTCATCCGCCGTAAAAACTGCGGTGGTGCCTGCTCCGTGAGCGCTGCCGCTAAAATTCAGCGTGCCGCCCGTGATGCCCGATTCGATCGGCGATGGCGTGGCGACAAAGGTCGGCACGCTGGAGCCTGTCTCCAGCCGCATTTCGCCGATGGAAACCGTCTGCGTATTCGAGGCCAGCGAGCCATCGGGAATCCGCACGGAAATGCGGTAGCCATTCGAGAGATTGGAATAATCGCTGCCGGTGAAGCTGAAAGTGAGCAGCGTCCATCCGGCATTCGCGCACTCGGAAAGCGGCACGCTCCCGACCTGGGTAAAGGCATCGAAGGCATTCCGCGCGTTGCAGCTCTCGATGCGGGCCGAAGGGGTGAAGGCCGCGCCGCTGTTGTTGTAGAGCCAGAGGCTGAACATCATCGCGCCGGTGGTTTGCTCGGCATCGCCGGAGAGCACCCATTGCCCCACGTCCACCGCGTTTACGCCCGTGCCGCCGGTCAATTTAAGCACCGAGGCCACGATATTATCCGGCACATTGGCGACATCCCGCGCCGCGCTCAGCGTATCCGCGCCGCCGGGCCGCACATACCAGCCATACGCCGGAAAGCTGTCCACATTGTTCTTGCAGGTCAGGCTCGTGGCAAACCACAGCGCATCATCCAGGATCGCGTTGAGCAGGTAATTGCGGGGCGTTCCGCCCGTGCCTGCCGTCGCCGTGGCCGCGCGCTCTTCCACATCGGGCAGAAACGCGGTGGCCTGTTCGTTCGCTTCCAGTTTTACCTGGGCGATTTCCACGCTCTTCGCGGTGCTGCCCAGGCTTCCACTGGGAATCAGCAGCACCACTTGCGCGCCATTGGCCAGGGCATAGCTGGTGGCGTCCACCGTGATCGTGAATTTCGTCCATGCCGCCACCGCCGCCTGGTTGGCCGGGGAAAAGGTATTGATCAGGGTGGGACTCGTGAAATTGTTCAGCGCCGCCACCGAGTACAGTTCCAGCGACGGCGTGAAGGCCGCGCCCGTCCCGTTGTAGAGTTGAAAGGTCAGTGTCACCTTGCGCCGGAGCGCCGCCGCCAGATGCGCCGGCACATCCTGGCCGAAACGCACCGCGCCCACGCCGCTCGCCCCGGTCAGCTTGGCGCACATCAGGCTTTTGTAATCCGGGCCGTCCGTCGCCCGTTCGTACGTGGTCGAGCCACCCGCGCTCAGGCACCACCACGCATCCGCCCGGTAGGTCTTCACGCCCGCCGCGCAAATCACCGGCGTATAGCCACGGCTCCACAGCGGTTCGGCAAAGTTGCCGTTTTGCAGGTAGTTTTCCGCCGCCACTCCGATGGATTCGGACACTTCGGACGGGTCGAGAATCGTCGAATCGACATCCCCGCTTTCCAGCGTCACCGTCGGCTTGCCGAGCTGGTTCAATTTTTCTGCGTCGATCAATTCGTCATCGGTCAGGACGATCCCCGGGGTTACGATCATACTTTGCTCCTTTCGTTGCGGTCGGTTTCGTCCGCTTCAATGCTGATTTCCGCCACCGCGACAAATCCAGTCGTGTTCGCCACTTCCAGGCTTGCCCAGCGCCCGCGCGCCCGCGTGTGCTGCGTCTCCACGCTGGTTTGCCGTTCAAAGCAGCGCAGTCCGCTCTTAAAACGCACCGGCAACGCCACGCTGTAGTCCTGTCGCAGCGGAGTGGCGTGATCGTCGTTGCCGTTCGTCGGATCGTAGTCCGCCTGGCCGAAGAGCTGATACGTCGTGCGGCTCTTGGTCAGCCCGTCGCTGAGCACGCTCGTTTCGTTCACGCCGTCGGTTCGCAGCGTCATCGTGAGGGTGGGCGCGTAGGTCGCAATCGTCTCGCGAATCCGGCGGAATTGCTTGAACGCGCTGGAGCCAAAGCGATACCCGCGCGTCACCAGGCTGCTGGCAATCGCGTGCTCCGTTTCCTCGATCCGGTCTGCGTGGCCGTAGTTGAGCAAATGCACCCGCATGCTGGCGTAATCCACTGCATACAACTGCCGCTCGCCGTTCCAATCCGTGGTATGCAGCGCGTCGATCTGCACCCCGGCGGGAAACTCCCACACGCCTTCCCAGGCGTCGTTCACTGTGTTGTAGGGCAGAATTGCGTTGTTGACCGTCGCGCCGTCCAGCGGCACGGCCAGGTAGTAGTAATCGCCCAGCACCGCCGCCACCGCACGATTCGCGGCCAGCCAGTTGATCCGCTCGATGATGGGCTGAATCGGCGACGACACTGCCACCGCGCCGGTTTGCAGCCGGTCTTGAATGATCTGTTGCACCCGGTAAACCCCCGTGGCCGAGAGAAAGAAGACATCCGCGCCCACCGCCCGCGCGGTCAATCCCGCGACACAACCCAGCTCGCGATTGATCTCCTGCAGGCTTGCGCCGCTCAAGTCGCCGGTGACGTTGCTGATGACGTAAGTGCTGCGGGATTTGAAAGCCAGGCAATCGGTCGCGGTGAAAGGATAAAGGGCCGTAAGCACGTCCTCGCTGCCCTCATTGATTCGAAAGGCGTTCAGCACTTGGTCATAGCGCGTGTAATCGAGCACATCGGAGGCATCCACCACGTCCCGGCCGTCTGGCATCAGCAGCCGGTTTTGCATCACCACCGGCAGCAGCCCGAAGCGGTCCGCGCCGTTCGGAATTGCGCTCGTGCCGTCGCTGTGGTCCGTGGTGTCGATCGCGGTGAACGCGCCGCCCCGCGTGCCGTCCCATTCCCATGGCGTGAATTTATCCGTGCTCACTGCCTTGCTCCGGAAAAGCAGTACGTTGTTGAACGCCTGCACGAGCTGGCATGGCGTGGTAATCACTTCCGGCGTGGCAATCAGGCGCGGCGTGGTGCCATCCCGCAGCAGATGCACGCCCGCGTTGCTCGCCACCATCAGCCATTCCACCCCGTTCGGGTCGCTGAACAGGCCGCTGCCATAGACGTTGGTTACGGGCGATTGCACCGCCGGCGGGTCGCTCGGATCAAAGTCATCCCATACGATTTTTTCCGATTCCGGCAACAGGTCCGCGTATTCGCCCCAGTCGCCGGAAGTGTCCAGATCCGTGCTCGGATCGCCGTTGGCCGTGTTGCCCGCGTCGAACTCGATGAACAGCCGGGAAATCTCCGATACCCGCGCGGCAACCGCCGATTCGTAGGCGGCATGTCCACTCAGCGTATTATCGTTGCTGTGCGCATAGCCCGCGGTATCCGTTTTCAGGAATACATACCGGTATTGTGCCGCCTGGGCGATCGCGCTCGCTTTGAGCTGGTCAAAGGCCACTTTCAGCGCGTCCACCCCGTTTTCCGGCGTGTCGCCTCCGCTGTCCTGGAAGAAAACCGCATCACTGCCCCCGCTGTTGACCACGGTGGTCAGCCGCGCCACCACGGCATCGAGATCGCTGGTGATTGGATACGTCTCGCAGATGATGTTTCCGAAGCTCACATAACCGATGCCCCGGATTTGTTGATCCCCCACCCCATCGCGGAAGGCGGCGATGATCTCCAGCCCGCGTTCCGCGCCGCCGATGCCAATGGAACCCGTTTCATCCAGGCATAGAAAAAGCACAAACCCATTGAGCGCAAACTCCCCGGCCAGCCGGTGCGAGACGGGCGTAATCATTCCCTCCCGGGTCTGTGCCACCCCGTTTTTGAACGTCATATTCACCGCGTCATGCACCCAGCCGTTGCTCAGCAGCTCGATGGGCGTCCGCGCGTTTACGCCCGTAAACCCGCTGTCGCCATCCTCGGAGGTTTGCGTGTCTTTCGGAAATGTTTTACCCCAGCGGCTCATTCTTCGTCTTCCTCCTCCAGTTTGAACTGCACATCCTTCGCCACTTCATCGGAGAGGAATTGCGTCGCCAATCCCCGGCGCGTGTAATAGTTGCCAAGGCCAGCAGGGACGTAGTCCGTCGAACCGTCCTTGTTTTCGACGGAGGCAAGAATCTGGATGCAATCGAAATGCTCCGTCAACCGGACCACGGTTTCATTCAGCACTCGATAAGCGTCGTCTCGTTCTTGGTCGGTCATAATCCAAAATCCAAATTCAGAAATCTAAAATGGCAGCTTGATTCCCCGTTGTTTCATCCGCAGCAGGATCGCCGCGCACCCCGGTTGCCCGTCGATCGCCGTGGACGAATAGCGGCCATCGGCCACGTATTTGCCCCGGGTGTAAATGGTGGTCCCGGACCACAGATACGGGGAGGGAACGCCCCGCCGTCTGTAGCCGGTCCCGTTATAGGATTCGATGCCATCCAGGGCGGCTAAACCAGAGCGTTCCCCCCAGTTCACCCGGTCCAGACGGTCCACCACATAGATGGCATCGAAAGCACTTTGCGCCCACGTGTAGGGCGGTGGCACGCCGGGAATCCGCCCCACCGGAACGTAGCGCGTGCGGTGTGTCAGCGGACTTCCCTCGTGCAAATGACAGCTAAAATCGGCATCGCTCTCCCGGCGATGAAGACAGGCAATCACCGTGGCTGGCACGCCTGGCTGGTGCGCATTCTGCACGCTTTGATAAGTCCCGGCGTAGCGCTGGTACCACCACACGCACTTGTCCAGCTTCACCGTCCATTCCGGGCGAATCTGCGCCGCGCGCCAGCGGTCCGCGTTGTCCGCGTGGCAAACCATCGAAGCCGCCAGCAAGATCCACAGCACCGCGAAAAGCCCGATGATGAACCAAACCCGTTTCGGCGTTCTGGTGTGGTAGTAGCTCATTTGACGAGAGCCGATGCGATGATGCACACGCCCAGGAACAACACGCCCGTGATGATGATGCTCCACATGACTCGGGCCGCCGGATTCAGCGCCCCCCACGCGTTTACGAAATACCCGCTGTGCGCATCGGCGTCGATCGACTGGCGGTAAAATACATGCCGCAACAGGAGCGCCACCACCAGTGCGCCAAACGACAGCACCGGCAGATAAAGCAACGTGCCGATGGCAGTGAACCATTTGTCATCGAGCGCGGCGAAAGCAGCAACAATCAGAAGTACCAGCAGCAGCCGGTAACGGGTGATGAAACTAAGGATCGGGATGTTTTTCATGATGTTTAACTCTGTGTTCTCTGTGGCTAAATCAGTTTGAGAAATGGGAAGTATTGCCGCGCGATGAAGAAGCCCACGACTACGGCCAGCAGACCGGCAAAGGCGAGCCGCCAGTGCCAGATCACGCCCACCGCTTCGCTGTCTTTCGTGTGCCAGTAGTCGCGATCCTGCTCCGCTTTCACCCGGCCCGCGTGTTCGGTGTCCGCGTAGCTCTGCAGCTGCTTGATCTGCGCGTTGACGGCCGCCAGTTGCTGGGTCGAGTCCGCCAGTTTTGCCTTTACCGTCGCGTCATCCTGCAAGGCCGCCGTCGTTTCCGACTTCGCTTTCGCCACTTCGACCGCGGCTTGATCGCGCACCAGTTGTTGCGCGTGCTGGATCGTTCTCAGAAGGTCCGCTTTGGTCACGGTTTCCGCCCCGGCCGTGCAACAGCCAATCAGGGTCACAATCACAATGATTGCCAGTGCCCACGTTACTCGCTCCACATCGTCGAGATTTTTCATTTTGCGGTATCCCAGTATTTTTGAATCACTTCCATTTTCGCATCCACCCGGGAGAGCGCGACCTGTCCTTGGTCGAGATGATGGGCAGCGTTCGTAGAGTGAGTGGCGGAGGAGTCGGCGGCGATGAAGGAGTCGTCAACGTCGCGCTGGAGCCCGGCGGTGCTGACTTGCGGGCTGGCATGGGGCGCAGTCGTCGCGCACGCCGCAAGGCCCAGAGCCACCGCCGCAAATGCTGCTTGGCGTGCCAGATTGCGGCCATGCTTCGGCCATGTGGAGAGAGTTTCACGTTTCATTGGTCTTGGGGCCGCTGGCTGTAGCGGCTGTTGATCAGGGTTTTCACGTCACTGGAGATTTCGTCCGTCTTCTTGCTCAAATCATCGAGACGCGTATTGATCGCCTGTTGCTCCAGCGTGTGAATCTTCGAGGCTGTTTCCGAATCCCGCGCCGCCTCCTTGGCCTGTTGCGCCTGGTCCGCCGCATAGCTCGATTGTGAGACATACCGGGTGTCGTTGTGCCGGTCGGAATACAACACCACGTACCCGCCGAGAAACGCGACGATGGCCAGCAGCGAGATTTGCACGCCAAAGCGACCCTTGCCTGTCTTTGCACTCACTTCGAGATTATCGGCTATCGTGCTCATGGTTATTGGAAAATCGCCGTCGTGAATGCCGTGGAGAGATCGTTATTGCCCTGCTGCGTTGGATGAATCGCGTCCCCAGTGTCACCCACCTTCCATAGTCCGCTATCCCGCGATGATTCCACACAATCCGCCGCCTCGATGTATCCCGCTAAAGGATGCCCGGTTGCACCTGCGCGGAGTGCTCCCACCGTTCCCGCGGCAACGCCAGCACCGCCCACCATCGGCGCGCCATCGCGCAGCCAATTATTAAACAAAACGCGGACAGCATTGCTGGAATCGGTGGTCTGATTGACTAGGGTTGCCCACCCATCGGTCGAGGTGGCCATCGGCAACGCGGTGCATTGATGCACCCTGATCCCTTGTGCAAGGAGCATCTTCCACAACGAAATATAGGTGGATTGAAACTGAGCCAAGGTGGTGAGCGAGAATGCGTCGTTTCGGAAATACTCCACAACCGCATGCGTGCAGCCCTTCAGCATCCTTTGTCGCAGGGCGCGGGTTGCGGGGGCCAGCCATTGCTGGGCTGATTCACCGCCTTTGAACAGCCGAACATGCGCCATGCCTGCACCCATTTTTCTGCCCAGCACCCCATCATCCATACAGGCAATCTCCCACGGGTAATCGTAGCAAAGGCCAAAGTTAGGAACATAGCAAAACCCACCTGCCCCAGCAAAGATCGAATCGCCGATCAACGCCACGCACTTCGCATCATTGCTTACCTCTCCATAGATGGCTGCCGGGCCGTATCCGACGCCCAACGTCGTAGTAATTCCCGCCGTGCCCGTGGCCGTAAGGTCGCCGGTATTCACCCCTTCGTAAATGAACTGATAAACCATTCCAATCGGCCATTTCTGCCCAGCACTGGCCACGGAAACGTAAGTGATAGACCAAACGTAGTCGCCCTTGGAGATATTCAGCCCTAGTTCATCCGACGTAGCGAAAGCCCCTGGCTGAATTGTAACCGTCCTCGCACCCCCGAAGAACACTGGATAGATATTCCCTGCGCTGTCCTGCACCGACGCCTTGACGGTGATCGCGTTTGGCCCCAGCGCATCCCACGCGCCGTTGCCGTAAGTCAACCGGATATTGCCCGTCGTATTGGTGCAATAGTGCTGATAGATGTAGGTGGATGCTGTATCCGTTCCATTGGACAAAGTTCCGTTGGCAAGTGGGTTCGATGCCGTGTCCCACCGACCAGTGAAATTGGCGCGGGTAAAGGCCACCATCTGTTTGCGAACCCGGTCATTTCCTGCGACGCCGCCCGGCTGATTAAGGACACTCTCCACATATCCCGATGGGGATTGGATGGGCTGAACCGTTTGAACTGACATACTATGCCCCCTCCGCGATGGATTTGAATGTCACCTGCGTGCCGCTCTGGTCCGACCGCTGCACGTAGAGTTGCTGCACGTTGCTCAGGCCCCGGAAGCCAAACGAAGCGCCGTCCGGCAGTTCGAAAGTCTCGCCCGTCGGCGCGGTGCCCGTGGTGGTTCCATAGCCGAAGCTCAACGTCGTTCCACTGGTGTTATACACGCTTACCTGTTCGCAGTTGATCTCCGATGCGCCGGCGGCGTTGGCGTTGCCGATTTTGACCCAGTTCGTGCCGGTCGCTGCCGTTTGCGTGGTCAGGATTTTGGCGACGGCGGGAACTTCGAGTCCTCTTACGAGTGGTGGCATATTTTACGGGTGTTATGGGTTACAGGGGTGGCAATTTGAAATCGTGACTGGCAATCCGGCTCCCGCCCCGTAGCCGAAACCACGCGGGGCGCGCCGGGTGTGGACGCTGAACCGGCGTTCCTGGCCTTGCTGGCCTTCCGCCTTGTCCCATTCGTCTTCCAGGGCGGTTTCGCCCCGGCTGCGCCGCAGGTCGGCCTTGTCATCCTGGCCTTCCTCTTCCAGTCCTTCCGCCTCGCACATTCGCTTGACGTAATTTGCGAGCACGTAGGGAAAATCAATTTTCTGCCAGTACTCGAGGTTCGTTACCGGCGTGTTGCTGTTTTGGGCCAGCGCGAGATAGCATTCCCCGGTGGCCGCATCGTAGGCCCGCATGCCCGCGAGGTAGGCGGTGGCGCTGCTCCAGGCGGTGGCGGTGAAGACTGGTGGCCGCAGCCGGAACTGCACATACACGCTCTTGGGCTGGCTGCCTTTCAGCTTTACCTGAATCCCGGCCGGCGAGAGCCAGAAATCGAAATGCGACGTGTGCGGGTGCTCGCGTGGATCTTCCGCCGTCACTTTCAGCACGGTGCCAATCGGCGTTTGTCCCGGCTGGTCGAGTCCGATGGCGGTATCGAGATTGCACGTCACCGGCTCCCAAATTCCGCTGGAATGCGGCGGCGTGCCCGCATTCGCCACCAGTGCGCGGTAATAGTTCCCATCGAACGAATCATACACCACCACGTCCACGGCGTATTCGGTGCCCACGTCCCAGATCGGGCCGAAATAGCGCCGCTCGATCACGGTCCACTCGGGCCACGGCTGCCGTTCCCAGCCTTCGCGCAAATGATAATTCACGTAGGTGGTAATCGCGTCCGCCTGGTCGCGCCGGAAGTTCGCCGCCGGATCAAGCCCCATCTTGGTGGCCACCCAGGTCAGGATCGTGGCAAAGGGCACGGTTCTCATGCCGCGTCCTCCAGCGGGGCGGCCTTCGGTTCATGGTGCGGAAAATCCCCGGCCTCGATTTCCGCCGGCGTGGTATCCACATCCTCGATGCCGCGCACCGTTTCCGGCACCACGATTCCGCTTTTGCGGCTGACGGTCTTCACCCGCAAATCGGGGTTATCCCGCAATAGCGAGTGCAGAAAATGCGGATCACGCAAGGTCTCGTAGCCGTAGATGGCAGCGAGGCGGTGGTAAATATCGGCGTCGATACTCGCCACCACCTCGCCAATGCCGTCGATGAATCCCCGCTGAATCCGCCGGTTGGCCTCGCCGATGCGTTTCTGGCGGGCCAGCGCGAGCGCGCACGTGACGCGCTCGCGCTCCCGCAGTGCCCCGGCATTCACGTGCAGCTCCTGTTGCACGTGCTCCAGTGTCTCAGAATCGCAAAACAGTGCGGACATCGTGGCGGTGGGGATTAGTTGCCGAGCTGGCCCAGATACACGATTTCCGCCAGCACGTAGAGTTTGCCGGCGTCGATGTTCGAGAGCGATTTGCCGCTCATGCTGTTCACGGTCAGGATCAGCGAATTGGCCGTGTCGTATGCTTTCTGCGTGCCCGTGCCTGCCTTGTTATAGACTTCGGTGCCGTTCACGTTCAGTTCGGTCGAGGTCACAAACAGGTTGGCCGTGCCGCTGTCGCCCACCGTGGCGGCGGTGCTGTTGAAACCGGTGTCGCTGAGGTCCTGGAAAGCGACCGGCATCGACAGGGCGACGTTTTTCACCAGCGTGCCCGGCGGCAACGCCTTGAGCGTGATCGCCTGGGCCGTGTTGGCAGTCGTTTGCGAAGCGAGGTCCGCAAACGTGACGAGAAACTTGTGGGTGAATCCACCCTGTTCCCGTTCGTTCGAGTTCAAATGAGTTTCCAACATAACAATGATTCCTTTTCTTGGTGTTTGTGGTGAAACTTAGGCCGCTTTCACTGCGCCCTGTTGCAGCGGGTTGTACACCTTCATGCCCACGATCGCCGAAACGACGCCGCGCGGGCCGCTATCGTCCTCGGGCAGCGGTTTGAAGCCCGGGAGCTTGTTCGCGCACATCTCGATGTTCTCCATGTCGAGGAAATAGCCGCGCTTCGTGTCCGCGTAGCCCTTGGTGTTCCCGTTCTTGTTCGTCCAGTGGTTCCACAAGGTCGGGAACAGCCGCACGGTGCCGAAATCGCCTTTGATGATGTCCACCTTGGCGCTCAGTTCGTTGTCATCGAGCTGTTTGAAGAACGTGCGGACGTTCACCTTGCCGTCCACATCGTCCTGGAAGATCGTCATCTTGCTGATGGCGCTCTTCAAAGCAGTGCCCACCGCGCCGTCGAGGTCGAGCTGCTGGCCGGTCTGCTCGTAGATGCTCTGCATGATCCCGCGCAAATCATCTTCGGTCAGGTCGCTCAGGTTGCCGCTGAAAACGCTGCTGGCCGGCGTGAGATAATCCGCCGCCACTGGAAGGTCGCTTTGCGCTGTGCTGCTGATCCAGCTCCCCAGTCCGCGGCAGGTGTTCGTGGTGCCGACCAGCGAACTGTCCTGGTCGCCGCAGAAGATCGCTTCGATCGCGCGTTTGACTGCCAGAATCGCGTTGGCCTTCGCCGATTTGAACTCGCTTTCGATGCCGGCGACGGTGCTGACGTCTTCCGCCAGTTCGGTGACGGCGGGGACGCGGCGAATCTTGTGCACGCGGCCATACAACATCTGGCGGTTGCCGCTCATGTCTTCGGTGTTATCCACCGGCTTGCCATCCGGGATGGCCGTGGTATCCGGCTCCGGGACGCCACCCGCCTGCCAGCTATACAGGGCATTGGTCGGCTTTTTGCCCTTCTTCATCATCGAAGTGACGGGCGTGTTTTTGGCATCCGCGACGGCCACGATATCGGCCAGGTCTTCGCGTTTGCCTACTTGAGAGATTGCGTTGACAGATCCCATAGGTTTGGAAGTGGTTAGAGGACCTTCATCAGGTCCTGATGGTTCATGCTTGCTTTGAGCGGGGGTCTCGGCCTTTTTCCGGATTCAGTTGGAGGCACCACGGTTTTGGCGGACGGTTTCGGGACGGCGGGGGCGATGGGCGTTTCCGGCGTGGGCAGTTTCGTTTCCGGCTTTCCTTCCGCCGGTTTCGCGGCGGCGGTTTTCGCCTGGTCGGCGGCATTCCGCGCCATCTGGCCGCGGACGATGTCCGCCACGATCACTTCCCATTGCGGGAATTGCTGCAACTGCGTTAACTGGCTGGCGAAACTCTGAAACGCCTGCCCCTCGGGCTTGCTCGCATCGAGATACTCGGGATGCTGGCTTTTCAGGTATTCGCCCGCCTGGGCTTTCAGTTTCAGGTATTCCCGGCGCTGCGGCGCGGCCTTGGTCAGGATGTTGTCCGCCAGCGAAAACAGCTTGCGGGTTTGATCCTTGTCCAAAATCAGCGGTTCATCGCGACCCGGGATGGTGAATTCGCCGCCGTCATCCCAATGTTCCAAAGCCCATGCTTTGCGAATTTCGGCATCGGAAATGGCGGTGTTCAGTCCTTCCTCGTTCGTGATATGCGCCAGCGGATCGGAGAACGTGGGCTGTAAGCGGACCGGGGCTTGCGCCTGCGGGGCCGTCGCCAGTTTCGTCTCCAGTTCTGCAATTTTCGCCTTCGCTTCGTCGCGCTCCCGTTGGGCCTCGCTCCGTTGTGCGGTCAGCTTGTCCACCCGCTTTTTCGCGCTCTCCGGCCACTCGGTCGGCACTACGTCTTCGGCGGGTTCGTTCTTCGCTTCCTCGGCGGGGGCCGCTTCCGGCTCGTCCACTTTTGGCTTCGGCTCGATTTCTGTCACCTCGTCGTCGTCACCGGGTTCGCCCTCCTGCCATTCCGCGATTTCCTCGGGAACAGTCGGGGCTTCGCCAGTCGCATTCTTGAGCAGGTTCGCCCCGGGAATCAGTCCCATGTAGTCCGCTTCCGCTGGTTTGGCAGCGGGCGCGGGCGCGGCTTCCGTTGAAGCGGGAGCGGCAGGGGTGGCCGTGGCGGTGTTCGGCTCGAACGCGAAGAGGGTTCGGGCCGAGTTCAAGATGCGCGAAACGAGGCTTAGTGTGTGCATGGATAACCCCTCCAAGTGGGGATGGGCAGCGTTGCATTTTCCCCGTCGAGCGACCGGGCCGGAGCAGCGCAGAAAAACCGTTTCATGCGCTCATCAAAATCATCCCCGGCCCCGCGCGTAAACGAAGCGCCCCGCCAGCCCGTGCAACCACGGTCAAAGCGGGGCGTTTCAGTGCGTTTAAGCTGCGGTTATCCCGGGCGGGCGTTCGTTTTTTCGATGATCACCGGCACTTCCACGTATTCGCCGTTGTATAACATTTGTAATACGGGCTCATCGTCGTGGATCTCTCGGATCGGATATTCGGTAAAGTCATCTGGAAAATTCCAGCTCACCCGCCGGCGCACCAGCCAGCGCAACGGTGGAAGTTCAATCCCCATCATCCGCCAGCGTAAAGGCCGCCTCCCGTTGTTCGATCAGGAAATCCTGCAACAGTTCCAGATGCCGCTTGCCGCCGGCGTAGTAGCTTTGCCGGCCGGTGTTTCCGGCATTTGCCACGTCCAGCAACGCGCTTTCGCAATGCGCCATTTCCACCTCGATGGCCTGATGCACGGCCAGCCAGAGGGGATGCTCGTGCTCCACCAGCAAGGCCTGGCGCAATTCCACTTCGGTCATTGGAGGTCGCTCCCGCACGATATAGCGCACGGGTTTTGCATTCTCCATGCTTCGCATGAATACCACCGTGGCCGCTGCCGTAATGACGACGGCCAGCACGAACAGGGCGATCAGGAGCGCGTTCATTGTCCGAATCCTCCCAGCGCGAGGGTCTGCGGTGGCGGCGGTGCCGGTGGACCAAACTGGCCCAACTGCGGCGGACCGCCGGCGGGCGTCGGCGACAACGCGGGCTTGGTTCCCAGCACGCCGATTTGCCGGTTCTGTTGCTGCATTACCTGCATTTGCAGGAATTTCATGCGCGCTTCCAGAATCGCCTGGAAATCCGGGTTTTGCTGGAGTTTCTGGTTCATCAACGGGTTTTGCTGGATCGCGTTTTGAATCACCTGCATCCGCAGGGCAAAATTCTGGCCCTGTAACTTCATCGGTGGCTCCTGTCCCGACCAAGCGAGCGCGATGTTGTTCTTTTCGTCCGCGATCTCGCTCTGGTCCGCGCTGTCTGCCGGGCGTACCGCCAGATCGGCCAGCGTCGGATTGACGGCCGCCAGCGCGTAGCGAATGATTTCATTCCAGTCCACCGTCGCATTGTGGTCGATCGGCAGGATGTATTTTTGCAGGTTCTCCAGCAGCTCGAATACGTAGTTACTGTCGCTGTGACGCGGGTCCCATTCCATCTGCAAATCAAACTGCCCCTGAATATCCTCGCGCGACACCTGGAACGGCTTGGCCAGATCGCCCACTACCCGCATGATTTCGACATCCGGCATATACTGTTGCGCAAGCTGCAGGGTCTGCGTGAGCACGCCTTTCATCCCGCTTAAAAACCGGCCCACCAGTGCCGTTTTCGCCGCCGTCACCACGGACGGGTCCACCCCTTCGAAATTGCGCCCCACGTATTCATACAAGTCGCGCCGGGTGCTCAATTCGACTTCGTTGCTGGTGCTGTCCGGTGCGCCAAAGTCCATCACCTCCAGATCGGTCTGGTTCGTCACTGGAATTTCCGTGCCGGGGCCGAAGGCGAGTTTCACTTTGCCGCGCCGGGTATTGACCTTGATCGGAGGCATCACCGTCACGCTTGTGCGGTCCACCCGCGCATCGCGCTGCACCTTGATTTCGCTCTGGTGCGTGTCGCCGATTTCGGGCAGTCCCCGGCTGCTCAGAATGGTGCGGGAATGCCGTTCCCGGGTGAAGTCGATGTAGGGATACTGCCCGTGCTGGTACTCGAGGATGCCGTGTTGACCCCACAGCTTCTCAATTTTCGGGTGCATCACGGTTTTGAAGATCGCCGGGAATCCCTTTTTCGTCGCCCGGTAGTGGAAGTGCCAGACTTCGTACAAATCCTTCGTTTCATCGAGGAAATTGCCCCACAGGCCGCCCAGTTCGCGCTGGCGTTCCACCAGGTTCATCGCCCAGGCGTTGGTATTCCATTGGTCGCCCTTGTAGTTCAGCACTTCCTCCACGAAATCCGCGTCCCACGCGTCCCGGCCTTCGGCCTTGGCCCGCAGTTCGGCCTCGGTCAGCAACTCCCGTTGCGCGATCCAGCGTGCGTTTTGCATCCGCGTGGTGCTGATGGGGAAATAGACATCCTGAAAGCAGGCGAGGGCGGTGTATTGCGGACGGTTTTCCCGAATGTACGGCATCGGAAATTCGCAGGTCGCGCTTTTCCGCAGCGTGTTCACGATTGAGCGCGCGTCACCCTTGGTAATCAGCGGACTCAAGTGCGCCACCAGTTCCACCAGTTGTTCCCGCTTGTCGTCGCTGAACAGCATTTCCGCCACCTGCACCAGCATTTGCGGACCGCCCTTCTGCAACGCGGCATCGCGGATTTCCTGAATCGTCACCTCGTGCATTTCGTAGGCGAGCGACGTGAGCCACGTCGGGGAAAGGATCGCGCTCCCGTAAGTGAGCACGTAATTCGCCAGCAGCTCGATTTCCCCGCGCGCTTCGTCCGCCATTTTGGTGTAGAGGAACCAGCGCATGACCGCTTTCACCTTGGCGCACCATTGCGCATCGCCCGATTTCGTGGGCGTGGCCTGGATGGTCATTTGATCGTAGGCCTGCATCAGGAGCGCCACCTGCTCATTGATAATCATGTCCACCACCCGCACCCGCGTATCGCTCGCGTCCTCCCACGGGAAGGCGGCTCGGTTCGCGGTGGAGTGTTTGCGGCCATCCGGCGACTGTCCTTCCCAAAAGGCAAAGCGCGTGTCGAAGGCGTGCGCGTTTCGCTCGTAGAAGAAAAACCCGTCCGCGACGGCGGCGGTCAGTTCCTGCTCCAGTTCCCGCAGCGGCGGTTCGTCCTGGGCGAGTGCCAGAAGATTTCCAGAATTATTCGTCGGTTTCATCGGTTGTCTGTGTTTGGTGGGTGGGAAAGTGGTTTTATCGAAGATTTAACGGTTTGATGACATCCTGTTCGATCTGGCTCCGGGAGAAGTAAGCCCATTTGTTGACCTTCACCGGGAGCGGCGTAATCACCTTGTTCGTGATCATTTTTTCGACGTCGTTCCGGCTGAAGCCCAGCGCGCGCAACATCGCCATGACTTCGCCTCTTCGCATCAAAGGTTTTTGGCTCATAGGTGGGGCGGGATTAAGAGAGCGATGGCAAAACGATAAATCGTAAGCTGGCGCACATGGCCGGTCAGCCGAAGATCGGAAAGCCATCTCAAAAACGGTTTTTGTGGAGCACCGTAGGAACCGACCCGAAGCCGGAAATGCCGCGAACTGAGTTCAATCCCTTTGCTCGCCAATCCCGGATTTTTTGCCAGCCATTCAAAATATCTCAGCTTCATGGCCGTTCCTCCGGTTGCGCCTTTTTTCCGCTGCCTTTGCAAACGGGGCATTTACGATCGCGGGGGTTGCCCTGCCAGAAAATGCGACGGACGGTGCGCAATCCTCCGCAATAGCCGCACGGCTTTGTGACTGGTTCTGTGGTGGGTGTGGTCTGATTCATAAAATGGGTTCAATAACTGCCTCCTCCGCGCACGGCTAAAATCTCGTCATCCAGATACTGCGGTGGATCCAGCGCCAGATACCGGCAGAGGTCCACCGGGTCTTTGCACGCGCCGTGCTGGCCGTCCATGCCCGTCCATTCCTGCAAAGCGTAGATCATGTTCTTGCAGTTTTCCGTCACCAGTAGCCGGGGCGAATTGTCCACCGCCACGTTGCCTTCCCGCTGCCAGCGTTCCACGTCAAAATAAAGCAGGTCATTGATCGCATCAATGCCCTCTTGCTGATGCTCCCCCGGGGTGGGGTCGAAATACATGCCCAGCTCCGCCATGCTCTCGATCAGCGTGATGCTCTGGCTGTGCGCCAAAGTGGGTGCGGCTCCAAAGCGCGAATCCATGGACCGGCTCCAGATCGTCTCCGCTTTTTCCCATTCCCGGCCTTTGCCCGGCGTCAAATCCTTCCGCTGGAGTGCGGTCTGGATCTGCGCGTCCTTCCAGCCTTCGCTCCGCAAAATCTCTTCCACGTAACGGCGGAGTCCGAAGCCCCACGGCTTTTGGGCATCGCCCCGCTTGCCGTCATGCTTCTTGCCATCCGGCATCGCCCAGGTGCCCGGATTGCCCACGCCCGGGATATACAGGTCCGGCGAGGGCCATTCGCGATAGATCACGATCGTCCGCAAATCCGGCAATGCGCGGGCCCAGATCATAAACCAGTTGCGTCCGCTGCACGGGTCCAGATAATGCCGGTTCGTTCCCTGTGGCGCGAGTTCACGGAATTTCTTTTGGCTGATGACATGCACCTCGCGCCGGAAGGTCGGGAACTGTGCGCCAATCGCCTTGTTCGCCACCCCGTAGCAGCGCAGCAAAATGCCCTCCCGGCCCTTGGCCTTGGCTTTCTTGATTATCTCCGGCGCGTTGCCAAACGGATTGTCGAAAATGTGGAAGTAAACGATTTTCAAATCGGGATACATCGCCTGTTGCACCCGGGGGACTTTTTCGTAATTGCCCGATGGCTCGCCGTCCTCGCGCAGCACCGGCAGCAAATGCGCATCCACCTCCAGCACGGTCTGTGCGCCGTCCAGCAATTCCTTGACCGTGGCCGTGTAGCCTTCCACCGCGGTAAACGTGATGATGAGCACGCCCCCGCGGGTGGCCAGGCGGAAGCGCACGGCGTCAATCCATTCCTTGGTCACCAGTTCGTCCATCCAGCAAATATCCAGTTCCTCGCCCTCGATCGTGTTCAGGTCCTGGGCGTAGTTTTTGAACCAGCATTGCGCAAGGTTCGGAGCCACGAAAGTGGGAGTGATGCCGGCGAATCCGTTCTTTTGCGTGTAGCTGATATCGGCCACTTTGGTTTTTTTCAGCCCGCGCCATTCCGGGGGCAGATACTTGTAAATTCGCGGCTGCTGTTGCGCGATGGAACTGGGGCCGTTGGTATGGAAACACCAGGCCCTGGACTTCGCCTTTTCCACCAGCTTCCGCACCACCCGCGAGGCCGCATACTCCGATTTGCTGGAACGGTTGCCGCCGGAAATATACACCTCGCTGCCGCCCATGATTTCATGGGGCGTGTCGTCGCGCGGATCAATCAGCACCACTTTGTTGCCGCGCACCAGCAGGTCATCCACCACATGCCAGATGTCCGGCTCGTAGCCATGACGAAACGGGTCGGTTTCCCGCGCCTCGATGTCCCTTTGCCGCGCGGTCATGAACTTCACAAACTCGTCCGGCTGCTCCCGCAACGCCGCTTCCATCTGCGCACGCGTCGGCAGCGGATAAATCACATCGTCCACCGGCACAAACGGCAGCACAGGAATGGAAGCGGGCGCAGTCATGGCGTTTAACGATCGAGCACGGTGAAGTTTCCTTTGCCTGCGTCGGTCAGCAGGTCCTCCAATTCGTCGGCGATTTCGTCATCATCAAGGTCCGCCGCCTCTGCCGTTTTGAGGTATTCTTTCAAGGCCTCCAGCAGATTGCTTTTCGCCAGTTCCTTTTCATCGTATTCGCTCATAATCTTTGGGTTGGCGGATTAGAACGGGCAGTCCTGTTTGTCTCCGGCTTCGAAAACCGCGTCGTCTTCGCGGGTTTGAGGCACGAGTTGCGGACGGGGTATCACGCCCGCAGATTGCAATTCCCACTGGCTGATGGGCCGCGCATCGCCCTGGTGGGCCGCTCCACGGGCAATCTTCTCTTCGCAAAACGTGATGCGATAGATCGAAGCCGGGTTCACCAGTTGTGTGACAAAAGAGCCGTCAGGTTGCGGCACGTCCACGCGCAACATGGCGGTGCCGTATTGATTATCTTTGCTAACGAGTCCGCCGTAGCGAACGTGCCCCATCAGCTCTACCACCGCCCATTGCGGCTGTTGTTCAGTTTCATTTTCCATAATCTCGGTGTTCTTCGGGTTCTCCGTAGTTATTCCTTGGGAGCGGGTGTCTTCGTTTCCTCAAGGAATTTTCCGATACGCCAATTGACATCCTCCGCCGCCCCCATCGTTTGCTGAGGCCATCCGTGTGGACTGCTCGCGCGCTGGAACACCGCAAAGAAATTGTCCATCACGCTCGTTCTGGCGGACGCCAATTCATTCTCCCGCCGCAACTGTTGGAGCTCTTCCTGGGCACGTCCCAACAACTCCCGGGCTTCTTCCAGTTTGGAACGATTTCCCATCAGGCTATAGCCCTTCTCAAAAGCCTCCGCTGGTGAGAACGATTCATAGCCGTCCTCGTAGCGCACATAATAGCCGCCGGCCTCGGGATGGTGCTTCGCAAAATATTCCTCGGAAACCGCTGCGGAGTTTCCGTAGTCATCCATCAGCAGATCGCACGAGATCGTGGTGATCTTGAACGCCTCTACGATTTTGTGGCACTGCCATTTCGGAATGCCGGGTTTGCGGGTGGTCTCTTGGGACTTCGCGTAATTCGATATGCCCGATGCGGCCATTGCGCCACCTGCTAATGCTGCTCCGTAGATGCTCATACTATTTTTCCTTTCTTTGTGTCTTGGTGTCTTCGTGGTTAAAAATCAGTCCTCCTCCTCCGCCAGCGGGTGCTGTTGCCGGTGCGCGTCGTTGTTGCTGTAAAGCTGTTCCCCGTCCGGATTCCGGAACCGGGCAAACTCTTTCTCGAAAATCAGTTCGACATCACCCACCGGGCCATTGCGCTGCTTGGAAATGATCACGGTTGCCTTGCCCGCCACCTCTATTTTTTCCTCTTCGCTCTTCGCGTAATACTCGGGTCGATAGGCCATGCAGATCAGGTCGGCGTCCTGCTCGATCGCGCCGCACTCGCGGATGTCGCTCATTTGCGGCCGGCATTTTGGTCGCTTCTCCACCTCGCGTGAGAGCTGGGCGAGGACGATCACCGGGATATTCAACTCGCGGGCGGTGTTCTTGATCGCGGCGGAGATTTCCGTCAGCTCCAGCACCCGGTTGTTTTCCCCGCGTTTCGTCCCGGATTTCATCAACTGCAAATAGTCGATGATGATCAGTTTCACCCCGTGCTTCGCCACTGCCCGCCGTGCTTGGGCGCGGAATTGCTCGATGCGAATTTCCGGCGTGTCGTCGATGAAGATCGGCGCGGCACCAATCTCCTTCATCGGCGTATGCAATCCGGCCAGTTGCCCGTCATTCATAAAGCCGTCGCGCACGCGCTGCAGGTTTAGTTTTGCCCGCGAACAAATGAACCGGGTCGCAATGTCTTCATACCCCATTTCCAGCGAGAAAATGCCCACCGCATCCCCGCGATCTACTGCCACGTGCTCGGCAACATTGAGCGCCATCGCCGTCTTGCCCATGCTCGGACGGCCGGCAATCACGATCATGTTGCCTTTCTTCAAACCGTTCGTCATCCGGTCGAGCGACGTGAACCCCGTCGGTAAACCCTGCGTGCGGCCCCGGCTGTTGTAGGCGGCCTCGATCTGGTCCACCGCCGCCATTGCGCCTTCGTAGATCGGGCGCAAATTATTCCGCTGTCGCTCGCTCAAATTCAGCTTGGTGGCATCGGACTGGAATTCATCCACGATTTCTTTCGCTTCGTCCTGGTCATTGTAGCAGCGCCCCAGCGTCCGACGGCACAGCGCGATCACTTCGCGCAACGAATGCTTCTCCAGCAGGATGTCCAGATACCGTTCGAGATTCGCCGCCGTCGGTACGTAGCCGAACGCATCCGCCACCGCGCCCGGGCCGCCCACTTCATCCAATGCCCCCTGATCGCTCAGAGCCTGGGTGAACGTCACCATATCCACCGGCATGCGCGCCTCGTGCATCGCCTGCAACACGCCGAACATGGTGAAGTTCGCCGGGATGTGGAAATGCGCCGGCGTCACCGCCCGTTCCGCGCATAGGTCCATGCTTTCCACCGGCTGCATCAGGATACCGCCAATGATTCCCATTTCCGCCTCGGGCGAATGGGGCAGGCTGTGGGTAGTCTCGGCTTTCATTCGCGATCGTGCTCCGGTTTGATAAGCGAACTTGGTTCGTTCAGTACACTGTTAGCCATTTTGAGCCGTCGCAAGTCGTAGCGGCAACGAGCCCCAGGAAACCGCTTGGAAACCTCGATTTCGATGACCCCGTGATGAGCTTGCCACAAGGCGTCCTCTCGACCATCTGCGTGCAGTTGAAAGATGGCTTCGATGGGCTTTTTCGCGCCCGATTTGATGACGGCTCCAGGAAGATGGAAGGTGATCATACGGTCAGAACGCCTCCCCCGAGTTCGAAAACCTCATATCCAAACTCGCCTCCAAAAACGGTGGAAAGGGCCGCGCGTTCCGCGTCCTCAATGGTCGCGAAGAATTTCATCTCGCCGTTTTCGGTGAGTGGAACAGCGGACCCGTTTTGGGTCGTGAGCATCACAAAGAGCATCTCGTTCATAAATGGCTAACTAGTCAGCGGAGCGAGCCGCCGCTCGCGTCCTGGGTTGTCTCGGGTTGAGCGTGGCGGTCGCTCACTTCAGCGTTATCCCGCCAGAACATTGCGCGCTTCCTCCAAGCTCGTGCAGATGTGGTCGCACATTTTAGCCATTAACTCGGGCTCCTCTCCATTGCGGGTTAGAATCAATGTTTGTTTTCCCTGTCCAGCAGCCCAGCCCAATTCCAAATGAGCGGAACGGCCGCAGGGAAGCACCAGAAGAAAGGTGTCCGCCCACTTCATGGCGTTGAAATCAGAAGCAAATCCAGACTTCGCCAGCGGATGATCGAGGGCGGCGCGATATTCCTCCGCCGTCCAGTTGCGCCAGTTCGGATCAATTTCCGACCACGAAAAACCGTTGTCACCGGGGCGTGGATTTTTGAAATCGTAAACCAAGTGCCCATCAGCCTTAAGAGCGGCCACCACTGCCGCTTGATCGGGATTTCTCCACGAGCTAGCCACGTAGATTTTGCGCCAGCGAATTGCTGGATAACAAGTCGGTTCAGCCGATGAGCCGGGCTGCTGGGCGTTTTGTGTAGTCATAGATTTTTATCCGGCTCACGGCTGACCTCTGCGTTAGACCGCTTTGCCCCCGGCACACCCCTACGCGCCCAATCGCGAAACTCTGGCCACGTCCTGTGTCGGGTTCGCCAGTCTTGCAGCTCGCACGCATGTTTCCAGCGCCTCCAGCGACGAAACAGCCATGCGGGAGCGCGCCACTTATTGAGAGCCTGCGGCAGCACATGAACCACCCGCCACCAAAGCGGTCTAACCATGCGCTTCAGCGAATCCCTGTTGGGCGTCGCGGGCGATTTAATAACGTCAGGATTGTTCACGGTTTTCTTTCAGGGGTCGCTGAGCTTGATTCGTTGATCGCTATCTTTCGGCAGCGCATTCGGGGCATCCTTTGTTCAGGTGTGACCAGCCGTGCTTTGAGCAGTGGCGCGGTGCGTCACCGTCTCGGCATTCGGGGCATGGAGAGTTCAGCGCAGACCAGTCGTGTTTGGCACAGTCGAAGAAGCGCCCAACCATGCGCGGCACACGAACAGCCGCCCCGCCTTGCACGCTATGAGTCGCCGGTGATTTCATCGCTTGTCCTCCGCTCGCCCGCAGCCGTCTGCGGCTGTCGGTGAGCTTGTTTCATTGGATTGAGCCAGAGCCGCCGCGCACTCGCGCTGCAGGTCGCCGGGAAGGTCTTCAAACTTGGTCGGACGCGTGGCATTCGGGTACGCGGTCGCCAGCCATTTGGGCCAGCCCACCGGCGCACCATTTTTTTTCGCGCCGTTTTTTTCGCGGCCCGTTTTTTTCGCGTAGTTGCGAGCGCGATCGGCTTCTTGCGGCCAGTCGATCGCCAGCTTGTCCGCGTCCCGCTTCCGCATGCCCGGACGCAGCTCCGGTACGTTGTCATCGTCGGGGAGCGAGTAGAACCACGCCACCGTTTCCACTTCCTCCGGCGGCAAGGGCGCGTAGCGGCCCAGTGCCTCCTGGGCGGAGTAGCTGAAATGCAACCGCGTGCGGCCCGCGATCTTGCAGACCGCCTTCATCGCCGCCTGCAGGTCGCCGCCTTCCGCGCCCCCCGTTTTTTTTTCGCGAAAATTTTGGGGTGTGTCTTGAAGCGAGCCTTGCGACGTGGCGCGATTTTCCCCCTCTGGACTCCCCTGCTCTGTTGCTTGCTCTTTCTCTACTCCTTCTCTTTCTCTTTCTCTTTCCCCTCGGGGAGGGGTTGCGGAGGGCTTGTTAAGGGCTAATTTTTTAACCTTTTTCAACACGGGATACTCGGAATAGACGGCCTCGATCAAAGCCGGATCGCCGTCCCGCTCCAGTTCCCGCACCAACGAGCGGGCAATGTTGTTCTTTTCCAGTGTTTCACCATCCCCGAACTGATAGGCAATGAACTGTTTCGCCCAAACCCCTTTGCCAATCCATAGGAAGGTATTTGGAAGGGCTTCTATAGCCCTTCGTAAGTCCTCTTCCGTGCAGTCAGTCTCAAACGAAAACCGCTTCACGCTGATTTCGGTGAAGCCGCACAGCATCACGCGGGGATTCGTCAGCAACCACAACGCGATGAATTTCGTCGTGCGGTCGCAATCCTCGATCTCGCGATCACTCCAGAACCGGCCGGAAATCTTCGTGTCCATGGGCTACCACTTCCCCTTTCTGCGCGGCATCCGGCCTTGGTAGGTGTAGAGCGTGGGGCCGTCCTTGCGGCATTGGCGGAGGATCATGCCCGCGCGGAACTTCTCGTTGCTGCGCACCTGCACGCGGAGTTCCGTTTTGCCGTCCGCGCTCGCCAGCACCATTTTCCGATTCATCGGAATTGCATAAATGGTGAGATCCACAAACACGCGTTGTGCGAGTGCCGCTTGCACTTCGTCAGCCGCTCCGTCCGTGCTAGCTGGATGGTGAGGGCTGTGCTCAATCTCACCGGATTTCGCCGAAGGACTTACCGGCCTTCCACCGTCGCCATGAGTCAACGGAGACTCCTCTTTTTTCACCCTATCTTTCGCGTCATCTTGCGCCGCATTGGCCCCTGTGGCTTCGCGCTCGGAATTTCCGCTGTCTTCACCCTCGGGCCGCGGTGTCGCGTTCCCTGCCCCGGCGTCTGACTCCGCCGCGCCGCCTTTTTTTTCGGAAGCCCTTTCGGACAACGAAGCGCGGAGAAAATCAAAGGGATTCGCTCCTACTGGAACGTTCGGGACCGGCGCTGACTGGGCCGCGCCTGTTTTTTTCAGCAGCTCCGCCAAAGCGGTCTGGCCGGCAATCGTGATCATTACGGGATTTCCCCGGCCTCCATGAAAGTGCTCGCCGTCGCGCCATTGCTCGCGCCGTATTTTTTTGAGGTCTTCCCGCGACAAGCCGACCGTGCGCGCCAGCTCCGCCTCTGACACGTCGGTAATGGGTAATTGGTTTGGTTGCATAGGTGCCATTGTGAAAAATTTTGAAACCGTCTAATCAGTTGGGCTGTCTGCGCTCCCCGGCACGAACCGACCCCCTCCCCCCCCCTTAAAATCCCCAGCCTCGCCGCGATCCTCAGCCGCTTCCGTGGCCTCCTGATCGCCGTCTCGCGTATCATTTGACGTGTCACCGTCTGTTTTACTCTGTGAATCAAATGATGAACTATCACTCTCGCGGGTCACAACCGCCTCGACAGGGATGGTCGGATGGGCCAGGCGATGGACCTTCGGGGCCACCAGCTCGCCCATTGCCCCATTTTTCCCTCCACTCAAACCGGTTCCCTGCGCGGCATTCAGCCATGCATCCCAGGTGCGCGGCGCGTTCTCGCTGCCGTGCACCGTCTCCACGCGGCTCGTCGCATTCCCCTGCAAAAGCTCCAGTTTGTCCGTGATGATCGCCGTCGCCAGTGGCTTCGCTTCCGGCTTTAGTTTCCCATCCAGCACATCCTCATAGAGCGATTCCACGAGTGCCGCCTGCAAAGCGCGCAAGGTCCGGACCACCTCTTTTTTATCCGTGTCTATAGCGATCGACTCCGCAGCGGCCACCGCCTCGATCGTCCGATGGTGCACGCCGCATACTCGCTTGATCGCCCGAATGCTCTGACCTTCCGCCAGCAACAGTTGCACCGCTCGGTACACCTCGGGCCGGTCCCGCTTGAGCCGTTCCGCCGTGTAATTGCCCTCCTGAGACAGGCGCGTGGCCATCAGCTCCGCGTCGGGCAGCATCAGCATCTGTCCATCCCGCGAAAAAAAAGAAGGCGCGCGGCCTTCTGCACTGGCATCGACAGCCTCTAACGGCGGTTCTGTGGTGGGTTCGGACATAAAAAAAGGGGTGTCACCAGTCAGGAAAAACAAAGCGCGTTAAAACGAATCCTAGCGCGAAAAAAAGAGGCGCGGAGGCCGGGAAAGGGCATGAAATGAGGCTTTGCGGGGTTTTCATGATTTCGCAGGAACCTCCTGAATTGGCATCGCCATTACCACGTCACCCTCGGAAAATTGAAATCCCGGGAAGAAACCCAGCTTCGTGTAAAAGGGAATCACCGGCTGGTTCGAGCTGTCCACGATCAGATTGATCGTCCGGCAACCGTGCTTCCTCGCCACGTCGATGCATTCCCGCACCAGCTCGGCACCGATGCCCTGCTTGCGGTACGCTTCCACGACAAAAAGCTGGCGGATCGTCGCCAGCACCGGGCGCAAGATCACGCCCACGCGGGCAATGCACTCGCGATCCCGATGCACCATCACTTGATGCTCCAGCACGCCGTCCACCAGGCATTCGATGGTAAAGATCACGTTCCGGGTCATCGTTCTTCCTCCGTGGTCAGATTCAGAAAAAAAGAAACGCCGCGGGGCTTGGGCACCCCGGCGCGCACCGTCGCGTTTCGGCGTGGAATACGATCCCGCAAAAAAAGCTGATGGTTTACCCAGTTTGGACGCCCATAAACCCACGTCACCTGCCACTCCCGCGAAAGAATCGGCTCCAACCACGCATTCGCCGCGCCCAACAACGTCTTGGCCCACTTGAACGCGATTGCGCTCGTCTGTCCCGTGGCTGGCCCTTTGATCAAGATCGCCTCCACGCCATCGGCCCCCAGAATCGCCTCGATTAAGATTCTGCGCTCGCCGCCGCCGGATGCGCATCCAGCCACGCTTGGATTTCCCCCATCGGAATCAGCACCTTGTTCGTAAACGGCTTTCGCGCCCCCGGAAACGGTCCGTTCTCCCCCAGTTGCACTAGGTTTAACAACGTCCGCTTGTTCATGGAGAGCTTCAACGCCGCCGCTGGCGCTTCCAGAAAATCGTCCAAATCCGGCCTCGAGAGCAGCTTGCGCACTGCAATCAGTTCCGCCGGCGAGAGCGGCAGCGCATCCCGGCGCATCTTGGCGGGTGACTTGGGCGGTTTCATTCACTGTCCGGCCCTCCTTCGCCTACCAGCACAAGCTGTTCGGGCCGATGCTTCTCTCGTTCCTCTTTCAAAAGACGCTCAAATTGCACCTCCCATTGATTTGCTTCCTGCGCTTCTTGGGAGTTCAAGGCCCGCTTCCGCATCATCGAAGCCTGCGCGTGCATCGCGGTTAACACTTTGATTCTCGCTGTCATGTAAAACTGAATATACAGTTTCACTTGACGCGCAACTAAAATGTTGTTATTTCCTCAACATTCAGTTTTCCTGTATGTATGAGTTACTTTTCAAACGCACTCCAAGTAGTGCTGGAACGAAGGAGAATCAGCCAGGCGCAACTCTCCCGCGATTCAGGCATGGGCAAATCTTTGCTCAATGGCTATATCAACGGCGATTACCGGCCCGCACAGGATTGGCTGGAAAAGATTTGCGCTGCCTTGGAGCCGGCGGATGCCGTGGAGGTCGCGATTGCCCATCTTTGCGACGAAATGCCCGTGGATATCCGCCAGCATATCCGCATTATCAATCTGCTCCAGCAACTCCAGTCAGCGGATCACGATGCCAGCGTCCGGTTAAGGGAATCTGCACCGGATGTTCCTACCGGGCTTCCCAAGAAAGTCCGCGAGTCCTTCGAATTTCTTCACTCCATTGCCACCGAAAAGGATGTGCAAGATTGGATTGTTCAGACGGTTGCGCTTCTCAAAGATTAGTCACCACTTCGTTTTCTCTCTCAAAACTGCGCTTCAAAATGGCTGCGGGCGGCAGCCAAAAGCCGGTAGGGCGACTGGTTTTATTTCGCGTCGAGGAATTTCTTGGCGTTCATCTTCGGAGTGGGGCTGGCCTCGACAGGCACAGCAGTGGAAGGATCAAAATTGCCCTTGCTAACTGGCTCGGATTCCTGCTCAGCGGCAGGCGCCTTCAACGAAAGGTCTCCGTTCAGCATCCGGTAAAACACCGGCATAAGACACCGAAATCCGGTTTTAGGGTCTATCGATATGGACCACATTCGCCCCGTTTGCGTGTCCAGCAGGTATTGATCGCGGGCCATCCCGCTTATCTGGCCGAAAACGTAGCGGCCACCATTCGTTTGCAATACCTGCCCGTCATTATCCCCAGCCACCGCCCGGAGTGCCATCATCAACAACAGCAGCAGGGCAAACCGTCTCATCTACTTGGTAGCTCCCGCGATTTGCAACGCCAGGCCACTTTCGGCCAGGCGATTCAGACTCTCGATCAGTTCCGCGTAGTTATCTCCCAGCACGCCGGCATTCGCCACTACTACGGCTTCCGCGCCCTGCCCTTTCGCCGTACCGCAAAGCTCGATGAAGCTCGCGAACTTTTCTTCGTAACCATCGGGGACCGTTCTCATGTCCCCATCCCAGCATTTTCCCAGTCACCCGTCAACCAAACCAAGAAACCAAACATCATGTTCCAACTCGTCTTTATTCCCACTCCTGAAACCCCTGTCGGCAATCTGCTCAACAACTCCGGCTGGGACATTCTTTTACTTAAGCGCCGCGACTGGATCTCAGTCGGCACCCGTCGCCGCCAGCTTATCGGCATGCTCCATCATCGTTTGCAGTTGGTCCACAAGTGCCAGCAAGCCGTGCCCACCCTCTACTCCCTCGCCCAATGAAGCTCGATTCCGCAGCAATCATGCATTTCGTCAAGCTCGCCCAGCGCGGTCGCCATCCCGGAGCCAGCAGCGGAGAGAAAGCCTGTCACACTCTCGCCAAGGCGCTTCGCAAGGTTGGTGATGACATGATGATCCTCGATTCCACCGCCATCGAAGGCTTCGCGGATCTGTGCCGCGCCGCTGGCGGCCCATTCGCCACCGGCGCCCAAAAAGACACCGTTTACGGAACTATCGAAAGGGCCGGAAAATGAACCCACCGCCCATCACCATCCGCGATCTTCTCGCCGCAAATGCACCCGCTGTGCCCACGTGGTTCGAGCCGATAAATCCTTCCCATCCGCCAGTTCCAGAGGCTGAAAAGGAACTTTCCCCAGAGGATTACGAGTTTTGGATGAAATTGGACCACACGCAGCGGTCCGATGCGCGCGTGGCTGCAAGTTCACCAGCCGTCCGCGTCTTTGCTGAGCGTTATTTTATCTACCGTCGTCAGATGCGCACTTGGCAGCGTCAACTAAAGGGTGCCGCAATGATTCAATGGCCCTACGCCTACGCCGATCTAGTGCTAGCCAGTCGTGACGAAATCGACAAGCAAGCCCTCGCCATTCACACCGCCCCGCGCGCCTCTCAACCCTCATCTACCGACTCTCAACCCCGGTAATGACTCAGGACATTTCCATCATCGGCCGATTGAATCCCGACACGCTCGCCACGGAATACCTGCACGGCGAGCTGTTGCTCGGCGACGAAATCGCCTGGTCATGGAAGCCAGGGCGCGACACCGCATGGCCATTTCCCAGCGAAGCCATCGCCTTCCAGGAACGCCTTAACCATAAATTCAAATCCGAAGACGGCCACGAATACACCCCGTTCAGCGTCGTCCTCGGCAACACCACCCAGCGCGAAGAACGCGACCGCCGCGATCAATCCCGTCTCGACACCTTCAAAGCCAGCCTCACCCGCAAACCCAGCCCCGAAGAAGTCTTCGAGGAAACCGAACGCCGCTACCACTGATTTTTTATGATTGCCAAAGTCACCAGTTCACAGATTCACGATGCCATTCTGCGCACGTTGGAAGAATTAACGCCAGACCACGCCATGGCGGTCCTCATCGGAAGCATGATCGGCCCCATCGTCGGCAAAATCCCCGAAGACCGATGGCAAGCCATGATCGCCGATTACGATAAGCCGTGCGGTGAACCGGATTGCGACTGCGAAAAGCTCCGCATCCAGCTCATTCCCGCCCTCCATATCCTCCGCAACGACTACTTGGAACAAACCGCGTTCTAACCACTCTCCGCCACCAAACCGCCGGGAGGGGCTGGAAGCCTTTCCGTCAGCCCTTCCCGGCAACTCCAAGCCCATCAACATGATCAGAAATCAATTCGTTCTCGACCTTCACGGCGAAATGCTCGTGGACAACTTCGCCGGCGGCGGCGGTGCCTCCACCGGCATCGAGCTCGCCCTCGGGCGCTGCGTGGATATTGCCATCAATCTGGAACAAAGGTGAGCGCAAATCTGCATGACTCTCCCCGCGCCATTCCACGAGGCCGACGGCATCACCCTCTATTGCGGGGATGCGCTGGATCTCGCGCCGTTGCTGCAGCCCGTGGACGCCATTATCACCGATCCACCCTATGGCGAAACCAAACTGGAATGGGACCGCTGGCCGGACGGCTGGCCCTCCATCGTCGCGCCGCTCGCCCCGCAGATGTGGTGCTACGGCTCCTTCCGCATGTTTTGGGAGCGCCGGGAAGAATTCGAGGGCTGGAAGCTCGCGCAAGATATCATCTGGGAGAAACACAACGGCTCCGGCCTGCTGGCGGATCGCTTCCGCCGCGTCCACGAACTCGCCTTGCACTTCTACCAGGGCGATTGGGAGCAACTCTACAAAGTCCCGCCCATGATCTCGATCGGCGAAGAGCGCATTCGCAAACCGATTTCCCGCCAGCGCAAGCCCCAGCACTGGGGCGGACTCGAGACCGGCGAGCAATACGCCTACGACGGCATGCGCCTCGCTCGCTCCGTCATCTTCGCCCGGAGCTGCCACGGCTACGCGGTCAACGAAACTCAGAAGCCGCTGGCGATCGTCGCGCCGCTGCTCGACTACAGCGTGCCCGTGGGTGGCACCGTCGTGGATCTCTTCGCCGGCTCCGGAACGGTCGGCGTCGTGGCTCGCGCGCAAGGCAAACGCGCCATCCTCATCGAAAAGCGGGAATCTCAATGTCAGCAAATCGTCAAACGCCTGGCCCAAGGCGAACTCTCACTTTTATGAATCCAAATCTTCGAATCAGAATAGATTTAATTCTCCCGAACAACGGGAAGCGACTGTCCGCAGTCCTCCAAGTGGATGAACACCTTTTTGCCGATTCCTTCGCGCCACTCCCGCGTGATCGTGAACTATACTTTGCCAGCGACGCGCAGCAAAAGGCCGCTTGGCAAAAGCAAATGCGCCGGAAGATCGCCCGCACGCTCGGCGAGCAACTTGCGCACAAAATACTCGAACTGATTGAAGCGGAAGACCCGCAGCAAGGCTATTCGCCCGAAGAGTGGCGGCGCATGCATTCTGCTAACGACTAACCATGGCCACAAAATCTCCCACGCGCCCGATGCTCCGCTACCATGGCGGCAAGTGGAGGCTTGCGCCGTGGATCCTCAGCACGTTTCCGGCTCACCGGACCTACGTTGAACCGTTCGCCGGCGGCGCGTCCATCCTGCTGCGCAAAGCGCGGGCCTTCACCGAAGTGTATAACGATCTGGACCAGGAAATCGTCAACGTCTTCCAGTGCGCCCGCGACCGTGGCGCGGAACTCACGCGCGCCTTGGAACTGACCCCTTTTGCCCGCACGGAATTTCAGGATGCCTACCAGCATAGCGACGATCCCATTGAACGCGCCCGCAAGACCGTCATTCGTTCCTTCATGGGGTTCGGGAGTGATGGCGTGCATAGCAGTCACCGCACCGGCTTCCGTGGCCGCTCGCAAAGGTCCGGTAGCACGCCCGCGCACGACTGGGCAAACTATCCTTACGCTCTCCGCGTCATCATCCAGCGGCTCCAGGGCGTCGTCATCGAGAGCAAACCCGCTCTCTATGTCATCGAGAAATACGATGGCCCCGATGTCCTGTTTTACGTCGATCCGCCATACGTCCACGAAACCCGTTCCCGGGTCGATTCCGCGCGCGGCTACCGCCACGAAATGAGCGATGACGATCACCGCGCCCTGGCGGCCGCCCTCGGCAAAGTGCAAGGCAAAGTAGTGCTCAGCGGCTATCAAACCGCCCTCTACGCGGAACTCTTCGCCGGCTGGAACCGCATCGAGAAAACCGGCCCCTTCGCGGATGGCGCGAGAGAGCGCACCGAAGTCCTCTGGCTCAACTTCGACCCCCAGCATCACGACCTATTCACACCATGAACATTCCCACCAACCTTCAAGCCCTCAGCATCCGCCAGCCGTGGGCCTGGCTCATTCTCCATGCGGGGAAGGACATTGAAAATCGGAGCTGGCCCACGCGCTACCGGGGCCGCGTCCTCATTCACGCCGGCAAGGGTATGACCAAAGCCGAATATCAGGACGCCAGAGAGCATGCCGCTGCCATTGCGCCACACATCACCCTTCCGGCATTTGAAGAACTACCACGCGGCGGCATCGTCGGGGAAATGCGCATCGTCGATTGTAAAGCGGATTCCCTTTCCCCGTGGTTCTTTGGCCCTTATGGATTCGTCATTGAGGACGCCAAGCGAATGCCTTTCACCTCCTGCCCCGGAGCCCTCGGATTCTTTCGCCCCAAGCTGGATCAGCAAAATCTGTTATAACCTTCGTGCCCTTCGTGTCTTCGTGGTGAAAATCACAACCCGCAATCTTCCAGCGTGATCGGGGCAACCGGGAGCTGGTAGCTGTAGTGGATCCCGGCGACTGATTTCGGCTTGTGCCTCAAAAACTGCTCCTGAGCGTCCGAGCCCTGCCGCAACCGCACCACGCTGGAAGCCCAGCGCCGCAACTCATAGCTGCTCTTCGGATGGTTCGGGATAAACTTCCGCATCGCTTGGCTGTGCTCGATATAGATCAACTCCCAGCGCGCCGTCTTATGCTCCGCCGGCACGATGAAGTCCAGCGGCCCCTTGTCCACTAGAAACGGTTCCAGCTCCACCATCACCGCCTTGGCAATCGGCACCCGTCCTGCCGTCTTCTTCGGATCAAAGTACGATCGCTGAATCACCGCCATAAACCCCGCAATCTCCACTTTTCGGCCGTCCGGCAAGCTCACCTCGCCCTCCGCCCGTTCGATCCACTCCACCCGCGCCGATTCAATTTCCTTGTCCCGCATCGCCAGGCACTTGAAAAGCAGATGCACCACATACAACCCCGGGTTCGTCTCCTTCCAGCCCAGCGCATGCTGTGAAATCGCCTTGATCGTCTCCATCGTGATCGGCTGCACGTCCGCCGTCTTCACCCCGCGAAAATTGTCCGCGTCCATAAAGGGCTTCAAATCCGGCAACCGCAGCTCCTTGTAGCACTTCATCGCCACCGGGGAAAACATCGCCCGCGCCTGCGTAATCACCGAGTATCCGCCGCGCTTCGCACTCTCACGCGCCAGAATGTCCGGCGCACCGTCATCCCCCACCCCGTTCTTCTTCAAGTAAGCCGCCTTGAACTCATCCACAAAATCCGCCGTCAAAATCTCCGTAGAAATCTTCTCAATATTCCGTTCGGGGAACACATAGCGAATCATCGTTTTCAGCTTCCCCGTGTATTCCGTCGCCGTCTCCTTCCGCAACGACTCGTTGTAGGTCCGCGCCTTCGCCTTGAACGCCTCCACCAGTTCGCCAATCGTCGCAAAAGCCTTGTGCTGCCGCGCCTTGGATTTCTCCAGAACATCCCACCGCGCGTCCTTCATCGCGGCGATCAGCTTCTTTGCCCGATCAATGGCGAGGATTTTGTTCGGCGTCCCCAGCGAACGAAACACTTTCCCCGATTTGAACGAAAAATTCTCTTGTCGTTTGCCATTGATCAATCGCTTGAAAATGGTCCACTTCCGGCCCTGAAACTGGAAGTCAATAAACGCCAGCGCATGATTTGCCCCCTCCAGCGAAATCGCCGCCACTTCCGTGATACTGTCTGTGATACTGTTTTCCATAATTTCGTAACTGCACGATACTACCGCACAGAATTTGAATTTCACGACATTTACTCTAACAATTCTACTAAATCAAGCACGCCACACAGGGCAACAAAACGAAACAATATACTTCTGGATCACTTTGTCATAGTTCGAATCTATGCAAGGCAGCCACCCTTCCCTTCCCCCAAAATCTCCATTCCAGGTGGTGAAGTTATTGCCTGTAGAAAAGCAAAAGCCGCTCCTGGCGAGAGCGGCTGCTTTGCAAAATCTTCACGATTAACCGGTCACAAATCCGTGATCGGCTTGTGCCGGGGCACCAGCGCCTTCATCACCCCCCAGGCGAGCAAATAGCTCAATGCACAGATGATGAACATGATGAAGTAAGCGTGCTGCGGATTGTCTTTGAAAGCGTCCGTAAGCCCGCCGGCCAATTTTTGGACGAGAACCCCGCCAATCCCGCCCGCCATAGTTCCAATTCCGGTGACTGAACCCACCGCCTTTTTGGGGAACATGTCGGAAACGGTTGTAAACAAATTGGCCGACCAGGCCTGGTGGGCGGCCGCACCAATACAAATCACTCCTACCGCGAGGGTCGAGGCAAGAGCGCCAAATTGGTTCACGTTGGCGAAATACTGCGTGCTCAGCACCGTGAGCGGGAACACCGCGATCATGAACATGGCCGTCATCCGTGCGGTATAGACCGGCATCCCGCGCTTGATCAGCGCAATCGGGATGCTACCACCACCGATGCTTCCCACGATCGCCACGCCATACACAATGAAGGTCGGCAGCATGATCTCGTGCTTCGTCATGTGGAACTGCTTGATCAGGTAGTCCGGCAGCCAGAAAAGATAGAACCACCAAATGCCATCGGTGAGAAACTTGCCGAAGAAAAAGGACCAGGTCTGCCGATAGCCAAAGAGCCGTCCCCACGAAACCTTTGCCCGGTCGCCGGCCGGCTTGTCGGCAGAAGACTCGTCATCAATATGGATGTAATCGAACTCCGACTTCGACAATCGCTTGTGCTTGACCGGCGTGTCATACAACCAGAACCAGAAGATCAACCAGGCAAAGCCCACCACGCCGGTGAGAATGTAGGCCATCTTCCACCCCTGCTGGTCGCCGTAGTGGATCATGCACCAGGGCACGAAGAGCGCGGCGATCATCGCGCCAAAGTTGGAGCCGCTGTTGAAAATACCGGTGGCCAAGGCTCGTTCGCGCTTGGGAAACCATTCGGCCACCGTTTTGATGGAAGCGGGAAAATTCCCCGCCTCACCGATGCCAAACGCGCTCCGTACCGCGATGTGAGCACTGAGCAGCGGGCCAACGAAGGCATTGGCAATTCCAAAGATCGACCATGTGATTAGTGAGATGGCCAGTCCCAGCTTCGTGCCGATCTTGTCGATAAACCACCCAGCGAGGATGGTCATCGTCGCATAGAAACCGGTGAAGAAAGAAGTCAGGTTGGAGAAATCCGAGTTCGTCCACCCGAAGCCGCCCTGCGCCGCGGGCGTGCAGAAAAACTCCTTGAGGTAGCTGATGACCTGGCGGTCGAGGTAATTGCACGTGGTGGAAAAAAAGAGCAGCGAGCAGATGATCCAGCGGTAATTGGTCCGGGCAGTCGGCGAGGTATTCATTGTTTGGGGCAATGGGGTGGGTGGAGGTTTCTGGCGGGGTGGATCGATTTTTACTTTTCGCCAAAGCGCAGGCCCGTCATGAGCCCGCGGAGTTCAGCGAGACCTCGCATGCGACCGATGGCGGAGTAGCCCGGGGTGATACCATCAGGTTTTGCAAGATCGTCCATCATGACGTGCCCGTGGTCGGGGCGCAAGGTAATCCGCCAGTCGGCACGGCCTTCCCGCTGGCGGCGGTCCTGCTCGTCGAGCAGCGCCCGCATCACGGCTGGCATATCCACCGAGCCACCGAGGTGCCCGGCCTCGTAAAAAGAGCCATCGGGCAGGCGGTGGGTGCTGCGCAGGTGCACGGCATGAATGCGCGGGGCAAACTGCCTCACCATCGCGGGCAGATCATTGTCGCCCCGGGCGCTGAAGGAGCCGGTGCAGTAGCAGAGGCCGTTGGCCGGGCTCGGCACGAGGTTGAAAATCTTCTCCACATCCGCCGCGGTGGAAACGATGCGCGGCAGCCCCAGCACGGGGAAAGGCGGATCGTCGGGATGAATGGCGAGGCGCACGCCCACTTGCTCGGCCACCGGCACCACGGCTTCCAAAAAGCGGGCCAGATTCGCCGTCAGGGCCGTGCGGTCAATGCCATGGTAGCGGGCCAGCATGTCGCGAATATCGTGCAGCGAGAGCCCCCATTTGCAGCCGGGGAACACGTCGATGATGCTTTTGATGAACGTCTCCCGCTGCATTTCGGAGAGGCCCTTCCACCACGCCGCCGCGAGCTCACGATGCTCGGGCAAATGATCCTGCTCCGCCCCTTTTCGCTGGAGGGCAAAGAGGTCGAACGCGGCAAAATGCACGGGATCGAAGCGCAGCGCCTCCGCCCCGTCGGGCAGGCCGTAGTGCATATCCGTCCGCACCCAGTCGAGCACGGGCATGAAGTTATATACCACCGTCCGAATCCCCTCCTCCGCCAGATGCCGCAGGGTCTGTTGATAGTTGTAAAACAACTGCTGGAGATCACCGCGCCCAGTCTTGATCGCTTCGTGGACAGGGACGGACTCCACCACCGACCATTGCAGTCCCGCGGTCGCCAGCATTTCCTTGCGCTGCTGGATGGCCGGCCGCGGCCAGAGCTCCCCGTAGGGAATCTGGTGCAGCGAGGTGAAAACCGCCGTCGCGCCCGCCTGGCGAATATACGCGAGCGGGACAGGATCACCCGGGCCAAACCATCGGAATCCCTCTTCCAGCAATGGAGCGCGTGAAAGCGCCTCGCTCATACACCGGAGAAGGCGCTGAAGCCGCCATCCACGGCCATGATGGTGCCGGTAACGAAACCCGAGGCCTCGGAAAGGAGGTAATGGATCGCCCCATGCAGCTCGGCAGGATCGCCGAAGCGGCCGAACGGTGTGTTGCTGATAATCGTGTTGCCGCGGGCGGTCAGCGTTCCATCCTCATTGGTGAGCAGGCGGCGATTTTGTTCGCCGGGGAAGAAGCCGGGCATCACAGCATTTACGCGCACCTTGCCGCCGGTGCGGCGGGCGAGATCCACCGCGAGCCAGCGGGTGAAGTTATCCACGCCCGCCTTGGCCGCGGAATAGCCGACCACGCGCGTCAGCGCCTGCGGCGCCGAAACAGACGAGAAATTGATGATCGATCCCGCGCCCTTTTCCACCATCACCGGCGAAAAGACGAGCGTCGGGAGTACCGTGCCATGGAGATTCAGATCCACCACCTGCTGGAAGGAGTCGAAATCGAGGTCGGCAAAGCTCTTGTCCGGCGGGATGGTGGCGCCGGGCTGGTTGCCACCGGCGGCGTTGATCAGCGCATCGAGGCGGCCCCACTTTTCCAGCACCGTATCGCGCACGCGCTCCAGGGCGGGACGGTCGAGCACATCGGCAATCAGCCCCAGGCACTGGGCTCCGGGTGTCTTGGCCAGGCATTGTGTGACAGCGGCGGAAACCTTGTCCTCGCTGCGCCCCAGGTAAACGAGCCGGGCCCCTTGGGCGGCCAGGTAATCGGCGGCGGAGCCGGCAAGTGCGCCCGTGGCGCCGGTAACGATGATTACGCGATCCTGGAGGTCAAAAAGATTGGAATAACTCATGGGGCAGGCCATTGATAGCGGCGAGGGAAGCGAATGCAAAAGGAAATGCTGAAGTCGCTTATTTTTTCCTGTTCAGAGGCACAAATGCGCAAATTTCACAAAAAACGCTCCACGAGCGGAAATTAGCTGATGCGCTTAACTTTCATTTTAAACGGATCACTTTGAGGGTAACATTCGTAAAAGCAGCTTCCCCCCTTTCGCTTCATGTCCTCCCTTCCCTCGCACGATTCGTCCAAACCGCCGGTCACCCTCTACGATATTGCGGAGAAAGTGGGGGTCTCCTACGTGACCGTTTCCCTGGCGCTGCGCAACCACCCCCGCATCTCCAAGGCGCGCTGCGAAGAAGTGCAGCGGGTCGCGCAGGAGATGGGCTACCGGCCGAATGCGATGGCCGCCGCCCTGGCCTCCCGAAAATGGGACATGGCGCGCAAGGACACCGGCGCAGTCATTGCGTGGCTGAACCTGTGGCCGGAGCCAAAGCGGTTGCGAACGCATCAGGAATTTGACGGCTACTGGCGCGGGGCCGAGCGGGCGGCCAACAAATTCGGCTACCGGCTGGAGGAGTTCGTCGTCAACGCGGAGATGCCGCTCCAGCGGGTGGAAAAGATCCTCTGGAACCGGAGCATCAATGGAATTTTAATCCCCCCTCACCCGCTCCTGCCCGACTGGGGGAACTTTAATTGGGACCGGTTTTCCGTGGTGCGTTTTGGCAACTCCATTACCGCCCCCCTCGTCCACTCGGTCACCAGCGACCAGGCGGCCAATGCCATCCTGGCCTTCCACAAGATGCAGGAAAGAGGCTACCAACGAATCGGCTTTGCCAGCACGGGGGGGACCGGTCGCCTGTTGATGTTCAAGGCGGGATTCCTTTCGGCACAATCGGAACTCGAGGAAAAGCTGCGGATCCCCCCCATTGTCTTCGAGCAGGGAAAAACCGCGGAAAACCGCGACCTCCTGCTGAAATGGCTCAAAAAATACAAGCCCGACGCCATCCTTACCTTCGCCCCAGAGATGAGACAATTCCTTCAGGAATTGAACTACCGCATCCCCGAAGACATTGGTCTGGCCGCCCTCAGCATCCTGGATGGCAACGCCGATGCCGGCATCCATCAAAACCCCGAGGAAATCGGCCGCGTAGCCGTGCTGGTCGCCATTTCCCTCATCCACGACGCCTCCAGAGGCATCCCGGATGTTTTCCGCCAAGTCCTCATTTCCGGCCGCTGGGTGGATGGAACCACCCTGCCGGACAGAATGGCAGTTTGAAGCAATTCACTTCATTTTATAGTCAGCCTATGGGGATGGAACGCTGTTGAGAAAAACATCGTTCCAATAGCATTGACGGCACGTTCGATCCCGGTAGATCACCTCTTACCAGTTACCCCATCCATCACATGATCATATGCTCCCGCATATTCAAATACGATGCTGCGCGCCATCGCTTCCTTCTCATCTCTTCCACCTTCGGTCAAGATTTGTGGCCTGACCCATTTCTTCCTATTCACTTCTTGCCACGGCGCACAAGCCAGGCAAGCACACCAGCTACAGTGACAAGGAGCGTCAATAGAACCAGTGGCCGCGAATATGGCTTTTCTTCAACAGGATGGACAACAGGTGAAGTCGATGGCAGCTCAACTTGAGCGGGAGCAGGGGATGCGATATGGGTGCCTAGGCCCCTCGCTTTATCGATCAAGGAATGAAAGAGCGTCGGAATAATGTAAGGATGATTGGGATGGAAAGTAGGCGGCGGTGGCGCCATGGATTCGTGTTCGTACCCAGCGGGCGGTTGCATCGGAGTGGTTGGGAATTTCGGCGGAATGCCCTCACGTTTCCAGTCAAGCATGACGTAAACCTTGCCTCCAAGATGATCTATAAAATCAAGACGATCCAGACTTACCTGAATAGAAATATTACTCTTTTTCCCTCGCCCATACCAAAGGCTAGGTTTGGATGCTCGATCCGTAAAAGTTATGTTCATCTGCTCCAAACCTTTCGTGGAAATCCCAAGCGCTTCACAAATTTCACGAGTCTTAGTTACGGTTTCCTCCAGCGACATAACTTCGCCAATCAAATTTATGCTGTCGAGTTGATCGTTTGCTAACACGGAAAAGGTAGCTATCTCCGTCGGGAGCTGGAATTGCGCACCCCCGGGAGTAATGACCGATATGCTCTTGTCGGTGACGTCGCAGGTTAACATTGTCGATCGCCATGGTCGAAATCCGGCGTCATAAACTACCTTCAGGTTATCACTCGAACGGAGATCAATCGGATTTTCCGCTCGCCCGTTTAACACACAAATTACGTACGTTCCGAGAATAGAGAAAGCCAACTTGATTGCTAATTTTACATTCATTTTGGTCACCATATGATCGGATAACTGGTGGAGGATACATCCCAATAAAACATACTGTACGGTTCTGATTCCACTCGAAGGGAAATGTTTGCTAAGGCAATTTGGAAGGAGTTGCTGTAACCGTTCCATTGTGTCCACATCCCCTGAGTAGGATTGGTTACCCAACTCCAACGGTCGCTGTAAACGGTAATGTCGGCTGAAGAACCCATAACGGTCGTAAAGCTTGGACCAAAAACGCCTACTCCAGAAGTCGCTGGCAACGGACTATTGGTAAGATCGCTGAAGATGAAGTCAGGGATAGTGCTTGCGTGAAACAAGTTCCATGATCTCTGCGCAATGAACTCCTGCTCGCGCTGGAGAATTCGGTAGGTTGCCGTCTGAACCAAAGATGGGGTAGACGAATACTCTCCCTGATACAATTCGAAAAAGGGGTCAGCAACTGTCTTAAGAAGCAAGGGAAAAGTTGGGGTCTTGGAGGAGGCGGTTGGCGAGGAGAATGAGTTTGCGCATGAGGACGGTGAGGGCGAGTTTTTTGGCTTTACCGGCG
>Ga0157374_10000039_pt1 | contig 164906 bp, 155 predicted proteins | sample M25metaG_FD_115308 | JGI IMG/M metagenome (GOLD analysis project Ga0157374, IMG submission 115308) | Miscanthus rhizosphere microbial communities from Kellogg Biological Station, Michigan, USA - M2-5 metaG | ecosystem: Host-associated > Plants > Roots > Rhizosphere > Soil | place: USA...
CGCTGCGCCGCGCTGTGGCCGTTGGCCTTGTACCATTTCGTCGCGCCGGGCGTCGTCAGTACGGCGTGCGCGCCGGCATCCAAACGGACATCGATGGCGAGTCGGTCGCCGCCGGCGATGCCGCCGGGCGGGTGGACGATGACCGCATGGCAGATCGAGTGCCCTTCCGGATAGAGCGGGCGCTGCACGCGCAACGGCCCGACGTGGCGCCGCATCGAAAGCGTCGTTCGTTCGGCGCGGTAGGTGAATCCGAGCTCGAGTCGCGCATCCCAGCCGCTCGACGCGGTGCCGTGCGGAGTCGCCGGCGCGCCGGCGGTGGTGTCGGATGGCGCGCAAGCGTTGAGAGGGGTAGGGTGCGGCGAAAGCATTGCTGAACACTGAGAGACGGTGCCGCGAATCTACACGAAAGTGATTGGCAATGGCACATTCGAGCCGCAAGGGGACCTGCAGCGTGCGCCGCCGCAGTGCGGCGCGCGTATCGCTTGCAATCTCAAACGGCGATCATCTCGCGTACGCCTTGCGCCTCCATCTCCGCGCCCATGCCGTTCGCGACGATCTCGCCGCGCCGCATGACCCAGTAGCGGTCGGCCAGCGAGCGCGCGAAGTCGTAGTATTGCTCGACGAGCAGCACCGTCATGCCCGTTTCGTCGACGAGCTGCCTCAGCGTGCGGCCGATCTCCTGGATGATCGACGGCTGAATGCCTTCGGTCGGCTCGTCGAGTATCAGCAGTTGCGGCTCGCTCATCAGCGCGCGGCCGATCGCGAGCTGTTGTTGCTGCCCGCCCGAGAGATCGCCGCCGCGGCGCTTTCTCATTTCCTCGAGCACGGGAAAGAGCGAATAGATCCGATCGGGAACTTGGGAAACGGGCTTGCGGCTCGCGGCGCCGACGAGCAGATTCTCTTCGACGGTCAGCCGCGCAAAGATTTCCCGCCCCTGCGGCACATAGCCCAAGCCTTGTGCGACGCGCGCATGCGGCGGCAATGTTTCGAGCGGTTGGCCGGCCCAGGCGATAGTGCCGCTTTTCGCACGCACGAGCCCCATCAGGCAGCGTAAAAGCGTGGTCTTGCCGACGCCGTTGCGCCCGAGCAGCACAGTCAGCGATCCTTTCGGCACCTCCATCGTCACGTCGCGCAGTATGTGGCTGCCGCCATAGAATTGGTTGAGCCCGGTGATGTTCAGCATCGACGTCTTCCTCGGTTCATCGGTTCTTCGGTCTTTCTGTTCGCGTGCGAGCGTCGGCCCGTCTCAACGGCCGAGATACGATTCGATGACCGCATCGTTGCGTTTGACCTCGTCGAGCGTGCCGTCGGCCAGCACGCGCCCCTCCGCCATGACGGTGACACGTCCGCCTTCGCCGGCAAGCGCCGCGACGAACTCCATGTCGTGTTCGACGACGAGCATCGAGCACGTGCCGCGCAAGCGGTCCAGCAGGGCGGCGAGCGCCATGGTTTCGTCGTCGGTCATCCCGGCGGCGGGTTCATCGAGCAGCAGCAGCGCGGGCTGCTGCATCAGCAGCATGCCGATCTCGAGCCGTTGCTTCTGGCCGTGCGAAAGCTCGCCGGCAAGCCGTCGCGCCTGCGCGGCGAGGCCGATGGTCTCGAGCGTGGCTTCGATGCGCTGTTGCGCTTCGCGCGTCAGTTGCGCGCGTAGCGATGCCCACCAGCCCTTATCGGTTTTCATCGCCAGTTCGAGGTTTTCCCAGACGGGGTGCTGCTCGAACACGGTGGGCTTCTGAAACTTGCGGCCGATGCCCGTGCGCGCGATCGTGGGCTCGTCCATGCGCGTCAGATCGAGCGTCTGGCCCAGGAAGACCTTGCCGTGATCGGGCCGTGTTCTGCCCGTGACGACATCCATCATCGTGGTCTTGCCGGCGCCGTTCGGTCCGATCACGCAGCGCAGCTCGCCCGCGTCCAGCGATAGCGAAAGATTGTCGAGTGCGCGGAAACCGTCGAAGCTGACGGTGACATCCTCGACATAGAGAATCGTGCCGTGCGATACGTCGATTTCGCCGGGCGTCAGCACATGCGACATGGCCGCCGTGCCGGAGAGCGCGTGCAGATCGAGCGGGGTATCGGTGGAGGGCATCATGACTTGGATCTCCCCTCGATGAGCGTCGACGCACGAGCACCGGCTCGCGCGCCTTGCACGCGCGCAAGCAGCGTCTCGACGAGACCCGCGAGACCGCGTGGCATGACGAGCGGCACGATCACGAACAGCGCGCCGAGGAAAAAGAGCCAGTACTCGGCGAAGTAGGCCGTGAACAAGCTCTTGGCGCCGTTGACGGCGACCGCGCCCGCGATGGGGCCGAGCAGCGTGCCGCGTCCGCCGACGGCGACCCAGATCGCCATTTCGATGGAGTTGGCCGGCGACATCTCGCTCGGATTGACGATGCCGACTTGCGGCACATAAAGCGCGCCTGCGATTGCGCAGAGCACCGCGGACAAGGTCCAGATGAAGAGCTTGTACGCAAGCGGGCTGTAGCCGAGAAACATGAGGCGCGTCTCGCTGTCGCGCATCGCGGTGACGACGCGCCCGAGCTTGGACAAGACGATGGCGCGCGCCCCGATGAACGCCAGCACGAGCGTGGCGAACGTCAGCAAAAAGAGCACCGTACGCGTGCCCGGATGCGTGATCGAAAAACCGGCGATGCGCTTGAAATCCGTGAAGCCGTTGTTGCCGCCGAACCCGGTTTCGTTGCGATAGAACAGCAGCATCGCCGCATACGTGAGCGCTTGCGTGATGATCGAGAGATACACGCCTTGCACGCGCGAACGAAACGCGAAGAAGCCGAACGTCCACGCGAGCAGCGCGGGGACTACCACGACGAGCGCCAACGCATACGCCAGGTGCTGGGTGCCGTGCCAGTACCAGGGCAGCGCATGCCAGTTCAGAAATACCATGAAGTCGGGCAGATCGCTGCCATAGACGCCGTCGTGTCCGATCGAGCGCATCAGGTACATGCCGATGCCGTAGCCGCCGAGCGCGAAGAAGAGCCCGTGACCGAGGCTGAGAATGCCGCAGTAGCCCCAGACGAGATCGAGCGCCAGTGCGGCGATCGCGTAACACATGAACTTGCCGCCGAGCGTCAGCACATAGGCCGAGAGATGGAACGGGCTCGATGCCGGCAGCACGAGCGACGCGAACGGCACACCGATGCCGATAGCCAGGACGAGCGCGAAAAGAGCGGCCCATGCCGGACGCGGCAACAAGGCGCGGCGTGGCGGCAAGCCGAGCGCGAAGCCGGCGCTGGCGCCTGCGTCGTTGCCCGCCAGTGCCGGCGCGGGGCCCGCGCTGGAATGAAGCGTAGTGGTGGAAGTCATGGCTTGCCTCATGCGCTGCGTCCTTTCAGAGCGAAAAGACCTTGCGGGCGCTTCTGGATGAGCAGCACGATCAGCACGAGCACGGCAATTTTCGCGAGCACGGGGCCCGAGAACGGCTCGATCGCCTTGGCCAGCAACCCAAGGCCGAAGCTGCCGAGCACCGTACCCGCAAGCTGCCCTACGCCGCCGAGTACGACGGCCATGAACGAGTCGACGATATAGCTTTGCCCCAGATCGGGGCCGACATTGCCGATTTGCGAGAGCGCGCAGCCGCCCAGCCCGGCAATGCCGGCGCCGAATGCGAACGCGTATGAATCGATGAGCGCTGTCTTGATGCCCACGCAGGCGGCCATGCTGCGGTTTTGCGTGACCGCGCGCACGAAGAGTCCCAACCGCGTGCGCGTGAGCACGGCCCATGCGATGGCGATCACGGCCAGCGAGAAAGCGAGAATCGTGAGGCGGTTGTACGGCAGGATCAGATCGGGAAACAACGCGACGCCGCCCGTCATCCAATGCGGATTGGCAACTTGCACGTTTTGCGCGCCGAAGATCGAACGCGTTGCCTGCATCAGCACGAGGCTGACGCCGAACGTCGTCAACAGCGTTTCGAGGGGTCTGCCGTACAGATGCCGGATGACGAGCCGCTCGATGACGATGCCGACCGCGGCCGCGGCGAGGAATGCCGCGGGGACGGCCACGAGCGGATACCAGTCGAAGGCGCCGGGTGCGTAGCGTTGAAAGAGGTTCTGCACGAGGTAGGTGGCGTACGCCCCGATCATCAGGAATTCGCCGTGCGCCATGTTGATGACGCCGATGACGCCGTACGTGATCGCGAGCCCGAGCGCCGCGAGCAGCAGCACGCTGCCGAGCGAGATGCCCGCGAAGATCGTTCCGGCGATGCGGCTTTCGCGTGCCATCGAATCGAGCGCGTCGATCCCTTTTTGCGCGGCTTCGCGCACGCGTGCGTCGGGTTCGGCGAAACTGCCGTCGGCCTGTTTCGCGACGAGCGGACGCAGCAGGAGATACGTGTCCGGGTCGCGACGGGCCGCGACGAGCGTAGCGGCTTCGAGACGTTTGGCCGCATCGCGGTCCGAAAGCGCCGTCATGGCCCAGAGCGTATCGAGGCGCCGCTTGAGCGCCGGATCGGTTTCTTTCGCGCGGGCGCTGTCGATGAGCGGCTTCATCGACGGATCGGCGTTGGCGAGCAAAGCCTCGATAGCGGCGCGGCGCGCCTGCGGGTCGGGCGAGGCGAGCCGGAGCCCCGCCAGCGCACCCGATACCTTGCTGCGCAACAAGTTGTTCAGCGTGATCGGCTGTGCATCGCCGATTGCGACCGTCTTGCCCGTTATCGCATCGCGGGCGTGGTCGGCATCGTCGCTATCCTGAATCAGCACCTGAGCCGATGTGCCGGCCAGCGCGCGATTGTCGGCCAGTGCGTTGAGGACTGCTAACGAAGCAGGATCGTGCATGGCGACGAGCTTGTCGATGGCCGCCGATTTTTCTTCGAAATCGTCGCCCGCGAGCGGTGCGAGCTCGGCGGGCGTCAGCGCATGAGCGGCGCTGACGACGAGCGCGAACAGGAGCGGCGCAGCGCACAGGCAATAACGTAAGCGAGCGATCATGAATGACGCGCCGTGGGAAGTTGAGCGGGAATGCGTGATGCGATTCGAGAAAGCGGGCGCGGCGCGACGACGCGTGCGGCGCGCCCGCTCTTTCAGAGCGGCATCAGGTGGGCAACGAACGCCGTGTTATGCGACGGCGCGCCGGCGCAGGAAACCGGGAATCGAGGCAACCACATCGGGCTTGCCCTGGTTCCCGGCGATATACGGGCTCCACGGTTGCGCACGGATGGCCTGCTTGGTCTTCCAGACCACGTTGAATTGGCCGTCGCCGCGGATTTCGCCGATCATCACGGGCTTGTGCAAATGATGGTTTCCGTCCATCGTCAGGACGAAGCCGGAAGGCGCGTTGAACGTCTGGCCGATCATGGCCGTGCGTACTTTGTCGACATCGGTGCTCTTGGCTTTTTCGACAGCCTGCTTCCACATATGGATGCCGACGAAGGTCGCTTCCATCGGATCGTTGGTAACGCGCTTCGTGCCGCCTGCCAGCTTTTGCGATGCCACCCATTCCGCCCACTGCGACTTGAACTTGGTGTTCTCGCCGGCTTTGACGGACATGAAGTAGTTCCATGCGGCGAGGTGGCCGACGAGCGGTTTCGTATCGATGCCGCGCAGTTCCTCTTCGCCCACCGAAAACGCGACGACGGGCACGTCCGTGGCTTTGAGCCCCTGGTTGCCGAGTTCCTTGTAGAACGGCACGTTCGAATCGCCGTTGATCGTCGAGACGACCGTCGTCTTGCCGCCTTGCGCGAAGCTCTTGATGTTGGCGACGATCGTTTGATAATCGCTGTGGCCGAACGGCGTGTAGACCTCCTGGATATCGGCGTCCTTGACACCCTTCGCATGGAGGAACGCACGCAGGATCTTGTTCGTCGTGCGCGGATAGACGTAGTCGGTGCCGAGTAGGAAAAAGCGCTTGGCGCCGCCGCCTTCGGGGCTCATCAGATACTCGACGGCGGGGATCGCCTGCTGATTCGGCGCTGCGCCCGTATAGAAGACGTTGCGCGACATCTCCTCGCCTTCGTATTGCACGGGGTAGTAGAGCAGCCCGTTGAGCTCCTCAAAGACCGGCAACACCGATTTACGCGACACGGAGGTCCAGCATCCGAACACGCATGCGACCTTGTCCTGCGTCAGCAACTGGCGGGCTTTCTCGGCGAACAGCGGCCAGTTCGAGGCCGGATCGACGACCACGGGCTCGATGGGCCGGCCCATCACGCCGCCTTTGGCGTTGATGTCGGCGATCGTCATCAGCGCGGTGTCCTTGAGCGACGTTTCCGAGATCGCCATCGTGCCCGACAGCGAATGCAGAACGCCGACTTTGATGGGGCCTTTCGATTCGGCCCGTGCAAACGGAATCTGTCCTGCCAATGCGAGCGCGCTCGATGCCGTGCCGAGCTTCAACAAGCTGCGACGTTTCATGTGCTTCCCCTTGCCGTGGGTGAGATGCGATTTATAGGGATAGGACTGCTAAATAAACGGCCGAAGAGGTGCTGCCTCTTCGGCCCGCCGACCATCGCAAGCTATGTGCCAGCGACGAAAACGGCGCGCACGCACAGCGTTGGCGCGACAGGGCAAGCAGGTGAGTGGCGGGAAAGCGCGAAATTGGTGCGCGATGCGGCTGCGCGCGCCTCTTCGCGGTGCCTCGCGCGCAGAGATGAGGCGCGGCGTGAGTGAAGATGGTGAAGTTGCCGCCCGCTGAAAGACAAAACGCCGGCGACGGCCGGCGTTTATCGATCGAATTCGAAAGAGTTGCTTCGGTGTACTCAGTAAGTGGGCACGGCCGGATCGACCTGGCGCGACCAGGCGTCGATGCCGCCTTGCAGGTTGAACACCTGCTTGAAGCCGCGCGATTCGAGGAACATCGCCACGTTCGCACTGCGAGCGCCGTGATGGCAGATGCAGACGATCGGCGTCTCGTCGTCGAGCTCTTCGCTGCGGGCGGGAATCTCGCGCATCGGAATCGAGACAGTGCCGCCGATGGCGGCCGTGGCGAGCTCCCACGGCTCGCGCACGTCGAGCAGCACGGGCGAGGGGCGCGAATCGTCAGCCAGCCATAGGGCGAGGTCGGGGGCGGTCACGTTTTGCATCGGGGCACTCGGTCGGGTAGGCGGGGCGGCAGTGCCGCCACCGCAAGGATTGCGGCCTTTGTCTGGGTCAGAACTTGAAGCGCGGCGGCTCGACGGCATTGACGAGCGCCTCGACATACGTCTCGAAGACATCCACCACGCGAAATTGTTTCTCGTCGATGCGCGTGATGATCTGGGCTTTCATGACCGGGGCAACACCGACGAAGGCGGCGAGGCGGCCGCCGACCTTCAACTGCTCGAGCATTTCCTGCGGCAGCACCGGCAGTCCACCGGAGACACAGATGACATCGTAGGGCGCCGCGCCGATCCAGCCGCGAGCGCCGTCACCGGTTTCGACCTGGGCGTTCAACACGCCGTTCGCGGCGAGGTTGCGCTTCGCCAGTTCGACGAGTTCGGGCTTGATGTCGATCGTCAGGACGTGGCGGGCACGATGCGCGAGCAATGCCGCCATATAGCCCGAGCCCGCGCCGATTTCGAGCACGCTCTCGTGCTTTTTGACGGCCAGATCTTGCAGCACGCGCGCTTCGACGCGCGGCGCGAACATGTGCTGGCCCTCGGGCAGCGGCAGTTCGAGGTCCGCGAAGGCGAGCTCGCGATAGGCGGCGGGGACGAAGTTTTCGCGTTTGACGATCGAGAGCAGATTCAGCACATCCTGGTCCAACACATCCCAGGTGCGGATTTGCTGCTCGATCATGTTGAAACGGGCTTGCTCGATGTTCATGGCGGCTTGACGGGCTTGAGACGAAAGCGGTTCGACAGCTTGAATGAGAGAAACTGCGGGATTGTACCAAACCGCCGATCGGCGCCGGGCGGGGCACGCCGGCCGTGGCGGCGCGTCGGCCGGGATGCTCAGCGCCGGCTGCGCTTGATCTGCGCGTCGAAGGCCGCGTCGAGCTTGCTTTGTCTTTTCGGCTGGGCGGGGGAGAGCGAATCGACGAACGCGACGAACGCATCGAGCGGCATCGGCTCGCCGACGGTGCGCTCGGCACCGCCCGCTCGATCGACGAGGCGGAAAACGCCGCCGGGCAGGCTCAGGGCGGCGTAGGCGCTATTGCCGCTGCGTGTCTTGAGTCGTTCGACTGCGTAGATTGCCTTCGTGCCGCGCATGATTCGGTTCTCGTCGAGCTGAATGCCGCAAAACATCCACTGTACCAAGGTCGGCCGCGCGACGGCGGCTTTGGGCATCTGGGCGCGAACGCAGGCACAATGCCGCTTGAGATATTGCTCCGGGACGCCGATGGCGGCGAACCGATTTCACGAGGATCCAAGCTGTGGCAGCCGATGTATCGATGACGCCGTCAACCGGCGAGCAGCACGCGTGCCGCCCTGGCTGTGGCGCATGCTGCATCGCCCCATCGATCACGAGCCCGATTCCGGGCATGCCGCACGGCAAGCCGGCGGGCGTACGCTGTGTTCAGCTCGACGACGAGAATCGTTGCGCGATCTTCGGCCGCCCCGAGCGTCCGGCATGCTGCTCGGGGCTGCAGCCGGAAGCGCTGATGTGCGGCACCTCGCGCAACGAGGCGCTCGCCTGGCTTTCCCGGCTCGAGGAACTGACGCGGCCGGCCACGGATGCGCCGGCCCCCCAATCATCTGGATACGGAGAAGCTGCATGACAGATGTCGTTCGTTCGCACCGACGAAAATTCGTGCGGACGGTTGTGACGCTCGGCGCCGCGGCCGCGTTTGCCGCGCCTTTTTCCGCCTGCGCGAGCCGCACGTTTCCTTTCATCCCCGATCACTACACGTTCTCGCAGCGGCAGGTGCAGGCCGCCGTCGCACGCAAGTTTCCGTACCGCCGCGACGTATCGCAGTTGTTCGATCTGGCTTTGACGAATCCGGTGGTCGGCTTCGCGCCGGACGCGAACCGCGTGCTGATCACCGTCGATGCGCACGTCGCCAGCCCGTTCCTGCAAGACCCGGTGGACGGCGCGCTGACTCTTTCGAGTCGCCTCGAGTACGACGGCGCGCAGCATGCTGTCGTGCTGCGTTCGCCGAGTGTCGATCATGTCGATGTCGCTGGCGAGGCACGGGCCTACCGGCAGCAGATCGAAGCCGCGGGCGCGCTCGCCGCCGCACAGTGGCTGGACGGCTATCCGATCTACACGTTCAAACCCGAAGAGCTTCAATTTGCCGGCGCCACCTTCGAACCCGGTACAATCACGATCCTTACAAACGGCATACGCGTTCAGATCGTCGAGAAATAGCTCGGCGCGCGGTGCCATCCGGAGGCTCGATGGATTGGATACTGATCGCGAAGGCGGTGGTTCTCGGCGTCGTCGAGGGCATCACCGAGTTCCTGCCGGTCTCGAGCACCGGCCATTTGATCCTGGCCGGTAAGCTGCTCGATTTCAACGGCAGCGGCGCCAAGACGTTTCTCGTCGTCATCCAGTTTGGCGCCATTCTGGCCGTGTGCTGGGAGTATCGGCGGCGTATTGCGGCCGTCGTCGCGGGCCTCTTTACCGATGCCAGTGCGCGGCGCTTCGCCATCAATGTCGTCATCGCGACGATACCCGCCGTCTTGCTCGGCATGCTCTTCGAGGCGCAGATCAAGCGGGCCCTGTTTGCGCCGGTGCCCGTTGCGTTCGCGCTCGTGATGGGCGGAATCGTCATTCTATGGGCGCAGGCTCGCGAGCGTTCGCGCGGCGAGACGGGCGCCTCGATCGGCTCGCTCGACGAATTGCGGCCGCTCGATGCGTTCAAAGTCGGCTGCGCGCAGTGCTGCGCATTGATTCCCGGCGTCTCGCGCTCGGGCTCGACGATCATCGGCGCCATGCTGCTCGGCGTCGAACGGCGCGTGGCAACGGAGTTTTCGTTTTTTCTCGCCATTCCCATCATCGTCGGCGCAACGCTCTACGAGCTCGTCAAGCATGGCCACGGCGCGCTCGTGGGCACGGGCAGCGTGCTGACGGTCGGGACCGTGGCCGCGTTCGTCAGCGCATTCGTGTGCGTTCGCTGGCTGCTGCGCTATCTCGCCACGCACGATTTCACCGTGTTCGCCTGGTACCGCATCGCGTTCGGCATGCTCGTGCTCGTCATCGGTTACAGCGGCGAACTCGACTGGCGCGCTTGAGAATCCGCGCAGCGCCATGCACGCGCCAGCGCGTCAACCGGCGCGCTTTTTGAAAACGAGATCCCATACCCCATGCCCGAGGCGCAGCCCGCGGCGCTCGAATTTCGTCACCGGGCGATATTCGGGCCGCGGTGCATAGTCCTGGGCGGTATTGTCGAGCGACGGCTCGGCGCCCAGCACTTCGAGCATTTGTTCCGCGTAGTTCTGCCAGTCCGTCGCGCAATGCAAATAGGCACCCGGCTTGAGTCGCGAGGCAAGCTGCGCCACGAACGGCGGCTGGATCAAGCGGCGCTTATGGTGGCGTGCCTTGTGCCACGGATCGGGAAAGAAGATATGGACGCCATCGAGGGAAGCGGGCGTCAGCATATGCTCGATCACCTCGACCGCATCGTGCTGAACGATGCGGATATTGGTGAGCGCTTGCTCGTCGATCAACTTGAGCAGCGCGCCTACGCCGGGCTCGTGCACCTCGACACCGATGAAATCGTCGCCGGGGCGCCGTGCCGCGATCTCCGCAGTCGTCGCGCCCATCCCGAAGCCGATTTCGAGCACGCGCGGAGCCTCGCGGCCGAATATCGTGTTCCAATCGGTGGGCTCGGCCGTGTAGGGCACGACGAAGCGGGGCCCGATCTCGTCGAGGGCGCGGCGTTGGCCCGTGGAGACGCGGCCGGCGCGTGTGACGAAGCTGCGAATGCGCCGCAAGTGCGGCTTGACCGTCGCAGGGTCGGATGTTTCGCTCGCGGCATCGTGCGCGGCGCGCGCGCGGGGGGCGTCGCCAGGCGCGCCGGCGTCATCATCGGAATGGTGAGTCATCTTTAAAACGGTCGATTGGAAGGCGGGTTGCGACCTGAGGCAGACGCAACGTGCGCGAGATTGTAGACGAGAGCGGGGAGGGCGCGATGCTGGCCGGCGCGACGCCGACGTCAGTCTGCGACGATGACGTGGACCTGTGACGGAAACTCGAGATCGAATTCGAGCACGCGCCCAACGCGTACGTCGAGCAACAAACGTTCGACCTCGCCGAGCAACCGCTCGTAATGCGACGCATCGTGCGCGAATTTATCTTCGCGCTGCTGCGTGATGGCCCGCCGGGCATCGACGAGCAACGCGACGGCGCTGGTGCGAGACATGAAATACCGTTCCATCGACTGCCATTCAGAGGGGGGAATGAGTCGGGCATCGATTGTCGCCCGAAATGCGTGACGATGCATCGACAGCCGGTCAATGAAAAAATTCTGGCATGGCGCAAAAAAAGGGGCATGCAAACCCGAAACGATGGCGGAGGAATGCGCTGCAATGTCGCGCTACGCTTTTTGCGGCTTCGTACCATCGAAGCCTCTGACGATGCGTCGGCCGACGTCTTTGCGATCGTCTGGCGCTCGCCGGGAATGGAGACTGGCATGCGAGCTCTGCAGCCCGAGCGCGACGAAAGGCGGCGCCTGCTGGCCCAACGCGCGAGACGTGTGGGAATATGGCTTTTAACCGCGGGCATCTGCGTATCGTGCGGTGGAGGTGGCTCCGGTAGCAGCGAGATGGCGGCGCTCGGAGGCGGCGCGGGTGGTGGAACCGGGGCCGGCGGCGGAGCCGGCGCGGGCGGCGGAACGGGTAGCGGCAGCCCGGGTGGCGCGGGCGGCATGGCCTTCGCCACCGACGTACTGATGCACCACAATGATCTCGCCCGTACGGGCGAGATGCTGGCCGAGACGACGCTGACGCCGGCCAACGTGCGCGCTGCGACGTTCGGCAAGGTGGGTTTCCTGCCGGCCGACGGCAAAGTGGATGCTCAACCTCTCTTCGTCACGAATCAGTCGATCGGCGGGGCCGCGCACAACGTCGTCTACGTCGCGACCGAGCACGATAGCGTCTACGCCTACGACGCCGACACGTTGGCACTCCTATGGCATGTCTCGCTTGTGGGCAACGGAGAGACGCCGAGCGACGATCACGGGTGTCAGGACTTCACGCCGGAAATCGGTATCACCGCTACGCCGGTGATCGATCGCAATCGCGGCGCGAACGGCGTGCTCTATGCCGTCGCAATGACGAGGGATGCAAGCGGCGGTTACCACCATCGCCTGCACGCACTCGATTTGTCGACGGGTACCGAAGTGCTGGGCGGCCCCAACGAGATCGGCGCGAGCGTTCCCGGCAATGGAAGCGAAGGCGTGAACGGCGTGATGCGGTTCGATCCGTCGCTGCATACCGAACGTGCCGCCCTGACGCTCGTCGGCGACAAGATTTACACCGGATGGACTTCCCACTGCATGAACGGCCCTTACACGGGCTGGATCATGTCCTACAGCGCGAGTACGCTGCAGCAAACGGGTGTGCTCAACATCGCGCCGAACGGAAGCGCCGGATCCGTCTGGATGGCGGGCTCGGGGATGGCTTCCGACGGTACGTCGATTTTCGTCGTCGATGGCAACGGCACGTTCGATCCGACGCTCAATGCGCAGGGCATGCCGAGCGGAGGCAATTTCGGCAATACCTTCATGAAGCTATCGGGTGCGTCGCTCGCCGTCACCGATTACTTCGCGATGTCGAATACCGTCGCCGAATCGAATGCCGACGACGATTTCGGTTCAGGCGGCCCCTTGCTGCTGCCCGACGAGGTGGCGGCGGACGGCACCGTCAAGCACTTGGCTGTCGCTGCGGGCAAGAACAACAAGATCTATGTCGTCGATCGCGATGCGATGGGCAAGTTCGACGCTGCGGGGGACCACATCTGGCAGGAGCTGACAGGCACGCTGGGCGGCGGCATCTGGGGCTCGCCTGCGTATTACAACGGTGTGGTGTACTACGGCGGGCTCAACGACAATCTCAAGGCCTTGCCGATCACGAACGCACTGCTCGCATCGACCGCAGCTTCGAGGAGTCCGACGACCTTTCCCTATCCGGGCACGACGCCGGCGATCTCAGCCAACGGCGCGACGAACGGCATCGTATGGGCCGCGGAAAACGGCAGCACCGGCGTGCTGCATGCGTACGACGCGGGCAATCTCGGCAACGAGCTTTACAACAGCAATCAGGCCGGTACGCGCGATCAGTGGGGTAGTGGCAACAAGTTCATCACGCCGATGATTGCGCTGGGCAGGGTGTACGTGGGTGCGACGAATGGCGTCGCTGTGTTCGGGTTGCTGCATTAGGCGGTGCAATGCGGCGGGCGATGCAGGGTGCCGCCGCTTCCCTCCGGGCGAGGCTCGACCGCGTATCGCGATATTCACGAAAGGGGGGTAATCCGGGAACTGGGCGCAGATCACATTGCGCGGAAGTCTTTGCAGGAAGAGGAGATGCTGGAGCGGGCGATGGGAATCGAACCCACGTCTCTAGCTTGGGAAGCTAGGGTAAAGGCCATTATACGACGCCCGCAGAGCCAATGATTGTACAGGGTTTGGGGTGGATTGGGGAGTGGGGTGTCGCGGTCGCTGGCGTGAAAAGTGTATCCACTCCAGACGTTCTTGCTGGCATTGTCCGTTCGGTGGATCGGATCGACGCCGAAGGGCTGGCCGGTTCGTTTGTTGTGAGTAATGGACACATTTTGAGATGGCTCATACCACTCACGGTGAGCTAACACTGTACGGTTCGAGCCAAGAGTGTCGATCCGGCGGCCTAGTAAACGGCGAGAGGTCCCAGAGCTTGATGTTGTACGGGAATCCCGTATAATGCACGTCTATGCGGACCGTGATTGAAACCCCGACCTTCCAGAAGCAAGCCGAGCGCATTTGGTCAGATGCCGAACGTTTAGACTTCATCGGCTGGATCGCCGCCAATCCGGATGCAAAGGATGTGGTTCCTGGCGCCGACGGCGCTCGTAAGGTTCGCTGGAAGCGCGCAGGTACCGGCAAGTCCGGCGGTGCGCGCGTAATCTACTTCAATCTGACCGATGAGGAGATTGTGTTGCTCGTGGCGGTTTATGCCAAGGCCGAGCGCGAGAACATGCTCCCCAAGGACATCCGAAAGGTGCTGTGATGGACATCGAGAAAATCGCCAAGGCCATTGAGGCCGACGCCGGTGAGTCGCTGCCGGATCTGCGTCAGGCGCTTGAGGAAGCCAAGGCGCGCGTCGGTCGCGTAACCACTCCCGAGCAGATGCTTGTGCGTCAGGCGCGCGAGGCGGCGGGGATGACTCAACCTGCTTTCGCCGAGCGGATCGGTACGCCCGTGGCCACGCTGCGCGATTGGGAGCAAGGTCGCTTTGCTCCCTCGGGAGCTGTCCTGTGCCTGCTGCGCTTGATTACCCGGCATCCTGAGTTGACTGCCGAACTTGCTGCGTAACCGAACCTGTTGTGTCCTACAGCCCGCCTCGAGCGGGCGTTTTCCCGAGCGAAATAATTAAGCGGGCCGATACGATGGCCGGCTCCTGTGCACCGCGCTTGCGTGCGGCGGCAATTTCGGCAGCAGTGATGTTAGCCATGTATGTTTCTCCATTCCCTGCAAAGGCGCTCGATTTCGGGCTCGATCAGTTCGGCAAGCCGGGCGATTATGTCGATCCGACATGCGCCCGTTGACTGTCCGCAACCTGAGCGGGCCGCGCGGACAGTTCAGCTCGAACACGCATGACGGGCCTCGCGTCTTTTCGACGTGCACGTGCGGCGGGATATGGTCGTTGGTGAATATTTGAACACGATATTCACGGCGGTCTTTTGGGTAGTAAGTCGGTGCTCCTTCCGCGGAGGCGACGAGCGCGGAACGCGTGATACGTTCTTCCACGCCATGTGCAAAGCAGGACATAAACTGGCCGGTTCAGGCTTTCGCCACCACCCTCACATCGGGCTGAGCATCTAGCGCGGGACATCGCCGGATACGCCGTCAAAGCGCACCCGCGCGGCATGGATCTCGGGATAACGACGATCGGCCCAATCGATGAGGGCCGCCATCGGGTCCAACAGGGATTGGCCTAGCGGGGCCAGACGATATTCGACGCTTGGCGGGCTGGTGGGAAAAACATGACGGGTGATGAGTCCGTCGCGTTCCAGATCGCGGAGTGTCTGGGTAAGCATGCGCTTGGAAATGTCCGGGATGGCCCGGTGAAGCTCGCTGAAGCGCTGCGATCGCGTGGCGAGCTCCATGATCATGAGCATGCTCCATTTGTCGCCGATGCGGTCGAGCACGTCGCGAACCGCGCAGTGCGCGGGCTGGGCGTCACCCAACTCACGTTGATATCGGCCGAACCTCTCGATCGCATTCTGGGCAGTGCTCATTCGGGTTCCCTTGAACTCTTCTGGTAACAAAAAACTGCCTCCTTACGGCGCGGGGCATAGGTCTCTATGATAGACCTGCTCTCAAACAAAGACCGTTCGTCAGGGAGTTCGGATGTCAAACCCAGTTCCGGCCCGCCTTCGGTACCAGACGCCGGCGGACATCTGGGCCGGCGCGTGGAGGAGTCGCAGGTCGAAGCCGAAGATTTGCAATATCAGCGCATCCAGCCGCAGCCGAAGGAATATTGGCATTTGAGGGCAATACTAATCTCAGGAGAAACACATGTTTTTGGTAATGGGAATTACGGGACGTGTAGGCGGCGCCACGGGCCAACATCTGCTGGCGCAGGGTAAGAAAGCACGCGCGATGGTTCGCAACCGCGAGAAGGCGACGAACTGGGCGGACCAAGGTGTGGACCTGGTCGAAGGCGACTGGAATGATGCGGCTGCCGTAGAGAGGGCGCTCGAAGGGGTCGAAGGCGCGTTCGTCATGCTGCCGCCTGTCTGGACGCCCTCGTCTGATTTCAGGGAAGCAAAGAGCGTAATCGCAAACTATGTCGAGGCGCTGACCCGGGCAGCACCGCCGCGGGTGGTCGTGCTGTCGTCGATGGGTGCGAACAGAACCAGCGAGTTGGGAATGATCACGGCCCTCTCGCTTCTGGAACAAGGACTGCGCCATCTGACATTGCCGATCACCTATGTGCGAGCCGGCGGGTTTTTCGAAAACTTCCTTTACGGCTTGCAGGTCGCCCAGGGCGGGACGCTACCGGTCTACTACGACCCGACCAGTCGGAAGTCGACCATGGTCGCGGCCGACGATGTCGGCGCTGAGGTGGCAATGCTGCTGACCGGGCCGGCGTGGTCCGGGCATCGCGTGGTCGAGCTTGGCTCGATGGTCAGCGCGGATGAAGTCGCAGCCCAACTGGGCGAAGTCTTGCAGCGCGACGTCAAGGCCTTTGCTATCCCGCGGGCCGAGTGGCCAGCAGCGTTCGAACAGTTCGGCATCCCGAAGGGCCAGACCGGGCCGGCCGAAGCGATGTTCGATGCCATCAACGCGGGCTGGATGGACCTCGGCGTCGCGGGTACGGAGCACGTCGCGGGCACGACGTCCCCTCGCGATGCATTTATGGCGGCCCACAAGGCCACTGCGGCGTAAACAGCCGAAATCAGCCGGCTCGTGGATCAGGTGGGCACATCTGTCCTCGACACCGCCCTCATCCGAACAGGTGGAACGAATGTCCAAGATTTCCTGGCGCCGGGTATTGCCTTCGGTGCTCGCCGCTTTTTTCGTCGTGGGCTCGCTCAGTAACATCGTGGCCCCGCGATCCATCTTTGAGGAATACCTGAGGTGGGGATATCCGCACTGGTTCCATTTCGTGACAGGTGCCGTGGAGCTCACGACCGCAGTACTGCTGGCGCGAGCGCGGACGCGACTGTGGGGCTCGGCACTCGGTTGCACCGTGATGTTGGCTGCGCTGTCAACAGTCACAGTACACGGCGAATACGGACATGGCGTTGCGCCGCTTATCGTGGCGACGCTATCGATTGTTGTCGGCTGGATTGCCTGGCGCAAGCGGCTCGCCGCCGGTTCTATGGCTCGGGCCTAAACCTTACGCCGCTTTCAAGGTTTTAAATCCCAGTTGGAACAGGGTCGACTTATTGAATTGAGTTTGGCGATTGGTGGGTCAACGGGCGTCCGAAGCGCTTCGGAAGCCAGTCATTGACGTCTCGTGCTCGCGACCGTTGTAGCCCCGGCGGGGCACGTAAATGTGATCGCCAACGCTGAGTTCATAAGTTGTTTGCGCCGCGTTTCTCCCGGCTTCGTCAACGTGAGGCTGCCGGACGAGGCGTTCGTGCAGCCGTGCTTCTTGTTTTATTACGCATTATCGGCATCAGGAGCGCGCTGCTTTAACCCCGCCGGACACGGTCGTTCCGCGGAACTGTGGCGAGTGGAACATGAGATCGCTTGGGCAAGATCCCGAATCGAGGGCCATCAACGGGGCGGTTCATGTGCGTTACGACGCGTTCGCGAATGTCCGGTGAGGATCGACATCGCGGCATTCGCCGCGCGGCAGACAAATGGCCCCTTCGGGGCGGTCGTAAGTGGTCGTCGCAACGGCGCGTCGGTGAGCACCGCGGGGCCGGCTGAATTCTAGGTGCCTCCGTGAAGCTGCCGTTGAGACAGCGCTTTTGAGTCCCATCTGCCATCGATCAGTGCTTGATGAAGCATGCCGACGGTCAGCGTTTCTCGCTTAAGCGAGTGCGGCTTTCTCAGTAGCTTCATCACCACGTGATATAGAATCCCTTCGCCTTCCATAAGAAAGTAGCGATGAAAATCGTAGTCGCCCCTATCCAAATGGAACGCATCGAAGAAGTGCTGCATGAACTCGTCAGCATCGTCGCCCTGTTGCCCCAAATCGGTTTCGATCGTCGATTCGGGCGTTATGGCCTTCTTCGGTGATACGCACGCTTCCTTTCTGACAAACGATTCGAGGTCTTCCCAGGTATGGTTTGCCATTAAAACACCCTATCATCAGGCGAAACGATGCGGTTGTATTGAATGACGGTGTGATATCCGATCTGGGCAACATCGTTTGCCAAGAGAACCCAACCGACGCCCGGCAGCGTTCGACCGACAAACGTGCTGAGCTTGTGAGTCAAAATCCAACGAAGCCGCTTTATGCTGTTCAGCGTGAAGGTCGGCAAGACCTTCTTTTTCAGCTCGTAGCGGAACAGCGAACGAGACATAACAGAGGCGATAGACGTTCCCTTCGTTGCTCCTAATGGCTTGGCCCGGGTTGGCAAAATCGGCAGACCGGAAAAAATCAGGATGACGTATTCCACGTCATCGATCCCGAGCTGCTCGCAGGTCTGCTCAACAGCGATGAATAAGAAAAGCTCGGTCGGCTCCAGATCTTTGTGGGATCCGTAGTTATACGTGTTGTTCATGCGGCCCTCATGTTTGTATTTGTCTAGGCTCGGATACAAGCCTACGGACAGCGGACGAGACGTCGCCTGTTCGTAGGCTGGATCGTATCAAAAAGCTGAGGCGACGGTCGATCCATCTGATGAATGGGGCCGCTGCGGGGATACTGCAGCCACATTTGGCGCTGCGATTCACAACGCCGGGGAGCTACGCGTGAAATGCCGCCATCGTCAGATAGCGGATCTCACGCCTTCGTGAAGGCGACAGGCGGATGAGCTAGCGTTGTCGATGTGGCGATGGATAGTCGCCGCATGGACGACATCCGACACCCCGACAATTTTCCGCCGCTGACCATCGAGCAGATTCGCGACTTGGCTGCCTCGATCCGCGAAGTCTTTGGAAGCAACCTCTCGCGGGAAACGTTCGCCGACAAATTGCTGATGTTTATCAAAGACGTGCCGGGATAGGAGTCCGGCGAAAATGCGGTGGCCATGATCACGTCAGCATGGGCCGAATACGCCAATCATAATCGGTAAGCAGCTACGACATGAAGCTCTATGTGCTGTCAGAGCATTTCGGGGACTCTGTCGGGAACGTCAACCGACCTGGAAGCACGCCTCATCGCCATCGCGCGTCGCTGGCCCTATACCGACGTCACGCAGCCTAGCGGGTGCTACCCGTAACCGGACCATGAAATTCGGCCCACTGCACGAACGCCGTGCCCGCTTCGCGCAAAACGGCCTCGCGCGCGTCCAGGCCGACGTCGGGCGCATCGTAGTAGACAGCCACGATTAACGGCGCGCGTCGAGGCGGGCGCACGAGCGCGTAGTCGTTGGTCTCGCTCTCGACGCTGGTTCCAGGCCGGTCGGCGGCCTGCCAACTCACGGGCAACACGGCGCGAAGGCGGTTGAGGCCCGGCTTACAGTCGGTCATGCCGCGCTCCAGTTGCGCGCGCGCTCCGGCGCTTAGGACATCGCCGAGCAGCAGACGCTGCGCCGTGGTGGCGATGGCCTTCGGCGATGTGGTATCGAGCACGCCGGCGGAGCGGTTCGAGTCCGGCTCGTAGCGGTCCGAGCGCGTGACCGTATCGCCGAGGCCGCGAACGAACCGGGTCAGCGCCGCAGGGCCGCCCGCGCTGCGCATCAGCAAGATCGCGGCCGTGTTGTCGCTCTCTACCAGAATCGCAAAACCGATGCCATGAGCGCAACTATTTCTCTGTTCGGGATCCGCGGGTATCCGTCTTTTTTTTGGGCAGAACTTTTAATTCGATTTCTATTTGGGTGGATTTCACGATAATATTCTCTCTTCTTTCGTTTAATTTTGATGCTAGTCCTAGCGTTTTGGGGATGACTGCGGCGCTATATGGATTGCCGGGGTTATTGGCAGGGCCGTTCATAGGCGCTCTCGCGGATAGGAAGTCGCCCGCACTTGTCCTGCTGTGCGGCGCATTTGCGCGTTTTGTAACCTCTTTGGGACTTGCGTTCGCCCCGAATGAAGGCGTCTTTGCGGTATGGGTTTTTGCAAAGGGCGTCAGCAATCTTGGGACCATTCCGGCGGAACAAATTGTAATTCGGCGCTTGCTGTCTGACGCGCAAATCGTTTCCACGGTGGCGCTCACTTCGATAGTCGATCAATGTACGAAGATTCTGTCGCCTCTGCTGGGGGCTGCGCTCTCTTTTGCGCTTCATTCGCAGGGCGGCTTTGCGTTGACCGCGATACTTGCCGTTTTTTCCATGGGGTGCGCTATCGGTGTGGCTGGTGCCGTCGGATGGCGACATTCGAACGAGTCTCACCGGCCGCGCTACCCCGATTTCGCATTGTTTTGGCGACTGATCGTGGAGCGCCCTGCACTGGCGTCCGCCCTTGGGCTCGTGGTCACTTTCTCGGCGATTTTAGGTCTCTACGATTCGCTCGTGGTTGTACTACTTCGGGATCATGGCCAGCCAGCCAGTTCGTTCGGCTCGATCGTCAGTTGCACAGCTCTTGGGGCGATAGGTTGCGGAGTCTTTCTTAAAAACATACTGACGCATGTCAGCGAGTCTAAATCGATGACTTGGTTTCTCGTAGGATTCAGTGCAACCGTTCTTGTGGCGGGGGTTCTTGCGCTCACCGTCACCAAATTGAGCTTGGGAGTGCTGTGCCTGCTTTGGTGCATCAACGGATTTTGTTACGGAGGCGGAGTGATGGCTTACGCTATCGCTCTACAGAAAGAAGCACCGCCGGACTCGCTTGGCGTCGTGTCGGCATCGGCCCGAAGCATGCAACTTGCTGCCTTAGTCGTCGGACCCATCATAGGGTCGTGGGTGGCTCAGCACTTGGGGCTTGAAATCACGTTTGTCAGTGCAGGCGGAATCGGACTCGCTATAGCAGTGTGTGCGACGCTCAAGCAAGCCCTTGCTCGCCAGAGGTCTAATAAGCGAGCAAGTGTTCAGAGCATGTAAAGTCGGCCGATCGCGCGTATGCGCGCGCCGGGGACGGTGTACTGCTTGGCTCTTCGGTCGTGCTGCGCTTCAAGAAACACCAAGCCTTTGTCGGCGCCGCGTTGAAGCTCTCGTAGTTATCTCGGCATCAGCAAGAGGCGCTCCGCGAAACACCTGCTCCACGCGGCTGCGAATCGACGACATCTTTCGATTGAACCGCTTGTTCGCTTCGGTCAGCTTGTACTGCGGGCTCGCTTTGCAGGGCACGGCATACAGCGCGTCTTCCATGCCCGGATCGGACAGATTGAACCAGTGCTGCATGAAGTAAATGCGCAGCCTCGAATCCATCAGAAGCGAATGACGTAAAACAAGAAATATCCTACTTATTCTCAAAAACTCTCATCATCGCGAAGCGGCTTTAACTATCGAGTTGACAGCGCCTGTGCGGTGTCAACGGAGCAGTGCGAATTCAATTACGCACCAGCGAATCAATAAGGATTATCTGACACGAAATTCAATGAATTCCTCACATTTGATTATCAATAACTATGCGAGACTGTAAGCGCTCGCCGATCGACCGGCTTTCAATGTAAATCGATGCGGCACGCCCGCAGCTTTCTCATTGAGATGAAGCATCTAAAAATGGTTTTCTTATGGCGCAAAACCGGATCTTTCGGACAGCTGCACTGAATTACCGGCAACGCACAATGGCCGGCACGGTTCTGATCCGCCGGGCATGGCCTGCGTGGGCGTCGTGGGCACTGGCAGGCTCGCTCGTGGCCGCCGTGACGATCTTTGCGTACATGGCGCAAACGCAATGATCGGGCTGCGCGGGAAACTTCCCGTTTTGCTCCAGGCCGAGTTGACCGAATGCGGTCTCGCGTGCGTGGCCATGATGGCCGCCTTCCACGGAAAACCGATTTCGATGCGCGAAGCCAGACAGCACATTGTGTTGTCCAGCAAAGGTGCAACGCTTGCGGATCTCATCGATATTGCCTCCGCTTTGGCGTTGTCGTCGCGAGCGTTACGCGTCGAGATCGAAGATCTCAGCGAGCTGCGGCTGCCGTGTATTCTGCACTGGAACATGAATCATTTTGTCGTGCTTAAGTCGCTGAGCCGAAGCGGCGTCACGATACACGACCCGGCCGCGGGCTTGCGGCGAATTTCGTGGCGCGAATTCGATGGGCATTTCACCGGCGTGGCGCTGGAATTGTGGCCATCGAGCGAATTCGTGCGCCACAGCGAAAAACGAGATCTCTCGCGCTTCGCGCCGATCGCCAAATATTGTCTCGATGCGAAATCCGAACTTAGCTGGATTTTGCTATCGGCATTCGCGCTCGAGGCGTTGTCCATTGCCATGCCGTTTCACCTGCGATGGGCAATCGACCGGGGGCTCGTGTCGTCGTCTCACGCGCGTACGCTGGCCGTGCTGTCGATAGGATTCGCGCTGCTGGTCGTCGTGCAGGCGGCGATCTCCGCGGTTCGTGGGTGGCTAGTCGCCGCGATCAGCGCACACCTGAATTTCCGCTGGCTATCGAATGTCTTTTCGCATTTGATTCGGCTCCCGCTCGCGTGGTTCGAACGGCGTCACCCGGGCGCCGTTCAGTCGAACTTCGGATCGGTCGAGCAGATCCAGCACATGCTAAGTACGCGATTTGCGCAAACGATCGTCGATGGCGTCATGGTCGTCGGCACGCTGGCCATGATGCTGTCGTATAGCACTGCCGTCAGCGTCGTATCGGTCGGTGCCGCGTCGCTGTACCTCGCCTCCCGATGGCTGTCGTTTCGTGCAATGCGCGACGTCAAGGCGGAAGAGATCGCGTTCGGCAGCAAGCAGAACAATCATTTTCTCGAAACGCTACGCGGCATTCAGACCGTGCGTCTGTATGGCCAAGTGCCGCTGCGGACAATGCATTGGCTGAATCTGCTGGTCAGTCAGTTCAACGCCGGTCTGCGCGGTGAACGCATTGTCGCCGTTCAACGCGCGATCAGCACATTGCTGTTCGGGCTGGAGCGCATTGCGGCCGTCTGGATCGGCGCGCTCGCGGTCATCGATAGCCGCTTGACGGTGGGGATGCTGTTCGCGCTTGTCGCCTACCGGGAGCAATTCTCAACCCGTGTTGCCGGGCTGATCGATTGCGTCATCGATTTGAGAATGCTTGTCGTGCACGTGGAACGGGTAACCGACATTACCGATCACGCGCCCGAACCCAACGAAGCAGTGGCGGGCTGCTTGTCGCCGATCGACCACGATCGTCTGGAGGCGAGCGTCGAGCTGCGCGGCGTCAGTTTCCGATATGCGCCGTCCGAGCCATGGGTATTGAAGCGCGTCGATCTGCGCATCGAGCCCGGCGAAAGCGTCGCCATTACCGGCCCATCCGGGGGCGGTAAATCGACGCTGGCAAAAATCCTGTTAGGGCTGCTCGACCCCGTGGAGGGAGAAGTGCTGTTTGGCGGCCGGCGTATCGACGAGATCGGATTGACACCTTTTCGTCGTCTCGTCGGTACCGTGATGCAGGACGACACCGTGTTCGGCGGCACGATTGCCGAGAACATCAGCTTCTTTGCCGCGGACGTCGATATCGCGCGCATCGAAGCCTGTGCCGCGCTCGCCGGGCTCCATGCGGAAATCGATCGCATGCCGATGGGTTACGACAGCCTCGTGGGCGCGGGCGGATGTTTGCTGTCGGGAGGCCAGAAGCAGCGCCTGCTGCTGGCGCGTGCGCTCTACAAGCAACCCCGCCTGTTGCTGCTCGACGAAGCCACGAGCCATCTGGATACCGCGAATGAAACCGCCATCAATGCGGCCGTGCGCGCGATGCAACTGACTCGCATCGTCATTGCCCATCGGCCCCAGACGATTGCGTCGGCCGAGCGCGTGTTCCGGCTCGAGCACGGCCGCGTAGATCTTGTCGACGATGACGAGGCACACCGGGGCCAGGATGCCGGCGCGGTCGGCACCCACCACGCTCATAGGGAGACCGTCTGATGACCTATCACGTCCTGTCGGGATTGCCGCGCTCGGGATCGACGCTGCTGGCGGCGCTGCTTCGACAGAATCCTCGTATCCACGCGGATATGACGAGCCCCGTCGCCCAGCTCTACATTGCGCAGTTACAGGCGATGAATGCATCGGTCGAGATGCACCGTCATTTTGATACGGCACGACGGCGACGGCTGTTGCGGGCGGTTTTCGATGCCTACTACGGCGATGCGGACGGACGGCCCGTTGTGATCGATACGCATCGCTCATGGAGCTGCATGCTGCCGGGATTGGTCGATCTGTTTCCGGCGACACGGGCGATTTGCTGCGTTCGGAATGTCGGCTGGGTGGTCGACAGCCTCGAGCGGCTCGCGCGCAAGCATCCCCATCGATTGTCCGCATTGTTCGGCAACCGGGCGGACGTGACGGTGTACGAGCGCGTCGAGGCGCTTTGCGCGAGCAACGGCATGGTGGGCTACGCGCTCGATGCACTGAAGCAGGCTTGCTATGGCGCCGAAGCCGGACGCGTGCTGTTGGTGCGCTACGAAACGTTGTGCCGCGAGCCCACCCGGGTGCTCGCTCGCATTTATGCGCATCTTGATGAAGTGCCTTTCGAACACGACACGGCAAACGTTCAATACGACGCTGAGAGCTTCGATCTCGCCGTGAATACGCCGGGGCTGCATCGGGTGCGGCGCGGCGTGTCGTTCGAGCCGCGTGAGACGGTCTTGCCGCCCGATATGTTCGCGCATCTGGAGTCGTTCAATTTCTGGGAACGCCCCGATGTGGAGGCACACGGCATCGCGATTGTATGACTTCGATCGAAACCCGCACGATCGAAGGCACTGAAGCCTTTAATTGCGGGATTTACGAGGATATTCACCATGAATGAAAAGAACCAGGTCGAGCGCCAGGCAGCTGAATCGCTCACGCGCGAAAAGATCCGCACGCCGATGACGCTTCGTGAAGGTCGCTCGTCGTCGCTGCGGACGCTGACCGCCGAGGAAATCCAAGGCGTGCGCGGTGGGTATAGCGACCCGGGCCCGAACTGCAACCGCTGGGGATACGGCTGCTAATAGGGGTGAGATGACGCGCGCCGGAAGGCGTGCGTCTCCGTACCCCTCAGCGATTGGAAGCACAGGGGCTCCTCTCCCGCACCTGCCGACTTGATCCGGCAGCATATTTGCGAGGTCTTTGCATTGCAGGAAGAATGCCCAATTAGCCGATCGAAGTGCCATCGGCCAGTGGCGCACGTTGGCTGAAAGCGCCTAGATTTTTCGCCCCTTGCGAGGTTTACTACGACGGCACAGTTACTACACTGCTAACGGGTCGCGGATATCAGACCGCGCGACCTTCTCCATCAGTTGTGCGCACTGCACGCTGTCGGAGGGAGCAGTGAGGGGACGCACGCATTGTTTGTGCGGCTTGCTCGTCTCGTTGGTCCGTCAAGGAGCATCGATCATGCAAACTGTTATAAGGAAATTTTCCGGAAAGGGTGCAAAGGAGTTATACGATCTGCTCGAGAAACGAACGACTGAGGTGGAGGAGCTGATGCGTTCGGTCAAGGGCTTTGTCAGCTACACCCTAGCACGCAGTGGAGATGGCGGATTCTCGGTAACCGTTTGCCAAGACAAGGCAGGCACCGATGAAAGCGTGCAAAAAGCGAAGGACTGGATCGCGAAAAACGCCGCAAACACGGGCGTGGGCGCGCCCGAAATATTGGAAGGATCAGTCCTCATTTACCTGAAGTAACGTCTCCAAACCGTTCGATCAAGAAGTCGACAAACGTACGAATCTTCGCCGGCGGCCGCCGGTCCGCCGCGAACAGCAGGTGCATCGACCGCGACGCAGGCGCGTAGTCGGGCAATATCCGTACGAGTCGGCCAGCGTGCAAATCGTCGGCGAGGAGAACCTCGGGCTGCATGATGATGCCGAGCCCGCCGAGCGCCGCCATTTTCAGTGCTTCGCCGTTGTTGGCCGTCAGCACGAGCGAAACGGGCACGACAACTTCCCCGTCGGGTCCCGCCAAGCGCCAGCGGCGGCCCGCCACCGGATGCGCAAAGCCCAGACATCGATGGGCCGCCAGATCCGCCGGCACGGAAGGCGTCCCGTGCCGCTCCAGATAGGCAGGCGCGGCGCACACGACTGAGCGATATGGGCGCAATCGTCGTGCAACGAGCGAGGAATCGGGTAATTCGCCCACCCGCACCGCGACATCGAAGCCTTCGTCGACGAGATCGACTGCGCGATCGCTCAATACGAAGTCGATGTCGACGGCCGGATGCGCTTCGCGATAATCGATGCACGCGGGCGCCAGCGCATGGACACCGAACGATACCGGCGCCACCACGCGTAGCCGTCCGCGTGCTTCGCCTCGCAGTTCGACGCCGAGCGATTCCGCATCGCGAACGTCCGTCAGGATGCGCCGGCAACGTTCATAGTATTCGGCGCCGAGCTCAGTCAGGCTCTGACGGCGCGTCGTGCGGTTCAACAAGCGCCCGCCCAGCCGCGCTTCGAGTGCTCGGACGTGATGGCCCACCATGGTTCCCGTCAGTCGGAATTCCTCTGCTGCGGCCGAGAAACTGCCCCGTTCCACGACCCGCACGAAAATCGCCATGCTTTCCAGTCGATCCAATTGCGAAGCGTCCTTTCGTTATGTTCGAAGCAGTTTCATCTTTTTCCCGGCTGGCTGCGTCGCAACAATGCCATTGATCGCCCGAATCGAAACCGGTGCGACCTCGCAGACCAATACAGGAGAATTCGTCATGCTATCGCAACCCACGCTTCGCGAACGCGGCGCGGCATTGCTCCAGCAACTGCATGGCAGCGGTGCTGCCGACGCTTTGAGGGCCGACATGGAAGGGCTGTGCCCCGACTTTGTCGATATGTCGATCGAATGGGCGCTCGGCGGCGTCATGGCGCGGCCGGGCCTCGATCTCGTGACGCGCGAGCTCGTCGTCATCTCGTCTTGCGTGACGCTCGGGCACCCCGTTACGCAGTTGCGCGCGCACGTCCACGCCGCACTCGCAGCTGGCGCGACGCGCGAGCAGGTGATCGAAGCGATTCTGCAATTGATGTTCTATGCGGGCGGAGCGGCCGTTCGCAATGCGCTCGTTCACTGCAAGGACCTGCTAGCGGAGCCGGCGTCGGCCCGGTAGGGCAACCAACGAGGGCTCTGTCAGCGCAAAGGCTATGGCGCGCCTGCCTTCAACTGCCGCGCGAGCAGATCGGCATGCGGCGCCAGCGCGAGAAAGTCGCGCGCGCAAAGGTAAAGCCGCCGTGCAGCCCATGCCTCCGACAGTGGCAGGATGGCAAGGTCCCGACGCAGCGTGCTCGCCAATACCTTGGATAGGATCGATACGCCGACGCCTGCCTCGACCAACATCGCCACATGCTCGACGCTGCGCAACTGGACGCGGTAGTAGAGCTGACGACCAAGACGCGACGCGCGTTCCGCAAGGTATGTTTCGAGCGCGGTATCCGCCATGCCGACAATCGGTTCGCCAAGAACTTCCGTGAATCCAACGGACGCTTGCGTCGCCACGCGATGCGCGCGGCTGGCCACTACTACGAGTTCGTCCTCTGCAACCAGATGCGTCTGCAGGTTCGCGAGGTCGGTAGTGTCGGCCACGATGCCAAGGTCCGCGCGCCGGTCCACCAGCGCCTGTACGATCTCGGAACTAGGCCGTTCTTCGAGATCGACGGCAAGGTCGGGATGCGCCGCCAGGAACTGACATAGCCGGGGCGGCAGGAATGCCGCCAGCGCGGCGGTGTTGGACAGCAGCCGAATGCGTCCTTTCAGTCCCGTTGCGTAGGTACGCAACTCCCCGCGCATCTGTTCGACTTGGCCGAGGATCGAACGCGCATGCCGGATCAAGGCCTCGCCGGCCGCGGTTGCGCGCACGCCGCGACGGTTGCGCTCGAGCAACGGTGCGCCAAGCGCCGACTCCATGCCAGCGATGCGCTCACTGACCGACGCCAGCGCCAGGTGCAGTTCCCGCGCACCTTGCGTCAGGCTGCCGCATTCCACGACAGTCAGGAACAGCCGCATATCGGTCAGGTCGAAGCGCACGACACGGGTCCTCTATCTGGTTTCGTTTTTTCCGAAGTCTAGCACTGGAAATGCCAGATTGCGGATAGAGGGTCGAGTGCCATAGCATTACCGCCATGGAATCACTTTTTCTGATTTTTCTTGCTGGATTAGTGGCTGGTGCGATGAATGCATTAGCCGGAGGCGGCTCGTTTGTCAGCCTGCCTGCCCTGATCGCGGCGGGTGTGCCACCGGTTTATGCGAATACCTCCAGTACGGTTGCGCTGTTTCCTGGTGGCCTCGCCAGCGCGTGGGCATATCGCGACGGCCTGGGTCCGGTAGGGTCGGTGCCGTTGCGCGCGTTGCTGGTTGCGACGCTGTGCGGTGGCCTGGTCGGAGCGATCCTGCTGCTGCGCACCTCGTCCGCAGCATTCGCTTTCGTGTTGCCCTGGCTGCTGCTGATCGCGTGCGTTGCGCTTTCGTTCGGACGCCGGATCGGCAATGCGCTGCGTGCTCGCTGGCGCATTCACGCAGGCGCGGTACTGGCCATCCAGTTCGCGCTCGGCGGATATGGAGGCTACTTTGGGGGCGCGGTGGGGATCATGATGGTCGCCATATGGGGGCTGCTCGACAATCGCGATATCAAGCACCTCAATGCTCCACGTACGCTGCTGGTCAGCGCGGCGAATCTTGTTGCAGTGCTGGCGTTCATCGGCGCTCAGGCGGTGCGCTGGCCCGAGACGCTGGCCATGCTGGCCGGCGCAATCCTGGGGGGATACGGTGGCGCGCACCTTGGCCGGCGCGCCTCGCCGGCAGTCATTCGTGCCGGCACGCTACTGGCAACGTCTTGCATCACGCTGGCGTTCTTCGTGAAGACATACGCGCCGATGCTGCTGCATCGTTGAGCATGTTGGGCGCCTTGCTGGAAACTATTTTCCGCGGTCAAGGGCGCTAATCGAGCCCGCAGAGGGAACACAGATGACATGCGTTGCGCAGTGGGCCGCGGAAGACGGCGTGGGCGTCGAGCACCTGGTGTTGAACGAATGGCCGGATCGCGTGATCGGCGAGGCGGTGGTCGTCGATACCCGCTTTGGCTCGCCGTATGGAGCGCACTACCGGGTTGAGATGGCCCCCGACTGGACGGTGCGACGCGTGCTAGTCGCGCTGACCGATGGGCGCACACTGGTGGTATCGGCGGACGGCAGTGGCCATTGGTACGACATCGACGGCATGCCGCTGTCGGCACTGGATGGCTGCATCGACATCGACATTTCGGGCACGCCATTCACGAATACGCTGCCAATCCGCCGCCTCGGGCTGATGCAGGGCGAGCGGCGCGAAATCCGCGTAGCCTATCTGGCGCTGCCGGCGTTGACGATCGAGCCTGCCGATCAGGCGTACACGTGCATCGAACCGCGGCGGCGCTATCTGTACGAGGGCCCGTTGCGGCAATTCGAGGCAGAGTTGACGATCGATACCAATTGGCTCGTTGAAGACTATCCGACGCTGTTCAAACGGATCGCGTAGGGCGACAGTGTTTTAATGGGAAACCCTACCTGGGAAGACCTGAAGTCGATATCGGACCGACGATTTTGGCATTCGGTAACATCCCACCCTCAGGGGAGGCCGTGTCACTCTCGCCCAGCTCCGTCGCCAAAAAATCGAGAAACACCTTCATCTTCGCCGGCAGGAAGAGCCGCGACGGATAGACGGCATAAATCGTGGTTTCGTCGCTTTCCCACTCGGTGAGTGCCGGCAGCAGCAAGCCCTCGGCCAAGTGATTGCGCACGTAGAGTTCCGGAATGAGGCTCAAGCCGAACCCCGCGAGCAGCGCGTCGCGTACAGCAAGGCTCGAGGAAACCTTATAGCGGCTCGTCACAGGCACCGTCACCGTCCGTCCATCCTGGCGAAACGCCCAGGCGGCGGAGTGATCCGACAACGTGAACTGCACACAGCTATGGTCGGCGAGATCAAGTGGATCCTTGGGCATGCCGCAGCGCTCGAAATAAGACGGCGCAGCACACAGCACATGCTTGAGAACCATCAGCTTGCGCGCCACGAGCCGGGAATCCTCCAGTCTGTCGCTGCCGCGCAGCGCACAATCGTAGCCGTCGCGGATCAGATCGACGCGCCGGTCGTCCAAGTGAAGATCGAGCGAAAGGCCGGGGTGACGCGCCAAAAATCGCGGGAGCGATGGCGAGATCGTCAGCAGCGTCAGCGTGATGGGCGCGCTGACGCGAAGCTGTCCGGCAGGCCGTTGCTGCAATTCGCCCACCGAGCCGTCCGCTTCGTCGAGATCGTCCAAAATGCGCGCGATCCGCTCGTAATACTGCGCGCCGGCTTCGGTCAAGCTGAGCCGCCGGGTCGTCCGGTTCAGCAATCTAGCGCGCAAATGCGTCTCCAATTCGCCGATGTTTTTGCTGACCGCAGCGGGAGACAGACCCAACTGTTTCGCGGCCCGGCTAAAGCTGCCGACGGAGACGACGGTCCGAAACACAGTCAAGGCGGTCATGCGGTCCATGATTGCGCACCCCTGGTAAAGAGTCTTTTCCGTTGACGCAATATTATCAATCGAGGCGTGCGTAATTAGGATGACGAGGTGTCGCTAGCCGAACTTCTAGAAGGAGCCTCGTCATGCCGCTACCCACCGTCGCTTCAGCCCTGCGTGTGCCCGTCCTCGATTCGACGATGAGCTACCGGCAGCAGGGCCCGGAAGACGCCCCCGTCGTGCTGTTCCTGCATGGGAATCCGACTTCGTCGTACATCTGGCGCAACATCATGCCTGCAGTCGCCGACACACACCGCGCCATCGCGCCGGACCTGATCGGTTATGGGCACTCGGGCAAGCCGGACATCGACTACCGGTTTGCCGATCATGTGCGCTACCTGGACGGTTTCATCGAAGCGCTGGGTCTGGGTACGTTCTATCTCGTGGCGCAAGACTGGGGCACGGCGCTGGCATTTCATTTCGCCGCGCGTTTTCCTCAGCGCGTGAAGGGCTTGGCGTTCATGGAATTCATTCGGCCTTTCGACCGCTGGGACGAATTTCATCAAAATCCCCAGGCGCGTGCGACCTTTCAGAAGTTCCGCACACCGGGCATCGGCGAGGAAATGATCCAGCGCGACAATTTATTCCTCGAACGGGTTCTTCCGGGCTCGGTCCGGCGCACGCTATCCAGCGAGGAACTCGCAACCTACAAGCAGCCCTTTCCGACGGAAGAATCGCGCAAGCCGATCTGGCGTCTGGCAAACGAATTACCGATCGAAGGGCAACCGCAAGATGTCCATCAATGCCTGACCGAAGCACACGCGGCGCTCGAGGCTTCCACGTATCCGAAGCTCTTGTTCGTCGGCGATCCGGGCGCAATCGTGTCGCCTGCCTTCGCGAGACAGTTTGCGGCGGGCCAGCGGAATATCGGCGTCGTCGAGTTGGGCGCGGGTTTTCATTATCTGCAGGAAGACCACGCGGCGCGGATCGGCGAAACGCTGCGCGCATGGATTGCCACCATCGAGGACGATTCGCGTCGGGGGGAGCTGCCGGTCGCAGGGGCACACGTACGCATGCCGTCCATACAGGCTGTCCCGGGCAATGCCGCTGAACCGAGTGTCGATGTCGTGTCTGATTGACGCGAATCTTCTCACCACCGAACGGTCCGACCTTGGTAATCGAGATACTCCAACCCGGGACGCCCCAACTTGCTTAGCAGCACGTTCACGACCCCGGGCACGCTCTCGTCGATGGACAACCGTCCCTCGGGCCCTCCGAGGTCGGTCCGCACCCAGCCCGGCGCCATCAGCACCATGGGCCGCGACATGCCTGCTTGGCGCGCGGCAAAGCTGCGCATGAACTGATTCAGCGCCGCTTTGCTGCCCCGATAGACCTCCCGCTGGCCCGTTTCGTTCTCGGCGATGCTGCCTTGTCCCGACGACATGATTCCAATCAGGCCGTCCGGCGCAACGAGATCGGAAAGGCGTTCGACCACGCGCATCGGGCTGAGCGCGTTCGTGATCATCAGGTTCACGAAATCCTCGGTCGACACCTCGCCAATCGTTTGAGTGGGATCCGGATTGGTGGTGCCCGCATTGACGAAGAGCATTTCGAACGTACGTCCGGCCAGGCGTTCGCGCAAGGCGGCGATTTGTTCGGGCCGCGTGATGTCGAGCGTCTCGATTTCAACCTGACCGGGACATGCATCGGCCAAGTCGTGCAGCAGCGTTCGGCGGCCGGCGCGGACAGTGCCCACCACATGCCATCCCTTCTTCACGAATTCGACCGCCATGGCGTGGCCAAGCCCGCGCGAGGCGCCGATCAGCGCAATGGTGCGGACAGGAGCGGAAGTGGAAATGTCTGGCATGGCGTAATCCTTTGTGCGAGTGACGTCATCGATTCTCCGGATAGCGGTCAGCTTGCGCCAGACGCCTGGGATGCAATCGACGTTTGCACGTAACGCCATACCTCAGTCGTTTTCGACTATGCTGCGGGCATGTCACGCGTCGACCTCAATCTCTTGACCGCGCTCGATGCATTGCTGAGTGAACGCAGCGTTACGCGAGCCGCGCTACGCCTGAATGTGAGCGTTTCGGCAATGAGCCGCACGCTGGCGCGTCTGCGCGTAGCTACCGGCGACCGGTTGCTATTGCAAGCCGGCCGCGCGCTGGTTCTCACGCCTTACGCCGAGCAGTTGAGTCAGCGCCTTCCCGCGCTGCTCCGCCAAGCTCAGGCTGCGCTAAGCCGCGCCGACACTCGGCTGGAGATCGCGGCGCTCGAGCAGCGTTTCACTGTGCGAGCGGGGGAAGGCTTCATCGATCTGCTGGGAGCAGCGTTGATCGAACGGGTGCATCGAGCGGCGCCAGGTGTTCAGCTTCGCTTCACGCCGAAGCCCGATTGGAATGCGCAACCGCTAAGGGAAGGGGGCGTCGATCTGGAGATCGGCATCGTCAAAACCGCCGCGCCGGAGGTCCGCGCGCGCGTGCTCTTGCGCGACCGCTACGTCGGCGTGTGCCGCGTCGGCCATTCGCTGTTGAGCGATGGCGATGTCAGCATCGAGCGATGGACCGCGTACCCGCACGTCGATATATCTCGCACTGGCGAAGCCGATAGTCCGGTGGACGCGGTCCTCGCGTCGCGCGATCTGCGGCGGAACGTGCCGATCGTCGTGCCGTCATACACGAGCGCTATCCATCTTGTTCGTCAATCGGATTTGCTGGCCGTCATCCCGCATTCGTGCTTGGGCAATGCCTTTGTGCCTGAGTATGCAACGGCCAACGGCGTGCAGAGCTTCGAGCTGCCGCTGGCGGTGCCGGCATTCAACGTCTCGGCGATTTGGCATCCGCGCCTCGATCACGATCCGGCGCATCGCTGGTTTCGCGCCGAAGTGCTGGCGCTATGCTTGGCCGCTTACCCGCGCACTGCGAGTCGGGATGGACATTCATCGACCTGAGCCTCGGGCGGGACGCTTCGAACGTGTGCATACAATCTGTGAATCCTGCACGTTAGGCAGGCGCCATCTTCAATGTGACGATGCCCGCGACCACGAGCGCGACGCCGCCGAGTCGGATCAGCCCTGCGGGCTCTCCGAAGAACGCAATGCCGAGCAGCACCGTTCCCGCCGCGCCAATTCCGGTCCACACCGCGTACGCCGTGCCCACGGGCAGCACTTGCAGTACGCGGCCCAACAGGAAGACGAACGCGGCGAGCAACAGCAAGGACACTACGCTCCAACCCAGCCGTGTGTAGCCGTCGGCGTATTTCATCGATACCGCCCAAGCGACATCGCAAAGCCCCGATACGATCAGCCAGCCCCATGCGGCCCCTTGGCTCATTGCGGTTATCCCGTTCATTGCATCGACGCTCCCGAGCGTTTGAGCAAATAAGCATCATGCCGAGTCAGAAACGCCCGCAGGCGCTCCTCATAGCCGGGCAAGACGGCATCCGTCACGCTGGGTCTTTCGAACAACGCGCGACGCCAAGCGTCGACCTTCGGCGTGTGCGCAAAGACGTCGGTGGGCACGAGCGCATCGAACACATCGAAGTATCTGAAGATCGGCGCGAACGCCGCGTCGACGAGGCACATTCGCGAACCGCAAAACAACGGACCGTCGCCGAGTTCCGCTTCGACGCGAACGAACTTCCGTTCCAGGGCCTCTCGCTTCGTCTCGTAGGTGGTCGCGTCGGTCGCGGTCTCGAAATGCCAGATATCCGCGAGGATGGCCGAAGCGAATTCGATCCAACTGCGATGCCGCGCCCGCTCGAGCGGATCCGACGGGTGCAGCGAGGGGCCCGCGCCGACATCTTCGAGGAATTCGCAAATGACCGCGCTCTCGAAGACGGCGGCAGGCGGCTCGGGGCCGTCCCCGCCGACGAGCAACAACGGAACTTTGCCGAGCGGCGATATCGCACGAAACCATGCGGGTTTGTCCGCGAGATCGATGTAGCGCCGCTCGAAAGCCACGCCTTTTTCAGCGAGTGCGATCGCGGCGCGCTGCACATAGGGACACAGCGCATGGCTCACGAGCGTGTAGGCCGGCGTTATCGACGACGCAGTCATGCCGGCACCTTCAATCCTTCGGCCTTCATCGCTTCGCGTACGGCCGGCCGCCGGCCAACCCGTTCGAGATAGGCGCGCAGACTCGGGAAGCCGGATAGGTCGACATCGACGAACCGCGACCAGCTGACGATGGTGAACAGATAAGCGTCGGCCACCGTGAAGGCTTCGCCCGCGAGAAAGGGGCCGCCCGCAGTCAAATGCGTTTCGACGTATCGCAGCCGCTCGGCAATCTTGCCGCGCGCGACTGCTTGGGCTTGCGCGCCGTATTCGTCGTGGAAGAGCCACGGGCTGTACATCTTGTGCAATTCGGTGGCGATGAAGTTCAGCCACGCTTGCAGGTGGACGCGCGCCATCGTTCCCGCCGGCGGCGCCAAGCCGCTTTCCGGCTTCATGTCGGCCAGGTATTGCACGATCGCGGGGCCTTCGGTCAGGAGCGTGCCGTCGTCGAGTTCGAGCACCGGGACATAGCCGTTTGGATTGACAGCGGAGAAGTCGGTCCCGGAACCGGTGGTGTGCGGCGTTTTCGTGATGCTCACGCGTTCCAGTTCGAGCGCAATGCCGGCTTCGACGGCGACGATATGCGGCGACAGCGAGCAGGCGCCGGCGGAGTAATAGAGCTTCATAGGGCCTCTTGAGCGATGGCGGTAAGTGAACGACCGGACCAGCATACGGGCTGCGAGCGCGCAACGTCTATTGCGCAAATGCCATTTTGGATTGCATTCGCGCAAGCGGTCGTCAGCGTTTCGCCACGCTGGACTTGCCGAAATCGACCGCAAGGTCGCCGGGCCCTGCGCCGCCTAAATCGTCATGCACGCATCAGCCCGCGGACCGATCGGACTCGTCCTGGGCGTAGATGATCTGCGTGCCGTTGTCGGCGAGCCACTGGGCGAAATCCGCACCCAACCCCTCGTCGGTGACGAGGTAGTCGATCCGGTCCATCGCGCCGAATGCCGCGAACTCACGCTTTCCGAACTTTTTCGAATCGGCGAGCAGGTAGACCGTTTTCGCGGCATCGATCATTGCCCGTTTGACGTGCAAATCGATGAAGTCGGGGTACGAGATACCCGATTCTTTCGAGACACCGCCGGCCGCCAGGAACAGTTTGTCGACGAACATCCCCTGGAAAAACGTCGACGCCTTCTCCCCCGAAACCGCAATCGTCTCCGGCTTGAATTCGCCGCCTGTCAGCATGATCCGGTTGGTCGGCTCCGCGCCCAGGATAATGGCGATGTTCAGCGCATTCGTCACAATCCGCAGGTGCTGTCGATCGAGCAGGTTCTTCGCGAGTTCGGTCGTCGTCGCCCCGCAATCGAGAATGATGGAGTCGCCGTTTCCGATGAGCGTCGCAGCCATCCGGCCGATCAGTGCCTTCTCGGGGCTCGTCGGAAGAATGTTGGTTCGATCGGCGACAGGTCGCGCCTGACCGGCCTGCGGCGTCACGAGGCGGACGTTGCCGTGGACGCGTTCGACGCGGCCATGTTTCTGAAGCTCGTCGATGTCCTTTCGAATGGTTGGCATCGAAACGCCAAACTCGCTCGAGAGCTCGGAAAGCTTGATCAGCTTGGCGGCCTGCACCCTCTCGAAAATCTTTTCTGTTCTCGTCCGTTGGTCCATTGTTCTCTTCCCGCGAAGCGACCGAGCGGCTTCGCCACATCCGCCAATATTGTGCCCTAAACGACCACGATATGGTCCGATCCGGGGTTTACCCTCTTTCCTTTGATTTCTCTTTGACTTTCGAAAGAAAGTAAAAGAAACTTAAATCAAGCAAACGGGAAGTGCGGGAGTCGGAATGCAAAACCCTTACAAGCAGTCTGGAGACGCGCTGCATCGGCGGGCGCAAGAAATCCGTAAAAAGATCTGCGTGATGAACTCCGCTGCCAGGAGCGGCCATACGGGCGGTGACATGTCGGAGGCCGACGTGCTCGCAGCGCTTTACTTCCACGTGCTCCGCTATGAGGTGCAAGCTGACCGGACGGTGAAATGGCACGATGAATTCATCCTCAGCAAGGGACACGGCGTAGGAGGGCTCTATGCCTGCTTTGCCGAACTCGGTTGGCTCACCGACGACGAACTGCAGACCTACCTGAAAGACGATTCGCGCCTGCCGGGTCATCCGGTGCGCGAAAAGCTGCCGTCACTGGTGACCGTCAATACGGGCGCTTTAGGGCACGGCTTGCCCATCGCGGCGGGGCTGGCGATGGCGAAGCTGCGTCATGCAAGCCATGTGGAGGGCTCGCCCGGCCGGGTTTTCGTGCTGACGGGCGACGGCGAGCTCGAAGAGGGTTCGAACTGGGAAGCCGCGATGGCGGCGGCACATTTCGAACTGGCGAACCTGGTCGTGATCGTGGATCGCAACCGCCTGCAGCTGGCGGACTTCACCCACAACATCATGGACATGGATCCGCTCGACGAGAAATTCCGGGCTTTCGGCTTCGAGGTCCATGACGTCAACGGAAACCAGGCGGATTCGATTTGGAAACTAATAGAAAGCCTGGATTTCGAGAACGGAAAGCCCAAAGTCGTCATCGCTCACACCATCAAGGGGCGCGGCGTGTCGTTCATGGAGAACGTACCCGCGTGGCACCACAAGTTTCCGGACGAAAAGCAACTTCGACAGGCACTGGAGGAACTGGACCATGCGTGAGTACGCCGATTTGCGAGACGGTGTGATCAGCGCACTCGGACGGTTGACGGCCGCAGGCCGGGACATTCTCGTGATGGTCGCGGATTCGACCTCCACGTCCAAGATCGCCCCTTTCCTCGAGACCTATCCCGAACGGGTCATCAACGTGGGAATCGCCGAACAGAACATGGTCGGAATGGCTGCAGGGCTGGCCCTGGGCGGCCATGTCGTCTTCACCGCCAATGCCGCGCCGTTCCTCGTCGCCCGCGCGAACGAGCAGGTCAAAAACGATGTCTGCTACAGCGCGACGAACGTCAAAATGCTCGGACTGAATGCCGGCGTGGCTTATGGTCCGCTGGCGTCGACCCACCACGCGATCGACGACATCTCGATCATGAGCGGATTCGGAAACGTCCAGATTCTCGCGCCTTGCGACGAGGTCGAAGTGATTCAGATGGTCGAATACGCAGCCGCCGTCGAAGGGCCCGTCTACATCCGGCTCGACAATGCGAAGTTTCCCATCGTGCACGAGGCGGACTACCGGTTCCAGCCAGGCCGTCCCGACGTGGTGATGCGGGGCAGCCGCGTCGTTGTGATCGCGTTGGGCTCCGTGGTCGGCGAAGCGCTCGATGCTTGCGAATGGGTGAAGGCACAGCACAACATCGCCCCGACGCTCGTGAATCTGTCATCGATCCGGCCGCTCGATCAAGACGCCCTCGCGAAGATCGTTGCGGCTCATGACTGCGTCGTCACAGTGGAAGAACATTCGCTTCACGGCGGAATCGGCGCGATCACCGCGGTCTTGATGGCCCGACGCCAGCTTGCGAAGCCGCTCACGATGCTCGGGATCACCGAAGGCGAGTTCGCCAAGTACGGCACGCGCAAAGGAATCCGGCGTCACTACCGCATCGACGCGGCAGGCATTGCCGAAGCGATCTGCGCGCAGTGCGCGCACTGAACGTACAGCTAGATTTCAAGGAGACACTGGCATGGCCATTCAGTACGACATGTCGCTGCGTCATGGCGTCGACTTCGACTTCCGGCTCGACGGCAAGATTGCCGTCGTAACGGGCGGTCTGGGCGGTATCGCGATGGCAACGAATGCGGCACTAATCGCCAAGGGCGCGCGCGTCGCCATTTTCTATCCCAGCTTCGAAGAGCCACGAGTGAAGGATGCAATCGAGGCGCTCGGGGCGGCAAACGCCGCCGCATTTGCCTGTGACGTTGCGAACGAGGCCGATGTCGCGAAGGCGATGAAGGCGGCGCTCGATCGCTTCGGCGATTTGCATCTTCTCGTCAATGCCGCCGGCTGCATCACGCTTACGCCTGCGGAAGACATCAGCCTCGATGAGTGGCAAAAGCAGATCGGTGTAAATCTCACGGGCCCGTTTCTCTGCTCGAAGCATTTCGCTCGACACGTTCTGGCGAGCGGCCACGGCGGCAAGATCGTCAACATCGCCTCTCAAGCCGCGACCGTGGCGATCGACAAGCATTGTGCCTACACGTCGGCGAAGGCCGGGCTGATCGGCATGACCAAGGTGCTTGCCAAAGAATGGGCCCTGCGTGGGATCACGGTCAACACCGTTTCGCCCACCGTCGTGCTCACCCCGATGGGTGCGGCTGCGTGGGACGGCGAAAAAGGCGAAGCGATGAAAAAGCAGATCCCTGTCGGACGGTTCGCTTACACGGATGAAATTGCCGCCGCAATCCTGTTTCTGCTTTCGAACGGTGCGGACATGATCACGGGCGCCGACATCATGATCGATGGGGGATACACGATCTGTTGATGGCACTTTGAGCGCAGCCGGACGAGGCTGCAACGTTGATAAAGACACTAACCTGGAGACAAAAATGCTGAGGAAATTCGCACTCGCGGCTGCCGTTGCTGCCTCGCTCGCAGCGGTCCATTCCATCGATGCGCTCGCCGCTTCGAAAGGGACCATCGCAATTCTCGTCAACGCCCTCGACAACCCCTATTACGCCGCGGAAGCGAAGGGCACCGATGCCGAGGCCAAGAAGCTTGGTTACGATACGATCGTGTTGTCGCACGGCGAGGATGTGAACAAGCAAAACGAACTGATCAATCTGGTGATCGGCAAGGGCGTGAAGGGTATCGTTCTCGACAATGCGGATTCCAACAGCAGCGTCGCGACCGTACGCACTGCCCAGGAAAAGAAGGTGCCTGTCGTGCTGATCAACCGCGAGATTCCGAAGGACGGCATCGCAATTGCGCAACTGAGCCACAACAATCTACAGGCTGGTACTGAAGTCGCGCAAAAGTTCGTCGAGGCGATCGGCGAGAAGGGCGAGTACGTCGAACTCACCTGCAACTTGGCCGACAAGAATTGCGTGACTCGGTCGCAGGCATTCCACCAGGTGCTCGACCAGTATCCCGATCTGAAGATGGTGGCCCGCCAGGATGCCAAGGGTGCGCTGCTGCCGGGCAAGCAGGCGATGGATTCGATCCTGCAGGAACACCCGAACATCAAGGGCGTCATTTGCGGTAACGGTCCCGTTGCACTCGGTGCGATCGCATCGCTCGAATCGGCCGGAAAGAAGAGCGTTGTCGTGATGGGTATCGACGGCAGCAACGATGAGCGCGATTCGATTCTGCAGAGCAAGCTCAAGGCCAGTGTCATGTTGCAGGCGCAAGGCATTGCGAAACACGGCGTCGACCTGCTCGACAAGTACATCGCGACTGGCAAGACAGGCGAACCGGAACGTCAGCTCACGCGTGGCATTCTGATCACCAAGGACAACGCTTCGCACGTCAAAGACTTCTATTACAACAAGTAGGCGCATGGGGCGTTGGAGCGGGTGCGGCGAGGGCGGCACCTGCGCAAATGTCGTCAAGAGAGGTAGTCATGGTTTCTTCCCCATCTGCAGCCGGGCTGGCGCTGGTAGTGCTCGGCGCCGTTTCGGTTGCCGGGTGTCACGTCGTGACGGATACCGAACTCGCCCAGATTCGCTCTCAGGGACAGCATCAGGGCCCGGATCCCGAAAAAATCCTGAGCGAACAACTGATCCCGTATGCGGACAAAGCGGCCAAGCCGGCTGCTCAGGTGATCGGCGCGGCCGGCCAGAATTTCGATAGCGCCTGCAAGGAGTACGGTTTCCGTCAAAGCACGGCTTTTCCATGCAACTTCTGGATTCGTGTGCGCGGCAAGGTCACCAAGGTCGACACTTCATCGCGCGTTGGAAAGGCGTACGTGGATGTCACGCCTTCGTCCGGCGGCGATCCAGTGCATATCGCACTCGAGACAGGCCCGGTCGTCATTGGCACGGGCGTTCGCGACGGCTTTCCCGGTATCAAGTACAGCGACTTCGACGACCAGACGCGCTTCGCGGTATTTGGACAGGAGCTGAACAAACTCGTCGTCGCGCGAGCGCAAAAATCGCTGAAGCTCAAGGTGGGCGACACGGTTGATGTGGCAGCGGTCTACAGCAGCTGGAGCGAGCCCGCCGGTGAAATCCGCGCGATTCCGGTGGCCTGGAAATGAGCGAATCCCGAACCATGAATCCGGTCAACGTCATCGAGACGCGCGGGTTGTCCAAGGTCTACCCCGGGACCGCGGCACTATTGGACGTCGACTACAAGGTGCGACGCGGCAAGGTCAACGTGCTGATCGGCGAAAACGGCGCGGGTAAATCGACGTTGATGAAATTGCTCGCCGGCGCGGAAGTCCCGACGTCCGGAGAAATCCTGGTAGACGAGAAGATCGCGCAGATCTCGGACGTGCGCAGCGCGGAGAGGCATGGCATCGGCATCATCTTTCAGGAATTGAACCTGTTCCCCGAGATGACGGTTGCCGAAAATATCTTCGCCGGAAACGAACTGACCAGTTCCGGGGTGATCCGCCGCAAGGACGAGGACCATCAGGCAAGGATTCTGCTCGATCGTCTGCAGATTCCGATCGACCCGCGCACGCGGCTAGGCGATCTCTACGTCGGACAACAGCAACTGGTGGAAATCGCCAAGGCGCTCTCCAAGCACATCAAGGTGCTGATCATGGACGAGCCGACTTCCGCTCTCTCGAAGACCGAAGTCGAGGTTCTCTTCAAGATCATTGCGCAACTGAAGGAAGAGGGCGTCACGGTCATTTACATCTCCCACCGTCTAGAAGAGGTCATGGCGATCGGCGACTGCATTACGGTGCTGCGTAATGGACGCCTCGTGGCGGAAGACGATATTGCGAATATCGACATTCCCTGGATCATCGAAGCGATGGTGGGATCGTCGAAAAAGCGATTCGCGTTCGAGCAGCATGCAATCGGTCCGGAGGTTCTCAAGGTCAAGGACCTTGCTCTCAAGCGGCCCAATGGTATCTACGCGGTTGACCATGTTTCATTTTCCGTCAGGGCCGGTGAGGTCATCGGTATCTACGGTCTGATGGGGGCGGGTCGTACGGAACTGCTCGAGTCGTTGCTGGGCGCGCAGCCGCTGGCGCTCGGCGAAATCGAGTTGGCCGGCAAGGCGATCGAAGATCTCCCGATCCACAAACGGATCGAGGCTGGCATCGCGCTGGTACCGGAGGACAGGCAGAAGCAGGGGATGGTGCAGTTGATGTCGATCCTCGAAAACATGACGCTCTCGAGTCTGTCGAAGTTCACCCGGCGTTTCTCGTTCGGCGCACTGCGACGTGACAAACAGCTCGAGGCATCGACCGATATCGTCAAGCGCCTCGCGATCAAGGCCGCTTCCGTCGATGCGCCCATTACGTCGTTGTCGGGCGGGAATATGCAGAAGGTCGTGATCGGCAAGGCGCTGCTGACATCGCCGAAGGTACTGCTGATGGACGAGCCGACGCGAGGGATCGACGTCGGTGCCAAAGAGGACGTCTACAAGACGATTAGCCTCCTCGCGAACTCGGGTATCGCAGTCGTGTACGCGACCTCGGAGCTGGATGAAGCAATGGCTGTTTCCAATCGGGTCTTCGTGATGGCCAGCGGAAAATTGACGGCAATCATGGAGCGTTCGCGGTTCGACAGCGAACGCATCGTGCGCGCGTCCACGCCCGCAACAGCCGTAGTGTGAAGCATTTTGAGGCACAAACCATGAGCACTCCGAACAGCAGCAATCCTTCGATCCAGCCGGTTCACGGCAAACACAACCGGCAGTCTGCTTACATGGCTGCCCGCATCGCGGTGAGCGTGCTCAAGCTGCGGATCTTCATTGCACTCTTTGCGATCATCATCGTGTTCTCGCTTGCGGCGGAAAACTTCCTCTCGGCAGGCAACATGTTGATCATGGCGAAACACGTCACCATCGTCGCCATTCTCTCGATCGGAATGACGCTCGTTATTCTGACCGGGGGCATCGACCTCTCGGTCGGCTCCATCGTCGGCATCAGCGGTATGGCGGCGGGGTATCTTTTGCTCGAAGGCGTCAAGCTTGGCCACTACGTGGTGTTTTTCAACCCGTGGGGAGTGACGCTGATCGCGTGCGCGTTGGGTGCGGTCATCGGCGCGGTGAACGGCTACCTGATCACGGCGCTCAACGTGGCGCCGTTCATTGCAACGCTCGGCATGTTGTACGTCGTGCGCGGCGCAGCGCTGCTCGTCAACAATGGCGGCACCTTTGCCGATCTCGGGGGCAACCCGGCTCTGGGCAACACGGGCTTCGAGTTCCTCGGAAACGGCACGATTCTCGGGCTTTCGATGCCCGTGTGGATCATGGTGATTCTCGCCGCCGTCACGATTTTCATTGCAAAGCGCACGCCGCTCGGTCGCCGCATCTATGCGATCGGAGGCAATGAGCAGGCCGCTCGCTTTTCCGGAATTCGTACCAATCGGGTGAAGCTGTTCGTCTACATGTTCTCGGGTTTTTGCGCGGCGATCGTCGGGCTCGTGATCACAGCTCAATTGCAGACCGCGCACCCATTGACGGGCCAGACGTTCGAATTGAATGCGATTGCCGCGGTCGTGTTGGGCGGTACCGCATTGATGGGTGGCCGCGGCACGGTCTTCGGTTCGGTCGTCGGTGCCTGTGTGATCAGTATTCTCGGCGATGGCATGGTGATGTGCGGCATCAGCGATTTCTGGCAGATGGTCATCAAGGGCCTCGTCATCATCTTCGCGGTAGTCATCGACCAGTTGCAACAGCGCTTGCAAACCCGCATGGTTTCGCTCACCGCGTGAGCGTCTGGACTCGAACTGCCTTCATGAAAGCGGACATGCAATACATTCTGGCGATCGATCAAGGCACGAGCGGTACGAAGGCGCTCGTTTTCGACTCCGAAGGGCAGGTGCACGCCCGTGGCTTCGTAGCTGTGCCTTGTACCCATCCGCGTACGGGATTCGTCGAGCAGGATCCGGATCTCATCTACGAGTCGGTGCTGCAAGCTGTATCCAGTTGCCTCGGCGCGTTCGAAGGCGAGAGCAAGGACATCGCTGGTGTCGGGATATCGAACCAGCGTGAGACGGTCGTGCTTTGGGACGCGGAAGGTCGGCCCATCGTGCCGGCGGTATCGTGGCAATGTCAACGTTCGCTCGCCATATGCGACCGGTTCAAGAGGGAAGGTAGGGGACCCGCCATTGCCGAGAAGACGGGGCTGTTGATCGACCCGTACTTCTCGGGTACGAAGCTCGTCTGGTTGAACGAAAACGATGAGCAGGTGCGATCGCATATCAAGGCGGGCACAGCGCACTTCGGTACGGTGGATAGCTGGTTGCTGCATCGTTTGACCGGGGGTACGGCGTACCGCACCGACTATACGAACGCGTCCCGGACGATGCTGTTCGACCTTCGCAATCTGGAATGGGATCGTGAACTGCTCGCTGATTTCGGTTTGCAGGGGCTGCAACTGCCCGAACCGCATCCGTCGTCATTCGATTTCGGTGCAAGCGATTTCGATGGCATCTTCGATCGGCCTGTGCCGATCGTATCGATGATCGGTGACTCTCATGCAGCGGCCGTCGGCGAGGGATGCCTGAGCCCCGGTATGGCCAAGGCCACGATAGGTACAGGCTCGTCGATCATGATGAACGTGGGCAGCAAGCCTTTGCCTGCCACTCACGGCCTGGTGTCGACCGTTTGCCTTGCCACTGACCAACGTATCGATTACGCACTCGAAGGCATCGTGATAAGTGCGGGTTCGACGCCTTCGTTCCTGAAAGAGAAACTGCGACTTTTCGACGACTTCATAGAGGCAGAGCGCGCGTTCACGGAATACGACAACGGCGGCGTCTTTTTTATTCCCGCGTTTTCAGGAATCGGATGCCCGCATTGGAAATATCCGGGTGGCGCACAGATCCTAGGCCTGAACTTTTCGACATCATGGCAAAACGTGGTGCGGGCGGCTTATGAGTCGATCGTCTACCAAATCAAGGACGTGATCTCCGTCATGGAGGGCGAGGCCCATGTCCCGCTGCGCGAACTTTTCGTCGACGGTGGGTTGGTGCAGAGACCGTTCCTTCTTCAATATCTCGCCGACACGTTGAATCGGCCCGTCAGTACGCTCGCACTGAGCGAAATATCGGCCGCAGGCGCGGCAGTGCTTGCGGCGTTGAAGCTTGGGGCGATCAGTTCCCTCGACGAATATCGCAAGACCCGGGTGGTGGCAAGACGTGTAGAGCCGGGGGCGGGCGTCGAAGCTGCCTCGAGAAATCACGCTCAGTGGTTGCAATGGATCGGGCGGCTTTGAGCTCCGTCGATTAATGGAGATCGAGAAATGGCATTCCAGCAGCGTTTCGAGAACAAGGTTGTGGTGGTAACGGGCGGCAGCCGCGGCATCGGATTGGGTATTGCGAGGCGTTTCGCCGAGGAGGGCGCAAAAGTATGCATCTCGGCAAACGAGAAGGGCGTGCATGACGCGGCAGCCCAACTGCGTGAGTCGGGCTTCGAGGCCATTTCCATCGAAGCGGACGTTACCAGCAAGGACCAGGTCGTCGCGCTCTACGAAGAAGTTGCAGCCAAGTTGGGCGAGGTTGATGTTTCTGTCCAGAACGCGGGCGTCATTACCATCGCGAAGCTCGAGGATCTGACAGAAAACGAATGGGACAAGGTACTCGCGGTCAATACCAAAGGCGTTTTCCTTTGCTGCCAGGAAGCGGCGAAGCGGATGCTGCGCGCGGGAAAAGCGGGTCGCCTCATCAACACCGCATCGGGACAGGCGCGACAAGGTTTTGTCTACACGCCACATTATGCAGCGAGCAAGTTCGGCGTTCTGGGAATCACGCAGAGTCTGGCGAAAGAGCTGGCACCGACTGGCATCACGGTGAATGCGTTTTGCCCGGGGATTATCGCGACCGATATGTGGTCATACAACGACGAAGCGTGGGGCAAGCTGCTGGGCGACTACAAGCCCGGGCAACTCATGGCCGAATGGGTCGAAAGCATTCCCATGAAGCGCGCCGGCAGCGACAAGGATGTCGCGGGTCTTGTCGCATTCCTTGCGTCGGATGACGCGGCCTACATCACGGGGCAGGCCATCAACGTGGATGGTGGCATGTTCATGTCCTGAGCCCGTGTGCGTAGTCGCGAGCAATGTTGCCCGCGACCTTGCACCGCAGGCGGTGTCCGAGTTCACGCAGGTTGTAGCAGAGAAACCTTGTGTACCGTATCTGCGCATGCCCGTGCGACTTCCGCGCCCTTCACGACAAAATGATCGGTGAAGAACTTGATGTGTTCTTCGCCGTGATGGAAGTGGTGCGGCGTCAGAACAGCGGAAAACACGGGGGTACCTGTTTCGAGCTGAACCTGCATCAAGCCTGAAATAACCGCCTGAGCGACGAATTCATGGCGATAGATGCCGCCATCGACGACTAGTCCCGCCGCGACGATGCCTGCGTAACGACCGCTCTGGGCGAGCCGTTTGGCATGCAGGGGGATTTCGAACGCGCCTGGGACTTCGTAGAGGTCGATGTCCTCAACGCCGTAACCGAGCTCTTTGATGACGTTCAGAAAAGAGTGCTTGCACTGGTCGACGATATCGCGGTGCCAGCATGCCTGGATAAAGGCGATCCGGGTGCCATTGCCGCCGTAAACGAATGGTGCTTGTGTTTCGATCGAGAGAGATTTGTTCATGGATTTCAGCCTGTTTTGAGTAAACAGGGCGAAGAACAGCCGTCTCCCGCATGCGCGGGAATGCTGGCTGTCCTGTTCTCTTTCATCCGGACTATACCGTCGGCCCCGGAATCCAACCGGGTCTGCTGACCTCTGTTATCGCAGCAATGTCGAAACAGAGCGCTCGCGGGCTACGTCCGTGAAAGACGATTACCGCCGGTGGGGAATTGCACCCCGCCCCGAGAACGTGTTCTTGACGAACGGAGCGTACGTTACCACGGATCCCACGACCCTGTTGCACGCTCGCCCTGATGGTGGCATATAGCGAACGATAGCGATGTCGATAATGCGACACGGACTTGCCGGCTCCTTGACTCACCATATCTCCGGCGGTCGGCGCCATAAGGGACGATCTTGAAAAGGAATCACCGCGTGAGGCGCGGATGGTCGCCGACCTGACACGAGCAGCGATAAGACCCGGTCCCATGGCATGTGCGCGGGAACTCCGCCGGGGATGCGAATTCGCTCGGTCAATCCGAGAAAGTGCGCGACCGCATTCACGGACTGGACATAGGGTAGTCCAACCATCAAATGCCAGCCGGCATTGGCATTGGGTAATTCATCCCGTGCGATCTTGTTCAGCGAATCCGAAAATGTCGCCAGCATCGGCTCCAAGCGAGGGACCTGAGCATCGCCCATCACGCACGTCCACTGGCCGTCGATTTTCACGAAAAAGACGTTGCCGTCACCGATCGTATCCAGTGTCCGCTTAGTGGAATTGGAAAAGCGGATCGCCAACGACACGAGATCGCGCACCTCGCTGAGAAGGTCGGGATCGTCACAGTGCAGTAGAAGGCTGCTCAGCGTATCCTGTTCGGCGAGGCCATGAATTTTTTCAAATAACATCCGCTCGTCGGGGCCAAACTCGCGGCCGGGATACTTATTGTCAACCCACAGATCGGACGCCAATTGGTAGTCGTCCGCATCCGGCAATCGATGCGAGGGGTCTTCGATGTAGTGACCTCTGAAACTTATCGCATCGTCCCCGCGTGCCACCCTGTCATACAGTTCGCTTATATCCTTCTGGAAGCGCACGACAAGATCCATCGGGTAGATTCGATTGCAGTCGATCGGCATTGGGGCATAGATCACGTTCTGGCCGTCGACGACAGACTCATGTTTTGCGGACTCTTCCTGCGCCAGTAGTTTGAGAATCCTGCCGGGAACCGGCACGGTCGTGTACCTCAAAAATTCGCGAGGCACGCGTGAACCGAAAAAGCTCCGCATTTCTCGCAAATTGCGCCGCTCCTGCCGCAAACTGCTCTGTGCCATTGCGGCAAGATGAACCGGTTCGTAGTTCGGCTCTCTGCCCATGAATTGCATGTTGTAACCCGCCTGAACGCGCGGCTGCAGCATGTCGATCTTGGCAACGAGCGGATGTCCCGGTAGCTTATAAACGGCGTTGAACACAACCCCTGCATTCACGAATTCCGGTCGCAAGGCGGCAAAAAGCGCGTGTTCGCTCGGGGCCACGTGCAATGCCCGCCGTCGAAGCCACGTCTCGATCGCTGCTTTACGGTCCGCCTCTGACTTATCCGCGTGTTTTCGCAGTTCGTTCGCATATTCGTTGGCGTCGTAGGTCGGCCCGAGCACGTCTTTGACCCACGTCTGCAACGCAGCTGCCGCCGACTCGGAAGCCTTCGACCAGCTATCGGCGGACGCAACGATGAGCGACCCCGGCTTCGATACATCGTTCTTTCCAGACGCGCGCGGCTCTTCGCCACTCAATCCCGCAAGTGGGCCGATGACAGGGCGTTGTGCAGATAGGGACGTTGCGGGCGAAGACCCTGTAGTTTGGGAACCCGCGTCGTCGGACGGAGGCTGCGTCAGGCGGCCAGATTCGTGGATAGGTAACGACGACATAGGATTGAACCAAGGCAAGTGCGAGGGATTGACCATAGTCGTTCTTGGCACCGGAGGCGCCAAAACCGGAGGCCGAAGCATATCGGACAACAACTCAACGCTGGAGCAGGGCATTCGCGTGTCCGTTGTGCACTTCGCTGGGCGCCGTTCAGGTTCGCGCCGGTTAGCGTCGCGCGAACCGTGCTCAGTGTTCGACGCTGCGCTCGATGCGGGCGCAATTGCGAGCAGCCTTTCTCAAGTTCCCAGATGATTGCGGTAGCGCTATAATTCGACTATATTGGAAATATGGAAGAAAATGACGTCGTCCGATCCCTTGCCGCGCTGGCGCACGGCCTCCGCCTGCAAGTTTTCCGCATGCTGGTGGTGGCCGGACCTGCAGGCTTGACTCCCGGCGCGATCGCCGAGCAGCTCGATGTGCCCGGGGCGACGCTGTCATTCCATCTCAAGGAACTGATGAACGCGCACCTGGTGACGCAGGAGCGCGAAGGCCGCAACCTCATTTACCGGGCAGCCTACGGCCACATGGGCGCACTGCTCGAGTTCCTCACCGCCAACTGCTGCCAGGGCGAGAACTGCCTGGAAACCAGCGTCACCGCGTGCGATAAGCGCGTCTGCACATGACCACCAACGTACTGATCCTCTGCACCCATAACTCCGCACGGAGTGTGCTGAGCGAAGCCATGCTCAACCACTGGGCACGAAAGCTCAGCAAGGATGTGCACGCCTACAGCGCCGGGAGCGCGCCGAGCGGCCGCCTGAATCCATTCGCGCTGGAAGTCCTCGCTGACGCCGGCATCGACACGACGAGCTATCGCAGCAAAAGCTGGAATGAGTTCTCCGGAGGCGACGCGCCGCGCATGAGCATCGTAATTACGGTGTGCGATAGCGCTGCGGCGGAACAATGCCCTTATTGGCCCGGCAGTCCTGTGAAGGTGCATTGGGGTTACGCCGATCCGTCCAACGCACCCGGGGGCGATGCGGGCAAGCGTCAGGCCTTCGAGCTGACGCGCCAGGCAATCGGCTACCGCATGTTGCAGCTTCTGGCCTTGCCGCTCGATACGCTCACCCATGCCGACTTGCAGGCCGAGCTCGAACGCATTTCCAGGATTTGAGCGCCATGTCCGATCTGCGCAGCAGGCTCGCCGCCGAAGCATTGGGTACGGCTTTGCTGTTGGCCATCGTCATCGGGTCCGGCATCATGGCCGAGCGACTGGCCGGCGGAAACGTCGCGGTGGCACTGCTCGCCAATACAGCGGCCACGGTCGGTGGGCTCTATGTCCTGATAGAGACGCTTGGGCCGGTCAGTGGCGCGCATTTCAACCCGGTGGTCAGCGCGGTCATGGCGGTGCGCGGTGAGCTGCCCGGCGCCGCACTGGCGCTTTATATCGCGGCTCAGTTGATCGGCGCCGTGCTCGGTGCCTGGCTGGCGCATGCAATGTTCGATATGAGCATCGTGCAATTGTCCACCAAGGTCCGTGGTGGCACGGGCCAATGGATCGCCGAGGTCGTGGCTACCGCTGGCTTGCTCCTCGTCATCCTGCGCGCGCCAAATGGCCGCGCCTCGTCGATGGTGGCCGCGTATATCGGCGCGGCATATTGGTTCACTGCCTCCACATCCTTCGCCAACCCGGCGGCGGCGTTCGGGCGTATGTTCAGCAACAGCTTCGCGGGTATCGCGCCGCACAGCGTGCCGGCTTTCGTGTTGGCCGAATGCGCCGGCGCAGCGATCGGGTTACTGCTTCATCGGATGCTGCAGTCCAGTCGGGGCGGCAGCGGTCATCCCAACGTCATGGAGTCCCACGGGCGCGCCTGGGTGTCACGATCCGCTACGCCGGACGCCGACCGGTAACGCGCTCACGCGCTGCACTTCCGGCGTGGCCAGCCAGTCGCTCTCCAGACATTGCAGGAACATCGCGGTAGCGTCTTCTCCCCAGAAAAGATCGCCGTTACGCACGAACGTGGGCACACCGAACACGCCGAGTGTGATCGCCGCGTCGGTGTGATGGCGCAAGGCGTCTTTCACCGCAGGCTGCTCGACGGCGGTGACGCCCTCCGGAAAGCCGACCGCTTCGCACAGTGCGGCAAAGCCCTCGGGTGAGGCCACTTCCTGTCCGTCGCGCCAGATGTGCCGGAACACCGCACGGACGGCATCGAGCGAGCCGCCCATCGCAATCGTCAAGCGTAGCGCCTTGATCGGGTTGAACGGATGCGCGGGCGGCATGCGGTATGCAATGCCGAGTTGCTGAGCGCGAAACAGCGCATGCCGGTAGGTGAACGTACGCTTCGCGTCGATCTCGGCGGGGGCCTTTTGGCCCCAGTGGTTCAGGATCGCGCCGAGCACCACCGGGCGCGGACGGATGGCGAGGCCTGCCGGCATCTTGTCGAACTGTTCGATCTGCAGGTAGGCGAACGGCGAGACTACGTCGAAGAACCAATCGATGGTGTCGGGCATGGACGCTCCTCGGCCGGTACGCGCATGCGATCGCGCGGACGGCACAAACGGCACAAACGGCGCCCCGGTCAGGGCGCGAATGTCCGCCAGTGTCGCACGCGAGACGATCTCGTGCAGCGCGAGGCCGGTCCCGGTCGCATCGTCCCCTTCGGCCCCCCGCTTGGGCCGACGCGACCGATGCGTCGACGCAAAACCCATGGCGCGAACGCGGTTCGGGCTTGCAACCGCGCAAGAAGCCGATTAGCGTCGCGTTCATGAACGACTGGAACGAACTTCGCCTTGTCCTCGCCGTATGTAGAACAGGCAGCCTGACGGCGGCGGCCGAGCGGCTGCGCGTCGATCATTCGACGGCCTTTCGGCGTCTGAAGGCGCTTGAAAGCCGGCTCGGCGTGCGTCTTTTCGAACGCTCGGCGGGTGGGGCCTACGAGGCCACGGAAGCCGGGGCCCGCATGGCTGCCGCGGCCGAACGGATGGAGGACGAGGTGCTGGCCATGGATCGCGACATCACGGGCCGGGACCATCGGCTGTCCGGCCGATTGCGCGTCACTTCGTCGGAAACACTCGCTTTCAGTCGGCTGACCCGCCACCTGGCGGCATTCAGAGAGGCGCATCCCGGCATCGTGGTCGAACTGACCGTCGACAATCGCGTGCTCAATCTCTCGCGCCGGGAGGCCGATATCGCGCTGCGTCCGGTGCGCCCGAAAGAAGGCGAGCTCTGGGGCCGCAGGCTGGCCAACGTCGCATGGGCGCTTTACGCCTCGCCCGAATATCTGGAGGCGCACGGCGGCGCATTGGCGCACGTCGACGAACTCGAAGGCCATGCGTTGATTGGCTGGGAATACGCTGCATCGGGTATCCAAGCGGCCGAATGGCTGGCTCGCACTGCCGCTCCCGACGCTTTCGTTTACCGGACCAACAGTCTCATCAACCAGTTTGTCGCGGCGCGAGCCGGTATCGGGCTCGCGCTATTGCCGTGCTATCTCGGCGACAGCCAGCCCGGCGTCGTCCGTGCGCTGCGCGCACCGGTGCCGGAACTCGAGGGCGAGCTTTGGATCGTCGCGCACTCCGATCTGAAAGGCACGGCACGCGTCAGAGCGTTTTTCGATGTCGTGGGCGAGGGGCTGGCTCGTGAGCGCGAGTTGTTCGAAGGGCGGTTCGACGCAAATGAGGCTGTTCGTCCGGCAACGTCTGCCGTACCATCCCGGTTCAATAAAAAAACGCCGAACACGACTTGAATCAGGACGGGACCTTGATTTACACGCTGCTTTCCATTTTTATTGGCGCCGGTTTGGGCGCGTTGCTGCGCTGGGGATTTTCGCTCGGACTCAATGCGATGTTTCCGATGGTGCCGCTCGGCACCCTTGCGTCGAATCTCATCGGCGCCTATCTGATCGGTGTCGCCGTGGTCTTTTTCACCGCGAAGGCCGGTTTGCCGCCCGAATGGCGGCTCTTCGTCATCACCGGCTTCATGGGCGGGCTCACGACGTTCTCGACGTTTTCGGCCGAAGTCGTCACACTGATCGCTCAAGGGCAATTTGCGTGGGCGCTGATCGAATCGGCGCTGCATGTGTTCGGCTCCTTCGCGCTGACCGGTCTCGGCATCTGGACAGCCCGGGCCTGGCTCTACGCAGGGTAAGCAGACCGGCCCCCGATCCTGCACCGTTCTTGGAGACCCGCCATGGACGAGTATGTGCTGTTACGGTTTTATGTCCACGAAAACCATCGGCTGCATTGGAAGCCGCTGTGGGAGTGGTTGCTGACCGAAGCGAGCCGGATGGGCGTCACGGGCGGCTCCGCTTTTCGCGCGATGGCCGGTTTCGGCGCGCATCGCGTGCTGCACGAGGAGCGCTTCTTCGAGCTTCAGGGCTCGTTGACAGTCGAAGTCGAATTCGTCGTGACCGAGGCCGAAGCGAAGCGTCTCATCGAACGCGTTTCGCAGGAAAAGCTGCGCGCCCTCTATGCGATCATCCCAGCCCGCTTCGGTGCGATCGACAATACGTAAGGGTTTGCCCCTATCAAGTGCCACACTCGTCAGCCGTTACACAAGAGGCATGGAGTCATGACGAGAGGGCGGTGATGAACGGCCAAACGTTTGCGCGAACGCTGTGGCTATCCCTTCTTCCGAGCTTGGTCGGCCTGACCGTCATTCCGCGACTCGATGCATGGTTGTTGCGCCAAGTTCATCGAACGGCTCGGAAACATCCGGCCGTACGAAGCGGTGGGTTTCCGACGGGGCAGGAGGATACGCATGGTGAGGGGAGAAATCGAGCGACTGGAAAAGACGGTGCACACTTTAGCCCGCCTTCCCTGGCTGATCCGTCGTGAATACTGGGTCTCGCAGATCGAGCACCTGTTGGAAGCGACAACGATGTCGATCGTCGATCGCCGACGGTTGACGGCGTTGCTGGAGCAGTTTTCGTCGATGCCGACGGGCCTGCGGTTGCCGCAATACGAGCGCACGTTGGCCATTCCGGCGCATAGCGAGTGACGTGGCAATCTTCGAACACATCTGACAACGCCTCCTGGATACGAGCCCAGCACACTGGGCTCCCTACAGTGCGATGATTGCCTGGCTCGATGGGTCGCCGGCATGTTCTCCGAGCATCTCTTTGAGATCGCGCTCAATGTAGTTGCACAACGTTGAAATCGGAACATCGTTTGCGCCGCCTTCAAACGGATTCTCCGCGCCTGATTGCCGTTGATTGGTGCTAAACGAACAACACCGTGATCCCGCTTGCATGTCTACCGCCGTAACCCGCGTCGTCCTACGATGACTTCGTGCGGCGCATTGCCGCTAGGGACATCCGCCTCGAGCGGGTGTCCACCGTCATCGCCAGGAGAATCCAATGACCCAGCGTATCAACTACATTCAGCAATCGCCGGAGCTGTTCAAAAAGCTCCTCGACTTCAGCAATCAGTTGAAGGAGAGCGCAATCGAAGAATCGATCCGTGATCTCGTATCGATCCGAGCGTCGCAGATCAATGGCTGTGGCTTTTGCGTCGACATGCACGTAAAGGAAGCACGCATACACGGCGAGCGCGAACTGCGCCTCCATCATCTAGCGATCTGGCGCGAATCGACGCTTTTCGCGCCGCGCGAGCGCGCCGCCCTCGCGTGGGCGGAAGCGCTGACCAAACTTGCCGAGCTTGGCGTGCCCGACGATATCTACGAACGCGTGCGTGCGCAGTTCTCCGAGAAGGAGCTGTCCGACCTGACGTACGAAGTGATGGCCATCAACGCTTGGAACCGCGCGAACGTGGCATTCAGGACCGTGCCAGGTTCGGCCGACAAGGCATTCGGCCTCGACAAGGCTAACCTCGCCTGAAGCGTCCCGTTCGTTCTCATCTTCGTTCCGCGCGTGCGGGACGTGCCATTTGGAGCGCACATCATGTTTCGACTAAAGCACACCACAATCGCAATGCTCGCCGTCGTAAGCGCCCATATCGGCATGGCACGCGCGGCGGCTCCCGAAGCCGTCGTGACGCCGCTGATGACCAAGGCGCTCGACGATCATCCGGGCGAGGAAGCCTTGATGATCGCTGTGACGTATCCGCCGGGTGCCGTCGATCCCGTCCACCGTCATAATGCGAACGCCTTCGTTTATGTCCTCGAGGGATCGATCGTGATGCAGGTCAGGGGCGGCAAGGAAGTCACGCTCACGTCTGGGCAGACCTTCTATGAAGGCCCGAACGATGTACATACGGTTGGGCGCAACGCGAGCCAGACCCAACCCGCGAAGTTCATCGTGTTACTTTTGAAGAAGAAGGGTGCGCCGGTGCTTGTGCCGGTGAAGTAAGGAATGTCTTCGACGACGGACAGTCACACGCTCCTGCCGCGCCAGGGGCGTTGAGTCAGTCAACGACAGTCACGATATTGACGGTCCCTTGTCGGGCCATCTTTGCATACGGGCACAAGCGCTCGGCAGTTCGAACCATCTCTTCCGCCACGCATCGATCGACGCCCGGCATCCGGACCCGGAGGTCGATGACCAACGCATAGCCCCCGTCCATCGGATCACGACCGAACGAAACCTGCACTTCGACAACAGTATCGGCGATGTCCATCGCGGCGCGTTTCCCGAGCAGGTTCAGCGCCCCGTGGAAGCACGCCGCAAAGCCCGCCGCGAACAACTGCTCGGGATTGGTCCCGTTCCCGGGGCCGCCGAACTCGGTGGGCAGCCGCAGCTCCACAACGAGATTTCCGTCATCCGAGCGGGCCACGCCAGATGCGCGCCCGTGTCCCGTTTCGCCACCGGAAACGGTGACAGTCGTTGTGTACAGGGGATGAAAATCCCGGCCCCGATATCTGTCGAGGAGGGAAAGCGGGGGGGCTTGCAGCTTTTTGTCGTCCATGATGCATTCTCGAGTTAGTGACGCACGATCCGCCCCCCGTCATCGATTCGTCGGAGTCTCTCGCACCAAGGCGGGCTGCACCCGCCGAAGCAGATTTCGTCTCGAGAACCAGGGAATCGAGTCGAACGAACGATCGTATAAGGAATGCTGCGATCTTCCGGTGCATCCCGCCTCATCTTCAGTCTACGGGACAACGCCGCCCCCATCGTAGATGGATGTGGATTGCGAGGGTAGGGCCGCCACCGGCGACATGGTGTTTCCCGTTTGACGACAATCCTAATGATCGGACGTAAGTCGCGCATTCAATGGACCGCTTTCAAAACAGGCGAGTGTTACACTCCGACACTACAGACCCCCATCTCCAGATTGCAATGGACCAATCGGATACATCGCAGCGAGGCTTCCGCGTTGGCTTGCCAAATAACGCTGACGCTTTGTCTACCTGTTTCGCGACGAGCTACGCTGGGATCATCGCCTTCATGGCGGTCGCAACCGAGGGAAGCTTCGCCAAAGCCGGGGAGCGATTGGGGGTAGGGCGCTCGGCTGTCTGTCGAAATGTTCAGAAGCTCGAAACGCAGCTCAGTACGCGCCTGTTTCTCCGAACGACGAGAACGACAACCCTGACACAAGAGGGCGAAAGGTTCTTCGAGAACTGCAACCAGGGCGTTACCCATATTGTCGAGGCAGTGAACGACATGCTGGACCTCCGCCACGGTCCACCTCGTGGCTTCCTTCGGGTCCGCTCGACAGTGGGGTTCGGACGCAAGATGGTTGCTCCGCTGCTTTTCAGGTTCTCCGAGGTCTACCCTGATATCGCAGTCGACTTGCTTTTGGACGACAGGCCAGTCGATTTCGCTGCGGAACAGATCGATGTCGCGTTTCGCGATGGGTGCATCGAGGATTCCAGCATTATTGCGAAACAGTTGATTCCAATGCAGATGCTGCTCTGCGCGTCGCGCGCCTACGCCGAGGAGCGCGGACTGCCATCTACGCTGGAAGATCTGGCCCAGCACGACTGTATCAATCTGAGGCTCAACGGTCGCGTTTTTGATTGGGATTTCAAGGTGGACGGCCATATGCGAAAGTATCTGCCGACCGCCAGATTGACTTTCAACGACGCAGACCTGGTATTGCAGGCGGTCCTGGAAGGCCGCGGAATCGCCCAGATGCCCGGATATCAAATACGCGACTACATTGCGCGCAATGAGCTTGTCACTGCTCTAAGGCGGTATGTGCCGGACGACCGGGGGCACTACATCAGCTATCTCTGCCGGCAGCATCTGCCGTCGCGCATTCGTGTGTTCGTCGATTTCATGACGGACGAGATTCGGGCGCGCAATTCCCTTTGCCTGGGCGAATTCAATACGGACGATTTGGAAAGCCAGCAGCAGGCCTGAACACCACGAGTGGTGCTATCGCTTGTTGGCGTGCTCAAGCACGTCGATCGTGGCAGACGGTCCGCCTCGCTGAGTTCGCGAGCCGTATCTTGGCGGAACCTATTGGTGTCCGCGCGACAACAGTGAGTGTTCCGATGCGTATCTACCGAGGTACCGACTCGACGCCTACTATTCCGACATGGCATCGCGATCGGCTCGATTGAGTTGACGGGGTGTCGAGGTCGTTAGTGGAGAGCGTCATGCTTCGTCTCGGACCCTTGTCGGTGTTTGCAGGCTGGATCATGCTATCTGCGGTCAGTGTCGGGCTTGCAATTGTCGTCTCGTTCAGCGGCATTTTCTGAAGTCCGGTAGCCGCCTCTCAAATCGCAATCCTCCGTAGTCAGCCAAGCCTGACGATGGAAAGATGCGGCTCGCAAGGCGGACATCCAATTGGATCTCCCGAGTAGAACCTCGGAGGGACTCGCGTCTTTATTGCAGCCATGACATGGGCGGTTCGCCATGGAAAGTTCATATCTTGATTGCCGCACAACTTCACTGGAGCTGGGCATCATGGAATGCACTATTGAAATTGGCGCCCATATCGTTAGTGAGCGGGAAGGCTATACACACCATGGAATTTACGCGGGGAATGGGCAGGTGATTCACTATGGTGGATTTCATCATTCCGTGCAACGACGCCCCATTGAATATATTCCGTTGCGTGGCTTTGCGGCAGGAAGAGGGATAAAGGTTCGATCTCAACCAGACGCCATTTATACCGGAATAGATGCCGTGGAGAGAGCCAGGTCTCGCTTGGGCGAAGACCGATATCGGTTGCTGAGCAATAACTGCGAACACTTCTGCACATGGTGTGTGCTAGGTGTCGGACATAGTGAACAGGTCCGCCGATGCATAAGGAACCCGTGGCAAGGCATCAAGACGCTGTTCGCGCTTGCGAGAGAGGAATGCATGATAGGCCGGAAGATGAGCATGCAGTCAGACATCAGACAGTGCGTATCGCGCGCACTGAAACCCGGTATGCCGCTGATGTTGACGGCGGCGCTAGCGGCGTGCGCGAACTATGCCGGTATCCACAGCGACGCAAAAATGGTCGAGCCGCAGCAGTATGCGACTCAGCAAAGCCTTCCCGCGCAACAAGGCCATTGGCCCGCCGCCAACTGGGTCGACCAGTTCGGCGACGCGCAACTAACGGCGCTGATCGGGGAAGCGTTGAAAAGCAGTCCGACGCTCGAACAGGCGCGTGCACGCGTTGCGGCTGCATCGGCGTACAGCGAAACGGCGAAGGCGAGCACGATGCCGCGGGTCGACGCGAACTATTCGCTCACGCGTCAACGGTTCTCGAGTACGACGTTCGTGCCGCCTCCGTTTGGCGGCTCGTGGCAGACCGAGAACAAGGGCCTGTTGAGCGCGTCCTATGATCTCGATCTGTGGGGCAAGAACCGCGAAGCGCTGAAAGCGGCAATCTCGCTGCATCAGGCGAGCCAGGCCGACGCGGAAGTCGTCAAGCTGACGCTGACGACGTCGATTGCTCGGACGTACAACCAGCTTGCGCGCCTGTACCTGCTACGCGACATCGCCCAAGACGAAATCACGCATCGCGAGCAGATAGACCGGGTCACGGCGGGGCGTATCGCGACGGGGCTGGATACGGAAGTCCAGCGCCAGACCGCGCAGGCCAACCTCGCGACGAGCCGCGCCGCGCTGAAGTCGCTCGACGGACGGATCCTCACGGTTCGCTATGAGATCGCTGCGCTGCTTGGCGCAGGTCCCGACCGTGGCTTGCAGATCGCGCGCCCGACGCTGGGCATGGGTGACGATGTGCGCCTGCCCGATAACCTGCCGGCGGATCTCCTGAGTCGCCGCCCGGAGATCGTGGCTGCGCGATGGCGTGTCGATGCGATGACACATGATGTGAAGGAGGCGAAGGCCGAGTTCTATCCCGACATCAACTTGAGCGCTGCAATCGGGCTCGACGCATTCGGCTTTGGCCGCTTTCTGACGGCGGCGAGCCGCACGGCATCGGTCGGTCCGGCCATCCATCTGCCCATCTTTGACGCGGGCGAACTGCGCGCACAACTGAAGGGCCGCTACGCCGACTTCGATTACGCCGTCGCGACCTACAACCAGTCGCTCGTGACCGCGCTGAGCGAAGTCGCCAAGCAACTCGCGGATGTGCGTTCGACGGATGCGCAGCTTGCGGATGCTCAGACCGCGCAGGACGCCGCACACCAGGCCGACACGCTCGCGCTCGTGCAGTACAAGGCAGGTCTCACGAATCAGTTGACTGTTTTGAACGCCGACGTCAACGCGCTCTCCGCCGATCAGACCGTCGCGGATTTGCGCATGAATCGCCGAGATCAACAGATTGCACTGGCTTCCGCGCTGGGAGGTGGTTTCGTCGATACATCGAACGAAGACTCTGAGGCAGCGTCGCGCGCAGAAGCGTCCGCACCCAGCACGCCTGTTGTCGCCGCGCGCTGAGCGGCTACCCACCGAATTTGCCTGGAGAACTGAAATGAGCGAAATCGATACCGTGGAGCGCCGGGAGACCCGGGCGGCCGGCGCAAAACATGACGCAGCAGTGCACCCGAAAGCCGCAGTCGCGAACGGACCAGGCACAGGCAAGCGCAAGGTGCTACTCGCGCTGCTCGGCGCGGCTGTCGTTGTATCGGCGGCGGCTTACGGTGCGTACTACATGACGTATGTGCGTTACCACGAATCTACCGACGACGCGTACGTCAGTGGCAATCTCGTGCAGTTGACGCCGCAAGTGACCGGCACTGTCGTTGCCGTGAATGCCGACGATACACAGATCGTGAAGGCAGGCGATGCCGTGGTTACGCTCGATAACGCGGATGCGAGAGTTGCGCTTGGTAACGCAGAAGCCCTGCTCGGGCAGGCTGTGCGGCAAGTCAGCCGTCTGTACGTGGACAACGATTTCTATGCAGCGAACGTCGCGCAGAAGCAGTCCGATCTGGCCCGCGCGCAGGATGATCTGCGCCGCCGCCAGGCCATCGCCGATACGGGTGCTGTGTCGGCCGAAGACATCGCGCACGCGCGTGACGCCGTGACGGCCGCGCAGGCGGCGCTCGATGCCGCACGTCGACAGGCGCAAGCCAATCGCGCGTTGACCGACCGCACGACGATCGACCAGCACCCGAACGTGCAGGCCGCCGCGTCGAAAGTCCGCGATGCGTATCTCGCGTATGCGCGCGACACGTTGCCGGCGCCCGTCACCGGCTATGTCGCGAAGCGTTCGGTGCAGGTCGGGCAGCGCGTGTCGCCGGGCACGCCGCTGATGGCGATTGTGCCGCTCGAGGGCGTGTGGGTCGATGCGAATTACAAGGAAAGCCAGTTGCGCAACATGCGCGTCGGTCAACCTGTGACGCTGACGGCCGATGTATACGGGGGCAAGGTCCAGTACCACGGCCGCGTTCTCGGCTTCTCGGCGGGCACGGGCAGCGCGTTTTCCACCTTGCCCGCGCAGAACGCGACGGGCAATTGGATCAAGATCGTCCAGCGTCTGCCCGTGCGCATCCAGCTCGATCATAGAGAGCTCGAAGCGCATCCGCTGCGCATAGGCCTGTCGATGGATGTCGATGTGGATACGCGTAACAACACGGGGCCGCAGCTCGGCGCCGCCACGAACACCTCGTATCGCACGGATGTGTTTGCCGAATACGGCGCGCAGGCGGATGCCGAGATCGAAAAGATCATCGCTCAGAACATCGTTTCCTTGCGTGCGGGGTCCAGAGGCAACGTCGTATCGTCGATGCCTTCCGCAAAGCGCGACGCAAGCGACAACAGTGATACCAAACAGAACGCAAGCTGAATTCCCTGCCGGAGCGCGACTCGCGATCGGGTTCTGGCCAATTCACCACTCTGACGGGGCGGATAAATACGCCGGACCCGCCGAAAACTTCAAACTGGAAGCGAGATGAATTCCTCGATGCAACTTGCACCACCTCCGCTGACAGGCGGCAAGCTGGTCCTCGCGACAATCGCGGTCGCGCTCGCGACGTTCATGAACGTTCTCGACTCTTCCATCGCCAACGTTGCGATTCCAACCATCTCGGGCAATCTCGGCGTATCCGTCGACGAAGGCACATGGGTGATCACGCTTTTCGCGGCGTCCAATGCCGTCGCGATTCCGTTGACGGGTTGGCTCACACAGCGCGTCGGCCAGATCAGGCTATTCGTGGCCGCGATCGTGCTGTTCGTGTTCTCGTCGTGGCTGTGCGGCATCGCACCGAATTTGCTCGTGCTACTTGCTGCGCGCGTGTTGCAGGGAGCCGTCGCAGGCCCGCTCATCCCGCTCTCGCAGGCCATTCTGCTTGGCTCGTATCCGAAGGAGAAGAGTTCGACGGCGCTATCGCTGTGGGCGATGACGGCGACGGTTGGGCCGATTGCCGGTCCTGCGCTGGGCGGCTGGATCACCGACAGCTATAGCTGGTCGTGGATCTTCTATATCAACATTCCTGTGGGTCTGTTTGCCGCTGCCGTCACCTGGGTGATCTACCGCGACCGCGATTCTCCGGCGCGAAAGCTTCCCATCGACAAGGTTGGCCTGCTGTCGCTGATCGCATGGGTCGCGTCGCTGCAGATCATGCTCGACAAGGGCAAGGATCTCGATTGGTTCAACTCGCCCGTGATCTGCACGCTCGCTGTCGTCGCTGCCATCAGCTTCCTGTTCTTCCTGATCTGGGAGCTAACGGAGAAGAACCCGATAGTCGATCTTCGCCTCTTTGCGGAACGCAATTTCCGCGGCGGCACAATTGCGATCTCGGTCGCGTACGCGGTGTTCTTTTCGAACCTCGTGATCCTGCCACAGTGGATTCAGGGTTATCTAGGCTATCGTTCGGTGGATGCCGGGCTCGTGACCGCGCCGCTCGGAATCTTCGCCGTGCTGCTCGCGCCTGTGATGGCGAAGGTTTTGCCGAAGTCCGATGCGCGGGTCCTCGCGACGCTGGCCTTTCTCGGCTTTGCAGGCGTGTTCTTGATGCGTTCGCATTACACAACAAGCGTCGACCCCTATACCCTGGTGCTGCCGACGCTGTTGCAAGGCATCCCCATGGCACTCTTTTTTACGCCGCTTACCGCGATCATCTTGTCGGGGCTGTCACCCGAAAAGATTCCGGCGGCCGCCGGCTTGTCCAACTTCACGCGCGTGTTCGCGGGCGGCGTCGGCACGTCGTTGATCTCGACGGGCTGGAACGACCGCACGATTCTGCATCACGCACGGCTCGCCGAACAATCGAGCGTGAACAATCCCGACTATGTGAGCTCCATCGCGAACCTTCGCGCCACGCTCGACGGCGGTATGGATCAGGCCGCAGCATTCTTCGAACGCTCGCTGAATGCGCAGGCCGCGATGCTCGGACTGAACGACATCTTCTGGCTCTCGTCGATGATCTTCATTGCGATCATTCCGCTGGTATGGCTCACCCGGCCCGGAAAGGGCGGCGGCGCGGCGACGGCAGTTGCGCACTGAAGGAGGCACTTCCAGCGGCTTCTTCCTACCTAGGGCGATGATCGCTCGGGCGGCGTTACGATTTGCTGGCTTCGTCCAGCAGCACAAGCGCGACGACGTTCTCGATCCCATGCCGTGCCATCTTCGTGTAAGGGCAAAAGCGTTCGGTGTTGCGTACCAGTTCACCGGCAACGGAGCGCTCGATGCCCGGCAAACGGACGCGGGTATGCGCCGTCAGCATGAACAGGCCATCGATCGGATCGCGGCAGAAGTCGACTGTGACCTCCACCGAGGCGCCGCGAGTCGGAATACCCTCCCGCGCCGCAAGCAGACTCAGCGCGCCATGAAAGCAGGCCGCATAACCCGCCGCGAATAGCTGCTCCGGATTCGTGCCGCCGCCAGGTCCGCCCAGCGCCTTCGGCATTCGCAGGTCGAGCGCGAGCTGGCCGTCATCGGAGCGGGCAATGCCAGATGCGCGCCCGTGGCCCGCGTCGCCGCCTGTGACGATGACGGTGGTCGAGTACAGCGTTTGCGCGTCTTGCCCGTGGTACTTGTCGAGCAGTGTCAGCGGCGGTGGACGCAATCGGGTCATGGTGCGCCTCATAGGTGCTTGCGACTTGTTTAACGGCGTGCTTGTCTTAGTTGGGGTGCCGTCCGTACACGAAGCATCTTAGGCGTGCGCTCCGCCGTGCGGTAGGGCCGCGGAGAGACCCACTGTGTTGCATCGGAGACATCATTCAACGCTGCGTCGTTTGTGGCACCATCATTCGACTGTCGTTAAGGTCGGCATCGTGGGCAGACACTGCAAATCGAGTGCTCTGGCGTGCTCGGTCATGTAGTCGATGAACACCCTGATTCGGGCCGGAAGATGCTTGCGGCTGAGATAGCAGATATAGTGACCGCCATCGTCGGGTGCATGCTGCGCGATACAGCTGAGCAGCTGTCCGTCGCCAAGCAAGTCGCACACCTGGTAGGCGGGCAACTGTGCGATACCCAGTCCGTTGAGCACCGCCTGCAACACCAGATCCGCGTCGTTGAACGTATGCTGCGCGAGAGGCTGGCGCCGCTGCGCAACACCGTCGATCTTGAACTCCCATTCCCTGATGCGGCCCGACGCCGTCCGGAAGTTGATGCAGCGATGATTCGGGAGCTCGTCGACGTGGCGCGGCAAACCATGAATCCGCGCATAGCCGGGTGACGCGCAGACGATCATCTGCATCGGAATCAGCCGCCGCGCCACGATTCCGCTGTCTTCCATGCGACCCTCGCGAAAGGATACGTCGATTCGATCGGCGGTGAAGTCGGCGGGCTGATCGTTCAGCAACAATTCGAGCTCGATCTCGGGATATTGAATGTGAAAGCCCCGCAGCAGCGGCGCGACGACCTTACGGCCGAAGCCGGGCGTCGAACCGATGCGCAGATGGCCGCGCGGCGGGCCGTTACGCAGCTCCCGCATGTCTTCGAGCGCCTGGGCGATGCGCTCCATGCCCGGCTGACAGTTCTCATAGAAGAGCTCGCCCTCGCGCGTCAGCGACGTACTGCGAGTCGTGCGCAAAAAGAGACGCGTGTCGAGTTGGGCCTCGAGTTTCTGCACGTTCCGACTGACCGAGGAGCGACCGATGCCGAGGCGGTCGCCCGCGCGGGAAAAGCTGCCTTCGCTGGCGACGGCCAGAAAAGAAACGACGCAAGCGAAACTGGTCGCAATTCTGCTTGCGAACTGATCGTCTGCGCCCGAAAGGGGACAGCGTGAGGGGAACGTTGGCATGGGAGCGCGAGTCTGGGAATCCAATAGGGAACTAGACGTATCGGCGCTGCTGTTTGTGACACGGTTCGCGGCTTTTTTATTGCACGATGTGCATGCGTGCTGACGGCCTTCGTACGATCAATGCATGACAAGGCGCCTCCCTTCGTTGCTGATTGCTGCATCGTTCATCACTGTCGTTGGCTCGACATCGAAGCCCGCCGCGCGCGATTCGCGTCAATTCACACCAGTCAGTGCTTCCTTCGGCGAGCATTTCGATGGCTGCAATGCTTCTTTACCCGGGTTGGCGGCCGCGTCGTCCTCTTGCCGATAGCGGTGCACGTCCCGCGTGACGAAGCCGATTTCGCGGCTCGGAATATCGAACCATTCGGGATGTCCGAACGAGCGGCGAATATCCTCGAGACCGCTCGCCCAATGCTCGCGCATCGTATCCTTGCTGAATTCGTAGTCCTTGTAGTGCCCCTCGAACGGCTTGTTCTTGTAGATCAGGTGCACGACGTTCACTGCACTACCGTTCGCCGTTTTCTGTGCCTCCCGCAGCAACGGGTGCGCAAGCCGAACGTGTTCGGGAATGTGCTCGAGCAGCGCCTTGATCATCCGCGCGTGCTTCTGGTTCTGCGACATGAACGCGGTGATCGCCCGCGTACGGCTCGAATATTGAATGTCTTTGGTCCGTTCGCTGACGTCGAGGAAGTCGCCTGGAAGCTTGCCGCGAGAACTCCATAGATCGATTTGGAAAACGAGTGTGTCCTTGTGCTGGCTTTCCCTGATGATCTCGGTGAGCGGCGTGTTGGAAACCAGTCCCCCGTCCCAGTAAAACTCGCCATCGATCTCGACGGCCGGGAAACCCGGCGGCAGCGCGCCGGAGGCGATGAAATGCTCGGGTGCCAGACGCATTTTCGAATTGTCGAAGTAAACGAGGTTGCCCGTTCGCACGTTGACTGCCCCAACGGATACGCGGATGTTCCCGTCATTGATGCGATCGAAGTTTGCGTACCGCAAAAGCGTTTCGCGCAACGCCGACGTGTCGTAATAGCTGACCTCGTCGGGACGCTTATTCGCGAGCCCTGCGAAAGGCACGAGCATGCGCGGCGAGAAGAAACCGTGCTGGCCTTCCATCAACGTACGCGTTGCGGCCCATGCGCTCGACCACCTGCGCCCCATGTCCTCGAGCCCCGGCCATGCCGGAATGCGCGCACTGACGTGCGAGACGAAATCCGCAGGTTGACTGATGGTATTCCAGAAGCCGCGCAGCGCCTCCGCCCGGGCCGCGGGTGCATTGCCGGCAATGATTGCCGTATTCAAGGCACCGATGGATACGCCGGATATTCGCGTCGGTTCCACGCCGACTTCCGCCAGACCTTCGTAGACGCCGGCCTGGTATGAGCCGAGTGCGCCGCCGCCCTGCAGCACGAGTCCGATTTCGTCATATGCGGGAAGCTCGATGCGATGGGGCTGCTGCAGCTTGTTACGCTGGCTCGAATACATGGTTGCCTCCTTACTGCATGAACCAGCCGTGGCTGACCACAATCGATTGGCCGGTGAGCGCGTTCGACTCGAAGCCGGCGAGGAATGCAACCGTGTTGGCGACGTCGGCAAGGGATGTAAATCCGCCGTCCACGGTCTCCCTCAGCATGACGTCCTTCACGACCTGCTGCGGGGAGATTCCCAGTGCCGCAGCCTGCTCGGGGATTTGCTTGTCGACCAATGGCGTTCTCACGAAGCCCGGACACACGACGTTCGCGCGCACACCGCGCGGGCCGCCCTCTTTTGCAACGACACGGGCGAGCCCGAGAAGCCCATGTTTGGCGGTCACGTAGGCCGACTTGAGTTGCGACGCCTCGTGCGAATGGACCGAACCCATATAGATCACGGCGCCACATTTGTTGGACGCGTACATGTGTTTGAGAGCGGCCTTGGTCGTGAGGAATGCACCGTCGAGGTGAATGGCCAACATCTTTTTCCAGTCGGAAAAGGAATAGTCTTCGATCCGGTTGACGATCTGAATACCGGCATTCGACACGAGCACGTCGAGGCCACCGAGCCGGCTCACCGTTTCGGCGACACCCGCATCGACCGCTTCTTCGCTGGTGACGTCCATTGCAACGGCGATCGCTTTCCCACCGTCGGCAACGATATCGTCGGCGACCTTTTGAGCGTTCACGAGATTGAGGTCCGCAATCACGACCGTTGCGCCGTCCGACGCGAGCTTACGCGCGCACGCTTCACCGATACCGCTTGCCGCTCCCGTAACGAGCGCGACCCTATCTATCAATGCCATATGTCCTCCTTTGAGTGTTTACTGATTGACTGCGAGCCTCACTGGCTCGGCAGGCGCGAGATAGTCATAAGCGACTTCTCCGACATCGAGCGTGAGATTCGCAATGACGTGACGTGCGCCGATAACCTTGCGAACCGGCAGATCGGCAACCGAAGCGAGTGCGTGCGGATGTAGTTCGAGCGCTGCTGGCCCCTCCCACGCACCGATCACATCGACATCACGCAGGAAGAAGCGCACCAGCTCGCAAATACGGGGGGATCCATCGACGTGCGGAATGACCTTGAGCAGATAGTTAGGCGTTTCGGCGAGCTTGCGGCGCTCGGCTGCCGCCTCGAGTGCGCGATATTTGTAACCCATCGTTCCGGTCGCGATGCGCTGCGTTCCGTAGTCGAGCGTGCCGAGCAGGGTGTCCTTGCCATCGACGCAGAGCTTCGGTGAAGCCAGCTTCTTGGGAAATCCCCAGATCTCGCGTCCGCCAGCGATTGGGCCTTCGTCGTCCAGGTACATCGCGTGCGTGAAGTTGGCGCGATTGCCGTCTTCATCCAGAACGGAGATCACTTGACCGCTTTCCGTGTAGTCGCCGAACCCCGACGAATCCGGCATGCGGATGAACTCGTAATGGACGATAGCGTTGTCGACCGTCAGGGGTTCGGGAACCACGGCCTTCAGCGCATTCATGTCCGTCTCGTACGAGATGATGAAGTACTCCCGATTGATAAATCGGAAGGGCGGACGCGGATACGCCGGATTGTGCACGGGCATCGCAAAGGCGTTGTTGAGGATATCTTCTTCAGTCACGGATCGTTCCTCGGTTGGTGAGGTGCTGCGTAACACGCATCGCAGCAGCTTTTGCTGCAGCGGCGTAATGACCTGCGCTCGCGCAAGGCAGTGAAGATTTGCCGCACGCGTTCGCGCGTTCGTCTTGCGGTTTCGTGTTTTCTGGATCGCATCAGGCAGCGAGTGCGGCCACCGTCAGGACAAAGCGTAGGCGGGCTCGGCTTGCAGCAGTAGCCCCGCAAAGGTGCTCACCGCGTTGTCATCGCGACAACAATCAACGAGAGGAGGGCAGGTATACATCACCCGGCAAGCCGGTCGATCTCGCACTACGATGTACAGATACGTGCACATAGACGGCGGGACTCGCTGCGCGGCCGATCGACTTCGATTGATGCTAGTAGGACAACACAGTGAGCCTCTCTGCGTGTCTACCGGGATACGCGCCCCCTCATTACGATGACTTCCTGCGGCGCCTTGCCGCCAACCAGATGGAGGGTGAATCATGAAGATCGTCGTCATTGGCGGTACGGGCCTGATCGGCTCGAAGACCGTCGCTAATCTGCGTCAACGTGGCCATGTTGTCGTCGCAGCCTCGCCCAATAACGGCATCAACAGCATCACCGGCGAGGGACTCGACGCGGCCATGGCCGGCGCGCAGGTGGTAGTCGATCTCGCCAATTCGCCGTCGTTCGAAGACAAGGCAGTGCTGGAATTCTTCGAGACTTCTGGCCGCAACGTTCATGCAGCGGAGGCTGCCGCCGGCGTCCGTCACCATGTCGCGCTGTCGATCGTCGGAGCGGACCGGACGCCCGAGAACGGCTATTTCCGCGCCAAGGTTGCCCAAGAGAGACTGATCGAGGCTTCGGGTCTGCCCTACACCATCATCCGTTCGACTCAGTTCATGGAATTCCTGCGCGGCATTGCCGATGCGGGTACCGTTGGAAACGTCGTGCGGCTCTCGCCCGGTCTGTTCCAGCCCATCGCGGCCGACGACGTCGCGGCGGTCGTTGCGGAGGTGGCGGTTGCGGCACCGCGAAACGGGATCGTGGAGATCGCGGGCCCGGAGCGCGCGCCGTTCGACGAAATGATCGCTCGCTATCTGAAGGCCGTCGGTGATTCGCGCGAAGTCGTGCGCGACTCGGAGGCCCGTTATTTCGGCGGCTTGGTCGAAGAGCGTTCGCTCGTGCCGTTGGGCGAGGCGCGTCTAGGTCGCGTTGGTTTTGACGAATGGTGCCGGGGCTCTCAGGTGCGCGCCTGACCCGTATCCGGACGCTGCAAGGCGACGCCGTGTTCCGGCCGCGACCGTTTTGCGACCCGCCCGTCGCGGCCGCTTCAAATGCCGAACAGCGTCAACGAGACGGCCACGCGCGTTACGATCATCAACAGCACCTGGACGATGACGAAAAGCAGGATCGGCGACAAATCGATGCCGCCGAAGCGCGGCAGCACGCGCCGCAACGGATTGAGAAACGGCGCGGTCAGCTGATACAGGATCGGCATGGCGGGCGAGCTCGGATTGAGCCATGAGAGCAACGCCATCAGGATCGTCAGCCAGACGAGCAGGTTCAACGCCCATTTGATGACGGTCAGCAACGCCACGATCGCGATGACGGGCGCGAGCCCGAGCGGATCGACACCGGCGACCGATACCATCAGCACCACATAGACGATCGCCGCGATCAGCGCGGCGACCAGGCTCGCCCAGTCGATTCCGCGCGCCGTCTTGAAGACATGGCGCAAGGGCAGCACGAGCCAGTTCGTCGCGTGGTTGACCGCGTTCGAGACCGGGTTGTAAGGCGGCAAGCGTACCGCGACGATCCACGCCCGCAAGAGGAGCGCAGCCCCGAAAAGCGTGAATACGGTGTTGAGCAGAAAGCGGGCGATATCGCCGAACATCGTTGGTCCTTTCGTTCTTGGGTTCTTAGGAAAGAGCGGCGCGCCGCGCCGGTCGTCACCATATCACGGCTTACTGGGGGCTTGCACTTGCAGCGTACGGGCGAGCGAATCTTCCACGATGCGATCGATCGCATCGATTGTCGCCGGTGGGTGCGCACGCTGCCGCGCCAGCGCCACGGCACGGCGGGTGAGCAGCCCATAAAGGGCGGCGTGATCGCTGCCGAGTGCCTCGAAGCAAGCCAATTGCTTTTGCAGCAGCGCCGCATCGCCGCGCGAAACCGGGCCCGCGAGCGCATTGGCCAGGCCTTTTTCCCGGGCGGTGTCGATGGTGCCGCTCAGCATCGGCAGCAACGCCCGCAACGCGTCTTCCTCTGTCAATCCGAGCGTGCGCCAGAGTTGCACGGCTTCGAACAGCGCGCAAAGCGCGAAGCTTGCGGCATAGTGGGCTGCTCCGTGATAGAGCATCCGTTGCCCGGCCGGAATCTCGAGCGGATGGCACGACATACTGCGCGCCAGCGTCTTCAATGCTTCGGCAAGCTCGGCGTTCGCTTCGATCGTGATCGAGCAGCCCGCGATACGGTCCACGTCCGCTGGGGCGCCGCTGAAGAGAAAGAGCGGATGGAAGCAGCCGGTCAGCACGCCTTGCGCCGCGGCGCCGGCCAGTACGTCGACGCCGGTTGCCCCAGAACAGTGCACGAGCGCCTTGCGGGCGCCGCGCGCGATGGCGCCATCGAACTGTAATGTGTTCGCGATCGTACCGATGCTGTCATCGGGAGTCGCTAAAAAGACGATGTCGGCGGCTTCGACGACCTGTTGCGGATCTTCCACGGCCTGGCAGGCGCCGAGCACGGCGGCAAGCTCACGCGCGGCATCGCCGCGGCGGCTCGCGATGGCAGTCACGGGATAGCCGGCGCGCGCGAAGCCGAGCACCAGACAGCGGGCAAGCCGGCCGGCGCCGATGAAGCCGAGCCGCGGAGCGAGGGAAAACGGCATGTCGGGAACGATGGGCAAATGCAATTCGCCGCAGTATCGCGCATCTGGATTGTCAGCGGCGAGCGGCGTCGCCGTTAGCCCACACTCCCCATGTTGCGCAACCGGGATTCGTGCTGATTTTCGGGGATCGTTTTCGGGTGTGGTATGAGAGCCAGAGCAGAAAGTGGCAGCATAACGAACAAGCGCGATGTGACCGCAAGGCGTCGGTCGCGGGCCGCCAGGCGGGCACGGACGCCACCCGCGTCGCGCCGGTGCATGGACGAAGGTTGGAATGAGTTCGCGTTGTATTTTCGTTCCGGTGTTGCAGCCATGTATGGGAGGTCACGATGAACGTCTTTTCCTATCGCAAACACTTGCGCTTTTTGAGTCCCTCGCAACGGCGCATCTGGTGGGACCAGAAAAAGCGCCTGACGCCGCGCGTGAAGATCGGTGGCGCCTACGTGCCCCCCGCCATTACGCGCGAATTCACCTATGTGAAGGTCGGTTGACGCGCCAACCCGTCTGCGGGTTCGTCGCGCCGCCCCGGCGTTCAGGTGCCGGGGCGTGGGTCCGACACATCGTTTTGTAATCAAAGATTACCGATGAATGTGGGCGCGGCAGCCGTCGGTCGGTAAAGAGGACCGGCGACGGTCGCTGCTTCCGCTCGGACGATGGCGCGGCCCGGCGCTGGGCGCGGAGCGCAATTGCAATTTGCAACAAATGCACACGGTGTGTGCGACGCTTTTTCTATACATTTGACATGTCAGTGCATGGGTCAGTCGTGCGCCGTTGTGGGCGCCGCACCTGCACCGCAAAGGAATAGAAATGAAAAAGCTCGTTGCGTTGATAGCAGTGGCTGCGGCCGGCGTGGGGTTCGCCGCCACGGCGCAGGCACACGTGTCGGTTGGCGTCGGGATCGGTTTCCCGATTGCGCCGGCCTATCCGGTCTATTCGCCACCGCCGCCGGTGTACTATGCGCCGCCCCCTGTCGTGTATTCGCCGCCGCCCGTCGTCTATGGGTATGGGCCGCCGGTTTATGTCGGCGGTTATTACGGCCGCCCATGGCACCACCATCATCGAGGCTATTGGGGCCGCCCCTGGGGCTATTGATCGCGTTCCACGCGCCGGTGCGTTCGCGCTGACGCAGGTGCCGTAAAAGCGGCGCAACACAGGCTTTGCCGCGGTGTTGCGCCGCTTTTTATCGACCGCCGCGCGAATGTGTCACGCCGTTCGCGCGATATGCACGATGAGGTCTCGGTATCCGTCCACGATGACGCTATAGGACAAATAAGCGAATAGCAGCGCAGAAAGGATGTGGCAGGCGCGTAAGAGGCCCGGGCCGGCGCGCTTGCGTCCGTGGCTAGCCAGTGCGCACAGAAAAAGCGTCCAGGCGAGTCCGCCGAGAAAGAATCCGCCGAGAAACACGGAAGCCGCGCGCGCATCGGTCGCGCCGGCCCGCGCGATCAGCGCACCGCCCACCGCGGCGAACCAGACGATGGCCGAAGGCGAGGAGAGGGCGAGCACGGCACCGCGCACGAACCCACGCGCCGGAGCGGACGACGCATCTGCATGCGCCGCCGTGGCTTCCGCTACGACTGCGCGGCTCGCGAGCGCTTCGCGCGCCATCTTCCAGGTCAGGTAGAGCAGCATGGCGGCGCCGCCGAGCCAGACGATCCAGCGAACGGCTTCGAAGCGCAACAGCACGGTCATCCCTGCGAGAGCGAGCGTCGCGTAGGCCAGATCGCCGAAGCAGGAGCCCAGCCCGAGCCAGAACCCCGATTTGAAGCCGTGCCGCAACGTCAGCGAAAGCATCGCGACGTTGACGAGCCCGATGTCGAAGCACAACGATAAAGACAGAAAAAAGCCGTTTGACAGCATCGATGCGGAATGGGAGTACATAGCAGTTTTGCCGTGCGTTCGTTTGCCGGCAATATCAACGGCCGAAGCCAAGCTGGTCCCACAGCGTATCGACGCGCGCTTTCACGGCCGGATCCATCGCGATGGGACGTCCCCATTCGCGATCGGTTTCGCCCGGCCATTTATTGGTTGCGTCGATACCCATCTTCGAGCCGAGACCGGCCACGGGCGACGCGAAATCGAGATAGTCGATGGGGGTACGTTCGACGAGCAGCGTATCGCGCGCGGGGTCGACCCGTGTCGTAACGGCCCATATCACTTCTTTCCAATCGCGCACGTCGACATCGTCATCGACGACCACGATGAACTTCGTGTACATGAACTGCCGCAGAAAACTCCAGACGCCGAACATGACGCGCTTCGCGTGCCCGGCGTAGCTCTTCTTCATCTGCACGATGGCCATCCGATAGCTGCATCCTTCGGGCGGCAGGTAGAAGTCCGTGATCTCGGGAAACTGCTTTTGCAGCAACGGGACGAACACTTCGTTCAGCGCGACGCCGAGCATGGCGGGCTCGTCGGGCGGTTTTCCGGTGTAGGTCGAATGGTAGATCGCGTCGCGGCGCATCGTGATGCGCTCGACGGTGAAGACAGGGAACCACTCCTGCTCGTTGTAGTAGCCGGTATGGTCGCCGTAGGGCCCCTCCAGCGCATGTTCATAGGCTGCGGCGGGTCCGCGCGACGGGCGCGCGGGGGCGCCGGGCGGGACGGCCGTGGTGGCGTCGGCCTGCGGATGAATGAACCCTTCGAGCACGATTTCCGCGCGTGCGGGTACCTGCAATGTGTCCACGCCGGGCGTGAGGCACTTGGCGAGTTCGGTGCGCCCGCCGCGCAGCAGTCCGGCGAACTGGTACTCAGAGAGCGTGTCGGGAACAGGCGTGACCGCTCCGAGGATCGTCGCTGGATCGGCGCCCAGCACGACGGCGACCGGGTAGGGCTGGCCGGGGTGCTTGAGCGCGAACTCGCGGAAGTCCAGGGCGCCGCCGCGATGCGCGAGCCAGCGCATGATGAGCTTGTTGCGGCCGATCAGCTGTTGTCGGTAGATGCCGAGGTTTTGCCGGGTCTTGTTGGGCCCGCGCGTGACCGTCAGGCCCCACGTGACGAGCGGCGCCGCATCGCCGGGCCAGCAGGTCTGGATCGGCAGCTTCGCGAGATCTACATCGTTGCCCTCCCAGACGATCTCCTGGCAGGGCGGCGAGCTCACCGTCTTCGGCGCCATGTCCCAGACCGCCTTGGCGAGCGAGATCAGCTTGCCGGCGTCTTTCAGCCCCTTGGGCGGCTCGGGCTCCTTCAATGCGGACAGGAGTCTGCCGACATCGCGCAGCGACTCCAGCGCGGCACCGTCGCTGGCCGCACCGGCGCTATCGATACCCATGCCCAGCGCGATGCGCCGCGTCGTACCGAAGAGGTTCGCGAGCACGGGAAACCGGTAGCCGGTCGGCGCGTCGAAAAGCAGGGCCGGGCCGCCCGCGCGCAGCACGCGATCGGCGAGCTCGGTCATTTCGAGGACAGGCGACACCGGATGATTGATGCGGCGCAATTCGCCCGTTGCTTCCAGGCGAGCGACAAAATCACGCAAGTCTTTGTATTTCATGGATTACGGTCAGGCGGCGGCCGATGCGCGGCGCTTTGAATGAGGGCCGTTCCCCGCTACCGCGAGGGGGCCGGATGGCCTGCGATTGTACTCGTCGAGGGCGGAATCGCGTCGTCGAAAGCGTTTTCACAACCGGCCCGAAACGCGCGTGAGGCATAGTTTTCGGCCGTTTGGAACCTTTCTTTAATTACATTTAGTTATGAATTTGATAATTTGTAGCATTGACGATCTATAAAAGCCTGCTAGAATCCGTCGGCATTGGCTGCTGGGCCAATGCGATTCGAGTTCTATATCCCGGTCATTGACGCACCGCGTCACCGCTCGCCGCCTTGCACGGTGCTCGGTCCGATGGTTGTTCTTGCCAGCGCTTCGTGCCGCTGGCGTTTGCGTGTGAGAGCCACCGCGTGCATGCCTTCGGGGCATGCCGACGGTCCTTTTGCTCCGATGTGGCTCTCCACACGGTCCGGTACCGTATTCGACGGTACCGTGCCGTATCCCGGCGTCGCCGCGGTCCCAACCAAGGCCGTGCACGCCTTGGCTTTCGCGATATGCGCTCCATGCGCCGCAGTACCCCTCGCGAGGCCATGCCCAATGGGAGAACTGAATGAATACTTGGTTATCGTGGCGTCCCGAGGTTCGCTTCGCCCCGCTCGTGCGGGCAGCGTTGCGCCGTGGAACGCGTGTCAGCCACCATCTGTTCAGCATCGTCGGCGCGTGCGCCGTGGCGGTGGCGCTCGCGTTGTGGCTGTTGCCGACGGTGCGTGGGACGCTCGCAGCCAAGCTGATGCCGGTGCTGACGGCCGCCGTCGAGGCCGGCCCCGCGCGTCTGTTGAGCGGCCATCCCCTGCCGCCGTTCGCGCCGGCCCATGCCGCGTCCCGCGACGAGACGCTCAGTGCCAACCCGATCAACGCCGACAACGCGCGCTATGACGGCGCTTTCGATGGCAGCGGCGCGAGCGGGCTCAGTGTCGCAAGCAGCGCAACCTCGCTCGATGCACGCACCCCGACGAGCGTCGATCTGCTCGCGAAGACGATTTCCTCGCAGCGCGTGGCCGCGGAGGCGCGCGACGACCGTGTTCTCGTCTCGGTGCGCGAGCAGGCGCTCGTCGCCTCGTATCTGGCACGCCGTTATCACGTCGCACAGGAACCGGTCTCCGAGCTCGTGAAAGCGGCGTTCGAAACGGGCCGCCAGGTCGGCCTCGATCCGCTCTTGCTGCTCGCGGTCATGGCAATCGAATCGGGCTTCAATCCCTACGCGGAAAGCGGAGTAGGCGCACAAGGCCTCATGCAGGTGATGGCGAAGGTCCACTCCGACAAGTTCGAGTATTTCGGGGGGACGACGGCGGCACTGCAGCCGCTCGCCAATATCACGGTGGGCGCACTCGTGCTGAAGGACTGCATCGCGCGCGGCGGCTCGCTTGCCGAGGGCTTGCGCTTCTATGTCGGTTCCACGTCGCCTGACGATGGCGGCTACGGTGCAAAAGTGATGGCGGAGCGGGCGCGTTTGCGCGACGTCGCGCGCGGCCGCTCGGTACCCATCAACGCGCCGCAGGCGCCGCAGCCCCAACCGCAGCATCCTGTGGTCGCCTCGAACAAGCGCGTGCAGGTCGCGCTGAACAGCAATCATCCCGCGGCTGCCACCGTCAAGAGCACGGCGCCGGTCCGCAGCGACAGCGATACGGGCAGCGATGGCAACGCCGACGCGCAGCATGGGAGCGGCTCGGAGCTTGGCGCGTAAGCCACGCCGTACTCGAGCCCGATACAAAAAAAAAGCACCCGGCCGGGTGCTTTTTTTTATGGACGATCGCCGCAGGCCCCGGCGGGGGGCGCTGTTCAGGCTTGCTAGACTGACCGGCCGAAGAGCCGGCCGAGCCGGGCGACGGCTTCCTCGATGAGCGGATAGGCCGTCGCATACGACAGACGAATATAGTTGCGCGGTGCGTGAACGCCGAAATCGAGCCCGGGGACGAGCGCGACGCCCGCATCGTGCAGCATGGCCTTCGCGAGCTCGGCGCTGTCGCCGGCCGCGGGGTGCGGCACGCCGCGGCAGTCCGCATAGACATAAAACGCGCCGTCGGGAACGACGGGCACCGAAAAGCCGAGCGAGCTCAGCGCCGGTACGACAAAATCGCGGCGCCGCTTGAATTCGAGCCGGCGGCCTTCGTAGATCGCGATCGTTTCGGGTTCGAAACAGGCCAGCGCCGCGTGCTGCGCGAGCGCCGACGCGCAGATGAAGAGGTTCTGCGCGAGCTTTTCGAAAGCATCGATCATCGAGGGCGGCACGACCAGCCAACCGAGCCGCCAGCCTGTCATGTTGAAGTACTTCGAAAAGCTGTTGACCGTGACTACATCGTCGCCAAACGAGAGCGCCGACACGGGACGCGCGTCGTACCACAGCCCCTGATAGATCTCATCGACGATCGTAAAGCCGCCGCGCGCGCGTACGGCATGGACGATGCGCTCGAGTTCGGCCGGAGCGATCGACGTGCCGGTGGGATTCGATGGCGAAGCGAGCAGCACGCCGCGCGTACGTGGGCCCCAGTGCGTTTCGATATCGTTTGCGCTCAACTGGAAGCGCGCCTCGGGGCCGCTCGGCACGAGAACCGGTTTGCCTTCCGTCGCCGCCACGAAATGCCGGTTGCACGGATACGATGGGTCGGGCATCAGGACTTCGTCGTCGCGATCGACGAGCGCCGCGCAGGCGAGCAGCAAAGCCGCCGATGCGCCGGCCGTCAGGATGATGCGACCCGGATCGATCGAGACGCCATAAACGCGCGCGTAGTAATCGGAAATCGCTTCGCGCAGCGGGGTGATGCCCAGCGCGCCGGTGTACTTCGTCACGCCGCGCCGCAGTGCCTGCGCGGCGGCCTCGATGACAGGCTCGGGCGCCGTGAAGTCGGGCTCGCCGATGCCCATATGGATGATGTCGCGCCCCGCGCGCTCGAGCTGCGCGGCTTGCTTGGCGAGCTCCATGACGTAGAACGGGGCGATCGCGTCGACTCGCGAAGCGAGCTTGACGAGCGGTTCGTTGGCGGCGGTCATGCTGATGCGCGTTCGATTTCAGTAGGAGAGGGGCGGCCCGCGGCGAGGCACGGGCGCGGCCGTTGGCTGCGCCGGCGCGTGCGCGCCCGATCAGTGGCTGCCGCGGCTTGCCTGCGCTTCGCCGGGGCGCAGCGTGAGCGCGAGCTTGTCGAGCACGCCGTTCACATACTTGTAGCCATCCACGCCGCCGAACGTCTTGGCGAGCTCGACCGCTTCGTTGATGACGACACGGTAGGGGATATCGGGGTGGCACTTGAACTCGTAAGCGGCGACGAGCAGCACGGCGCGCTCCACGGGGGAGAGCTGTTCGATCGGTCGATCGAGACACGGCGCGAGGTCGGCCGACAGATCGGCGGCGTCCCGGATCACGCCATGCAGCAGCGCGTCGAGATGCTCCTTGTCTGCCTTGTCGAACCCTTGCGCGCCGCGCAACTGGGCATCGATCTCACCGGCGGCGGCACCCGACAGCAGCCACTGATACAACCCCTGCGTGGCCAGTTCACGGGAGCGGCGTCGTGCACTCTTCATGCCTCGTCCTCTTCTTCCTCGTCTTCGTCTTCATCGTCGCCGCTCAGTTGCTCGAGTGCGACCGACAAATTCGCCATTTCGATTGCGACGCGCGCCGCGTCCCGGCCCTTCTCGGTCATGCGCGCAACGGCCTGGTCGTCGCTATCGGTGGTGAGCACCGCGTTGGCGACGGGAATGCCGAAGTCGAGCGCAATGCGCGTGATGCCCGCGCCGCTTTCATTCGAAACGAGTTCGAAATGATAGGTTTCGCCGCGAATGACGGCGCCAAGCGCGATGAGCGCGTCGAACTGGCCGCTCTCGGCAAGCTTTTGCAGTGCAAGCGGGATTTCGAGCGCGCCCGGCACCGTGACGAGCAGCACGTCTTCGCCCGTCACGCCGAGCCGTTCGAGCTCTTCGATGCAGGCGTCGACGAGCCCGTTGCAGACCGGTTCGTTGAAACGCGACTGGACGATGCCGATTCGCAGGCCGTCGCCGTCGAGATTCGGTTGGTATTGTCCGATTTCCATGGGGTTGTCCGTGAGAAGAGAAAGGGGGCGAGTCGCAACCGATGCGGCGACGGCCGATTATGCGCTTTTCGTCGCGGTGGCGCCCGGCATCGGCACGAAACCGGTGACTTCGAGGCCGTAGCCGGACATGCTGCCGAGGCGCCGCGGGTTCGACAGCACCTGCATCTTGCCTACGCCGAGTTCGCGCAGGATCTGTGCGCCGACGCCATAGGTCTTGAAATCGACGGGCCGGCGCTTCAACTGCTCGGCCTTCTCCTTTTCGTCGAAGGCCTTGAAGACGTCGACCAGATGGTCCTTGGAGTCTCCGCAATTGAGCATGACGATGACGCCGAGATCGCGCGAGGCGATTTCTTTCATGGCTGCGTCGAGCGTCCACGAGTGCGTCGAGCTGCCTACTTCGAGCAGATCGAGCACCGACAGCGGCTCGTGTACGCGAACGAGCGTGTCGCGTTCGGGCGACGGTGTCCCACGCACGAGCGCGAGATGCGGCGAGCCGCTCGGGTGGTCCTGATAAAGGACGGCACGAAACGCACCGTGCGCCGTTTGCATCGTGCGCTCGGCAACGCGCGTGACGATCGATTCGGTGCGGCTGCGGTAGTGGATCAGATCGGCGATCGTGCCCGTCTTCAGGCCGTGCTGCGCGCCGAATTCGAGCAGATCGGGCAGGCGGGCCATCGTGCCGTCGTCCTTGATGACCTCGCAGATCACGGCGGCCGGTGTCAGCCCGGCGAGCGCCGCGAGGTCGCAGCCGGCCTCGGTATGCCCGGCGCGCACGAGCACGCCGCCCGGCTGCGCCATGATCGGGAACACATGGCCCGGCTGGACGATGTGCTCGGGACGGGCATCGCGTGCGACGGCCGCCGCGACCGTGCGTGCACGGTCGGCTGCGGAAATGCCCGTTGTGACGCCCTCGGCCGCTTCGATGCTGACCGTGAAAGCCGTGCCGTACTGCGTACCGTTGCGGTAGGTCATGAGCGGCAGGTGCAGCTGCTTGCAGCGCTCCTGCGTCAGGGTCAGGCAGATGAGGCCGCGACCGTAGCGGGCCATGAAGTTGATCGCTTCCGGTGTGACGAAATCGGCGGCAAGGACGAGGTCGCCCTCGTTTTCGCGATCCTCTTCGTCGACGAGGATCACCATGCGGCCGGCCTTCAGTTCGGCGATGATCTCGGGTGTGGAGGCGAGGGTCATGTCGGTGGGCTTGTTCGGGAAAGCGCGTATTTTACGCCAGCCTGACGGTCGTGGCCGCAATCCCGCGTCCGCGTGCGTGCATTCGCTCCATTCGTTCGGTAAGCGGTTCGGACCGTCAGCGAGCGGCTCGCCTGCCGTCAGCGCGCCGGCTCTTGCGCAAACGCTTTGCGAAGCGTCCCGGGCGCGCTTCCATGAATACGTTTGAAGACCCGCGTCAAATGGGCCTGATCGGCGAAGCCCGTTTGAAAAACACGGTGCAGCGGCCGGCGCGCTCGCCTGTCGCCGGGGTCAACCCCCGCGGCAGATAGGCGGCGAGGGCGTCGCTGTCGGCCGCGAATTCGACGGCAAGACACTCGCCGGCGTAGTGCCACGGCGGGTGCGGTGCAAGCGATGACGTTGCGTTTGGCGTGAGCGGAATCGAATAGCCTTGCAGCATGTTTGCCCCCTTCGTTTTCGGTGAGAAGCCAGTATGGCGGGCACTTCGGGATGCGTCTTGAACGCCAGTAAACGAAACTTTCTCTGTGAGAGGGCGCAAAAACGCGTAACATAGGGTAGCTCGCTCGATTCGAGCGCCCGCTTCCCGCGCACGTCGCGATTCCTCCGCCAGGGCACCCCGTGCCCCTGAACGCCAGGCATAAGGCAAGCTTGCTTCCGCGGTACAGTCCTTGGCTGGCCGTTTTTCTGTCGATATCTTGCCGCACCCGTGCGGCGCTGGGGTTACCCCATGAGCACCGGTTTTCATTCATACCGAGGGTTGGAGCTTTACCCTCTGGTCTTTCCGCATCAGGCAGCCAAGCCTGGATTCGCTCACAACTACGACGAAGGCTTCGATGCCGCCGTTCGTATTCAGGAGATGGAGGACGCTGGCGCGGCTGCGCGCAGCCGCGTCTTCCGGCTGACGGTCAAAAGGCCGTTCGAAAATGCCGGCGACGCGCGGCGGGCTTCCATCGCGTATGCGGAGCAGTTGATCGATGCGTGCGATCCCGACAAAACCGTCTGGGACAGCGAATAGCGCGGTCCGTGTATAGTGCACCTCCTGTCGGGAAATCATCATGTTGGCGACACAGCTTCGCTCTTATAAGGGATACGATCTCTATCCCCTCGTGTTCTCGCGCAAATTCGAACGGTTCGACGGTCACTCGCGATATGCGGAGGGCTACGACATCGCCATTCGCGTGTGCCGGGCCGGGGATCGAAGCGGCGCCGGAAGGGTCTTCAAAATGGACCAGCAGCAGGCATTCGTCTCTTTCGGCACGGCACGCCGTGCCGCGTATCGACACGGCGAAGACATCATCGACGGAAGGGTGGAAGGCGCATCCGTCGGTGACCTTTAAACGATCCACGCGCGCTCGGCGGTCGGCGGATGCATTCGAACATGCGTTGCGCTCGCTGCCCGGATCGCAAACCAGGAGCAATATTGACTACCGTCATTCCCAAACCGAACGAACCCATGGAAGTGGCGCTGCGGCGTTTTCGCCGGAGCATTGAAAACACGGGCCTGATCAAAGAGCTTCGTGCACGGATGGCCTACGAAAAACCGACCACCGAACGCAAACGCAAGCGTGCCGCGGCGGTGTCCCGGCTGCGCAAGCAGATTCGCCGCTCCATGCCGCCGAAAAAGATGTATTGAACTGCCGCGCCGCCCAATGGGCGCGCGAGGGGATTCAACCCCGCGGGTGACGCTTCGTCCGTTCACGAGCCATGTGCATCGGCAACGGGCGATCAGCGCAGCATGAAAGACATCGCCGAAAGGCAGTTCAGCATCCGCACGATCGATTGCATATTGGCCGCGCGAAAACGCAGCGCGGTGCCGTCGATGCGCTGCATCTCGGGCCACTGACAGAACAGGTCGGCAAGGCCCGCTGTCTGCGCGACGAGTTCGCATTCGAGCGGCGCCGCGATCGTGAACGGCGGCACATCGCGCGCGGCGGACACCGCTGCCCGCGCGGCTTCGTAGACCCTATTGCATGCATGCGCGGGCGCCAGGCTCGTGCAAGACGCGTTGCCCGCCGCACGTTTGGTTTGCACGCCGATTGCGCCTGGAAAGGTCGATGTCGTTTCCGCAAGGAAGACATCGTCGCCCGAGAGCAGCGCAACGGGCACGCCGAATTCGCCGGCGAGCGCCCCGTACAAGCCAGCCTCGCCCAGTTCGATGCCGTTCACGCGCACGCATCGGAACGCAAAACTGTTGATCGTGTGCGCGAGCACGCCCGGGCTTTGGGCGCGCGCGTGATAGCCGATCATATAGACGGCGTCGCAGTCCTGTTCGACACCGGCCATCATCCCGAGATAGCGGGGCTTGCCCGTGATCGTCTGCGCGCGTGCGTCCAGCCGATCGAGCAGCAGGTTGCGAAAGCCGCCATGCGAATCGTTGACGAGGACTTGCGTCGCGCCACCATCGAAGGCCCCGCTGATCGCGGCGTTGGCTTCGTCGGTCATCCAGATGCGCGCGCGTTCGTATTCGGCGTTGCCCGGGCGCGTTTGCTCGCTATGGACTACGCCCGCGATGCCTTCGATATCGGTGGAAATCAGAATCTTCAACGGTCATTCCTCGCTTCGTTGCGGGTCCAAGATACTGCGCCAATCGGGCAGCGCTTCCAGGATCGAGCGTCGGCTGTGTCCATCCCGGCCCGTCACGGAAGCCGCGCGCCACATCGCGTGGACGATGGCTTGCTCCACGGCTTCGGCGCATGCTTCGAAGAGCGCGTCGATGTGCGACTCGTGCAGCATGCGCACAGACGGCATGGGCTCGTCCGGCAAGTGGGGGACCTGGTAGGCCGTGCTGAAGGCCAGCGCGATGTCGCCGCTGCCATGGCCATAAACGGAGCCCATGCGCGCGAGCCCGGCCCCGGCGCGCTTCGCTACGCGCCCCAGTTGCCGCGTATCGAGCGGGGCATCGGTGGCGACGATCATGATGATCGAGCCTTTTTCCGGTTCGCTGAATTCGCCGCCACCGCCGGCAGGGTTTGCGGCAAGCGTGCGGCCCAGCGGCTGTCCTGCAACGCTCAGATGGCAAAGGCGACCGAAATTGGCTAGCACGAGTGCGCCCAGCGTGTACCGTTCGCCGTTGGCAAGCATGGCCACGCGCGAGGCGGAACCGATGCCTCCTTTGAATCCGAAGCACGACATGCCGCGTCCCGCGCCCACCGATCCCTGCGCGAACATCGGCGCGGCCGCCGCGCATGCCTGGGCGTAATGCCCGGCCGACACGGCCATTGCCTGTATATCGTTCAAATAACCGTCGTTGCATTCGAACACGAGCGGATTGAGCGTGGGCCACTCGCGACCGATTTGCCGATGGCGGCGAAGAGCCGTTTCGATCTGCGCGGTGGCGACCGCACCGACCGAAAAGGTATTCGTCAATGCCAGCGGCGTTTCCACTACGCCGAGCTCTTCCAGTTGCACGAGCCCGACGCTTTTGCCAAAGCCGTTGATGACGGTCGCGGCAGCCGGCACCTTGTAGAGGAATTCGTCGCGCTCATGCGGTATCACCACCGTCACGCCGGTCTGGCGCTCGCCTTCGACGATGGTGGCGTGCCCGACTTTTACTCCGGCCACATCGCTGATGAGGTCGAGTGGGCCGGAGGGCAGGGTACCCACCCGCGGGGCGTCACCGGCAACAACGTCCGGCGCTTGCTGAAAAGGCATGGAAGTCTCTTTATCGCTGTCTCGCCGTCGTAGTCGGCTCAACGGTCGAGTTTCGGGTCGAGCGCGTCGCGCAGGCCGTCGCCCAGCAAATTGAAGGCGAGGACGGTCAGGAAGATCGCGAGCGCCGGAAAAATGGCCACATGCGGCGCCAGCAGCATATCCGCGCGCGCGTCGTTCAACATCGCGCCCCACTCGGGCGTCGGCGGTTGGGCGCCCATGCCGAGAAACGACAAGCTCGCGGCCGTGATGATCGAGGTGCCGATGCGCATGGTGCCGTAGACGACGATCGGCGAGATCGTGCCGGGAAGAATGTGACGGAACACGATCACCCAATCCGAGGCGCCGATGCTGCGCATCGCTTCGATGTAGGTCATGTGCTTGATCGACAGCGTGCTGGCGCGCACGAGCCGCGCGAATGCCGGCACGCTGAACACGGCCACGGCAATGATCACGTTGGCCATGCTCGAACCGAGAATGGCGACGACGCCGATCGCCAGCAAAATACCGGGGAACGCGAGCAGGACGTCGGAAATGCGCATTGCGATGCGATCCCACCAGCCCTCGTAATAGCCGGCCATGAGACCCATGAGCGTGCCGCCGAGCGCGCCCAGTGCCACGGATATCAATCCCGCGGCCAGCGAGATGCGCGAGCCCATGACGATCCGGCTGAATTCGTCGCGCCCGAGCGCGTCGACGCCCATCCAGTGAACCCATGACGGGCCCGCGTTCAGCGCGTTGTAATCGAAATAATTTTCCGGATCGAAAGGCACGATCCACGGCGCGAAGACGGCGACCAGCACGAGCAGCACGACGAAAGCGCCCGCGCCTTTTGCCAGCCTTTGCTTGCGGAACTTGCGCCAGAACTCGCGCGCCGGCGTGCGCACGCGGCCGGGCGGCGCGACGTCGGGTTGCAGCGCGGTAGCCTCGATTTCGCTCATCACGGCCTCCCTCATGCGTAGTGGATGGTCGGGTTGATGAGCCCGTACAGCACATCCACCACGATGTTGATCACGATGAATTCGGTGGAGAACAGCAAGATGAGCCCCTGGATGACGGGGTAATCGCGCATGTTGACCGAATCGACGAGCAGACTGCCCATGCCGGGCCACGCGAACACCGCCTCGACGACGATGGAGCCGCCGAGCAGGAAGCCGAATTGCAGCCCCATCATCGTCACGACGGGAATCAGCGCATTGCGAAACGTGTGCTTGACGATGACGATCCACTCGGAGAGGCCTTTGGCCCGCGCCGTGCGCACGTAGTCCTCCTGCATCACTTCGACGAAGGCGGCACGCGTGAAACGCGCCATGACGGCGGCTACGCCGGCGCCGAGCGTGATCGAGGGCAGGATGTAGTGCCGCCACGAGCCGCCGCCGATCGATGGCAGCCATCCGAGCTGCACCGAAAAGATCTGCATCAGCACCATGCCGAGTGCAAATGCGGGAAACGAAATGCCCGAGACCGCGAGGGTCATGCCGATCGCGTCGGGCGCACGATTGCGCCAGACCGCCGAGGTCACGCCCACCACCAGGCCGAATATCACCGACCATGCCATGCTGGTCAGCGTCAGCACGAACGTCGGCATGAAACGATCGGCGATCTCCTGCGATACGGGGCGCCGTGTGCGCAGCGACTCGCCGAGATCGCCATGCAGCATGCGTTCCGTATAGCGCACGAATTGCGCGGGCAACGGCAGATCGAGGCCGAGCTGGTGGCGCACGAGCGCGACAGTGGCCTCGTCGGCGTCGGCGCCCGCGGCAAGGCGCGCCGGGTCGCCGGGCAGCACGTGAACGAACATGAAGACGGCGATCGTCACGAGCACTAGCGTCGGAAGGGTGCCCAGCAGTCGTTTGGCGATATAGACGAGCATGATGAACCCGCATGGTCAGCGCGGATCGGACAAGCCGTCCGCGCTTCGGTGGGAGATACGAAACGACTTACTGCGCGAGGTCGACGTCGCTGAAGTTGAACGAGCCGTCCGGCATCACATAAAAGCCGCTCAGCTTCTTGCTCTCGGCTGCCAGGGTGCGGTCCGTGGTCAGGAAGATCCACGGCGCATCCTTCCAGATGCGCTGCTGCGCATCCGCATAGAGCTGCTGCCGTTTCGCAGCGTCCGTGGTCAGCAAGGCATCCGAGACGTCCTTGTCGACATCGGCGTTCGAGTAATACGCCGTGTTGTAAAACACCGGCGGCCATGCATCGGTGGTCAGCAGCGGACGCAGTGCCCAGTCGGCTTCGCCGGTCGATGCGGACCAGCCGCCGTAGTACATGCGCACCGCCGCGGTCTTCGCATCCTTGACCTGTTGCACGCGCTGTACGCGCTGGCCGGATTCGAGCAATTCGATCGACGTCTTGATGCCGACCTGAGCGAGCTGCTGTTGCAGGAACTGCACGACCTTGGCCGAGGTGCCGTCGTTATAGCCGGACCAGAGCACGGTCGAAAAACCGTCCGGATAACCGGCTTCTTTCAGCAGCGCGCGCGCCTTGGCCGGATCGTAGGGCCAGGGCGACATCTTGTCGGCGAATGCCACCCCCTGGGGCACGACGCCCTGCGACGGAAACGCGTAACCGGCGAACGCGACCTTGGCCAGCGCGTCCTTGTTGATCGCGTAATTGACCGCTTCGCGCACCCTCACGTCGTTGAACGGCTTTTGCAGCACGTTCATCGATACGTACCGGGCCGTGATCGATGGCGTGGAAACGACATCGAGCTTCGGGTTGGCTTTGAGCAGCGCGGCCTGCTCATACGGCACCGGATACGCGAGCTGCGCTTCGCCGGTCTGGATCACCGTGGCGCGCGTATTGTTGTCGGTCACGGTCCGAAAGGTCAGCGTATCGATCTTCGGGAAGCCCTGGCGCCAGTAGCCGGCGAACTTTCGGACCTTCACGTACTCGGCCGGTTTCCATTCCACGAACTCGAACGGACCCGTGCCGACCGGATGGAACGCAATCTCCTTGCCCCACTTTTTGAGCGCGGCCGGGGAGATCATCATGGCCGAGGGATGGGCGAGTGCGTTGATGAATGCGGAGAACGGCTGATTCAGCGTGATCTTCACAGTGGAGGGGTTGACTGCCTCCACCGATTTGATCCGGTTGAACTGGTTGTACCGGGCGAGGCCGTTGCTCTTGTCCAGTACGCGATCGAGGTTGACCTTGACCGCTTGCGCATTGAACTCCGTACCATCATGAAACTTCACGCCCTGGCGCAGGGTGAGGGTATAGACCAGACCATCCGGGCTCACTGTATAGCTCTGCGCGAGCAGCGGTTGCGCCTTCAGGTCTTTGTCGAAGCCGAAGAGTCCCTCGTAATAGGCCTTGCCGACAGCCTGTGCGAGCGTCGAATTCGTGTTGTAGGGATCCAGCGAATCCAGGGCGATCTGCACTGCGACTGTCACGTCCTTTGCGGCCATCGCCATCGGTGCCGTGAATACACCGAAAGCGAGCGCAATGGCGCCGACCCATTGTTTTGGGCGAAACGTACGCATCGTTCAACTCCTCGTAGCAGGGTGGTGGTGCATCAAAACTGCGCGGCAATGGCATGCTGCGCGACAAAATGGTCCCGAGCGACCTGCATGAGCGGTGCAACGACGGGCTCGTCGCCGACATCGCGGATCGGGCTCGGAATCTCGTCGGAGGAGAGCTTGCGGTCGAGGTGGCGCCGACGCGGGTCCGCGATCGGTACCGCACTCATCAACTTCTTCGTGTAGGGATGCTGAGGATTTTCGAAGATGTCGCGACGCGAGCCGATTTCGACGATCTGACCGAGATACATGACGGCCACGCGATGACTGATCCGTTCCACCACGGCCATGTCGTGCGAGATGAACAGCATGGCCATGCCGAGTTCGTGCTGCAGATCGATCAGCAGGTTGACGATTTGAGCCTGGATCGATACGTCGAGGGCGGATACCGATTCGTCGGCGACGATGACCTTGGGATGGGTGGCGAGTGCCCGGGCAATGCAGATGCGCTGCCGCTGGCCGCCCGAGAATTCGTGCGGATAGCGCTGCGCCGCATCGGCCGGCAACCCGACACGCTCGAGCAGATGGCGCATGCGTTTTTCGGCTTCGCGCTCGTCATACAGCTTGTGGATGCGCATCGGCTCCATGACCGAGTAGCCGACGCTCAGGCGCGGATCGAGCGAGGCTAATGGGTCCTGAAAAACGAACTGGATATGGCAGCGCAGATCGCGCAGCGCCGCACCCTGCAGACTATCGATCGGCTGGCCGTCGAATACGATCCGGCCGCCCTGGCTTTTGACGAGCTGCAGCAGCGAGCGGCCCGTCGTCGATTTGCCGCAGCCCGATTCGCCGACCAACGACAGCGTTTCGCCGGGATGCAGATCGAAGCTGACCTGCTCGACCGCATGAACGCGGCGTTTCACGCGGCTGAAGAGGCCGGTACGTATGTCGAAACGCGTCGTGAGCTCGCGCACACTGAGAATCGGCTCGCGTCTCGTGTCGGCGGCTGCCGCGGCGGTTGCGGGAGCCTCCGCTATTGGCGTCTTGCCTGCCACATCCGCGCCGTCGAGCAGAGGAAAACGCGCGGGGCGATCGGTGCCGCGCATCGAGCCGAGCCGCGGTACCGCGGCAAGCAGGGCTCGCGTGTACGGATGGGACGGCGCATCGAAAATCTGCTGCGAGGGGCCATCCTCCACGGCTTCGCCGCGCAGCATCACGAGCACGCGATCGGCCACTTCCGCCACGACCCCCATGTCGTGCGTGATGAAGATCACGCCCATTTGCATGTCACGCTGTAACTCGCGGATCAACTGCAGAATCTGCGCTTGTACGGTGACATCGAGCGCGGTGGTCGGCTCGTCGGCAATCAGCAGGGCGGGCCGGCACGCCAGCGCCATGGCGATCATGACGCGTTGGCGCATGCCGCCCGAGAGTTGATGCGGAAAGCGCCCCAGTACGTTCCTTGCATCGGGCAGGCGCACCTGATCGAGCATACGCAGCGCTTCGGCGCGCGCGGCGCTTGCGCCGAAGCCTTGATGAAGGCGAATCGATTCGGCAATCTGCTCGCCGACGGGGAACACCGGATTCAGCGATGTCATCGGCTCCTGGAAGATCATTGCGAGATCGGCACCGCGCATCGCGCGCATCTGCTGCGCACTGCTGTGCGCGAGGTCCACGACGGGACCGGCCCGGCGGCGGAATTGCATGCGTCCGCTCGTAATGCGGCCGCCGCCATACTCGACGAGGCGCATCAGCGCGAGCGAGGTAACCGACTTGCCCGAACCCGATTCGCCGACGATGGCGAGCGTTTCGCCGCGATCCACATGAAACGAAAGGTGCTTGACCGCGGGGATCGTACGCTCGGGACCCTTGAATTCGACGCTCAGATCGTCGACGCGGACGACTTGGCTGGGTGCCATGTCTTCGAATGGTGCAGCTATCGGGTTCATGGTTTGGCTCGCATCGATAAGGGCCGGGAGCGACAGGGCTCGTTCGCGTGTCACCGATAGATGGCGACGACGGGGGCTTGTCCGGTGCGAATGAAGCCCCGGTACATTCCTTCGGTGTTGAATGGCATGCTGACGTTGCCGTGGGCATCGACGGCGACGAGGCCGCCGCTGCCGTCGATGAGCGGCAGCTGTTCATGGATCACGCTATGCGAGGCTCGTTCGAGCGAAGCGCCTGCGTACTTCATCCGGGCAGCGACGTCGTGCGCGGCCACCAGGCGGATGAACATCTCGCCCGTTCCGGTCGTCGAAATCGCGCAGGTGTCGTTGCTGGCATAGCAACCCGCGCCGATGATCGGCGTGTCGCCGACGCGCCCGGGCTGCTTGTTGGTCATGCCGCCCGTCGATGTCGCGGCGGCGAGGTTGCCGTGCGCATCGAGCGCGACGGCCCCCACCGTGCCAAGCTTGCGATCCTCGTCGAGCGGCGGGGAGCTCAGCGCGCCGTCATGCGAAACGCCCGGAAACGATAGCGGTACTGCCGATTGCGCGGTCGGGGTGCCGTCGTGATCGAGCGCTGTCCCATCCGCGCTCGTTCGCTGCACACGTTCGAGCTGGGCGCGGCGCTCGGGCGTCGAGAAGAACGAGGGCTCCACGCACTCGAGCCCGTGTGCGCGCGCGAATGCTTCGGCGCCGTCCGCAACGAACAGGACGTGCTGACTGCGCTCCATCACGGCACGTGCGGCGAGCACCGGATTGCGCACGGTGCTCAGATTGGCCACCGCGCCGCTTTTGAGCGTGCGGCCGTCCATGATCGCCGCATCGAGTTCATGGGTACCCGCGCTCGTGAAGACGGAACCGCGTCCCGCATTGAAAAGCGGACATTCCTCGAGCAGGCGCACGGCTTCCGTTACGGCATCGAGCGCGGCGCCGCCTTCGTCGAGAATCCGTCCGGCGTTGCGCAGAATCTCGCGCATGGCGCTCTGGTAGGCCTCGCGCACGTCCGCCGAAGCTTCTTCGCGTGCCATTGCGCCCGCGCCGCCATGAATGGCGAGTACAGCGTCAGTCATGCTTGTCTTCCTTGTGGTTAAGCCAAGGCATCACCGATTCGGTGACCTTTGCCACCGCGTCGAGCGAATTGGCGGAGCGATGGGCGACAGCCGCGCACAGTGCCTCGATCAAGCCGAGTGCCGACGTCTCCGAGTTCGACAGGTATTGCCGCTCGCTATGTGCGAACAGGCAGATGTCGGCGCAGGCGGCAATCGGCGAGGTGGGTTTGTCGGTGAGCGCGAGAACGTTGGCGCCCGCGTCGCGTGCGGCCTTGACCAGGGTGACCGTATCGGCCAGATAGCGCGGAAAACAAATGGCGATGACGAGGTCGCCCGTGCGGAGCCGGGAAGTCTGGCGCGCGGCTTCCGATACGCCGCCGATGGTCGCGAGGTTTTCCACCATGTCGCAATAGACCGCCAGGTTGCGCTGCAGGAGCCCCGCGAGATAGCCGCTCGCCCCGAAGCCGAGGACGGAGATGCGCCGGGCGTCCAGCACGGCTTGCACCGCTTTCTCGCACTGGTCAGCGCTCAGCGACGCGCGCGTGAGCTCGAAATTGCGCTGATCCTCATAGAGCGATGCGGCGAAGACATCGGCCGCCGACGCGGCGCGCGTGCGCTCGAAACGCAAGCGCTCCACGGGCGCCAGCGCGTCCTCGAACCCCTGCGCGAGCAGCGCCCGGAACTGCGGGTAGCCCGGCAGCCCGAGCTTGCGTACGAAGCGATTGGCTGTCGCATTCGACACCTCGCAGGCGTTCGCGAATTCGTCGATGCTCATCAACGCAACCTTGAACGGCTTCGCGAGCACGTAATCGGCAAGGCGCCGATGCGCGTCGCTCAGGGCCGGCAGCGTTTCGGCTATGCGTTCGACGACGGACGAGGAGGGCGGATTCATCGCGGTGCCAGGGGCAGTGGTGTTCGTCATGTAAGTAAATTTTCACCAGAGTATCGAGGACAAAAAAATATTTTCATAGGGGTTTACGCCGAGATGGAGGATAGGGGAACGGCACACGTTTCCCGGGCCGCTGGGACGCGTTTCAGGTGAGCTCGGTGCTGTAGGAGGCGGCTTCCTCACGCCCTGCATGGGTTCTACTTTTCGCTGTCGTCCTCTCGTTTTCGCCCGCCATCCTCCCCCTACCGTCGGGACTTTTCGACAATCCGCCTGCAGCACTTCATTAGCTGGCTCCGAATGATTGCGCTTGTGCAACGCTAACCGTTGCCGCAAACCGCAAACGTTTTCCCTCCTCGCCGCACGGCGATTTGCCTCGTATCGTTTAAAAGGAATGCCCATGCCGAAAAAGCTTCATCACGCTGCCTATCGATGCAAGGACGCCGCTGAAACCGTCGACTTTTATGTCAACGGAATCGGGATGAAATTTGCGGCGACGATGATCAATCACATCCCGTCGACGGGGCTCAAGGCCATTAACAACAATGTCTTCTTCGAAATGGAAGACGGCAGCTATATCTGCTTTTTCGAAATTCACGGCAGCAAGGAACCGGTTCTGCCGGTCGAAAACGATTGGGCACAACATCTCGCGCTCGAGGTCGAGGATGAAACGCGCGCCGAGGCCATCTGTGCACGGCTGCGCGAGCGCGGCGTGGCAGTCGAAGGGCCCGTCGTGCACGGCGAGCTCGCGAGCTCCTGGTATTGCAACGATCCGAGCGGACACCGGATCGAATTGATCGTCAAGCCCCGCGTACCTGCGACCGCGACATGGGAACGGTTCGCGGCAACCGCATACGACGATCTGGCCAAGTGGGCCGAGTTCAAGAAGACCGCGATCTGAGCGGGTCCCTACGGTCGCATTCGTCGACCGCGCATTCCGTTGCAAAAACGCAGATCGAGGTCGCGCATGAAGGAAACGAATTACTGGAATTACCTCAAAGTCGAGGAGTTGTTGGCGCTTCAAACCGGCCTCGGTGAGGACGAATCGGGAGTCGGTAACGATGAACTGCTTTTCATCGTCGTCCATCAGATTTACGAGCTTTGGTTCAAGCTCATCCTGCGTGAATTGACGTTCGCGCGCAATGCGCTAAGTGAGGACATGCCGCACGATCATCGCGTCGCGCCGATCGTACGCTCCCTGCGCCGGGCCATCGTCATTTTCGAGCAGGCGAATCAGCATTTCCGGGTGATCGAGACGATGACCACACGGGATTTTCTCGATTTCCGCGATGCGCTTACGCCGGCGAGCGGCTTCCAGTCGGCGCAGATGCGCGAAGTCGAGATACTGCTGGGGCTCGAGGACCACGAACGCATTTCGCTTGGCAACCGATGCTTCAAGGACGCGCTGAAGTCGGCGGACGGCATGCCCTCATGGTCGTCCCGACGCGTCGAAGCGCGTATCGCGCAAGGCCCGAGTTTCAAGGATTGCCTTTATGAATGGCTGTCCCGTCTGCCGATCGTCGGGACGGTCGACGGCTTCATCGGCGACTATGTGCGCGCCATTCGCGACGAGAACCGCAGCCGCGCGCAAATGCTCGTCGAGTGCGGTCTTCCGCCCGACGATATCGAGCGCCTCGCGGTCCGCCGGCGGGCCGACGAATCGAACGTCGAGGCCTACCTGCGCGCGCAGGACGACCCCGAAGCCGATATGGCGACGCGCGCCAAACGTCGTGCGGTCCGCGCCGCGTTGCTCTACATCGAAAGCTACCGGGAACGACCCGAGCTCGGATGGCCGCGCGAGCTCATCGAAGCGGTGCTCGATTTCGAGCAGGCCTTCGTGATCTGGCGGCAGCGGCATGCGCGGATGGTCGAGCGGATCATCGGCCGCCGCGTCGGTACCGGCGGCTCGAGCGGCGTCGACTATCTGGACGAAACCGCGCTGCGCTATCGCGTGTTTTCGGATCTTTGGGCCGCGCGTTCGTTGTTGTTGCGCAAGGCCGCGGTCCCGACGCTCGACCCGGCGTTGGAGGATCGATGATGACGCGCATTCGCGTGGTCGTCGTCGGGGCAAGCATGGCGGGTTTGATGGCCGCGCTCGCGCTCGCGCGCAAGGGCGCCGACGTTCAATTGCTCGATCGCGACGATATGACGCCACGCGTCGATCGTGCATCGAGCGGTGAAGCCCCGTTCGATGCGAGCTGGCGCAAAGGTGTACCGCAGGCGCGTCATACTCATGCGCTCGCGGCGCTCGGGTGCCAGGTACTGCGTTCGCGCGCGCCCGACGTGTGGCAGGCGTTGCTCGATGCGGGCGCGATCGAGACGCCGTTTGGCGGTACGCTGCAACCGGGCAAGGAAGCCGTGCCGCGCGTCGACGATGACGCGTTGTTCGGCCTGTCGTGCCGACGCTCGCTCGTGGAGGAGGTCGTCCGCCGCATCGTATGCGCCGAGCCGAATGTGACGCTGCGCGATCGGGTGGTCGTCACCGGACTGCTGGCAGCGCCCGGACCCTTACCGGTCGTCGAAGGGGTACGCACGTCGGAGGGCGACGTGCGTGCCGATCTCACGATCGACGCGCTGGGACGTGCATCGCCATCGGGAAAGTGGCTGCAAGCGCTCGGCGCATCCGCACCGGTGGAAAGCTCGGAAACCTGCGGCCTGTCCTATCTCACGCGCTGGTACCGGTCGCGCAACCGGCCGGCCGTGCAGTTGAGCTCGGGTCTTTCCGCCGGCGCCTATGCGGCATCGAGCGGCTGTATCGCGTGCCCCGCGGATCATGGCTATGTGTCGGTGACGATGATCGTTCCGCACGGCGACGTCATGCTGTCGCCGCTATCGGATGCGCAGACGTTCACCTCGGCGGCCCGTTTGCATGCCGGCCTTTCCGAATGGCTCGATATCGAAGCGGGAGAACCGGTCTCCGATGTCCTTCGCTGGCCCGTCTGCGAGAATCGCTTCCGACGCTTCGTTGTCGATGGCCGGCCGCTCGCGCTCGGGCTCGTCGGCGTCGGGGATTCGATTTGCGTGACGAACCCGGTCTATACACGCGGCATGTCGCTCGCTGCGCGCTACGCGTTTGCGATCGCGGACATGGTCGGTGCGCTCGGTGTGGGCGACGGCTATCGACTCGCACTCGAAGCCGACGCGCTCGCACAAACGCTGTTGCGCCCCTGGTTCGACGACAGTGTCGCCCAGGATCGTGCGCGCCTCGCGTTATGGCGCGGCGAGTCGCATCCGTCGATGGGCGGCGAATCGATTACGCTCCAGCACATCGCGGCCGCGGGCCGGCATGACATCGAGGTGTGGCATGCGTTGGCCCGCCGCACGAGCATGCTCGAGGAGCCCGATGCGATTTTTACGCGCGGCGCGCTCATCGAGCGCGTGCGCCGTACGCTGGCGGCGCATCCTCCATCGCCGCCGCCGGGGCCGACGAGGCAGGACCTGCTGCGGGTCATCGATGCGCGACGCGCGCATGCGTCACAGCCGGGAGCGCACGTTGGCCTCGATCCTTCCAGCTCGCATGAAGCTCGCAGCGAGCCGGCCTTCGATGTCGCAGCCGCGCGTGAGCGCTTCCTGCTCGACGATCGCATCGTGTGTCTCAACCACGGCATGCTCGGCGCCTGTCCCATCGAGGTACTCGATCGGCAGACCGAGTGGCGCACCCGAATCGAACGACAGCCGTGCGCCTTCGTTCTACGCGAGCTTCCGGCTCGACTCGACGACGCGCGCCAGGCACTGGCCGACCTCATCGGCGCATCCCCGGGAGATCTGGCGCTGCTGCCGAACGTGACGACGGCGCTCAGTGCCGTGCTGCGATCGCGATCGTTCGCCGCGGGCGATGAAATCCTGACGACGGACCACGCGTACCTGTCGTGCCGGAATCTGCTCGATTTCGTAGCGCGCGAAACGGGCGCGCGGATCGTCGTCGCTCGGATCGAGACGCCCGTGGCCCACCCCGATGCGGTCGTCGACGCCGTGCTCGATCGCGTGACGGCGCGCACGCGGCTCGCGGTTCTGGATCACGTGACCAGTCCGACGGCAATCGTCTTTCCCATTGCGGCGCTCGTCGACCGACTGGCGGCCCGCGGTGTCGATACGCTGGTCGACGGCGCGCACGCACCGGGAATGCTGCCGCTCGACGTCGACGCGATCGGTGCCGCGTATTACGCGGGCAATTGTCACAAATGGCTTTGCGCTCCGCGCGGTGCGGGCTTTCTGCATGTACGGCGGGATCGCGCCGACGGTTTGCATCCGCCCGTGATCAGCCGCGGCTACGGCGTATCGAGCGCCGATCGTCCGCGGCTGCATCTCGAGTTCGATTGGCTTGGCACGGCGGACCCCACGCCGCTGTTATGCATTCCCGACGCGATTAGCTTTCTGCGGAATCAACTGCCCGGCGGATTGCCGGCGCTCTATGCGCGCAATCGTGAGCTGGCGCTCGATGCCGCGCGCACGTTGGCGCAAGCGGTGCCGCTCGTACGGCTCGCACCCGATTCGATGGTCGGCAGCATGATCGCGCTTGAACTGCCGGACGCGTTCGCCGCGGCGCCCATCGACGCGGCCGCATCGCTGCAGCAACGCCTGTACGACATGCATGGCATCGACGTATCCGTTGCGTCCTGGCCGGACGGCCGGCGGCTCGCGCTGCGTATCTGCGCGCAGATCTACAACTCGATCGACGATTTTCGTCGACTGGGCACCGTGCTTCGCGAACTTGCCGCCGACGTGCGGGATAGCGACAGGGTGTCCGACGCTCATCTTAGGAGTACTGAATGTTGAATGGGAATCACGAAGCAACCCGGCGTGTGTTGTTGACCGGCGGAAACGGCGGCATCGGCATCGAGCTGATTCGGGTGTTCGCCGAGGCGGGGTACCACGTCACCTTCACGCATCGCCCCGACGACGACAGCCGGCGACGGGCACTCGATCTGATCGAGCGGTTTCGCGACCGCCGCGTCGACGCTTTGCCGCTCGATGTCGGAAACCGTGCGAGCCACGCGGAGCTGGTCGAGCGCCTCGCCGAACCTGTCGATGTCCTCATCCACAATGCCGGCGTCGGCACGAAGACGGTGGAGCGGGTTGCGTCGCACCCCAAGGCTCAGGACGAAGCGTTCTTTCGCGTGAATGCGCTCGGGCCGCTTTGGCTGACCGACGATCTATTGCCCGCGATGCGCCACCACGGTCGCGGCAAGATCGTCTTCGTGAGTTCGGTCGATGGCGGCATCACGCATTTTCCGCGTTTTCGCGCGGCGGACGGAATGAGCAAGGCGGCCGTCGCCTTTCTCGGGCGGCAACTCGCGGCATCGCTTGCGTATACCGGCATCGATGTGTTCACCGTCTGCCCGGGCGCAACGGATACGCCGATGTTTCAAGCCAGCACGCTGCGCGGGCTGACTGCCGAGCAGCGGCAGGCGCTCGAATCCTCGCTGCCGGGCGGCCGACTGATCGAGGCGCGCGAGATCGCCGATCTTTGTTTTTATCTGTGTCGCGACGAAGCGCGCATTTTGCGCGGTGCCGTCATCGATGCGTCGCTGGGTTTGGGCGTGTGCCCGACCGTGTTGAGCTAAGGAGCCCTCCATGCCCGTTCCATCCAATAGCTTCTGGGAGCAATGGCTCGTCGCGCATCGCGCGAAACCCGAAGCCTGTGTGACGTTCTCGCTTTCACCCTCTCCCTCGTTGAAGGAATTCATCGAAGAACTCGACGGCAGCATGCCTCTCGATTGGTCGAGCGAGGACTATCAGGGAGCGCGCGGCCTGCGTGGCCAGGTTCTCGACCGTTACGGATATCGTCCCGCGTGCGATATCGACGATGTGCTGATCACGGCGGGTGCGCAGGAGGCGAACTATCTCGCTTTGACTCAGTTGCTTCGCCCCGGCGATGAGCTCGTGATCGATGCGCCCGGCTGGCAGCAGCCGATCGTCCTGGCCGAGCAGATCGGTGCGGTCGTGAAGTATGCGCCGCGCCTGGAGGCGCGCGGCTGGGCGCTCGACGTCGATCGGCTCGAAGCGCTCGTCACGCCAAAAACCAAGGTCGTTTTCATCTGCAACCCGAACAATCCGACGGGGCGTGTCGAAGACGAAGCGACGCTGCGCAGGATCGTCGGCATTGCCGAGCGTGTCGGCGCGTACGTCATCTCGGACGAGGTCTATCGCGGTCTCGAATGGGAAGGGCCGCAAACGCCGCGTGTCGCGACGATGTACGAGCGCGGTATCAGCACTGGCAGCGTGTCGAAACTGCTTGGCTTGCAAGGGCTGCGCACCGGCTGGATGATTACGCGCGATCGAAAGCTGATTGCCGACGCGATGGTGTTGCGCGAGAACACGAGCGAGATCATGAACGTGATGGGCGAGCGGATCTCCGAGATCGCACTGCGTCCGGATCGATTCGCGCTCGCCGTCGAGCGCTCGCGAGCGGTCGGATATGCACGGATCGAACGACTCGACCGGTTCGTTGCCGATCAGCCGGCATTGCGCTGGCGCCGGCCGGCGGCGGGGCTGCTCGGACTTGCATATCTGGATCTGCCGATAACCGCGGGAGCGTTTGCGCACAAGCTGCTGATGCCGCCGTACAACACGTTCGTGATGTCGGGCGACGCGTATGCGTGCCCGCAGCATCTGCGGCTCGGGGCGGGCGGGGTGTCCGACGAGGAGCTTGAACTCGGGCTTTCGCGCATGGCGCGTTTGCTTGGGAGTTGAGCCGGATTGCCCTCGATGGGCGATACGGTGCATCCGACGAAATCGGGTGCCGCGCTGTCCGGGCACGCTTTGAGCTAACTGCGATAGGTGCGGACCACTCCTGTCCGTGGAGGCACCGTGTCGAGGCGATCGGCCAAATCCGCACAATATCCTCCGCCTGACGCCAGGCAGTGCGTGCTGGCCGAGTTGCGCCGGCAGAAAATGGCGCGCTCGCCTCATGCCTATGAGCGGGGCACCGCCGCTCATTTTTACGAATGGGTGAAGACTCAGGCGGCCGGCAGGTTACCGGTGGGGCCGGACGTGTGGATTTGCGGCGATTGTCACTTGGGCAACCTTGGCCCGGTGGCCAACGCCGACGCAGAGGTTGCGGTTCAGATCCGGGATCTCGATCAGAGCGTGATCGGAAATCCGGTGCACGACCTGCTGCGACTGGGACTGTCGCTGGCTACCGCGGCGCGCAGTTCGGATTTACCGGGCGTGATCCTGAGTCGCATCGCGGGTGCGCTGCTCGACGGGTATGAACAAGCGTTCGACGACCGGCGCGCTGACGACACGAGCCAGTCGCAACGACCGAAAGTGGTCACGATCGCGATGAAGGAAGCGCTGCACCGTTCGCAGCGTAAGCTTGCACGCCAGAACATCCGGCATGTCGAGCCCCACATCCCGCTTGGCAAGCGCTTTTGGGCGATGTCGGACGACGAGAATCAGGCTGTGCACGCGCTGTTCGAAGCCGGGGGCCCGGCGCTGATTCGTACGGTGCTGGGCGAGACGGAGCGAAACGCGTCGGCGATCCGCGTGCTCGATGCTGCTTATTGGGTGAAAGGATGCAGTTCGCTGGGCCGGCGCCGATATGCGGTGTTATTGGGCGTCGATGGGTCGAACTCCACGGACGGCCCACCGCGCCTCATCGACATCAAGGAAGCGGTCGCGCCTGCGGCGCCGGTTGCTCACGGGCATCGTATGCCGCGCGACAATGCAAAACGTGTGGTGGAAGGCGCACGCCATGTCTCGCCGTTGCTCGGCGAGCGCATGATCGCTGCTCGGCTCGATGGTTGCTCGGCTGTGGTCCGTGAGCTGATGCCTCAGGATTTGAAGGTCGAGGCTGAGCATCTGTCGGAACGCGACGCGGTGAAAGCGGCGTATTTTCTGGCGCTTGTCGTCGGTCGCGCGCATGCGGGGCAGATGGATGCCGCGACTCGCCAAGCGTGGCTCGCCGCATTGCACACCAGGCGACCGAAGTCTTCGGAGGCGCCTTCGTGGCTCTGGAGCAGCATCGTCGAATTGCTCGTGATGCATGAAGCGCAATACCTCGAACATTGCCGGCGTTATGCGTTGGAACGGCCGTTGAGCAGTGCTCAAAGCTGCATTGAGTACGGGGGCATTAGTGAGTCGTAGAACACCAGTCTGTGTGCGAAAGCGTCACGGCTTTGTTCTCGAAGATGACCTTCGGCTTCGGTTAGTCCGCTGGCAAACTCACCATCCCCCAAACAATCGGTCTAGTGCCGATATGATTTCATCCTGCCGATGTACGAGCGAGCTAACTGGCTTGGTCAGTGCGCTGCGCGGAACGGCGGCGAGCGTCGGGGTATCGAGCATGCACTCGATACCCTCAACAACGAATATGGGGATGAGGTCAGGCGGAAGCGGCACTGGGGCGATCCGGTCCAGGCGGCGTAGCGGAACAACTACGCGGGTCGCTAAGCCGGACAGATGATTTCCTTGGACCTCGAGCACATAGGGCGTACCCGGGTGCCCACTCGGGTTGGCAAACACGTCGAAACGACCCATCAGAACGTCCGATACTGAGCGAGAGGCAGGCCGTCGCGCTCTACCATGTCGTTGTATGCCTGGATAAAATCAGCATATTTGATTGCCCATTGGCGGTCCTTCTCTAGCTGTACCGCCTGCCGGAGCGCCCGTTCGCATGTCTGTGAAAAGTTGATCCCGAGCTCCTTCGCGTCCTTGTAGACGTCCTCAGGCAGGCTGATGTTGGTAGCTCGGCGCGGAATGGCGTCAGTCGTCGTATGCCGCATATTCACCCCCCCATGTGCGAATTTATGCGCATTATAACCCACATAATTCTATTGATCCCGGTATCCGTTTGCGGGCCCGCCCGAGAGAGCCCGCTGCCATGCCGAGGCCTGTGGCAGGGCTATAGCGCGCCGACGATCCGACGGTTTTTTAGACATGCTCATACCCAACGCTCATGCGATGTCCGAGAAGGTTGCAGAGATCGGCTGCAAGACGCGCGCTGATGGTCCAGTTGTTGAAGCCGAAACCAAGATTCCCGAATGCCCAATCGAATTCAAGGAACGTCCAATCGATGATTGGCGTCGAGTGAGAGCACGAGGGGGCACGCTATCGCTCACGGTGACGGCTCCTCGGCGTGTAGATCGTGGTGGTTGGCTTGTGCACCCGATCATAACCATCCCGAAAATGGCGCTGCTTCGCGAGTTCTCTTTCCAGTTTCGCGCTATGGCGTTGTTACGGCGGAAAACGAATCTGGGAGAGCTTCCTCCCTGCCAAGACCGCGCGCCGCTCAATTTCAGAAGCCGAATCGATCACTCCCTGTTGCTCGAGAAACATGAGAAATGCGCGGGCCGAGACCTTGCGACAGGTATCGGGCAACAGAAAACTGGCGCGCGCGATCTTGTGATCCTCAAATAAAAACACACCGGTTCGATCGTCGGTAAGGCCGAAGTCGCTCATCGCTTCTTGTATCGCGTGTTCCCCGAGATTGGCCTTTCTGATGGGCGAGGCAGTGCCCGCTTGCTTATATCGGCGATAGATGGTCGTTGGAAGAACCGGGATGCTGTTGGCGCTCACCCATGAAGCAATGCGAGCGCTGGTCGGCGTCTCATTGCGCATGACCTCATGCTGCACCATATCGACGAGTGCAACGGACCATCCCGGTTTTAGCAGCAGATTCAGCGCATCGGCGTAGGCAAGCGTGATCAAAGGCCCTGCGTCGGGAAGCAGGGTAACGGCTTTGTCATTCGCCATGCACTAACTGCGCAGCGCGTTGAGGTCATCTACCATGCGGCGCGTGCTCGACTCCGACAAGCGCGGCATGGGCAAATGGGCCTGCGCCATCAGCCACGTACCGCGCAACTATGCTGAGTTTGGCTGGAAACGCTTGCACAGTCTTTGTCGCGCACACCATCGAGGCCGCCATGCTCGGCAAGCTGGCGATCCGGTAGCCGCCTTCTGGCGCCTCGGTCAAATACACGGTATCGCCCTTCTGCACCTTGGTTCCGGCAGCGGATCGTCGAGTAAGTCGGCGAACGATGAAACTCGAAACGCGCACTGGTTTAAACAGTTACGGGCGGCCCATGAGTGATGCCGACGACAGCATCCTTTCTGTGTAGCGCGCAATTATGTGGAGTCTAGCCGCAAACGCTTGTCCAGCATAGGCGTTGACGCGGTAAGTCGGCTGTATACCGTCAAAAATACCGTCACATAGCGATGATTGCAGTAGGAAAGGCGCATAAACGATATCTCTGCGCAAGTAGCAAGGTCACTCAGACGTCCCGCAACAAGGTTTCTAAGCAAACCTGCGCACCCAAAGTCGTAGAATGCTGCCGGAGCTGGATATTCGGCTCGCGCAATTCGGGAGCAAGTGATCAATGAAACGGAAGTTCGAGCAGAACCAGATCAGGACCGCAGCCGCGCATGAGTTGCTGACCTGTTTCGAAAGATTCGTGTACGACCGGCCGTATGATTCAAATGAAGCACTACATTTCGAGGACGTCCCTCTGACTGATTATGCTTTACAGGCAGCTACTATTGAACCACGGACGGCATTGCACAAGGTGCTCGAGGACCTCGCGTACGTTTATTTCTATCTATACGCATACGACGACGCCGAGTTCGCACCGGATTTGGTTGGCGAATTCGCTGCCTATGTCCGCTGGATGTTCGGTGAGATGGGCTTGGTAGCTCCAGCCGAGTTTGCATCTTCCGATCCCCAAGTACTGCGGCTCGCCCGAGACAATTACCGAGACGCTTTCACACACGGGTTGCACCATGTTGTCGTCTCAGCGTACGCCGTTGCATGGCAACGGCGTACGCTAATGTTCGACTTCAACAAGAAACTTGCTGAACGAATCCGCCCGCTAAAGAAGTCAGAGCATCCGATTCTCGAAGCGGACGGACGGCTTCCGCGTGCCCATTTCCCTTCATGGCTGGTCAATCGTATCCAGAACCGCGACATGGGCCTATGCCAACACTGCGGCAGACCAGTATTGGCGGTGTTCGGTAGCGAGGAACCATCTCATATAGATCACATGGTCGCGCTCGCTGTTGGGGGTGGAAACGACCCGACGAATCTCCAGCTTTCGTGTAGCGATTGCAACTTGAAAAAGGGGGCGAAAGCGATCGAGATAAAAGATGTTTTCTCTTGGCCTAATGCGAGGGGCAACGAGAGCGGTGTGTGACTGTTATTCGATGGCTCTTGGCAAAGTCGCATTAACTTCGCGATGTTAGGCGCATCGACGAGCTGCTTCGGTGGCTCGATCGTACCCACCTGCAGGTCAACACCGCAGACCGATTGGAAGATCCGTCCCAATGTATTTGCTGTTGCAATACGCTTGGTTGCCGCAGTGTAGGATGTCGGTTTTTCTTACAAGTGACTGCTATGCCCCATGCGCCTTTCCCCAACAAAGTTGTCTTCCCGGTGTCAGCAGAACTCGTGAGCTTTCACGAGGCAGGACATGCCGTTGCAGCCGTGTCGTTTGGCGTATTGGCTAGCGCGATGCATCTTTTTGATGCGAACACCTCAGAACCGCACGGGAAATCCACGCTGATATGGAATGGCGACCAACGCGAAGCTGTTGCGTGTGGGGGCTTCGCCGCGGAACGCTACCTTTTCGACTCGGGTCGTCTAGTTGATTCATTGGGCTGCACTATCAAGGAGTCTGATTTCATCAACTTCGCGATAGGCGCTCATGCGGCCGAGGATAAAATCAGGTTCTTTGGGAAAGACCATAGTCTTAACGGGTACTGGCCGGTTGCTATGGATCAAAAGTTCATGGCTGTTGCGAAAATGGTGGCCGGCGTCATGCGGTTTGATGTGGTCACTGCAATCGCTGAAGCGCTGCTCGCTGAAAAGACTCTGTCGCGAGATCAAATCGCAGATCTCATCCGTACGACAATCGGCAACGAGTTATTCGACCAGATAGATTGGCGTGTCGAGTAGAGGCAATTCGCGCCGCGGTGAGCTCGCAAGTTGTCGAATTTTTCGGGCGATACCTTATCGACGAGGCACGACGTCGTAAGGTGGGAGAGGATAAAGCATGCCGCTTTGCAGAGGTGGGCCGAAAAAAACGGCCGTATTCGTCTTGCGGAAGACGGCTTTAAGGTCATGATGGAGCGCTGCCGAGAAGAGTGAAAGCTTTGTCATGCGTCGTCCCCCTTTTTTCTTAGCAGCGCTTTCTAGGCAACGGTGTGCGCGGGCGACCATGAATCCCCGGCTTGTTGACCATATGTACCCATTCTTTGAGCTGTAAGATCGTCTCGTCGGTTGAACGTTTCGTGGTTTGTCCGACGAAGTAGTGTGCTAGATCGGCTATTTCCCCTCGTGCAGGAATACCGGTGCCGCCCCAGTACCAGAACGGCTCGAAGATCAGCGCATTCTTGCCACTCCTGTCGCGAGCACGACTTTTTTCGTCTTCGTGATAGTCCTTCCGCAGCGGGACTAATTCTTCTCCCATTGACCCCAGTTTTGCTCGATAGATGGCATCTCTCCGGCCACGGAACCGCTTTTCGTACTCGCCAAGGGAAAGTACTTCGGAGATTTGTCCCACGTACGCGACGCGCCCGATTCCGTATTGCTTGGGAGCAAACGCAATAACCCAATCCCCCAGGTTTGCGTGCCTGCGAATCATGGGCTTGCAGCAGGACAGGGTTAGCATGTTGTTGTCGACGCATGGAGCCATTCCCGCGTCGGTGGCCAGAACGTACCGCCAGATCCGGTTCACGATGCTGCCTCCATCAATACCGAAGTAACCCAGTCGCTCATGCTGGATGAATTGGTGGGGTGCGCAACAAATTCTTGACCTCGAGCGGCGGTCTGAAGTGAGCCGTCTGGTTTCCAGCGATCGGGAGGGTTGTATGTCATGCCGCAGCCCGCTTTGCCGGGATGAAGCCAGTCTGGAACGGTCCAAACGGATGGTAACGAACTGGTCGCCGACAGGCGATATCCATGCTTAAGGGTGCCCCAACCCCTGAGAGGCAATTGCTTCGGGCCGAGCTTCAGTCGGTCGGCAGCGAGATAAAGGACGTTTGGAGACTTCCAGCCGGGTTGGACGTGAGGGTGCATTTCCAGCCACGGGTGCTGCTTTATTGCTCGGCTTCCGTCTGCGCCCAGATCGAATACGTCTTCAACCTGGAGCCATCCCCAAATGCGGTGCTCTGCCCGACCGATGAATTTCCAACGGCCATCATGTTCGACTGGTCGAAATAGGCCCCAAAAGATGAATAAATCTCCGCGACCCACATTCTGTTTCGCTAAATGCCCTTGAGCGGAGGACACTTGGCCGAGTGCGCCTCGCCAACCGGCGATACGCGGCAGGCACTCTGAGGCAACGTCGGGATCGAGGTGGCACCAGTTCTCCGCAGTTAGACGGCCACGAGTGAGATCGGTGACGAGATCGCCGTAGGGACCACTCAAGTCCCCATAGCGGGTGCGAGAGGGCATTTTCGTCGGTATGGGGAGGGACACCGGGCGGCCTTCGACAATCGGGCTTGGGCAACCACCAGCGGTTCCATCAAACCCCTTTCGGCTGAAGATGATCTTCACGACGATTCCCCCCGGAAATACCGATATTTTCATTGCCGGTCTGTCGTGTCAGCGTATCGGAACACGGTGTTTTTCGCGAGCCTGGCCAAAGTTATTTGGCAATTGAGACGGTGATTTGACCCTGATAAAATGACGATACGGCTGAAAAACCGACCAAAACCCGGTTTTCGGCTCGCCGCTCGCGCCGCAGCGCACGCCTGAGCGAATCCGCAGGAAATCTGCCGGATTTTCGCCTCACTTTTCTTCCTCTGATCTGCCCGAGATGTCCGATGCCGCTAGGCAGGCGTTGCTGCGCGCTCAATTTTTAGCGTTTTCCGGAGCTTCCATGCCTGCTATCACCATTCCAACCACGGTCGAGAGCACACCGACGACTTTCACGCCTGCGTTCCCGTTCGTCGCGCAGACCAACGACTTCGACGATGTCTTTGCGTGCGCCGCGATGCTCTCGGGCAAGACGATCGAGGAGGTGAGGGAGATCGCCGTAGCCAAGACGAGGCATCCTGCACGGGGGCCGTACTACCTCGGCGAAGCTCAAATCGCCGCGCTGCTCGCCCAGCTTGGGCTGGTTGCAACCGTGTACAAGGAGGTCGGCCGCGTGGCCGATATTCCCGACGTCGCTTTGCTACTGGTCGACTACAGTGCTGAACTAGAAATGGGTCGCCATATCCTGTTTCACCGCGCAAAGGCGTCCCACGCCTCCGGCACGACGATCGAATATGCGCTCGATCCTGCGCCGTGGTGTAAGCCGGCCGATCGCGTGCGAACCAACTTCAAGAACATCGCCGGTCATTGGGCGGTCGGTATTCACGCCATGAACACCAAGAACAGCGCGGGCAAGTAATCCCCCGCGCCAGAACCAAAGTTACCCGTCGCCCAAGCATCAAGAGCCAGCGCTGCAAACGCTGGCTCTTGTCCGTTTACGGCACGCGACGGTTGTCACCCGAATGGAGTTTCCATGACGTGTACTTACCCGAACGCGGCTTCACGCAGCCAGCCGGCCACGCCGCTGTTTGCATTGGGCCGGATTGTCGCTACACCCGGCGCGCTCGATCTGCTCGACCGTCACGGCATCGCCGCCGACCAGTTTCTCCGTCGGCATATGACGGGCGACTGGGGCGACGTACCACCCGAAGACGCGAAATCGAACTGGCTGGCTGTGCGCCACGGCTCGCGCATCTTGTCGAGCTTCAGCGTTGGCGGCGAACGCTGCTGGATCATCACCGAGGCCGACCGTAGCGTGACCACCTTACTGCTGCCCTCGGAGTATTGAAGATGCCGAGCACCCCAACTACCGTCCGCGTGACCGAAACCGGCTTCGAACCCGCGTTCCGGCGCGTGCAGCAGATCGGCGACTTCGACTGCGCGTTTGCCGTGGTTGCCATGATCGCAAATACCACTCTCGAGGCGGTGCGCGGCGTGGCTATCGCGCGGTTTCATCATCCGGCGCATGGCCCATACCGGATCACCGGCGAGTTGATCGCGAATCTTCTCGAACACTACGGATATGAAACGGGCATGTACGAGGAGCCCGCGTCGGTCGCCGATATCCCCGATCTGGCAATTGCCCTCGTGGACTACGACGATCACATCAATCTCGGCCGGCATGTGCTCTTCCACCGCGCCCGCGCCAGTCACGACCCAGGCAGCACGGTGAGTACGTGATCGACCCGGCATATTGGTTGCCGCCGCAGGGCCATGTGCGTACCTGTTTGCCGACGATCCAGTGGTTTCTTGAGGTTCGCCCAATGCGCGGAGCATGATGCCCCGCCCGGGTCAATCTTCCCGGTCGATGCGACCTTTCTTTTTTCTGGGCGACTTCGGCGGCGGCGCGCCGAAGTCGAGCAGTGCCGAGGGCGCAACGCCGAGCGTATCGGCCAACTCGCAGATGTTGATGAGCGCGATGTTGCGCTTGCCGCGTTCAACCTCGCCCAAGTAAGAGCGGGCGAGGCCGCTTTCAAGCGAAAGGTGCTCCTGCGACCAGTTGAGTTCCTTGCGAAGCTCGATCAGACGCTTTCCAAACAGCACACGCGGGTCGTAATCCATCGGGGTTTCATATCGAAAGACGCCTTAGCGTATGGGTTTGACCTGTTTAATGACACGCTCTATAGTTACCCGCGATATAAGTGACAATCGGGCAACTGGAGCCAGCACATCGATGGTTGTGCCGACGCGATCCGGGCGGGCCAGCCGGGACCATGCCGTCGGCGCATTAACGGGGAACCACTATGAGAATGGACAGGGAATCGCACGATTTCCCGAGTGAAGACTTGCCGTACACCATGGAGAAGCTGAAACGGCGCGGCATCGTGGCCCGGCTGTACTATGGCGCGGGGTTAAGGAAGCTTGAGGACGATTACCTGAACCCGAAACGCGGCGACGTGCTCGCATCGCAACGGCGGTATCGCCGCTATCTCGCAGGGGATAAGCGCGTCGTGAAAGAGGCGAGTTTGGCGGTATGGTCACCGGTGATTCTGGCTGCCGTGACGCCGGTTCTAATTGGCGTCACCATGATCGGCGCGTTTGCCTGGCAGCAGGTTTCGCCCTATCTCAAGGCGGCAAGCCAGTCAGTATCAAGCCGGGACTCGGCTCGCGACACCTCTGCTGGTTCGTCGCCGGGGACATCTGCTGCGAGCCCGGACAGTGCGGCAGGGAATGCAGCCCAATCCGCCGTTGTGGCAGCTCCGGCAGACAGCCCGGCAAGCGATGCCGTGGCGTCCCAGCAATCGCCGGGTCAAACGGCCGTAGCTGCGCCGACCGCAGACGCGGGAGATCCGACGAATCGCAATGGCCAAGGCACGCAGGTCGGGCAGGATTCATCCTCGAAGCTGGAGGCGCAGCTGGCACAAGCAGAGCAGCAGTTTGACGCCGGCCAATACGAGAATGCCGCAGCCACAACCGCAGCGATACTGGCAGTCCAGCCGGGCAATGTCAGCGCCCAGCGGTTGCACGCTGCTTCGCTTCGCAACCTTGCCACCGTGACGGCGGTTGATTCGGCCGAAGCGCGGGGCGTCCCGCCTGTGCCGTCAGGCCCGACGGCGCAAGCCACTTTGTTCCCAGCGCAGATACCGCATCACCAGGCAATGGCCGCATATGGAAACTCCCCATACGGCCGGCATGGGGGCGGCCGATAACACGGCCGACTGGCGCAAACGCGTGGAACAAAAAATTCCCCCATGGAGAGTCGCATGAAACGCCTTTGCTGTGCAGTAACGGCCTTTCTCATTGCCGCCTACGGGCACGCGGCCCCGCTCGATCATGGCGACCTCGTGACCTTTCCGACTCGTGTGGGTGTGACGCAAAGCCTCTTCATCGAATCGCCGTCGCCGAATCCGCCGATGATCGTCATTCTGTACAGCGGCGGCGACGGAACCACCCGGCTCGATCAAAGCGGCGCGACGAACCAGCATGGCAACTTTATTGTCCGTACTGCCCACTTCTGGGTCCAGCATGGCTATGCGGCGGTCCTGACTGACGCGCCGTCAGACATGCAACGGGACGGCATGAACGACTACTGGCGGCGCAGCAAGGATACGTTGGTCGATCAGAAGGAGATCATCGCGCAGGTGCGCCAGCGGTTTCCCAACTCGAAAATCGCTCTGGTCAGCACGAGTCGCGGGACCGTCACGGTTGGCAACGTGCTGGAGCACGCACCGGAGTTGGCTGACGCATATGTGCTGACGTCGCCCGAGTCGGTTGCCATTCGCCATCCCGGCATCTCCGACCTCGACGTGCCGGAGCAATACCGCAGCAAGGTGCTGATCGTCTCCAACAAGAACGACGTCTGCCCCGTGGCGCATTATGCTGGCGGCAAACGTCTGGCCTCGCGCAATGACGTGGCATTTATCAGCGAGGAGTCGAACGAAGGCGGCGGCGACAAGGAAGCTGACTGTGGCGGTCACTCGCCGCATGGCTTCCTCGGCATAGAGCGCGAGACGCTTGAGGACATCAACGGCTGGATCAGCCGGCGGCTGCAGCAGTAGTTTCGTCTCTAAACCCATCCTGCGACGGCATCACGACGCGTGTTCTAAAAATATCAGATGCGCATTGGGAGCCCTTGTGCTGGGCGGCCAATGTCCACGCGAACCCGCTCGATCGCAGCGACCTTGTGACCTCAGATTCTCGCCGGCGTCACGCAAGGCATCTTCATCGAATCGCCGTCGCTTATGCGCCGTGGGTCATCCTCATGTTCGGCGGCGCGCCAAGCGCGAAAAAGCGCCGATATTGCCCGCCATGGACGCTTCGCGGTTGGACACGAAGCAGATATATGGGGTCGAACCTGTTAAATCGGACGCCGATTCCAGTTCACTGGCTCTCTCTCTGTCCCACAGGCTATCCTCAAGACGCTGAATCGGGACTACTCTTCCATAGTTTGCTAGTATTCGGTGTACTTTCGCACGGGCTTCCCGCGCACATATGGTTAAGCGGCTCTAGGAATAAAAGCTCGCGGAGTCTGACGAGTGGGGCGCGGCGTGTTACTCCATGAGCCGCCTAAAAAATTAAGACTGTCATCAAGACCAAGAGGGGGCGTTCGTGGGCAGCAAAAACATGGACGTGTTCTCGCTGCGCGACTCGATCGTCGGTGAGTACCGCAAATTCGCCACGTCGTTCACGACCATCCGCGCGGATGATATCCGGGAACAGGTCCAGGCGATCTACGCAAAGGGGCGCTTCTGGCCGGAGCCGCTCGTTCAGATCAATCCGAGCTACAAGCGCGGGTTGGACATCAACACGCTTATCGCAAATGGTGCACTGGATCCCCGGACTGCGGAAATCTTCCAGGCCGACAGTGCGCCGCTGTCCCTCTACAAGCATCAGGAGCAAGCTGTTGTCCTCGCCGCGCAGGGCGAGAGCTACGTCGTTACTACAGGCACCGGCTCCGGCAAATCGCTTTGTTTCTTCATTCCGATAGTTAGCGCGGTCCTCGCTGAAAAGCGAGTAAGCGCAGCGAGGCGCACGCGCGCCATCATCATCTACCCGATGAATGCGCTGGCCAACAGCCAGCTTGAGGAACTCGACAAGTTCGTAGCGAATGTCCAGGGCGATCGCCCCATCACCTTTGCTCGCTACACCGGGCAGGAAGAAAATGAGGAGCGTCAACGTATTGCGGATAATCCGCCGGATATCCTGCTAACAAATTTCATGATGCTCGAACTCCTGATGACCCGTCAGGATGAACTGGATCGCAAGGTCATCGGCAACTGTGTCGGGCTGCGGTTCCTGGTGCTCGATGAGCTGCATACATACCGAGGGCGGCAAGGCGCCGACGTTGCTCTGCTGGTGCGTCGCGTCCGAGAGCGCCTTGCTCCCGATACGCTCCAATGCATCGGCACATCGGCCACGATGGCCAGTGAAGGGAGTGTACGGAACAAGCAGGAGGTCGTCGCGAGCGTCGCATCCAAGCTCTTTGCGGCTTCGATTGATCCGAGCCATGTCATCATCGAAGAACTCGAGCGCGTCACAGACAAGTCGAAGCGTGCCGAGTCGGTGAAGAGCGCGCTTGGTCCAGCAATCGACGCCGGCATCCCGCCGAACATCACGGACGATGCGCTTCGCAGTCACCCGCTTGCGATCTGGACGGAGACGCGCCTTGGCATCACGACGACAGACGCGAATCCGGCGTGGCACCGTGCGCATCCGCGCACTCTCGATGAGGCGGCAAGCGAGCTCGCTGCGGAGGCGGGGCGAGACGCAGATGTGTGCAAGGACGCATTGCGGACGTTGCTCCTCGTGTCGAGTCTTCCAGAGGCGGATCGTACGGGCGATGTGGCGGCTTCCCACCGAAGCTTCTTCGCCTTCAAGTTGCACCAGTTCATATCGGGCGCTGGGCATGCCTTTGCCACGCTGGAACCACCAGGCAAACGCTCGGTCACCGTCGAAGGGCAGCAGTACTTGCCGGGTGACCCCGATAAGCGTCTTTACTCGACCCATTTTTGCCGCGAGTGCGGGCACGAGTACCACGCGGTTCGGCTAGTGTCGGATGATGGTCAGCGGGTATTCTTGGCCCGTGACATTGACGACGCGCCCCCGGTAAAAGCCGATGATGAACCTGAGAGCGACGGCGAATCTTCTCCCGATCAAGAGCTTTTTGGCTTCCTTACGCTCGACGCGAGCGATTCTGAATTTACTTTTTTCGACCGCGACGAAGATTACCCGGAGGCATGGCTTGATTTTGACGCCGCGGGAAACGCGCGCGTCAAGAGCCACTACCGCCGCGCTCGCGCGCGCGAGGTGTCCGTCAAGCCCGATGGCAAGGTGGGCGCTGGCGCGAAAGCCTGGTTTATCCCCGGCCGCTTCCGGTTCTGCCTTCGCTGTGGAACTACACACAGCACTTCGGCGCGCGACCGCACGCGCCTTGCGTCGCTTTCGGCTGAAGGCCGGAGTTCGGCGACCACGGTACTGGTATCCAGCGCCCTCCGGTGGATGCATGGAAAAGACTCTGCCCTTCCGACGCACACGAGAAAACTCCTCGGTTTCACCGACAATCGCCAGGACGCTGCGCTGCAGTCGGGACACTTCAACGACTTTCTATTTGTGAGTCTTATCCGCGCTGCGTTCCTGGGCGCGCTCGACGTCGCGGGCGACAAGGGGCTCCGTAGCGACGAACTGGGCGCTGCGCAGCAGCGCTCACTAGGCTTTGACCGGCCAGCACCGGAGTTTCGCAGCGAATGGCTCCTTGAGCCGACTCTTAAGGGCTTCAACCTGCAGGAGGCCGAAAGCGCGCTCCGGCAGGTACTCTCGTATCGCGTGTGGTTCGATCAACGGCGAGGTTGGCGATATACGAACCCGAACCTCGAGCAGCTTGGGCTTGTCGAGGTCGAGTATCTCGGTATCGACGATCTGGCTTCGGACGAGGGGTTATTCGCGACGGCGCCAGATGTCCTCCGGCTCGCGTCGCCTGCAGTGCGCAAGGCCGTATATACGGAGGTGTTCGACCACCTGCGGAAGTGGATGGCGATCCGTAGTCAGGTGCTCGATCCCACGGTCATCGAACAGATGCTGCAGAAGTCTCATAGCCGCTTGCGTGCGCCGTGGGGATTTGGCAACGACGAGAAGCCGCGCATGGCGCGCTGGCTGCTCGTCACACCGCCGCCGCGCAAGGACACCAGCTTGCGCGACGAGGACCTCATAGTGCGCGGTGGCTCGCGTAGCGCGCTTGGCAAGCTCCTAAAATCGTCGCGTGGAACGCGCACGTCGGAAGATCCAGATGGACGCAGGCTTTGGGAGAATTCCTCGACCGTGCGCGCTCTCAAGTCCAAGGACTTCGATACGCTTGTCAACGTATTGCTCAAGGCGGCCGTCACACACGGTCTTGTGTCTGAAGAGGTCACGCCCTTTGGCGACCAGACTGGCTTCCGGCTGAACGATGCCTGCATACTGTTCAAGCGGGGAACGCCGGCGATTGATCCAGATCACCCGAACGAGAACGCCTTCTTCCGGGACTTTTACGCGAATCTCGCGGCGACGTTGCGCCAGCCGGTTCATCCGCTTTTCGGGTTCGAGGCGCGCGAACACACAGCGCAGGTCGATGGAGAGAGGCGCGCCGTGCGTGAGAAGCGCTTCCGCTTCGGTGTAAAGGAGCGTGAAGAGCTTGGCTCAGACGAGAAGCACCTGCGCGAGATCGGGGAGACGGACCGCTTTCTGCCTGTCCTTTTTTGCTCACCGACAATGGAGCTCGGCGTCGATATCTCCGCGCTCAACGCCGTCTACTTGCGTAACGTTCCTCCGACGCCGGCGAACTACGCGCAGCGTAGCGGTCGAGCGGGGCGCAGCGGACAGGCTGCACTGGTGCTCACATATACCTCCTCGCAAAGCCCACACGATCAGTATTTCTTCCGCGACCCGAAGGCCATGGTGCATGGCGAGGTCCGCCCGCCGCTCCTCGATCTCGCGAACCGAGATCTCGTCGAGAGTCATCTTTGTGCGGTTTGGCTTGCATGTACCGAGTTGCCGCTCAATCCGTCGATCGGTGAACTGCTCGTCCTGTCCGAGAGGGGGCGCCCGCTTAAGGAAGACGTGAAGGCACCGATGGCGCTCCCGAAGGTTTCCGAAGAAGCCCGCCGTCGCGTTCGAAGCGTCCTGAACCTTCTGGAAGAAGATCTGTCGCCCGCGCTCGCGCCTTGGTACCGAAGCCGCGACGTGTTCGCCGACGAGGTAGTCGAGCGCGCGTTGACTCGCTTCGAGCAAGCTTTCAATCGATGGCGAGATCTGTTTCTCGCCGCCGAACAGCAGCGCGATGCTGCTCGCCGCACTATGGACGACTACTCGGCCCCGCAGAACGAGAAGCGCGCCGCCCAGAGTCGTCACGCCCAGGCAATCGACCAGCTCAACCTGTTGCAGTCAGACACACGAAACTCGAACAGCCCATCAAGCGATTTCAACACGTACCGCTACCTTGCGACTGAGGGCTTCTTGCCCGGTTACAACTTCCCACGCCTCCCGCTGATGGCTTACATTCCGGCCACGAGCGACGGGCGCGGTAGGCAGACGTACCTCCAGCGGCCTCGCTTTCTCGCGCTATCCGAGTTCGGGCCGCGCAGCCTCGTCTACCACGAGGGGCGCGCCTACCGCGTTGTGCGCGCCATGCTCTCACTCAGTCATCAAGTGAGCACTACGGCGGATGTGCACCTGCCGACGAAGAAAGTTCGCATCTGCAAGGCCTGCGGCGCCGGCCACTGGAACGATGATGCATCGTTGTGCCACGCGTGCGGCGCGTCACTTGGAGATGCCGAAATCGTCAACCATACATATCGCATCGAAAACGTCTCGACTCAGCCGGCCGAGCGCATCACCGCCAATGACGAGGAGCGCCAGCGCCAAGGTTTTGAGTTGCAGACGACATTCGAATGGGCCACACGCGACCATGAGCTCGACGCGCGAAAAGGCGTCGCGCTTGACTCCGAGGGTGAGATTGCGCGACTTGCCTACGGTTCTGGAGCGGCGATTACCCGCCTAAACAAGGGGCTGCGTCGGCGGAAGGACCGCACGAAACTTGGCTTTAGGATGGACCCGGTTTCCGGCTATTGGGCTAAGAACGACGATGAGGAGGATGACGGTACCGACCCGAGTGCATCACCTCGCCAGTGGATCGTGCCCAGCGTGCAGGACCGTAAGAACGCGCTACTTCTCCAGCCCCAAGGCAGCGAGCTCTCGCAGGTCACACTGACGACGGTGCAGCACGCGTTGCTCAGGGGTATCGAGGCCGTGTTCCAACTTCAGGAAGGTGAGATTCTCGCCGAGCCTATGCCCCAGCGCGACGCGCGGACGGGCTTTCTTTTTTACGAGGCAACTGAGGGCGGCGCCGGTGTTCTCACACGCCTAGTTGCTGAGCCCGAGTGCCTCGCCAAGGTGGCCGGCGAGGCACTCGCAATCATGCATTTCGACCTATCGAACGGACTTCCAGCTACAGCGACGACCTTCGTCGACGCACCGGACACTGCGTGCGTTGCCGCCTGCTACCGGTGCTTGATGTCATACTTCAACCAGCCGGATCACGAGCTGCTCGACCGCCGCGACGATGGCGCGCGCGCCTTCTTGCTCCGGCTTGCCCGGGGAACGCTCACGGGGCTTATGCCCGTGCAGGACCGTCCTGGCGAGCCTTTTTCCGCCGACTCTGTCGCACGCGGCGACCTTGCAGGAGCTTGGCTCGCTTACGCGAGTAGCCGTGGTATTCCTTCTCCTGATTTAGAGCCTCTTTTGGTTAACGAACAATCCGTCGCGCTGGTTTGGCGCAATCACTACGTCGCTGCGATGTTGGCGAACGACAGCGCGCTATCTGCGAAGCTCGAAGACAAGGGCTTCGAGGTCGTCGTATTCGGCGAGAGTGAAACCGGCTGGGGCGAACCCACGATATTGCTCTCTACGCTTCTCGGGAGGGGGGCGTGAGCACGATTGCAACGACGTCGATATCGCCCTCCGGAGCGCGCTGGAGTCCTGGAAGTCTCGTGCGCGCGCGCGGTCGCGAGTGGATCGTGCTTTCCGGCAGTGACGCTGAAGTGCTACGTGTTCGTCCGATTTCGGGTTCCGAAGAGGACCAGACGTACATCCACCTCGGGCTCGAAGCTACACCGGTCGCAGATGCCTCATTCCCGAGGCCTGATCCCTCGCAGACTGCCGGCCACGATGCGGCATTGCTTTTACGTGATGCGCTTGTGCTCTCACTGCGCCGAGGCGCCGGTCCGTTCCGCAGCTTTGGCCAGATCTCAATCGAGCCACGGGCCTACCAGCTCGTGCCATTGCTCATGGCGCTCAAGCTTGACCCGGTTCGGTTGCTCATCGCCGACGATGTGGGCGTTGGCAAGACAATAGAGGCCGCGCTCATCGCGCGAGAGTTGCTCGATCGTGGCGACGTTGAGCGATTTGCCGTGCTTTGCCCGCCGCACCTCGTTGACCAGTGGGTCGGTGAACTCGAAGGCCGCTTCCACCTGCGTCCAGTTGCGGTGACGGCCGCCAGCGCCGCGCGCCTCGAACGCAATCTTCCTCCAAGTGAGAGTATTTTCACGACACATTCGCACACAGTCGTCAGTCTCGACTACATCAAGAGCGAGCGACGGCGTGCGGAGTTTCTGCGCGCGTGCCCGGAGTTGGTTATCGTCGATGAAGCGCACACGTGTGCGTCGACCGGCCAGGGCCGGCACCAGCGCTACGAGCTATTGAAGAGCCTTGTCGGCAACTCCGCTGACAGCGCGGGTGATCCGCGCGCTCGCGCTCGCCATCTCGTAATGCTAACGGCGACGCCGCACAGCGGGGACGAGGACGCATACTTTCGGTTGATCGGGCTACTCCACCCGGAGTTCGGCGCGCTCTCCAGCGCGACGGGCGACGAGCACAAGACGCTGCGCGACCGTCTTGCGGAGCACTTCGTTCAGCGCCGTCGTCCCGACATCGCCGAATGGAAGGATGGCAGCCTCTTCCCTCGGCGCGAGACAACTGAGCTGACCTACGAGCTCACTGGGGCGTGGGAGCGCTTCTTCGATGGCGTGCTCGATTACTGCGCTTCCGTCGTTGCTCAGGCTGGCGAGGACGCAAAGAAGCAGCGGCTTAACTTCTGGGGCACCTTGGCGCTCATGAGGTGTGTGGCGTCGAGCCCTGCGGCTGCCGTCCTTGCGTTGCGTACGCGTGCGGGGCTTGAAGAGGAGGTCGCCGAGGACGTCATTGAGGAGCACGTCTTTGACGGAGCGGCCGACGCTCTACCCGATGACGATGTGGAGCCCTCTGTGGGCTCGGCGGACGAAGCACTCACAGGCCTTATCTCGCAGGCCGCAGAGCTTGCCGGGCAAGCGGGTGACCCGAAGCTCAAGGTGCTGACCGATCACGTCGCAGAACTGGTGAAAGAAGGCTTTAACCCCGTCATCTTCTGCCGCTACATCGCGACGGCCCACTATCTTGGTCAACACCTCGGCGCCAAGGTTAAGGGCGTCGCGGTTGGTGTCGTTACGGGCGAGCTGATATCGGACGAGCGAAAGGAGAAGGTCGAGCTTTTAGGCGATGCCGAACGCCGTATCCTTGTCGCCACCGACTGCCTCTCTGAAGGCGTGAACCTGCAAGAGCACTTCGACGCGGTGGTTCACTACGACCTATCGTGGAATCCGACGCGCCATGAGCAGCGAGAAGGACGGGTCGATCGGTTTGGCCAGGAGAGCAGCGTGGTGCGTGCCACTTTGCTCTACGGCGCGAACAACCCAGTTGACGGCGCGGTGCTCGAGGTCATCATCAGGAAGGCGGATAAGATTCGCGAAGAGCTAGGCGTACCAGTGCCGCTGCCTGACGACGGGCACACACTCAGCCAAGCGCTTATGAAGGCGGTTTTGCTGCGCAATCGCGAACGTGACAGGAAGCGTCAGCTAACGTTCGATTTCGTCGATATGGAAGAGGCCAAGGCCATCGAGAAGCGATGGTTCGACGCCGCCGAGACGGCGAAGAAGAATCGGACCGTTTTCGCGCAGCGCCGCCTAAAGCCTGACGATGTGCTTCCGGAGTGGAAAAAGTCTCTTGCCGTACTGGGTGGCACGGAGGACGTGCAGCGCTTTACCGGGCGTGCGCTAGCGCGACTTGGTGGAGCACTCGAGCCACTCGGCAATTCTGGCCGCAGAGGCTTCAAAGCCCCATTGGGTGCGCTTCCCGAGGACGTACGTGAGCGTTTGGATGCCGAGGGCCTTGCTGGCTCGATCTTCATCGACTTCAAGTACCCGCCCGCTTCGCGGTGCCGCTCGGTGCAGAGAAGCCATCCGCTCGTTTCTGTGCTTGCCGAGACGATGCTTGAGCGCACGCTCAGCGACATCGCCAGCGCCGATGTGAATGATCCGGGTGTGCTGGGGCGTGTTGGCTGTTGGATCGCGGACGGCATTACGTCGCGTACCCTGATCGCGCTTGTTCGTTTCCGCCATCAACTCACGTCGCAGCGAGGGCATCAGTCGACGACACTCCTTGTCGAGGAGGCGACAGCCATCGCGTGGATGGGTGGCACGCAACTGGAGGGCGCCGAAGCACTCGCGCTGCTCTCGCCGTTGCCCGTGGCCGATCCACCCGTGCATGTGCGTGAGCGAGCGGTCACGCAGGCACTTGACCAGTTGGAGATGCGCGTACTGGAGTTGGATGCGTTCGCCGAGCGACGTGCGCAGGCGTTACTCGCCGATCATCGCCGCGTGCGTGAGGCTTCGGAAGCCCTCGGTCGGTACAGTGTGAAAGCGCTTCTTCCAGCTGACGTCATTGGTTTGTTCGTCCTCCTGCCGAAGGTGGACTGAACATGGTAACCAAGCGAAAAACCAAAGCACGCGAAGCTCAGCTCGCCTTTGAGGCCCTCTCAATCGATGGGGGACTGCTCTCGCCGGAGTGGCTGTCAAAGGTCGCCCAGCTTCAAGCGGGTTTCCAGGCAGAAGCCGACTACCGCATACCCAGGGGGCTTAATCTTCGGGACGAGATTGGCCGCTACTGGCGAATCGCGCAGGCGCATTGGACTGATTTCAAGTCGGGCCACGAGGCTAAGGCGGATTCGAGGGCCGTTTCTGAACGCTTCCTCCTCGCGCTTCTCCGCGACGCGTTCGGTTTCACGTCGCTCACGCCGACCGAGCCAGCCGTCCTCGCCGGCCGTTCGTACGCGATCGGGCACGCGGCACTAGGGGGACGCGTACCCGTCGTCATCGCAGCGGCCGACAGTGGGCTCGATACGCTCGCGTCGGAGTTCGGAGCCGGAGGACGCAAGCGAAGCGCCTTTGGCCTTGCGCAAGAGTTCCTGAATGCGCAGGAGGGCGCGCTTTGGGGCATTGCCAGCGATGGCGCGTCACTGCGCATCGTCCGCGACAATGCAAGCCTTACGCGTCCCGCGTGGATCGAGGCTGATCTACAACGCATTTTTGCCGAAGAGCGCTATGCTGATTTTGCCGCGCTCTGGTTGCTCTGCCACGAGACGCGCTTTGGCCGCGAGGGCCAGCCGGTCAGCGAGTGCGCGCTCGAGGCGTGGCGTAAAGCGGGTCGAGAAGAAGGCACACGAGCTCGCGAGCACCTGCGTCGCGGCGTTGAGGAGGCGCACGTCGCGCTCGGTCAGGGCTTCCTCGCGCACGCCGAGAACCAGGCCCTTCGTGCCGACCTGCAGAACGGTACGCTGCCGCTGAAGGACTATTTCAACCAGTTGCTGCGAATGGTCTACCGGCTTATCTTTCTCCTGACGGTGGAAGAGCGTGGGTTGCTCCATCCCGACGGCACGAGCGATGCAGCCAAGGCGCTTTACGCGGTCGGATACGGCATGCGACGACTGCGCGAGCGGTCGGTGAAGCGCAGCGCCCACGATCGCTTTTCCGATCTTTGGGAGGGCACAAAGGTCGTGTTCAGAGGACTTGCCTTCGGCGAGTCGCGCATCGGCCTGCCGGCGCTCGCCGGCATCTTCGCCACAAGCCAGTGTCGCACGCTTGATGGGGCGAAGCTTGAGAACCGCGCACTCCTCATTGCGATGTTCAAGCTCTCGTGGTTGCGGGAAGATGGCAGCCTCTCTCGCGTCAACTGGCGAGACATGGGGCCAGAGGAACTAGGTAGCGTTTATGAGAGCCTCCTCGAGCTTGTTCCGCAGATCGCCCGGGACGGACGCCAGTTCGCTTTTGCCACGGGCGGTGAAACGAAGGGCAATGTGCGCAAGACGACAGGTAGCTACTACACACCTGACAGTTTGGTGCAGGAGTTGCTCGACAGTTCTCTCGAACCGGTTATCGCCGAAACCATTGCCAAGAACCCGGTCAATCCTGTCGATGCGTTGCTTGCGCTGTCGATTGTCGACCCGGCCTGTGGCTCAGGGCACTTCCTCCTCGCTGCGGCGCGCCGACTCGCCGCGCATGTCGCGCGTCTTCAGGCGAACGGAACGCCGTCAGGATCCGAGTACCAGCACGCGCTTCGGCAGGTGGTGGGTCACTGCATCTTCGGCGTTGACCTCAATCCGATGGCTGTTGAGCTGTGCAAGGTAGGCCTCTGGATGGAAGCCGTCGAGCCGGGTATGCCGCTCACGTTTCTTAACTCTCACATCCAGCACGGCAATGCGCTCCTCGGTACGACGCCCGAGTTGATGGCCAAGGGTATTCCGGACGCCGCGTGGGACCCTATCGAGGGTGACGACAAGAAGACTGCGAGTGCGCTGAAGAAGCGGAATAAGGCGGAGGCCGGCGGGCAACGCACGCTCGATTTCGGCGGAGCGCAAAACAGTGAGATAGAGTCTAAGGCTGTCACCCGCGCATTCGTGGACCTCGACGCCGCGAGCGACGCTCAGCTTGACGAGCTGACGAGCAAGGAAGTGCGCTGGGGAAACATCCTCGGCTCCCCTGAGTACCGACACCAGAAGTTCACAGCCGATGCGTGGTGTGCGCCTTTCGTGTGGCCCAAGCAGCCGGGTGACCTGGCCGATGTCGCGCCGACGAACGAATTGTGGAGGCAGCTTCGAGATACGCAAGAACAGGCGCCAGCGCTCACAGCGGAGACCGTCAGCGAACTCGCGGAGCAGTACCGCTTCTTCCACTGGCATCTGCAGTTCCCTCAGGTATTTGGTAGGGGCGGGTTCGATGTAGTCTTGGGCAATCCGCCGTGGGACAAGATTCAGCCGGAGGAAGAAAAATTCTTTGCCGCGATTCGCCCCGATATTGCAACCGCTCCAAGCGCCAAGTTACGCAAGGGACTCATTGCCGCGTTGCCTATAGACGACCCTGCGACCCATGACCTGTGGGAATTCTACAAGCGGGGCGTGGACGGTACCTGCCACTTTCTCGGATCTAGTGGTCGGCTAGCATTCACCGGTGATGGAAACCTCAACAGCTACCGAATTTTCACAGAACTAGCCGCCCAAGTTGTAATGCCGACTGGACGCGCTGGCATCGTTGCACAAACTGGCCTCGCGACAGATGAGTCAGGGAAAGAACTTTTTGACTTTCTCCTGCGCTCCGGGCGTTTGTGCCGTTTCCTTGATTTCGAGAACCGGGGTAACTTCTTCCCGGATGTTCATCAACAGTTCCGGTTCTGTCTGATTACCCTTCGAGGGACCGCAGGTGTGTCCGTCGACCGATCGGCTGAATTTGGCTGGCTACTTCATACATTGAATGACCTGCGCTCTCCGGGACGTACAGTTCGCCTGAGCGCAGAAGATCTGGAACTGTTTAACCCCTCGTCGCGAACCTGCCCAGTCTTCACGACGACGCGTGACGTGGAAATAAGTCGCCAAATCTATAGTCGCGGTCAGCACGTCATGATCGATGACATGCGTCGTTTTTCTCGTATTGATTTCCTCGGAGAGCTCTTCAACATGACGAGAGACTCTGGGGCATTCACGAAGGACGCATCTGACGGCTCGATCGCACTCTACGAGGCGAAGTTCATTCATCAGTTTGACCACCGGTTTGCAACAGTGCGAAGCGGGGAAGTCAATGAGATGATGTCTTCAGAGAAGCTTGATCCGTCCGTAAGCACTGCTCCTAAGAGCTTTATCGATGAATTCATCGTTAAGCAGCGCACTACCCGCCGCGGCATTCCGGATCGTTGGATGGTCGGTTTCCGGGATATTGCGAGTGCTACCAACGAGCGGACGGCGATAGCCGCAGTGCTTCCTTATTCTGCAGTGGGAAACAGTATCAATCTCGTACTTGGGCTCTCTGCACAAGAGGCGGCGTTTCTTGTTGCGAACACAAACTCGTTCGTATTCGATTTTTGCGCGCGACAGAAAATCAGTGGAACACACGTCAATATCTGGATCTTCAAGCAGCTACCAGCTGTCCCTATTCAGAAGTATGTGGAGCATTGCCCGTGGTCGGGCGGCGGAGCCTCGCTAGGAGATTGGATGCTTCCGCGCATCCTTGAGCTCACGTATACGTCGTGGGATCTTGAACAGTTTGCGCGAGACGTTGGTTACACGGGCACGCCATTTCGTTGGGACGCGGAGCGAAGATTCCTGCTTCGCTGCGAACTCGACGCGGCGTTCTTTCACCTCTACGGTTTGTCGCGCGATGACATCGACTACATCATGGATACGTTCTCGATTGTCCGCAAGAATGACGAGAAGATCCATGGCGAGTACCGTACTAAGCGAGTCATTCTTGAGGTCTACAGCGCGCTGGCGAAAGCCGTGCAGAACGGCAACGCGTATCGAACGCCGCTTGATCCGCCGCCTGCCGCGCCGGGAGCGAGCCACGGCACGTTCGCGCCCGACGGCACGCCAAAAGACTACGCCGAAGCGCTACGGACCGGGCTGCTTTTTGCTCTAGTCCGACGTAGCGGGGAAGGAGGTATCTCGTTGGGGGCATTGGGTCGAGCCCTTCTTTGGCTTCAGGACATGAAGCACGCGGCCTCGTGGCTCGAAGATTCGGCGTTTATGGAATTTAAGCACATTCGCGAGTCCGATGCGCTCCTTGCCGAGGGGGCGGCTGATAGCCAAGCCTTCAGGCTGCTCGATGCGCTCGAAACCGCGAAGGCGGTCACCCAGGATGGTAAGGGTAACGTTCGAGTCCGCGCAGGCGGTACGATTCCGACCTGGCTCCCGCAGACATCTGCGCTGGCAAAGCTCGCGAGCGTTCTGAGCGGCGGACTCGAGCGCGCTGAGCGGGGCGCTAGTGCCACGCGTGCTGTCGAGACGATCCCGACCGAAAAGGCGAAGCGCGCATGACTAACCTAGCCCCGCGTCTTCGCGTCGAACGTCTGGTGATCGTCGAGTCGAACTCGCCGGCAACGTTTATTCGTGACGTTCGATTGCGCGCGGGGCTCAACATCGTTTGGGCTGAGGAGCTGACGTCTGCCGAGGGCGCGACAGAGGTTGAGCGCGCCGGCCACGGTGTAGGCAAAAGCACGTTCTCGCTTATGCTCCGAGCGGTGCTCGGCGACAATGGCACGGCTGTGAAGACCATGCGGAACCATCTTGCCGAGTTCTACGGCAGCGGAGGGATCGCTGCTGAAGTAGTTGCCGGCGAGGAACGATTCGCGGTTCTGCGCTCCTTCGGACAACAGAGTTTCGCGCTAAAGAACGCCACTGTAGAGGAACTTTTCGGGGAGAATTCGAGAGCGGACGCAGTTGACTTCTCGGCTTACGTGGCGGCGCTTGGCGAACAGGCGTGCCTACGACATATGCCAACGCGTGCACTCCCTGTGACCAGCCAAGCCGTTGAGTGGGCGCATGTCCTCTGTTGGATCGCCCGTGATCAAGCCCTCGGGTTACGTCAGTATTTCGAGTGGCGCAACGACGACGGGACTGGACTGCGTCGCAAGGTCATGGACCCACCGGCACTCGTGCGACTTGTTCTCAGGCTTCTCGGCGACTCGGAGGTCAAGGCCGAGAAGCGGATCGCAACTGTCAATGGAGAGCTGTCGAGGGCTCGCGACACACTCAGGAGCGAGGAGCAACGGGGTAGGAACACACGCAGCATCGTTGAGACGCAACTTCGCGTATGGGCGGGCGTGAGCAACTCGCTGCAGATGGTCGCCGACGATCTCTTCGCTGAGTCTGTAGAGACAGAGATCAAGCGGAAGACGACGCAACTCGAAACGAAGAATGACGAGGATCGGGCACTGATCGCGACCTTGGACCGAGAGCTTGTCGAGCTCGCCGCTGACATCAAGACGCAGGAACGAATCGTCGAGTTAGCGAAGGGGCGTTGGGAGGAAACCATGGCCCTCCGGAGCAAAGACGACAAGTGGTTGAAGGAAATCCGCGAGCGACGAGACGACCTGCTCACGCTGTCGGGCATGTGCCAATACGGCAGAGTCTCATATGCGGAATGCAGTTACGTCGAAACGCAGCGCGAAGCTGTGACGCTGACGGCGAAGCGATACGTCAACGTACTCACGAAGACGATGGAGTTGCAAGGCAACCGTGAGGCGACCGAAAAGGCCGACTACGAGCGAGAGGCGCAGGCGCTTGGTACGCTTACGGCAGCGCGGCAAGAGAGAGACGAGCAGAGGGCGACGCTGAGCTTGGCGATCGAACGCCGATTACGACAGCTCGGTGAGGGCGATGCGGTTCGCCGGACGCTCAGGCAATGGCAGGAGAGTCAACAAGCCCCTGAAACGGAGAAGTTGCGAAACGCGCGTGCTGTCGTCTTGGATGTCGAGAAGCAACTGGAGATAGCCAAGGGCGCGAAAGTTGCGGCTCAGCATCAGGTGTCCGAGCGTGAGCAGCAGATCAACACACGAGTCGCCGAGCTCGCGGAGGTGTTCGGTGTAAAAGGGCGTTTCATGCCATCGGACGAGAAGCGTCCGTTCCAGATGCTCGGCGCCGACGGCGACGCTTACACGGTGCTGGAAATTCTGCTCGGAGACCTCGCGTGCGCGGCGGACGGTGCGAGCGGTGGCGGTGCGCATCCCGGATTATTGATTTTCGATTGTCCGCGAGAGCGCGAGATGAGCCCGCACCTCTATGATCGGTTCGTTGCTCTCGTTGACGAAACCTGTAATGCGACGCCGGGACTTCAGGTTATCCTTACTACGACCACGCCGCCTCCGGGGCTGCTCCGCGAGCCTCCCACGCGCATCCTGAAACTGTCGCGCGCAAGCGACCTTGACCTACTTCTCAAGCGCCGCGTCGAAAACCTCCTCGCCCGGGCAATACCGTCTTCCCATGATGTGGCTGACGAGGAGGGCGAGTGACGATGGCGCTATCACCCATCGTCGTCTCGCGGCTTGAGAAGGTGGCCGCGGACAACGGGTTCGACCACGAGCTCGAACGTGAGGGCGACTGGCTCGTCTTCGCAAGCACTCAGTGTCCGCTCCGCGTATGGCTCGGGGCGTTTGGCGACGCTATCTTCCTTGCCGCGTTCTCGCAACGGAACGTCGCCGACGCGCTCGGCGAGCACGGCACGCCCATGGCCGAGCCGATCCCTAGAGCCGCAGTCGCCGGTCGTGCCGTGCCTGACGTGCCCGCGCTTCATCGTGTACTGAGGCGCGCGGTCCAGCTATCAAAGACGCTGCCGAACGAACTTCTCCACACGTTTGAGAAGCAGGTTGCCATGCTACCGAAGACGACGGAGGCTGAGCGTCTTTTGGTCCAGCGCGTCGGGCAAAACCTGTTCCGCGAGGGCCTCCTAGACCTGTGGGAAGGTCGCTGTGCTGTGACTGGGCTCGCTGTGCCCGCGTTGCTGCGCGCGAGCCACATCAAGCCCTGGGCTGACTGTGAGACAGATGCCGAGCGGCTCGATGTCTACAACGGAATCCTGCTCGCGCCACATCTCGACGCTGCATTCGATCGCGGCTTCATCACCGTGGCCGATGACGGAATGGTTATTGTGAGCGACGCGCTTGACGCCAACGCACGTCCGACTTTGGGACTTGATCGGCCGCTTTGTGTGCGCGGTCTGGTGGACGGGCACCGTGCCTACCTGCCGTGGCACCGTGACCGAGTATTCCAGGCTGGACCGAAAGAAGGCCACGTTGGTTGAGCGGCAACCTTAGCTGTGACCTTCGCACCCGATGCTGCGCATCCGCCCAATGCCAATCGCAGACTATGCGTTGGTATGCGTAGCGTCCGACGTCGCGCGTTTGGTCATCTACAGCGTTGGAGCCTGCCATCCAAACGACGACTGAAAGATCCACCAGCCGTCCGGTCCGGGGATGCCGATCGGTTGCGCATCAGGTGGCAGCGCAGCGTTCTTCGCCTCCTCCAGTGACCCGAAGGTTCGCGCAGCAATCTCATAGATGCCATTCGCGCCCGGACGGCTGAAGAAAAATCGCACACGAGTAGTCGGGGGCGAAGTGGCCAACAAAGCCTCCGCTGCCTCGGTAGCGGCATCTCGGAATCGAGCGCAGATAGGAAGGAGTTGTGCTGCTATCTCTGCCTCGATGTTCGCCGGCTGGATGCCGTTAGTCGAAACGATGCACAGAAATCTTCCGCCAACGAATCGGCCCCGAGGTTGGTGGGGCCGCCAATCCAAGAACGGATCGGGCTGCTGGCCCTGGAGCTCGGTAAACCGACGAACAATCCAGTTTGAAGGCAAACTAGGCAATTCGAAGGACAAGTCACCGAGGCGCTCAAGCGCCTCGCGAATCTTGGCGTCGCGAATAGCAAGCTTCAGGAAGAACACGCCACGATCGCCGGGTATGAAAGGCTGAACGATCAATTCCAACGACGCCGTCAGACTGGGCAAGAGTGAGTGCTTGTGGAGTAATGCCCAGTTTGGCCAACCTTCTCGCTGGGCCACCTCATCTAGAGCCTGCATCTGCGTGAGAGCGGTGCTGCGCCGCAGAACTTTGGCGTCGCGTTTGAGACGGTTGATGCCGTCAGCGGTGAATTGTGTTCGCATAAGGACCTCGCTTAGAGTCGCCGTCGAGTCGATGTGCCCGTCAAGGACCACGGCTACCGAAGCCAGGTCATCAAGAAAGATATACACGTGCCATACGGCTTTGCCAGTTCGGGCAGGCAGGCCCCGTGTTTGAGGCCTGTGACAACTCTAGCATAAATTCAGCCCAGTCTGCCAAAGGTGAACCAAGTCGGTCCGATCGATCTGAAATGGCATGGGGAAGCGCAAAGAGGTTCCCGAAAGCCGATTAGCTTGCGTTCCGTCGTGTCTCGGTCGTGTTGCCATTTAGGCAACACGTTTGTCGGAACAGGAATCAGTACGCGACCTTGAACGTTGGGCTGTCTTCTGGCCGCTGCTGGCGTCGATCATAGAGCCGGGTGGTGGCGATGTTCGCGTGGCCGAGCCATTCCTGAACTTTTGCGATGTCTGCTTCATGTTCAAGCGCGTTTGTTGCCGCCGTCGCGCGCAGTCCGTGGACGCCAAGGCCGTCGATGGTGATGCCCGCGCGTGCCGCATAGCTCTTGACGCATTTGTACACACCGTCTCCCGTCATCGCCTTTCTGGCAGTTCGAATCGACCGAAAAAGTGGTGCGTCGAGCGCCAGGCCGTGTCCAGTTGCTTCGAGGTAGGTGTGCAACCGTTCCGCGCTCGCCGGGTGCAGCGGAACGTGGCGTACCTTGTTGCCCTTGCCGTGGATGCGCAGATGCGGGATGCCACGCCGGTCGTGAATATCGCGGATTTTCAGCATACACAGTTCCTCGCGACGCAGGCCTTGGTACAGCAACACGGCGAGCATCGCGCGGTCGCGCTTGCCTTTCAACGTATCAGGATCGGGTGCGTCGAGCAGCGCGCGGGCCTGATGATCGCCGAGCGCTGGCGTCTTGCCCTCGTTGCTGTTGCCGCGAGGTCTTTTCACGCCGGCGACGGGATTCAGCAGGACCGCGTTGCGTTCGCACAGATAGTCGAACAGCGACGATAGCGCGGCGAGCTTGCGCCGGATCGTCGCACCGGACAACTGGCGAGCCTCGAGACGCTTGCGCCATGCGAGAACGTGCGCGCGCGTTACAGTGCGAAACTCGTCCGCCTGCACGATGCCGGTGAAGGTCATGAAATCACGCAGGTCAATCTGGTAAGCGCGGCGCGTGCGGGGATTGTCGAGGTTGGCGAACCATTCCGCCTCGGGCGGTACGTTCCCGAGTTGGTGGAATTCGGCGGCGGTTAGCTGGCGGCTGTCGGCGCGCGCAATGGGCGTCAGTCTATTTGGCACGGACGTCTCCGGAGAAGGGCGGGGAAGGCCGTGCGCGCAAATCAGCGGAGAATTTGGAATTTTGAGGGTAGCTGAATGCCAAAGCGCGCCGCGAACAGCGGCGCACGGCTGCTATTGATAATGTATTTTATCAATAGCATTTGATCATCGGTTCAGCGAATAACTTTGACGGCGCCGACGATTGATCTTCTTTCAAAACGCAGCTTACGGAATTGCGTGATTGGTAGGTCGAGAACCGCCAGCGATTGCATGATTGCGCGATTGCAAGCGGTGTGCGGTTTGCCGTGCCCGGTCGTCAGTAGTTGATGCCCCTCCAGGTACATGCGCTCGCCGACATCGCGTACCGGAGACCTGCAATCGTGCAATTGCGCAATCGCCGCGACAAACAGCGCTGACAGAGTACCTGTCCGGGGGGGAATTTCGCTGTTGTTGGCGAAGCTATAGTAATTAACAAGCGTTCAGCTATATGGCCGAAACTTAACCACCTCAGCTTTCAGCTATTCGTTAAAGGCTCTACTCAACCACCATTGGAAAGGTAGAACCTATGAAGCCGAATATCGCATTACATGGACAATCGCTGCGCGTGCAGCCGATGTCCGCCTATGCCACATGCAATCAGCCGCTGGGAGTATTCATCGACTGTATTCGGATACAGGCACCGTGCCTGCATCGCCCTTTGGGCAACCGGGCGGAGTGGACTGATCCCGATACCGGGCTAATCACGCATGCCGCCGGTGGGATCCAGCAAGCGCTGGAAGAGGGGCATGCCGACGTGTACGTCCAGTCGAAGCAGGTTAGTCGTGAGTTGGGTGCCCGCGCAATTCTCATCGATTGCTGCCCGCCGAAGGTGCTCCAAGGGCACAATCTGTTCGGGCATGCTGTGTTGCAGGACTACGTGTACGAGATTCTGGATCGTGTCACTCGGGTGCTTGGTATTGAGGTTCGCCCCGAGGATCGGGCGCTATGGCGAGCGGGGGCGGTACATCTCACACAGATCCACCTGACCGCGAACTTCACATGCTCCCGGGACTTGATCGTGCCGATCATAGATGCCATCGATCTTAGCAATCGGCGCGGCAAGCAACGAATCCTACCCACATGGATTACGTTGGGGCTAACCCCGAAGGGGCGTTCGACGTACCACTGCCTGACTCTCTACGACAAACTCGAGGAGATGGGAAAGAAACCGCAGCCAGCTACGATTCCTCATCATCGGTTGTGGGGCGAAGCTAGAAAGGGCTTCCGCGTTGAGGCCAAGCTGTACTCTCAGGGGCTTAAGTCGCTGTCGAAGAGCTTGGGCGGCGTCGATCTGACGAATGTATCGAGTTGGGCCACAGTTGACGTGGCCGCGCTGTTCTTCCACGTTTTCGACAAGTACGAGATCAGGTACGCGGTGCAACTTGTCCCGACGCAGGCCCACATCGCGCTGCTGAAGCCGAAGGAACTTAACGTGTTCGCGAACTGGCTTCTCGGCCGCAGCGTGAAGGAGCAGTTCGCGAACCGGGGGACGGCCAGAAGGTACGTGAAGGTGATTCAGGCGAAGACCAGCCTGAATATCGGCGTAGATCGGCGGCCGGAAGTACAGCCTGCTGTCGAACTGAAGACGTTGTTTGCGCCAGAGAATGTACGGCCCGTGCCGCGCTGGGCCGTGGGAACGAAATACTATTCGCCGCCCGTGCTGTTTTCAGCGATTGACGACGAGGACGGCGCTGTTCGGGAGTAACTACGAGCATGGTGGCCGCTGAAGCAACGTGCAATCAAGCAACCGATCGAACACCAGCCGTTCAATCGCGCAATCATGCAATGCACTTCAGCGGCCGACGTGCTACCACTCGTCAACGGATTCATTGTCGTCGTTGTTGGAGCTTTCCGTGCCTTCGGCCAGCGGGGCTTTCCCGTCCGGCAGCGAGAGGGCACCGGTCATCGGGTCTTTGATGATCTCGCCACGACGCACCAGTTCTTCGCTGTCGCGGAAGATCGTGGCCGGGTCTACGTCGAGGCGTGCGGCGATCTCTTTCTGCTGCGTTACTCCCTCCGCAATCAACTTCTTGATTGATTCAAGGCGATCCTGGCGAGTTTGCTGCTTGGGCGACAACGGTTCGACGAAGTGTTCTTCCCGGCAGCTAAAGTCGAGCTTGTGGTCTCCGTCGACTGTCCACCACCAAGTGAACGCGCGCAGGGCCCCATCAAACTCATCGATCGCATCCCGGCAGAAGGTGAGGCGTGCCCCACGCCGCATCGGATTCTTGCGATCTTCCTCGACGTAGACCATGTTGCATTTGAGCCCATCCAGCCATACGGGCGGTTCCATTTTGTTGCGCCCCGGCGCCTTCGCGAAAATGACGACGGCGATACCACGTGCTGTCAGCTTTTCCAGCAATTCGCTGAACGGCGCGGTTACCGATGCGCCGACGTTGTCCTTTGCTGCAACCCTCGTGAAGCCTTCGTACGAGTCAATGATGACGGCCCGCGTTTGAGGATCGAGTTCTGTCCATAGCGCGTGCTGTCCTTCCCGCGCCATAAGCGATCGATCGATGCGGTCCTTGCGTTTCAGAACGTAGTCCCGGATGTTCGCATTAGCCCGTCTCCGGGTAGTTTCGCAGGGATCGCGCTCTGAAATAAGGTATCGCCGCTTCGCAATTCGTTTGGCTTCTGACTCTTCTTGACAGTACAAAACCGGAACGCCGGCACCCAGTCCAAGCGGTCGGAGATATTTGCGACCACCGATGCAGTGTGCGAGGAAACCACGATACACACCGCTATCGGGATTTGCATATTGAAAGATGAGGGTGATCTCGCCGGCAACTGCTAGAGATTCTGCGATGTGCGCGAGTTGCGGCGGGTCCTCTCGCGTACTGCCGGCCATAGCCGAAGGTCGATTCGTATCATTCATATTGATAAGCTATTCTACAAATGTGGAATTCAATTGCCTTAGCCACTAATTCCCCGCCTGAACCAACTGAGGGAGGTCGTCGGCGCGCTTCGCGCCGAGACAAGTTCCCTTACGTCAAAGTCTGGGTTGGCAATCCGCGGGGATCGTTGCGATCCATCACCTCGATGCTGGTCTGCGGCGTGTTGGTTACTCCACCCAGCCGTGTCGGCATAGAGTGTTACGCCAAGGTGCAGGAATGCACTTCGGGTCTCCGCAGGGGCAGGATGGCTCAAAAAGCTAACTTAGCCCGGAGCGAATCCACTGGCGCGGATGCGGCAGTACGATCGTGATGCGGCTTCGTGTCTGTTGGACGCGAATGTGCTTCGGCTCGCGTTTGCTCAGCACCTTGACGACGCACATTTGCCCGTTTTCTCGCCGAAATGAGAACGGTCCCGTGAAATACGGAAAGTCTCGCTGCCAATTCCCACGGAGATGGAAGAACTCCGTAAGGGCCGCTTCGGCAGTGCACACATGCCCGTTGGGGAGTTCTGGTAAGTCGATGAATTCCATCAGCACGTGCCCGATCAGGAACGTTCCGGGCGTTTCGGGAAGTCGCTTGGCATCTCGGAAGAAGTTGAACGGTTCGCAACCGAAATATTCCAGCCAGAACGCGTCCCACTTCTTCTTTGACATCGGGCGTCTCTTGCGGGTGCGATGGGAGTTGTCTGCCGGGACACCGTTGCCGATCGAGGGATTCTGCGTGCTCATGCGATCACCTCAGCGGTGGCGTTAACGGGCGCACATAGGGCAGCGACAAAGGCAGTCGCGTTGAGGATGAAACCATTGCGCGTGGCGAGAGCTTGCGCAGCGAGCATCATGTCCAGATCGATCTCTTTGTAGGCGGTAATCGAACGGGATTTGTACGCAGGAGGCGGCATTTGCCCCGCCGCTACTTTTTTCGAAAACGTGGAAGCACCAATCGCAAAACGCGGATAAGCCTTGGCCTTGCGCACGAGGGGACTGCTGATGCATGCCCGTGCGTGTTCGGCCAGTTCGAGAATCTCTGCATCGAGCACCTGTACGTCGACCTGCTTTGAATCGCAGGGCACGGGGTGCGCGCGAGGACGCTCAATCAGGAAGCGGGAAAGAGGCTTTCTCATGGAAATCTCCGTTGGTTAAGGAACCTGAAGATTGCCCGTCGATTTCCTTGTAGGATGTACTTGAAAACGGAAAACATGAGTGCCGCGAGTCGCAGTTGGACGAACCGGGACGATGGGCGGGTGGTGACTGCGCCCATGAGGGGGACGCAGCCAGTCGAAGGGCGTGGGGGCTACCGGCGGGAGAGGTGAGTTCAGTCTCGCTTTTTTCTCGGGGGAGCTCTGTAGTCGTCCAATGCCCGCCACTGCTCTGCATTGAGCAGGTTCGGGAGCAGCTCGCGCGCTATTGGACGAGCATTGGCGATGTCGCGGACGTTGTTGTAATCGTCAAGTCCCTGGCTTATATATGCTTTCTTTTTTGATCGAGGAGGCGCGACATCACGCCTGAATTCGAGATAGGTCGCCGCGAGGCGTCGGAACCGACCGAGGCTGCCTTTGCAAGCAAACCTGACCAGCGCCGCGGGATCGAAATAAAACGGGTCGCCGGTCATGACGGCGTACGCCGCCCAATAATGGGCGAAGGGATAGTGATGTTTCCATGCATGGGCGAGCTCGTCCGGCGAACCGAAGCCGGGGCGCGAGGTACCGTCAACATGCGGGGCCTTGGCTAGAAGCCAATGCGCTTTGCCGAGGCTTGGTTCTGTGATGTCGGTGCGCTGCATTTGCTCATAGATGGCGATGGCACTACCGATCCTGAACGGTGTCCTGAGGTCATTGAGTGTTTCAATGCATTGTCGCCAGTTGCGGTCCTGTCGGACGTCAAGTCTCGGCTCCCTTCTTCGTTGTCCAATGTGATACGAATGGATCTGAAGCCTCAGCCACTGCCGCGAACGGTTGCTCTCTCGCCATTTCTCGTCCTCGATCAGCTGAGTGAAAGCGTCGAGGGACTCGAGCGGGGCACTGCGTGCTCGGAACTCATTGGAAAAGTACGACGTTCTGAATGCCTTAATTTTTTCGGGCGATGCGACCGATTTGGGCTGCGGAGTCGACAGCAGAATATCGAGAAGGGTTTCCGAGCGCTTTGCGCCGTATTGAAACTTCGGTGAGGCCGCAACTCGCGCGCGACTTTCCTCTTGCTGGCGCTCCCATTCCTGTTGCTCTTCCTCAGTCCAGAGCCAGGGATTGATCTCTTTTGCGTTGAGTGTGTTCATTCCATTCTTCTCACTGGTTATCGAGCCATCGCCGTGTCGGGCAGCGGTACGGACAACGTGCCGCCGGTCGTCGGTTGATCAGGCAGTACGAAATCGGCCCACATCTGCATCGCAGCCACGCGCTCGGGCCAATAGTCGGCGCGATTGTAGGCAGCCCGTACGCGGTTGCGTTCCACATGCGCGAGTTGCCGTTCGATCACGTCAGCCCGCACGCCGCGATTGTTCAGCCAGGTACTTGCAGTTGCCCTGATACCGTGTGGCGTGAAGCGATCGCCGTAACCCATCCGAGCGAAGACGACATTAGGCGTCGACATGCCCATCGGCTTCATATTGCTGCCGAGGCTCGGGAAAAGAAAGGCCGAGGCGAACGAAAGCGGCTTCAACTGATCGAGTGCCGCCAGCGATTGCCGGCTCAATGGCACGGCGTGCGGATCGCGCATCTTCATTCGTTCGGCCGGAATCACCCACACGGCATTGTCGAGATCGAACTCGTCCCAGCGAGCTTGCACGATCTCATTCTTGCGGACGAACGTGAGCAACATGAGGAGAATACAAAGCTTCGTCGCCGCCGACCCCGTGTCCGCGTCAAGACGCTCAACGAACTCGTGAATCTCGTGCTCGCGCAAAGGCGCGTGGCTGACCTGAGCAGGAATATCGGCCCAGCCTTGCAAAACGCGGGCAGGATTGGCTTCCACCTTCAACTTTCGCCGTGCGTGATCGAAGACCTGCACCGCCGTTTGCCGGACCCGTTCGGCGGTCTTGACGCCGCGTGCACGACGGACCGCTTCGAGGACGTTGAGTAGTGCGCGCGCGTCGATCTGTTCGAGCGGCACGTTACCGATATTCGGATTCAGATCGCGGCGGAGATACAGGCTATGTCCTTCGCGCCACGGTTTGGAGCGCAGTTCGCTCTTGCTGTCGTACCAGTTTTTCGCGGTGGCTTCAAACGTGTCGCCGAAGGTCGCGTTGAGGGCGAGCTTTTCAAGGCGCTTGTGCGTCGCTGGGTCGATGCCGCTCGCGAGCAACTGTTTGGCCTCTCGATTACGCTCGCGAGCTTGTGAAAGCGTCATGTCCGGGTACTGGCCGTGGACGATGGTGCCTCTGCGGCCGGCGATCCGGTAGTCAGTTCGGAAAGACTTGATAGTTGGCGTTATATACACGTAGAGGCCATTTCCATCGCGTAACTTCAGAGGGTTGCCGTCAGTCGTGGCGCGACCGATTTCCAGTGCAGTCAGAGGCATTTGAGTCGTTCAACATGGAGGTTTTCGATGTTGAAACGATATCGGATCGTAACGAAGCCATGTGCGCCAAATAACTTTGGCGTACAACGTGAGATATACTAATTGAGTGACAATATCTGAGCTCGATATGCGGAAAGAGGAAACTGAAGCCTTTGAGGTGCGCCGACGGAGGGGGATGCGAATGCTTGCGCGCGGGGAGTCTCAGGCAGAGGTCGTGCACGCTCTCGGGGTTACTCGACAGACGGCTTCGAGGTGGGCAAAAATGCTTGCCGAGGATTCGCGTTCATGGCGTGCTGGAAAGCGTGGACTTCCGAGCAGATTGACCGAGCAGCAGCGTCAGCGTCTTGATAGGCTGGTGAGGGGGCGGGAGCCGCAGGAGCACGGCTTCGCTCAGTATCGCTGGTCAGTCGCCTTAGTTCGAGATCTTATCGAAAGGGAGTTCAGCGTGCGTTACGAGTCGATTCCGAACGTGCGCCGTATCTTGCGCGAGATGGGACTATTTCCAGGGTACGGGTGGCGGAGGATAATGATCCGCCGCGCGTACGATAGATGGGAAAGGGATGGGAAGCCGGTGCCATGGTGAGGTGATGTTTCGAGAATTTTTTGACGAAGTCAGGAACGTTTTGGCAGCCGTAGCTCAGGAGGGGACTCCTTGATTTTTTGGGGGAAGACATACTCCAATCGCGCTAATCGACGCCCAGAAAAGCACGTGAAGTATTGGTTTGGACCCTTAGCGATTTTTAACGTGAGCGGGCGCGCTTCGATGTGGGGGCGGGCACTATGTCACAACATAAGAGCACCAAATGAGAGTCGCCACCCTGAAGATTGAGAACTTTCGCGGAGTACGCGCTGGCTCTGTTCGCTTCGGAAAACATCCGGTCCTTGTCGGAGACAACAACACCGGTAAGACAACGATTATAGAAGCACTTACCCTTCTCTTAGGGCGAGACCGACTGGTTCGGGAACTAACCGAACATGATTTTTATGGATCGTGCCCCCAGCCTGCTGATCGTATCAAGCTCGTTGCCACCATCTCTGATTTTCCGAATGACGATCCAGAACAAAGCAGTCAGTGGTTTCGGGAGGGCAGAGCGATCGTCAAGTGGCTGGACGAAACCACAGGCGCAGTACATCCGCTTCGGGACAACGAAGCCTGGAGGTTGTGCTGCCAGATCGCTGTCCAAGCTAGGTTTGACCACGAGTCACTCGCTGTGGAGATGCTTCGGTACTTTCACGACCACGACGAGCCTATCGACCCATTCGCAGAGGACTCGCCAGCAGTCGTGCCGGGAAAGCTCATTCAAGAGCTGAGCTTCTACCTCGTTCGAGCAAGCCGCACGTGGGACAAAGTTTTCTCGTGGGGCAATGAATTGTTCAAGCGTACCGTCCTTGCCGCCGCCGCGCAGCCTGCCACTGCGCTCCTAGCTGAACGCGATCGTTTGCGAGCGCCCGAGCAGCCAATCGATGCCGATCCAGGGATCGAGCCGTTAATTCGGAACCTCAATAAGGAACTAGCCCTTTCGTTCCCAAACGCGCCGCAAGTCCAACTACGGTTGACTGGGACTGACAGCCGCTCTGTCATGGAGGCCGTGTCAGCTCATTTCGCGGCGGCAGATGGGTTCAGCGTTCCCGCCGCGAGGCAAGGGAGCGGGTTGGTCTCGATGCAAGGTCTCCTTTTGTTACTTGAACTCGGGCGCGCCCGCGCAGCAGGCGGTGGCGAATTTCTGATGGCTTTGGAAGAGCCAGAAGTTCACCTGCCTCCATCGGCGCAGCAGCGATTGGTCCTGCGTGTGCAGGCGCTTTCGACCCAGACGTTCGTAACAACGCATTCACCGCTGGTCGCAAGCATGGCGGACCCTACGTCCGTGCTCATCCTGAAGAAGCACGATGGGCTTCTATCCGCTGAACCGTTTCTCGAAGTGCCTCTCCCGGCCGCAGCTCAAAACTGGCAGCGCAAGTTCTTTCAGCACAGCCGGGTTGACGTACTAAGCGCACTAATGCAGCCATCTCTGCTCGTCCCCGAAGGAAGGGCCGACTTTCAGTTGCTTCGATGTATCTTGAGACCGCTGATGATGAGCGCTGGATGGGTCGATTCCATGAGCCGGCCCTTTGCCATTGAGGTCGGGGTTGTTCCAACCGAAGACGCCAAGGTGGTTGAAACCTATCAGCTGATGGCCAGACTGCACAGGCGCGTGTGCTGCCTTGTTGACGGCGACGGAGAAGGGCAACGCTACGGGAAGCGCCTGATGGCTAATCCAACCCCACCAGCAGCGATCATTCGTTGGCATGAAGGCGCCATGATTGAGGATGCGATCGGTTGGGTTTTGGCCGCGAACGAGGCTGCAGTCGTCGTTAAACTCGGGGAGCTGTCCCAGGCTCCACCTACGTCTGCTGCGGACGTCGTGGCCTACCTCAAGGCAAAGAAGATGGACATCATTGCCTACGAGCTGGTCGCAGAGGCGATCGCCACTACGCCAGCGTGTCGAGAGCGCGCTGCTGATCTGCTCAGCGGGCTTGCATGTGCTTGTGCTGGGTCCGCTGCGACGCAGCGCTTCGTCCGCGACGCCGATGGCCTATGGGTGTTTCAGCCGTGACGGTACGGGCGTTCACCGGAGGTGCCGGCTGTGGCAAGACGCATCAATTGATGCAGGCGCTGAACGACCACTTGGAGGCAACGCCCCTGAAGGACGGGCAGAAAGTCTTGGCGTTGACGTTTATGCATGGCTCGCGCCGGCGCTTGGAAGAGCGGCTGTGGCAACTGGAAGCCCTCAGGAGGCGAGCAGATTGCTCGACGATCGACAGCTTTGCTTGGCGCGTGGTTCGGAGGTGGCTGTCCCTTTCCGTCGCTCTTGGATTCGCCGACATTGAGCCGGATCAGTACGAACGGGTGTGCGATGCGGCAGGCGCGCTTTTGCAGATTAAGGAGGTTTGCGCCTGGGTAGCTGCCACTTTTCCCGTGCTCTTGGTGGACGAGGCGCAAGACATGACCGCAAACCGTCTTCGTCTAGTAGAAGGATTGGCTAGCCGATTGGAGGTTTTTGCTGCTGCCGATGAATTTCAATGCCTCAACGAGAACCTTCGCCCAAACCCCGCTTGCACATGGCTAGCTCAGGTGTGTCGTGCGGAGGAGCTTACTCAACCGCGACGCACAAACACAGCGGAGCTCCTTGACGCTGCTGCGGCAATTCGCAACGGTGAGCCCCCCAAGTCGGGGAAGGCGTTCAAGGTCGAATTGACTGCGAAACCGCCTCTCGCGGGTGCATGGCTCAATGGGAATCTTTGCTGGTATGGCGGAGGCAAAAGCGTCGCCGTGATTACACCTACCGTGGGTGCGTTTGCGAAGGCTGCGGTGGCTTGGGCGGCTCAGAACAAGACGACAAAAGGAGCGGGGCCGTATTCAATTCTGTGGGAGGAGTCGGAGGCAAAGGCTGCCACCAGCTTTCTTGACAAGATCGCTCTTCAGGACATGAACGATATTCCTTCGGTGGTCGCTCTTCTCACCGCCGCGGGTGACTTCCGGGCTACACAAGACCTCTCCGATTGGATGGACACGCAAAGACGAACTCGTTCCAAGACGATATTTTCCAAACACGATATCGAAAAGGCAATCGAGCAAGGATTTGCCCAACGACGTCGAGCACGAAAAGGTGAAGGAAGCGGTTGGAAGGCCATGACGGTTCATGGCGCAAAGAACCGCGAGTTCGACAACGTTATAGTGCTATGGCCGGCGGCCATTGGGGGTAGCGACGATCAAAAGCGTCGACTCCTCTACAACGCGGTCACCCGCGCGAAAGAACGCTGCCTTGTACTCGTACAGGCTAAGGCCAACCTCAGCCAAGCTCCATTTGCATGAACTTTTGATCGTCGAATATCGACAGTGCCCGTCGACGGCCTCTGGCATCCGGCACTTTGGATGAGAGCAATAGTTCGCAGGCGGATGATGTTTCAGTGTGTCGAAGAGTCCAAATCCCGGAGGTGTGACGGTATACGAACCGCAAAAAGGGCCGTATACCGTCAGAAATACCGTCACAAAACCGTAGATTCAGTTGGGCTCAAGGAGACGCCAGTAGACGAGCGATTTCAAAAAAAACTAATTATTTCAATGGTTTATGGTCCTCATGAGACGCACTGAGCATCCGCTCCACATACCGCGCAATCAAATCAACCTCGAGATTGACCCGGCTACCCGCCGACAGATGCCTGAGCGTCGTGACTTCGACGGTATGCGGAATGAGGTTGATCGAAAACTCGCAACCGTCGTCCCGATCGACAACGCTATTGACCGTCAGGCTCACACCGTTGACGGTCACCGAACCCTTATACGCGAGATAGCGGCCGATCTCGCGCGGCGCCAGCACGCGCAACTCGTGCGACTCGCCCACGGGCGCGAAGCGCGTGACGGTACCGAGCCCATCGACATGTCCCGAGACGATATGCCCGCCCAGCCGCTCATGCGCCGTGAGGGCCTTTTCAAGGTTGACCTCGCCGGACTCGCCAAGCCCCACGGTGCAATTGAGGCTTTCGCGCGAGACATCGACGTCGAATGTTTCGCCCGTCTTGGCGACGACCGTCATACACGCACCCTGGATCGCAATGCTGTCGCCGATGGCGACGTCCGTCAGATCGAGCGCGCCCGCGCGCACCGTCAAACGCACCCCCGCGTTTGCCTCGGTGCCGAGCGGCGCTACTGTCTCGATGCGGCCCACTGCCGCGACGATTCCCGTAAACATCGTGTCTGTGCCTCCTAATCAGAATGTAGAGGGCGTCGGAGCAGGCGCCGGCGAAACCGGCTCGGCCGGTACCATGCGCGCCAGCACGCGCAGATCGTCGCCGACTCGCTCGACGCTGCGGAACACGAGCCGCGTGCGCGCATCGAGCGTCGCGGGAGCGGCAAGCGCAAACATGCCCGCAGAATCGGCGCCGAGCAGGCTCGGTGCAAGATAGACGAGCAACTCGTCGACACATCCTTCGCGCAGCAGCGAGCCGTTGAGCTTATGTCCGGCCTCGACGTGCAGCTCGTTGATGCCGCGCCGGCCGAGTTCCCTGAGCATGCCCGCCAGATCGACCTTGCCATTTGCATTCTCGAGCGCGACGACTTCCACGCCCCGCTCCGCGAGCGCCTCCGCTCGTGCCGCATTGTCCCCGTCCAGGCCCGCGCAGAAAACAAGTGGCGGCGCCCCTTCGAAGATATGCGCATCGAGCGGCGCGTCGAGCCGGCTGTCGATGAGCACACGCAGCGGCTGGCGCGGCGTCTCGATCGCGCGTACCGTCAAGTGCGGATTGTCCTCGCGCACGGTACCGACGCCGGTCAGGATCGCGCAGGCGCGCGCGCGCCAGGTATGTCCGTCGGCACGGGCGGCGGGCCCGGTGATCCACTGACTCTCGCCGGAGGGCAGCGCCGTTCGCCCATCGAGCGAGGCCGCGATTTTCATGCGCACCCACGGCCGTTTGCGCGTCATGCGCGAAACGAAGCCGATGTTCAGCTCCTGCGCTTCATGGGCCAGCAACCCGCAACGAACGTCGATCCCAGCGTCGCGCAGCATCGTGAGACCGCGGCCCGAGACCTGCGGGTTCGGATCTTCCATCGCCGCGATCACACGCGCCACGCGCGCCTCGATCAGCGAATGAGCGCACGGCGGCGTGCGCCCGAAATGGCTGCAAGGTTCCAGCGTCACATAGGCCGTCGCGCCATGCGGATCGTTGCCGCGCCGGCGCGCGTCCTTGAGCGCCTGCACCTCGGCGTGGTCCTGGCCGGCAGGCTGTGTAAAGCCCTCGCCGATGGCCAGCCCGTGCTTGACGAGCACGCAGCCGACGCGCGGGTTGGGCGTCGTCGTGTAAAGCCCCCGCGCAGCCAGCGCGAGCGCGCGCTGCATGTGGGCGAAGTCCGCATCGGAAAACATCGTCGGGTGCTCGTCGGCGCGCGGCGCTACGCCGTAAGCGCGGCAAACGCACCGCGTGCGGCATCGAGCGTGGCATCGATGACGGCATCGTCGTGCGCACTCGACACGAACCCGGCTTCGTACGCGGATGGCGCGAAATGGACGCCCGCGTCGAGCATGCGATGAAAGAACGCGTTGAAGGCGGCGATGTCGCTGCGCGAGACATCGGCGAAGCTGGCCGGCACCTGCGCGGTGAAGTAAATGCCGAACATGCCGCCGAGCGCATCGGCGCTGAAGGCCACGCCGGCCGCGCGCGCCGCCGCCGACAGCCCGTTGGCCAGGCGCGCAGTCTTCGCCGAGAGCTGTTCGTAAAACCCCGGCGCCTGGATCAGTTGCAGCGTCTTCATGCCCGCCGCGACGGCGACAGGATTGCCCGATAGCGTGCCTGCCTGATAGACCGCTCCTTCAGGGGCGAGGTGCGCCATGATGTCGCGCCGACCGCCGAACGCGGCCGCGGGCATGCCGCCGCCGATGACCTTGCCGAGGCAGGTGAGATCCGGCTCGATGCCATAAAGCGCTTGCGCGCCCCCCAGTGCGACACGAAAACCGCACATCACCTCGTCGAAGATCAGCACGGCACCGTATTCCGTGCAAAGCCGCCGCAGCGTCTGCAAGAAGGCCGGATTGCCGCGCACGAGGTTCATGTTGCCGGCCACGGGCTCGACGATCACCGCCGCAATCTCGCGGCCGAATGCGGCGAACGCCGCTTCGAGCGCCTCGCTGTTGTTGTATTCGAGCACCGTCGTATGTTTGGCGATATCGGGCGGCACGCCGGCCGAAGTCGGGTTGCCGAACGTGAGCAGACCCGAGCCGGCCTTGACGAGCAAGCTGTCCGCGTGCCCGTGATAGCAACCTTCGAATTTGACGATGCGGCTGCGATCGGTGAATCCGCGCGCCAGGCGCAGCGCACTCATCGTCGCTTCGGTGCCGCTCGAGACGAACCGCAACTGCTCCATCGACGGGACGAGCTTGCGGATTTCCTCGGCGATCTCGATCTCGGCTTCAGTCGGCGCGCCGAACGAGAAGCCGTCGGCCAGCACACGCTGAACGGCTTCGAGGACTTCGGGATGGACATGGCCCAGGATCATCGGTCCCCAGGAACCGATGTAGTCGATGTAACGGGTCCCTTCGGCGTCCCAGAAGTAGGGGCCCTGGGCACGTGCGATGAAGCGCGGCGTGCCGCCGACCGAGCGGAAGGCCCGCACGGGCGAATTGACGCCGCCGGGGATGACGCGCTGAGCGCGTTCGAACAGAGCTTGATTGCTAGGCATGGAGTGAGGGCAGCTGCAATGAAGGATCGGGCCGGGGCGCCACCCGTTCAATCGGGCGCCATGGCAAAAAACGGCCCTACGATGCGTGGAATTGTACCGGAGCGGCGCCGCCCGGGCGTTTGCCGATCGCTTTCTCGTAGAATCTGCGCTTTACGCGCCGTGCGCTTCGCGCCCGGTTGCCTGGCTCGCCGCTTGCAGCCGCCGCGTAGCGCCTGCCGTCTTTATGAGGCATTTCATTCGATGACCGAAACAGACCAACGCCAGCCTGATCTACGCCTCATCGTGCTCCTGGGCGCGCTCGCGGCCTGCGGCCCGATCGCGGTCGACATGTACCTGCCGAGCTTGCCTTCGATCGCACGCGCGTTCGGGGTAGCCGATTCGGCCGCCCAGAGCACGCTGACGAGCTTCATGCTCGGCTTCGCGATCGGCATGCTGGTCTATGGCCCGCTGTCCGACCGTTTCGGTCGGCGTCCGATTCTGCTCGGCGGCCTCGCTCTTTTTCTCGTCGCGAGTATTGCCTGCGCGAGTGCGGGGTCGATCGATCTGCTCGTCGGCATGCGTTTCGTCCAGGCGCTGGGGGCCGGCGCGGCCTCCGTGATGGCGCGCGCGATCGCGCGTGACGTCCATGCGCCGCACGATGCGGCGCGCGTACTCTCGATGATCGCGATCGTGACGGGGGTAGGCCCGCTGCTGGCGCCACTCATCGGCGGGCAGTTGCTGCTCGTCGGCGGCTGGCGTGCGATCTTCGTCGTGCTGGCGCTCTTCGGTGCGCTCGCGTCGGCGCTCGCCTTCATGCGGGTGCGCGAATCGTGGCCGGCCGACAAGCGTGCCGGCGCGGCGCTCTGGCATTCGTTCGCCATCTACGGGCGGCTTCTCGTCGATCCGGTCGCGCTCGGCCACTTGTTGTGCGGCGGCATGGCGTTCGCGTCGATGTTCGCGTACATCACGGCGACGCCGTTCGTGTACATCGATTATTTCCATGTGACGCCGCAACACTACGGGTTGTTCTTCGGCCTCAATATCGTCGGCATCATGCTCGGCAACTATCTCAACGCGCGGTTGATCAGCCGGTTGGGCTCGCTGCGGCTCGTCGCGGGTGCCTCGTTCGTGAGCTGCGGGGCCTCGTTGTTCGTGGCGCTCGCTTGCCTGACGGGGTGGGGCGGCCTCTGGTCCATCGTCGCGGGGCTGTTCTTCGTGGTGGGCGTCGTAGGTGTACTGACCGCGAATTGCACGACCGATCTCATGCACCGCTATCCGCGCAACGCGGGTGCCGCGGCCGCGGTTTTCGGTGCCGGGCAGCTCGTGCTCGGCGCGCTCGCAAGCTTCGTCGTCGGTGTGCTGCAAAACGGTACGCCCACCGGCATGGGCATCACGATCGCCGGGACCGGGGCGCTCTGTTTCGCAGGGCGCACGATGGTGATCCGCTGGCACGGCCTGCCGGCCCGCGGTACGGCCATGCCACGCTGAAGGTCGCGCGCGAGACAACCGCGATAAAAAAAGGCGCCGACAACGCGGCGCCTTTCGAGTGTACTGCCGATCCCGCTGTCGTCCGGCAAAGCCGAAGCTTTGCCGGCGCGCGGGTTGTTACTTGTCGGTTTAGAACTTGTGACGGATACCGACGCGTGCGGCGACCTGGTTCTTCGTCGTGCTGGCGCCGGAGAACTCTGCCGCGTAGATGTCAGCCGTCACACCGCCGCTCATCGCGTGCTGGTAGACGCCCATTGCATAGACGTCGGTACGCTTCGACAGACGATAGTCGGCAACCAGGTTGAGCTGACCGTACTTCGGCTTCTGGCCCGTTGCATCGACCTTACCGAACGTGAACGTGTAGCCCGCGCCGAGCGTCGTGGCCGGCGTCAGGCTGTACTGGCCCCACAGTTCAGCGCTGTCGAATCGCACTTTGTTGCCGACCACGCCGTTCGCGTCGTCGAACCGCACGTCCGAGAAGTTCGCGCCGAAGAGCGCCGGTCCCATCGTGTAGCTCGCGCCGAGGCTGGCAACCTGCATGTTGCGGGGCAGACCGACGAGACCCCAGATGCCCGTCGTCGGATTGACGGCGCCCGGTGCCTGGTTCGCGTTGAAGTTGCCGTCGTCAAACTGCACGCCGGGGTTGCGCGCGTAGAAGTAACCCGCGCCGACATACAGAGGACCGGCCGAATAGCTCAATGCGCCGCCGATCGTGCTGTTTTGACCGAACTGGCCGGCAACGCCGCCGAACGCGTACATGGCTTCGGCTTGCAGGCCCGCAAACTTCGGCGAGACGTACTTCACTGCGTTGTTGATACGGAAGCCGTTATCGGTGTTGTCGATATCGGACGGGTGCGAGAAGAACGCGCCCCACTGGCCGTTGAACGTCGTCGACTGAACCATGTCGACCACCGGGTCGTATTGACGGCCGAGGGTCAGGGTACCGAACGAGTCGTTCGTCAGACCGACGTAGGACTGGCGACCGAACATGCGGCTATGCTGAGCCAGCTTGCCGTTGGCCGCGTTGAAGCCGTTTTCCAATTGGAAGATGGCCTTGGTGCCGCCGCCCAGGTCCTCAGCGCCCTTCATGCCAAAGCGGCTACCCTGCAAGATACCGCTTTGCTCTTGCCACTGCGAATGACCGCTAGTGTTGTTAACGTAGCTGATACCGAGATCGATGATGCCGTAAAGGGTGACACTGTTTTGCGCGAACGCCGGTGCTGCCACGGCGCTCGTCACTGCGAGGGCGATAAGCGATTTTTTCATTAAACGGTCTCCGAGACGTTGAACTGCAAATTGAGCACCCGGGGTGGTGAGTGCAGCGGACTAGCGCATCTTTTGAACACGCTGGATCCCCGCCGCGGGTCCAGGTAGTCGTCCGGATACTAGGCATGTCGAAATCAGCCCCTTATTAGTGGAAACACTAGTTGCTTCCCGTCGTTGCAGTTTTTGAAACGGTCTATTTCGCGAAGCGCTTCTTCCAGAACGGCGCCAGCCGTGGGTTGCGGTGAAAGTGGTTGCTTAAATATGCACAAGAGCGTTGCCGCGCCGCCACATACCGTGTGTCAGAATTGTTGCGCTTGCGTGGGGAAAAACAGACGAAGAAGCGGCTGTCTTGCCCAACATTGGGGCGGTAACGCTTGCTCAATGCACCGAAAAAGGGGGCGAGTGCCCCATCGCAATGCCACTCGGCGAAAAAAAAGCCCGGGCCGGCGGACCGGAACGGGCTCTTGGAATAAAGCCGGCGAATCGCAACAGTCCCCGGCGGGTTGAAGTGTAGCAGCGCGAGGAGGGGCCCTCCGATGAGGGTTTTCGCCAAGCGCGAGCGTCAATCGGTAGCGGAGGATGCCGCCCCATGGCTGAGCCAGTCGAGCACGGCGGCGGCGTCGTCGGTACTGGCCGAGCGAGCCTTGGCAACGGCCTCGGTCACTTCGGGGCTCGGTACCGCGCGCCGGATCGCCACGCCCACGGCGAGAATGTCGATCATCACCAGATGCAGAATGCGCGAGATCATCGAAAGCTGCGATTCGCGCATCTCGATGTGATCCGTTTCCAGCGCCACCGTAGCCCGCTTGGCCAGCGGTGTGTTGCTCGAGGTGATGGCGATCACCTGCGCGCCCGCCTGCATGGCGACGTCGAGCACGCGCAGCAGCTCGGGCGCCCGGCCCGACTTCGATACCGCCACGATGACGTCGCCTTTGCCGAGCAGGGCAGCGGAGGCGGCCTGCATATAGAGATCGCCGTAGGCGATGGTCGGAATGCCGAACCGGAAGAACTTGTAATGTGCGTCCTGCGCGACGATGTTCGAATTGCCCAGTCCGTAGAACTCGATGCGCCGTGCGCTGTTGAGCATATCGATCGCCCGCTCGACATGCTCGAAGTTCAGGTGCTCGCGCAACTGCAGGATCGCCGAGACGGTGTTGTCGAGCACTTTCGCGCCGAAATCGGTCGCCGTGTCGCCGAGATGGACCTGGCTGTGGCTGACCGGAATGGTTCCGGTCAGCCCCGTGGCGAGCTTGAGCTTGAAATCGGACAGGCCCTGGCAGCCCAGCGAACGGCAAAAGCGGATCACCGTCGGCTGGCTCACGTCGGCCTTGCGGGCGATATCGACGATCGGATCGCTGATGATCGAGCGCGGATGATTCAAGGCGAGATCGGCCACGCGCCGCTCGGCCGGCGTCAGCGCATCGCGCATCTGACGAATGCGCTCGAACACAGCCGAGGAGCCGCCGCCCGTGCGGTTCGAGAGCTGCTCCGCGAGAATGGCCGACACGCCCAGGAACGCCGGATACTCGGCCGTGATGACGTAGGTGGGCACGTTGGCCAAATACGGCTCGAAGCGGCCCTTCGCCTCGAAGCGCTCTCTGAACCGCGAGCGCGCGAAGAACTCGCCCAGCTTCAGCACGACGCCGCCGCCGATGTAGATGCCGCCGAGCGCGCCGAGTGTCACGGCGATATTGCCGGCGAACGTGCCGAGGATGCCGCAAAAGCAGTCGACCGATTCAGCCGCGAGCGGATCGCCTTCGAGCGCGCGGCTGACGACCTCCGCGGGATCGAGCGTGGCGCCGACGCGCTTTTTGTCGCGTGCCGCCAGCGCCCGGTAGATCAATTCGATGCCCGGACCTGCCGCGACGCGTTCGAACGAAACGTGCGACCACTTCTTGCGCGCATAGTGCAGCACGATGTCCTCGCGCTCGTCGGACGGCGCGAAGCTCGCATGACCGCCTTCGCTGCCGAGGGCAATCCAGCGGTCGTCGGCGGGAATGAGGCCCGATACGCCAAGGCCCGTGCCGGGGCCCAGCAGGCCGATCACGCTGTTCTGGCGGCGCGCGCCGCCGCCGATCTGCACGCGCTGCGCGTCCGTGAGGCCCGGCAGCGCCATCGCGAGCGCGGTGAAGTCATTGACGACGAGCAGCGTATCGAAGCCGAGCGCGCGACGCGTGGCTTCGATCGAGAACGTCCAGTTGTGGTTGGTCATGCTGACCTGATCGCCATCGACGGGATTCGCGATCGCGATTGCCGCATGATTGACGTGGCCGACTTTCGTGTCCTTCAGATACTGCTTGAGCACCTCTTCGACGCTCGGATACTCGGCGCAGGGATAGACGCGAATCTGCGAAATCTCGCCGGGGCCGACTTCGAGCGCGAAGCGCGCGTTGGTGCCGCCGATATCGGCGAGCAGCCTCGGGCCGTCGGCGTGCTGACGGGCGCCCGGAATGGCGATTACTTTAGTTTGCACACCAGTAGACATCGAGTCTGACTCCCTTGTCGTTTGCCAGCTTCGAGATGGCGTTTTCCTGGGCGGTGGATGCGGCTGCCTTGAGCACGTCGAGTTTGGGCGTGCCGGAGATCAGCAGATAGAGCCGCTCGATCTGCTTGAGTGCGGCGAGCGACAAGCTCACGCGCGCGTGGGGCGCTGCCTTCGGATGGACGGCGACGAAGCGTGGCGCATCGGGGGACGTGATCCGGGCCCACTCGGGAGCGTCGGCAAAAAGCGACGCGCTATGCCCGTCTTCACCCATGCCGAGCACGGCAACGCTTGGCAACGCGCGCTGCGCATCGGCGTTGAGCGCGGCAACGTTTGCTTCGAGCGTGACGGCCGTATCGACGAGCGGCAAAAAGCGCGCATCGCCCGCACCGTCTCGCAGCAGTGTCTCGCGCACGAGTCTCGCGTTGCTGGCCGGATCGGTTTCGGGCACCCAACGGTCATCGACGAGTGTCAGATCGATGCGCCTCCAGTCGACCGGTTCTTTCGCCAATGCGAGCAGAAACGGACGCGGGCTCGTACCGCCGGATACCGCGAGCGTCGTGCGCGACGCGCCGCCGGATGCGGCGCACGATGCGTTGAGCGCATCGCCGACCGCTCTCGCCAGCGCGCCGGCCTGGGCGCGCGGATCGTCAAAAGCGTGAAGCTCGATCACTTCTCCTCCTGAGCAGCTTTTTGTATTCCCCAATGGGTTCGTTCGACGGGACGCCGCGGTACGCAGCGCCCCGTCCCGGCATGCGACCCTTGCCTTAGTTTTCTTCCTCGAGCCAGCAGGTGCCGTGCTGCGCGAGCATCGCGCTGGCGGCGGCCGGCCCCCAGGTGCCCGACGCATACGGCTTCGGCGGCTTGTTCGATACCGCCCATTCGTTGAGAATGGGCTCGACCCAGCGCCAGGCGGCTTCCTGCTCGTCGCGCCGCACGAAGAGGGCGAGCCGGCCGTTGATGACATCGAGCAGGAGCCGCTGATACGCCTCCATCTGTCCTTCCTTGAAGAACTGATCGAAGGCGAGATCCAGGTGCACGCTCGCGAGATTCATGCCTTCGCCGGGCTGCTTGGCGAGGCAGTAGAGCCTGATCGATTCGTTCGGCTGCAGGCGGATCACGAGGCGATTGGCGCCCGGGCGCAGCGCCGGCGCGCCGAGCGCCGAGTGCGGCACCGGGCGGAAGTTGACGACGATCTCCGCGATACGATCCGCGAGCCGCTTGCCCGTGCGCAGGAAGAACGGCACGCCGGACCAGCGCCAGTTCTCGATCTCGACTTTCAATGCGACGAAGGTTTCGGTCGCGCTCTGCGGCTTCACACCGTGTTCGGTCGCATAAGCGGGCACCGAGGCCCCTTTGATGACGCCGGCATGATATTGCCCGCGCACGGCAACCTTGGAGATGTCGCGCGTATCGATGGGCTTGAGCGCGCGCAATACCCGCAGCTTCTCGTCACGCACCGAATCGGAGTCCATCGAATGCGGCGGCTCCATGGCGACGATCGATAGCAGCTGCAACAAATGGTTCTGCACCATGTCGCGCAGCGCACCCGTGTTGTCGTAGAAGTCGCCGCGGCCTTCGACCCCGAGCTCCTCGGCAATGGTGATCTGAATGCTTTCGACCCACTCGCGGCGCCACAACGGTTCGAACAGCGCGTTGCCGAAACGCAGCGCGAGCAGGTTCTGCACCGGCTCCTTGCCGAGGTAGTGATCGATCCGGTAGATCTGCTCTTCCGTGAAGATTTCGCCGACGGCGTCGTTGATCGCGTTCGACGAGCGCAGATCGTAGCCGAGCGGTTTTTCGAGCACGATCCGCGCGTTCTCGTTCAGGCCCACGGAAGCCAGCGCGCGGCAGATCGGCACGAACAGCGACGGACCGGTTGCCAGATAGAAGACCCGAATCCCCGGATGCCCATCGAGCGCATCGCGCAGCACGACGAAATCTTCGGCCTTGCCGAGATCGAGCTTCACGTAGGCGATGCGTTCGAGAAAGCTCCGCCAGACGGCATCGTCGACGCCCGCCTTCGAGACGTGCGACTTGACGTTCGAATTGATCCATTCGATGTAGCCGTCGCGATCCGCCGCGTGCCGCGCCACGGCCACGATCCTGCCGTTGTCGGACAGCATGCCCGCACGGTGGGCTTCGTACAGCGCCGGGAGAATCTTTCGCATCGACAGGTCGCCGGTCCCGCCGAAGAGAACGAAGTTAAAGCCTGAGTCGATTTGCATGAGTCGTGAGCCGAAGGTCAAAGGTTGCTGAACGCGCGGACCAGGTACAGGTTGCGTCGGATTGGGGCTTGGGTCGAACTAGCGTCGTCTCTGAGATGGATCTGTCTCCAGGTTGCCTCTCGCACATTCTCCATCGGATCGGCCGCTCGACGGAGACGGCAGCCGGGACCCGGTTGTAGCGCGATAAAATTTTTTTTGACACTGAATTGTAGTTTAACTACAATCCAAATCAAGAGGTAACGTCGATTCGGTGCAAAAAGCATGCGTCGCCCCCGAGGGCGGCGCGGTGTTTCGGGCGCGAATCGGCTGCGAAGCGCGCTGGCACGTCGGCGCGCTCGGGTATGCGCCGCGCGTTGCATCTTAGCGTCAAGCGGCAATCCGTTCCGCCTCCCCGAGTCCGACCGCGCGATGCGTCTCGGGCCGGGTCGAATCAAAACAGGAGACAAGTCGTTGAGTTCCGAATCATCCAATTCCTGAAGCGTCTTCCGGCCGGGCGTGTGTTCAGCCGTATCGAAGGGCGCCAGGTCCGGCCTGTCCAGTGTTGTTCTGTTTGACCAACCACCGTTCCCCATCGCTAAGAAACGGGGAGCAATCGTATCTTGTTCAGGTGTCCGGAGGAGATAAAGAATGAAAGTTCGCGCGATCATGGCAGCGCTCGCCGCCACGGGGCTGATGGGCGCTGTTTCGGCGCAAGCGGCGGAGTCCGTCGAAGTGCTGCACTGGTGGACGTCGGGTGGCGAATCGAAAGCCGTCGGCGTGCTGAAGGACGACATGACGAAGCAGGGTTACACCTGGAAGGACTTCGCGGTCGCCGGCGGCGCGGGTGCGGCCGCAATGACGGCGCTCAAGACGCAGGTCATCTCGGGCAATGCCCCTTCGGCCGCGCAGATCAAGGGGCCGCTGATTCAGGAGTGGGCCGATCAGGACGTGCTCGTGAACATCGATTCGGTCGCGAAGGACGAGAACTGGAAGAAGAACCTGCCGCCGGAAATCGACAAGATCATGCAGTACAAGGGCCACTACGTCGCCGCGCCGTTCTCGGTGCACCGCGTGAACTGGCTCTATATCAACAAGGCCGCGCTCGACAAGGCGGGCGGCAAAGTGCCGACGACCTGGGATGAGTTCTTCACCGTTGCCGACAAAATGAAGGCGAACGGCATCATGCCGATCGCAATGGGGGGCCAGCCGTGGCAGGACCTCACGCTGTGGGAAGATGTCGTGCTGTCGCAAGGCGCTCCCTTCTACAAGAAGGCGCTCGTCGATCTCGATCAGGCCACGCTGAGCTCGCCGCAGATGGTGAAGGTTTTCGATACGGTGCGTAAGATTCAGGGCTACTTCGATTCAGGTCGCACGGGCCGTGACTGGAACCTCGCCACGGCGATGGTGATCAACAACAAGGCCGGCATGCAGTTCATGGGCGACTGGGCCAAGGGCGAGTTCGCCAACGCGAACAAGAAGTCGGGCGTCGACTATGTCTGCGCACCCGTGCCGGGCACCGACAAGGCCTATACGTTCAACGTCGATTCGTTCGTCTTCTTCCAGCAAAAAGGCCAGAAGGCGGCGACGCCGGGACAACTCGCAATGGCCAAGACGATCATGAGCCCCCCGTTCCAGGAGCAGTTCAGCCTCTACAAAGGTTCGATCCCGGTGCGTCTCGGCGTGTCGATGACCAAGTTCGACGATTGCGCGAAGAAGTCGTACACGGATGAGCAAACGGCGATCAAGTCGGGCGGCTATGTGCCGTCGCTCGCGCACGGTATGGCGCAGCCCGACGCCGTTGCCGGTGCCATCACGGACGTCGTGACGAAGTTCATGAACTCGCAGCAATCGTCGGCCGATGCCGTGAAGGCGCTCGCGAACGCCGCGAAGACGAAGTAAGCGAAGGCAGTGCCCAAGCGCGGCGCGTCTCGTTCGACGCGCCGCTCTCAGCATCACCTACGCCGGTCGCCGCGTTGCGGCGCAAAGCAGGGCGCGCGCCGGCAGGCAAGATTAGGAGTCGAGTAGTGGCTGCCTCTCTTAGCGACAAAGGCAACAAGATGGCACACACGTATCGTCGTTCATCGTCGTTTTCGGCGGTGGCCGATCGCTGGATCCCCAAGCTCGTTCTGGCGCCCAGTATCGTCATCAGCCTCGTTTTCATTTACGGTTTCATCGCTGTTACCGGCTATCTGTCGCTTTCGAAGTCGCGACTGATGCCCAATTACACGTTCGCGGGTCTCGACCGCTATACGGAGCTTTTCAATAACGATGTCTGGTGGACCTCGGCCAAGAATCTCGGCTGGTTCGGCATTCCGTTCATCGGCGTTTGCGTGGGGCTCGGTCTTTTTCTCGCGATCCTGCTCGATCAGAAGATTCGCAACGAAGGCGCGCTGCGCGCGATCTTCCTTTATCCGATGGCGCTCTCGTTCATCGTGACCGGTACAGCCTGGCAGTGGATTCTCAATCCGGGCCTGGGCCTCGAAAAAGTCATGCACGACTGGGGGTTCGCCAGCTTCTCGTTCAACTGGATCGGGGATCCGGACAAGGCGATCTTTTGCATCGTGATCGCCGCCGTCTGGCAATCGACCGGGTTCGTCATGGCACTCTTTCTGGCCGGCTTGCGCGGTGTCGACGCCGAGATCTTCAAAGCCGCACAGGTCGACGGTGCTTCGCTGCCCACGATCTATCGCAAGATCGTGATTCCGAGCATGCGTCCGGTGTTCTTTTCGGTACTGCTGATTCTGTGCCATATCGCCATCAAGACGTTCGACCTCGTGGTTGCATTGACCGCGGGTGGCCCGGGCACTTCGTCGTCGCTGCCCGCCATCTTCATGTACACGTTCTCGTTCAACCGCGGACAGCTCGGTGTCGGCGCCGCGTCGTCGATGATGATGCTCGCAACGGTCGTGGCCGTGCTCGTGCCGCTCATGTACATGGAATCGAGGAGCACCCGCAATGTCTGAAATGACACAGAAGTTTGGGGACAGCCCGGCGCGTACCGGAATGTCGGTGAGCCGTGTCGTGATTTACGCGGCCCTCATCCTGTTCGCGCTTTATTTCCTGTTCCCGATCTACGTGATGCTTTCCACGTCGTTCAAGGATATCGACGAGCTGCGCACGGGTAATCTGCTCACGCCGCCGATGCACTGGACTATCGCCCCGTGGGTGAAGGCATGGAGCGGGGCCTGTACCGGCGTACGCTGCGACGGGATGCAGCCGTTCTTCATGAACTCGATCCGCATGGTCATTCCGGCCGTGCTGATCTCGTCGATCGTCGGCGCGTTCAACGGTTACGTCCTCACGCACTGGCGCTTTCGCGGTGCGGACGCGCTTTTCACGATGCTGCTCGTCGGCTGCTTCATTCCGTTCCAGACGATTTTGCTGCCGATGGCGCGTCTGCTCGGCACGATCGGGATCTCGAACACGATCACGGGGCTCGTCTTCGTGCACGTCGTCTACGGGATCGCCTTCACGACGATGTTCTTCCGAAACTTCTACGTCGGCGTGCCGGCCGAACTCGTCAAGGCTGCGCGGATCGACGGTGCCGGCTTCTTCACGATCTTCACGCGCATCCTGTTGCCGGTGTCGCTGCCGATCTTCATGGTGTGCGTGATCTGGCAGTTCACACAGATCTGGAACGACTTCCTGTTCGGGATCGTGTTCTCCGGCGTCGATTCGATGCCGATCACCGTCGCGCTGAACAACCTCGTCAATACGTCGACCGGTGTGAAGGAATACAACGTGGACATGGCCGGCGCGATCATCGCGGCCCTGCCGACGCTTCTCGTCTACGTGATCGCAGGGCGCTACTTCGTGCGCGGCTTGACCGCGGGTGCGGTCAAGGGCTGAGGCGGTCGGGCTTCGCGCCCGAGGGCGCGACACGCCGGGCTGCGCACGAAGCGCAACGCTTATTCGCAAGCAGCAATGCAGATTAAAGGATTCTCAGCATGGCAAGCCTTTCCATCCGCGACGTATACAAGACTTACCCGAACGGCGTACCTGTCCTCAAGGGCGTCGACATCGAGATCGAGGACGGTCAGTTCCTGATCCTCGTGGGCGGCTCGGGTTGTGGCAAATCGACGCTGCTCAACATGATCGCCGGGCTCGAGACGGTCACGAAGGGCGAGATCCGCATCGACGACAAGGTCGTCAACAACCTGTCGCCGAAGGATCGCGACATTGCGATGGTCTTCCAGTCGTACGCGCTTTATCCGTCGATGACGGTGCGCGACAACATCTCGTTCGGGCTCAATATCCGCAAGGTGCCCAAGCGCGAACAGCAGCAGATCGTCGAACGCGTTTCGCAGATGTTGCAGATCGATCACCTGCTCGATCGCAAGCCGGGGCAGTTGTCGGGCGGTCAGCGTCAGCGCGTTGCAATGGGCCGCGCCCTCGCGCGAGACCCGGTCATGTTCCTGTTCGACGAGCCGCTTTCGAACCTCGACGCGAAGCTGCGCATCGAAATGCGTTCGGAGATCAAGCTGCTGCATCAGCGCCTGGGGACGACGATCGTCTATGTGACGCACGATCAGATCGAGGCGATGACGCTCGGCGACCGTATCGCGGTCATGAAAGACGGTATCGTTCAGCAATTCGGCGCGCCGCAGGACATCTACGATTCGCCGTCGAATCTCTTCGTGGCCGGCTTCATCGGCGCGCCGCCGATGAACTTCATCGAGGGCAAGCTCGTCGAGCAGGGGGCCGGTGCCGGTATCGAACTCGATACGGGCGTGAGCCGCAGCGTACTGAATCTGCCATTCGATCTGGCGCGCGTGAAGGGCTCGGTCGGCAAGAACGTGATTTTGGGGCTGCGCCCCGAGCGGATTACCGACGCACGTCATGCGCACAACGGCCATGGAGAGGGGCTGCAACCGATCGAAGTCAAGATCGACGTGATCGAGCCGACGGGTCCGGATACCCTGGTGTTTGCACAGATCAACGGCAAGCGGACGGTGAGCCGGGTTCATCCGGCATCGAATCCTCAGCCGCTCTCGAACATGACGCTGCTCTTCGATGTCTCGAAGGCCGTGCTGTTCGATCCGGCCACGGAAGCGCGCATTGCCTGATTGCCGGGCATAGGCTCGGTCGCGCTTGCCGTGCTCAATGCGGCAAGCGCACGTCGAGTTTGAATGTCACGAGCCGCGCGACCAGAATGAAAGCGGTTGCGGCCAGCACGCTGTAGACGGGGTCGACATCGGCTTTCGCGAGCAGCAGGTAGAGGCCGCAGCCCGCCAGTGCGCACGTGGCGTAGGGCCGCGAGTCCCTGAGGATGAGCGGCACCTCGTTGCAGAGCACATCGCGAAGAATTCCGCCGAATACACCCGTCACCACGCCCATCATTGCCGAGATGAACCAGGGCATGCCCGACTCGAGGGCAATCGACGTTCCCGATACGCTGAAGAGCCCGAGACCGACCGCATCGGCGACGAGCAGGGCACGTTCGGACAGTACGCGCGACGCCATGCGCAGCATGACCGGCGCGAAGAACGACAAAGCGAAAATGACGATGACGTAGGTCTGGTGCTCGACCCAATAGAACGGCCGCCGGCCCAGCAGGACGTCCCGGACCGTGCCGCCGCCGAAGGCAGTGACGGTGGCGACGAGAAACGTGCCCACCGCATCGAGCCGCCGCTTGCGCGCCTCGATGAACCCCGAGACCGCAAAGGCGAAAATGGCGAGCCCCTCGATGATCGACAGGGCGAGGGTAAGCCTCGGGTGCATGCGTGCGTTCGTGAAAAGTCAGGCTGAACGAGGGGGCGCCTTCGGCGCGCTTGGGGGCTGCAAGAGTACGAGCACGGCGCCGGCGCCTCCATCGCGCTCGCGTGCCTGACAAAATGCAATGACTTCCGCTTTCTGCACGAGCCAGGCGCGGACCCTTCCCTTGAGCACGGGCTCCTTGCCGACCGAGCCGAGTCCCTTGCCGTGAACCACGCGTACGCAGCGCAAGCCGCGCTTGACCGTTTCGCGTATGAATTCCGCCAATGCCTCGCGCGCTTCGTCGCGCCGCATGCCGTGCAAGTCGAGCTGGGCCTGCACGACCCAGTGACCGCGCCTGAGCTTGCGCACGACTTCGTGGCCGATGCCGGGCCGGCAGTAAAAGAGCGACTCGTCGGTATCGAGCAGCACTTCGGGATCGAATTCGTCGGAGATCGCCTCGGCCAGCACGGCACGCTCGTCGCGCCGCGTCTGCACCGCCACGGCCGGCGGCGCCGCCCGCTCGTGCACTGCACGCGCCGAAGCCTTCAGCGGCGATACGTTGCCGACTTCGCGCCGGAAAAGTTCGGCGTCGGCCGAGGCCTCCCGGGCCGCTTTGGCGGCGGCGGCGCGTTCGCGTTCGCGCTGGGCCGCGCTGCGTTCGAGCGCGTCGCGCAGCCCGCCGAGACTGGCCAAGCCGCCAGCCCGCACGGGACCTTCGCCCGGTTTGACGCTACCGGGACGCGTTCGATGTCTGCTCATGACACGGCCGGACTGCTCTCGGACGTTAGCGGTCCGATTCGTGGCTCATGACGTGAGCCTGATGCACTTCATGGATGCTTTCCAGGTAGCGCTGCGCATCGAGCGCCGCCATACAACCGGTGCCGGCGCTCGTGATGGCTTGCCGATAGACGTGATCCTGCACGTCGCCCGCGGCAAAGACGCCGGGTACGCTCGTCGCCGTCGCGTTGCCGCTGAATCCGCCGTTCGTGATGATATAGCCGTTCTTCATCTCGAGTTGGCCGGCGAAGATGTCGGTGTTGGGCTTGTGGCCGATCGCGATGAACACGCCCTGCAACGCGATATCGGACGTTTCGCCCGTCTTCGTATGCTTGATGCGCAGGCCCGTGACACCGGAATCGTCGCCCTTGACCTCGTCGAGCACATGGTTCCACTTGATCTCGACGACGCCTTCCTTTTCCTTCTCGAGCAGCCGGTCGATCAAAATCGGCTCGGCGCGGAACTTGTCGCGTCGATGGACGACGGTCACCTTGCTGGCGATGCCCGCGAGATAGAGCGCTTCCTCGACGGCCGTATTGCCGCCGCCCACCACGGCGACGTGCTGCTGCTTGTAGAAAAATCCGTCGCACGTCGCGCAGGCCGACACGCCGCGTCCCATGAACGCTTCTTCCGAGGGCAGCCCCAGATATTGCGCCGACGCACCGGTCGCGATGACGAGCGAATCGCAGGTGTACTCTCCCGAATCGCCGATGAGACGGATGGGCTTTTCGTCGAGCTTCGCGGTGTGGATGTGGTCGAACACGATTTCGGTGTTGAACCGCTCGGCATGGTCGAGAAAGCGCTGCATCAGCTCGGGACCCTGAACGCCGTTGGCGTCGGCCGGCCAGTTCTCGACATCGGTCGTCGTCATCAGTTGCCCGCCTTGCGCGAGGCCCGTGACGAGCACCGGCGACAGATTGGCGCGCGCCGCGTAGACGGCAGCCGTATAGCCGGCGGGGCCGGAACCGAGGATGAGGACTTTGGCGTGTTTGCGCGTGGACATGGAGATCGAATCCGTAATGAATACCGCTAAATGAGCTGACGGGGCGGCGGCACAGCCAATGCTGACCGTTGGCAGCGCGCACCCGTTGCGCGTCTAGGCCTAAATGGGGCACACCCGCGCATTATAAAGGGCAGGGGCTTGGCTTGCCGCCCAGGGAATTTCAATCGTGGCGATAGCCGGCACCCGTCGTACGCGCGGCGCGGCCCAGCGTCGCGCGCGCGTGCGGCAGCCCAACTGTTGCGCCGTTACCGTCATTTACAGCCCGTGGCGCGACGCAGCGTTTACAATAGCCCGCATCGAACGACCGGCGTGCCGGCGCCTACGGGCCTGCACGCCAAGCCTTTACGGATTCATGGCCAAAGCTCCCTATTCGGCGCACGCGCAAGCCTTACCGCATCGCATGTCGCGCCTTTTCACCGAAATCCGCTGGATATTGCAGGTCGCGCTCTGCGTGTTCCTCGCGATGGCGCTCGTCAGCTACAGCCGCCACGATCCGAGCTGGACGCACGCCGAGCAGGTCGAGCGCATCGCGAACTGGGCAGGCCGCGTGGGGGCCTGGACTTCCGACATCCTGCTGTTGCTGTTCGGCGTGTCCGCCTATTGGTGGGTCGCACTGCTCGCGCGGCGCATCGCCGCGAACTACCGCCGGCTCACGCATCAAGTGGAAGCCGAAGAGGACAAACCGCGCGAATCTTGGGTCGCCGATGCGTTCGCGTTCGCGCTCGTGTTGCTCGCATGCGACGGAATCGAAGCCTTGCGGATGTGGTCGCTGCGGGTGCCGTTGCCGCGTGCGCCGGGCGGCATCGTCGGCGACGCCGTGGCGCGCGGCGTCTCGCATGCGCTCGGCTTCACGGGCGGCACGTTGGCGCTCTTGATCGCCCTCGCCATCGGCTTGTCGCTCTATTTCCGGTTTTCCTGGCTCTCCGTTGCCGAGCGGGTGGGCGACGCCATCATTTCGGCGGTGACGTTCGCGAAGCTGCGCCGCGAAGCCGGCCGCGATCGAAAGCTCGGCGAAGCGGCCGCGGTCAAGCGCGAAGGCAAGGTCGAACAAAGCCGCGTGCGCCTTGAAGATCACGAACCCGTCACGATCGTGCCGCCCATCGTGACGCCGGCCAAGTCCGAGCGCGTCGAGAAGGAAAAGCAGGTTCCGCTGTTCAAGGACCTGCCGGGCGACACCACGCTGCCGCCGATCGCGCTGCTCGACGCGGCGCCGGCCGTGCAGGAGTCGGTGTCGGCCGATACGCTCGAGTTCACCTCGCGTCTGATCGAAAAGAAGCTCAAGGATTTCGGCGTGGACGTGAGCGTCGTGGCCGCCTACCCGGGCCCGGTGGTCACGCGCTACGAGATCGAGCCGGCCACGGGCGTGAAGGGCAGCCAGATCGTCAATCTCGCGAAGGATCTCGCGCGCTCGCTGTCGCTCGTTTCGATCCGGGTCGTCGAGACGATTCCGGGCAAGAACTTCATGGCGCTCGAGTTGCCGAACCAGCGCCGCCAGACCGTGCGGCTTTCGGAGATTCTCGGCTCGGAGGTCTATGCCGACGCGGCCTCGAAGCTCACGATCGGTCTGGGCAAGGACATCGGCGGCAAGCCGGTGTGCGCGGACCTCGCCAAGATGCCCCACCTGCTCGTAGCCGGCACGACGGGCTCGGGCAAATCGGTCGGTATCAACGCGATGATCCTCTCGCTCGTCTACAAGGCGAGCGCCGACGAAGTGCGCATGATCCTGATCGATCCGAAGATGCTCGAAATGAGCGTCTACGAGGGCATTCCGCATTTGCTGTGCCCCGTCGTCACCGATATGCGGCAGGCCGGCCACGCGCTGAACTGGACCGTGGCCGAAATGGAGCGCCGCTACAAGCTCATGAGCAAGCTCGGCGTGCGCAATCTTGCCGGCTACAACCACAAGATCGACGAAGCGGCCAAGCGCGACGAAAAGCTGCCGAACCCGTTCAGCCTGACGCCCGACGAACCGGAGCCGCTGACGCGCCTGCCGAACATCGTCGTCGTCATCGACGAGTTGGCGGACTTGATGATGGTGGTCGGCAAGAAGGTCGAGGAGCTGATCGCGCGTATCGCGCAAAAGGCGCGCGCGGCCGGCATCCATTTGATTCTCGCCACACAGCGCCCGTCGGTCGATGTCATCACCGGTCTCATCAAGGCCAACGTGCCGACGCGGGTTGCGTTCCAGGTCTCGTCGAAGATCGATTCGCGCACGATCCTCGATCAGCAGGGCGCCGAATCGCTGCTGGGCATGGGCGATATGCTTTACATGCCGCCCGGCACGGGTTTGCCGGTCCGCGTGCACGGTGCTTTCGTCTCGGATGAGGAAGTGCATCGCGTCGTCGAGAAGCTCAAGGAGCAGGGCGAGCCGAATTACATCGAAGGCATTCTCGAGGGCGGCGTGGCGGGCGAGGGCGACGAAGGCTCCGCCGCGCTCGGCGGCGCGGCGGGTGGGGGGGAGGAGTCGGATCCGCTTTACGATCAGGCCGTCGAGATCGTCGTGAAGCACCGCCGCGCCTCGATCTCGCTCGTGCAGCGCCATCTGCGCATCGGCTACAACCGTGCGGCGCGGTTGCTCGAACAGATGGAGCAATCGGGGCTCGTCTCGGCGATGTCCACCAACGGCAATCGCGAAATCCTCGTGCCCGCGCGCGACGGCGACTAGGCATCGTTGCCGCTCGGCCGAGAAGCCGCGCGGCTCAGTTCATCACGGAGAATCACCCCCATGCAGCATCGTTTCCGGCATTTCGCGTGGCGCTTGCTCTCGTTTTCGTGGGTCTCGCGCCCTATGCGCCGAGGGCTTGCCGCAACCCTGTTCGGTGCCGCGCTCGCGGTGGCGGCGCCGACGGCCTTTGCCAGCGGGACCGAGCAATTGAAAGCCTTCATCTCGCAAGTGCACTCGGCGCGCGGTGAATTCGTGCAAAAGGAAGTGAAGGCTCCTTCGAAGGCGCAAGGCGCCAAGCCGACGCAGGGTGGAACGTCGAGCGGCACGTTCGTCTTCTCGCGCCCCGGCAAATTCATCTGGACCTACGAGAAGCCCTACGAGCAGGTCTTGCAGGCTGATGGCTCGAATCTTTACGTCTATGACAAAGATCTGAATCAGGTCACGATCCGCAAGTTGGGCGGCGCGCTCGGTGCGAGCCCGGCCGCCATTCTTTTCGGCAGCAACGATATCGAGCAGAACTTCACGCTGCGCGACGCGGGGGTGAAGGCGGGGATCGACTGGCTCGAGCTGCGCCCGAAGTCGCGCGATACCCAGTTCGAGCGTGTCGGCATTGGCTTCAGGGACGGCAATCTCGAGGCGATGGAACTGCACGACGTCTTCGGCAACGTGACGCTGCTCACGTTCACGAACATTCAGAAGAACCCGCCGCTCAAGGCCGATTCGTTCAAGTTCACGGTGCCGAAGGGCGCCGATGTCATCAACGGCTGAGCCTCGCCATCGGGAAAACGCGTCATGCCTGATCTGTTCGCGCAAGAACCCGTTGCGCCGCTCGCCGAGGCTCTTCGCCCGAAAACCTTGGACGAGGTCATCGGCCAGTCCCACCTGCTCGGTGAGGGTAAGCCGCTGCGATTGGCGTTCCAGTCGGGCAAGCCGCACTCCATGATCTTCTGGGGGCCGCCGGGAGTCGGCAAGACGACCTTGGCACGCCTTACCGCGACGGCCTTCAAATGCGAATTCATTGCCCTATCCGCGGTCTTCTCCGGTGTCAAAGACATCAGGGCGGCAATGGAGCAAGCCGAGCAGAATCTGGCGATGGGCAAGCACACGATCTTGTTCGTCGACGAGATTCACAGGTTCAACAAGTCGCAGCAAGACGCGCTTCTTCCTTATGCGGAAAGCGGCTTGGTCACGTTCATCGGTGCCACCACCGAGAATCCTTCCTTCGAGGTGAATTCGGCCTTGCTGTCGCGGGCGCAGGTCTATGTGCTGAAATCGCTGACAGACGACGAGTTGAAGCAGCTGCTTCGACGCGCTCAGGAAAAGGCGATTGGCGGTCTGGAGTTCGACGATCTGGCCAGGGACACCATCATCGGCTATGCGGATGGTGACGCCAGAAGATTCTTGAACCTCCTCGAACAGTGCCAAACGGCTGCCGGTGCCGCCGGTATTCGGAAGATCGACGCGGAGTTCGTGCGCAATGCGTTGACGTTGAATTCCAGGCGCTTCGACAAGGGCGGCGACAACTTTTATGACCAGATTTCAGCCCTTCACAAATCGGTTCGCGGTTCGCATCCCGACGCTGCGCTCTACTGGCTGACGAGAATGCTGGACGGCGGGGCCGATCCCCGCTATCTGTCGCGGCGGATCGTTCGCATGGCTTGGGAAGACATCGGTCTTGCCGACCCGAAAGCCATGCAGATCGCCAACGACGCGGCCCTGACCTACGAGCGTCTGGGAAGCCCGGAAGGCGAGTTGGCGTTGGCCCAGGCGGTGATCTATCTTGCCGTTGCCGCCAAGAGCAACGCTGGCTACATGGCCTACAACCAGGCCAGAGCTTTCGTGAAGCAGGACAAGAGCCGTGAGGTTCCTGTCCATCTGCGCAATGCGCCAACGAAGCTCATGAAGGAGCTGGGGTATGGGCATGAATACCGGTATGCCCACGATGAACCCAATGCCTACGCCGCTGGCGAGACCTATCTTCCTGACGGCATGGAAGAGCCTCGCTGGTATCAGCCGGTTCCAAGAGGTCTGGAAATCAAAATAAGCGAAAAGTTGGCCCTCTTGAAGAAGTTGGACGAAGAAGCGGGGAAGAAATAAGCACTAGCGCGCCATCCCGTCCAGTTCGACAACGAGGTCGTCCGGCAGCAGGAGTGTTTCCGCAGCCAGGTTTTCCTTGAGGTGGCTGATCGAGGCCGTTCCAGGAATGAGAAGGACGTTGGGTGCACGATGCAGGAGCCAGGCCAGTGCCACCTGATTGGGCGACGTCCCGAGACGGGCAGCGACGTCGGATAACGTGGCCGACTGCAACGGCGAAAAACCGCCCAACGGGAAAAACGGGACGTAGGCGATATGATCGCGGCCCAGCTCGTCGATCAACGCGTCGTCAGTCCGATGGACCAGGTTGTAGTGGTTTTGCACGCACACGATATCGCAAATGCGGCGTCCCTCCGCCACTTGGGCCGGGGTCACGTTACTCAGGCCGATACGGCGTACGAGGCCCTTGCGCTGCAGCTCTGCAAGCGCGGTGAGCGGCGCTTCGATCGAACCTTCGGCCGGCTGCATCGGATCGATCATCACGCGCAGGTTGACGACGTCGAGCTTATCGAGTCCCAGATTGCGCAGATTGTCGTGCACCGCCTCCTCGAGCTGGGCGGACGAATAAGCCGGCAGCCACGACGCGTCGGCGCCGCGGCGCGCACCGATTTTCGTGACGATCACCAGGTCGTCGCGGTAGGGATGCAGCGCCTCGCGGATCAACTGGTTGGTCACGTGCGGCCCATAGAAATCGCTGGTGTCGATATGGTTCACACCGCATTCGACCGCCGTGCGTAGAACGGCGAGGGCACCGTCCTTGTCGGCGGGCGGACCGAAAACGTGGGGCCCGGAAAGGCGCATGGCGCCGTAGCCGATGCGGTTGACCGTCAGGTCGCCGAGACGATAAGTAGCGGATGAGGAAGACATATTGGACCTCTTTCTGTTGAAGATCCCAGTGTAGGCACGCAGCTGCCGTTCGAAAAGACGGCATAATCTACACAACCTGTACGAAAATGCGCACAATGAAAGTCGATCTCGCCGACCTGAATGCTTTCATCGCTGTGGCGCGCGCCAAGGGCTTCCGCGACGGCGCGCGTTCGACTGGCGTCAGCGCATCGGGTCTGAGCGAGGCGGTACGGCGGCTGGAGGCGCGACTGGGCGTGCGTCTGCTGAACCGCACGACCCGCAGCGTGGTCCTTACCGAAGCCGGCGACCGCTTGTTGGAGCGTCTCGGGCCGGCGTTGACGGAGGTCGAAGCCGCGCTCCACGAAGTGAACGATTTGCGCGATCGCCCTGCCGGCAGGTTGAAGCTGAACGTTCCCGTCAGCGCCGCACGGCTGGTGTTACCCACGATCGTGCCGGGTTTCCTGGCCGCTTACCCCGAAATACAGTTGGAGATCATTGCGGAAGAAAGCCTCGTCGACGTGTTGGCGGCCGGCTGCGATGCGGGCATCCGCTACGACGAGCGTCTCGAGCAGGACATGATTGCCGTGGCCATCGGTCCGCGGGTCCAGCGTTTCGCAGCTGCGGCTGCGCCCTCGTATCTCGACAAGCGTGGGCGACCCGATCATCCGAGCGAGTTGCTGCGGCACGACTGCTTGCGCATGCGCTTTGGCGGACGCGCGGTGCAGCCATGGGAATTCAAGCGCAACGAGGAAACGGTGAGGATTGACGTCGATGGACCCTTGCTGGTCGAGCGTTCCGGTGCGGTCGATTTGATCGTCGATGCGGCCCGAGCAGGAAGCGGCATCGCCTACCTGTTCGAGGATTGGCTGCGGCCGTATCTGCAAAGCGGTGCGCTGGAAGCCGTGCTCGAGCCGTGGTGGCAGTCGTTTTCCGGCCCCTTCCTGTATTACCCGGGACACCGCCTCGTCCCACCCCCACTGCGCGCCTTCATCGACTACATCAAGGACACAGCCCGCAATGACTGACAGTCGATGCGGTGCGTTAAAATCGCGGTTTTCCCTTTACGACATTCGACTTTCCCCATGCTCGACATCCAGTTGCTGCGCAAAGATATCGAAGGCGTCGCCACGCGCCTTGCCGCACGCGGCTACACGCTCGACGTCGCGGCGTTTTCGGCGCTCGAAGCCGAACGTCGCGCCATTCAAACCCGCACAGAAGAGCTGCAGTCGCGGCGCAACACATTGTCGAAGCAGATCGGGGCGATGAAGGGGCGCGGCGAAGACACGTCGGCGGTCATGGCGGAAGTGGGCACGCTCGGCGACGCAATGAAGACATCGGCCGCGGCGCTCGACGGCGTTCAGGCGCGCTTGCAAAGGCTGCTGCTGGAAATGCCGAACCTGCCGCACGAAAGCGTGCCCGTTGGCCGCGACGAAACGGACAACGTCGAAGTTCGCCGGTGGGGCACGCCACGGCAATTCGACTTCGAGGTCAAGGATCACGTCGATGTGGGCACGCCGCTCGGGCTCGATTTCGAAACGGGGGCGAAGCTGTCCGGTGCGCGGTTTACGCTGCTGCGCGGGCAGGTTGCGCGTCTGCATCGTGCGCTTGCGCAGTTCATGCTCGATACGCATACGCAGCAGCACGGCTACACGGAAACGTACACCCCTTACATCGTCAATCCCGAGGTCCTCGTCGGCACGGGCCAGTTGCCGAAATTTGCGGACGACATGTTCCGCGTGGAGAAGGGTGGCGCCGAGAGTGCGGTGACGCAGTACTTGATTTCGACGTCGGAAATTCCGCTGACCAACACGGTGCGCGACAGCATTCTCGATGCGGGCGAATTGCCTGTGAAACTGACGGCTCATTCGCCGTGTTTCCGCTCGGAGGCGGGCTCTTACGGCCGTGACACGCGCGGCATGATTCGCCAGCATCAGTTCGACAAAGTCGAGATGGTGCAGATCGTGGCGCCCGAGGCGTCGTACGACGCGCTCGAGCAGATGGTCACGCACGCCGAGGCCATTTTGCAAAAGCTCGAGTTGCCGTATCGGGTGATCACGCTCTGTACGGGCGACATGGGTTTTTCCGCGGCGAAGACATACGACCTCGAAGTCTGGCTGCCGGCGCAGAACACCTATCGCGAGATTTCGAGCTGCTCGAATACCGAAGCGTTCCAGGCGCGTCGCATGCAGGCGCGGTATCGCAACGCTCAGGGCAAACCGGAGCTGCTGCATACGCTCAACGGCTCCGGCCTCGCGGTGGGGCGCACGCTCGTTGCCGTGCTCGAGAATTTCCAGAATGCCGATGGCTCGGTGACAGTGCCGGCGGCGCTGCGTCCTTATCTGGGCGGCGTCGAGCGCTTGGAGCCGGTGCGGGCGTGATCGATCGGGTGCGGCGTCTCGGCTTGCGACCTTCTTGGTAAAAAAGCTTGGAATGCTGCTTTCGATGTTCTATAATCTTCGCTTCGCCAAACAGCGACCAGCTTGGCGAAGCGAAGTAAGCGGTGGTAGGGCAGCTAATGTGGCAAATGAGCTGCATGCCATCCACAAGACGGAAAGGTGGCAGAGTGGTCGAATGCGCCGGACTCGAAATCCGGTGTACGGTTATACCGTACCGTGGGTTCGAATCCCACCCTTTCCGCCAGGACATCAGCAAACGGGCCATTCGGCCCGTTTTGCGTTTCTGTGTCAGAAAAAATCCTTTAGCTGTACGCCTGTGTGGCGACCATCGCCGCGCGATGTGGAAGCGGCGATGAGGTTGAGCACATCGTCGTCCACGGAAATCGATTATCAACGCCATCAGACTTGGATGAATTTTCGCAACTGATGTTCTTCGCTGCGCCGCGTGTGGTTACATGGAAAACTTTCACGACGGGGTAGCGAATGGCTGATCGTCATCTTAAGTGGGTTCCAGTGCCCGCATGGCAAAAGGCAGGCTCGACGGTTGACGGTGGTGGCTCGGGAGGAGATGATGGCGGCATGCAAGCGCGAATCTCCCTCCTTGAAGCGGCCAATTTGGAAATCCGCGATCGTCTCGTCAAAATCGAGACGAGGCTGAATGCGCTCGCCTCGAAAGAAGATTTAGCGCATCTCAGGGCGGAACTTCATGCCTCGCTGAACGTACAGACATGGCGCATTATCGGCGCCGTGACGTTGTTGACCGGCGCCGTTTATTATTTGGCGAAATTCGGTCACTGACACTGTTCAGTCTGCGTCGCGCGGGCTTTCGTTGATATCACTTGAAACGGGCTTTGCCGCCGCTTACGCCGTCTCGCGGCGCGGCGCTCCTCGTTTCGATCGCCGAACGAGCTGTCGCAATGACAGCACATGCAGCAAGACCGAGCTTGATACCACGACCGCTGGTGTCAACACATCTGGCATACCGCTTCAGGCGGTAAAAATGTCGATCCGGGTATTCCCGGTGCGCTCAGCCCGAGTAGCAGATTGCGAGCCGACTTTCCCTAGACTAATATCCATCTCGCCTGCACTTATTTTCTCGGTCGATTGAAGTCGCATACATCGATTGGCCGTTTATCGCGTGCACAAGGAAGTGATGCGAGAAATGACCAACACCGGTGGTGCATATTTGAGCCTGCGGTCTGCGTCTGAAAACGATATTGAATTTTTACGTACGGTTTTTGAAAGCACGCGCGTGCAAGAATTCGCGCAAACAGGATGGAGCGTCGAGCGCGTTAAGGCATTACTGGCCGATCAATTTTCGATGCAGCATGAGTATTACCGTCGGCATTACCCGCATGGCCGCTTCGATGTAGTCATGCTGGGCAAGACGGCGATCGGACGCCTTTATCACGATTGGCGGGGGGCCGAGGCGCGGTTGATCGATATCGCACTCTTGCCCGCTTATCGACGCGGGGGTATCGGCGGGCGGCTCGTCCGTGCATTCGTCGCGCAGGCGGCCGCACGGGCGATGGCGGCGGTGTTGTACGTCGAAATCGACAACCCGGTGCAAGAACTGTATCGGCGACTCGGGTTCGAAGCGGTCGGCGAGAACGGGGTGTATCTGCAGATGCGGCGTGCGGCCGCGCCGTTCATCGATGAACTCGCCGTGCCTGTGCCAGGGCTGGCGGCTGAGGGTGCGATGTAACGCGAGGCGCCGCGACGCGCGAACATCCGCGGCTCGCGTTGTGGTGAGCCAAGCGAATCACGTATCAAAACGATAGGCCATGGCCGGCAACGCCGACCAAGACAGATAACGCATCACAGAACGAATAAGAACCGGGGGCTTGCTTGCGGACTATTCCGACCCATGACGAGTTGCTCGAAGCGATCGGGCAACGCTTCACTTTCGCTTCCGTCGACGGGCATACCGTCGAGGCGGTGCTCGCGCACGCGCCTGCCGGCATTGCCATGGATGACAGCTTCATCTGCTACTCGGCTACGTTCGAGTTGCCTGCGGGCGTTTTCCCTCCCCAGGACGTTTATCGCATAGGCTCGCCGAGCGGCCGAGCGTGGGACCTGCTCGCCACGCCGACGCGGCCCACCGGGGACGGGCGATCGACACTTACCGTCGTTGTGCACTGCCGCGCCGATGCACTGGCTATGGACGCCGGTTCGCGGGGCGTCAATTGAGCATCTTTTCCCCATTCTTGACTCGACTGGAGGTGTTGGATGAGCGATCCGTACCTGGGTGAAATCCGCATGGTGGCCTTCGACTACGCTCCCTACGGCTGGGCGTTGTGTGCAGGTCAAACGATCGCGATTTCGCAAAATCAGGCGTTGTTTTCTCTGCTCGGCACCGTTTACGGCGGCAACGGCACGACGACCTTTCAATTGCCGAACATGCAGGGCCGTAGCCCCGTTGGTGTGGGGCAGGGGCTGGGGTTGTCGACCATTGTCATCGGGGAGCAAGCCGGCACCGAGAATGCGACGCTGACGACGCAGAACATGCCAATGCATACGCACACGGCGACCGTGTCGAGCGGCGGTTCGGCCACGGGCTCCGTCGCAATTCCGGCCACCACGTCGACGGCATCGCAAAGCGCGGTTCCCGGTACAACTGCGGTGCTCGGGCCGGTTAGCGTCAGCAATCACCAAGGTGCGCTCTACAGTACCTCGACGCCCAATACGACACTTCAGCCGTTCAATGTCACGGTGGAAGGTTCTGCGCCGTCGGTGCAGAACAGCATGGCCGGGGGCAGCTCGCCGTTTGCGCTGCGCAATCCGTACTTGGGCATTACCTTCGTCATCGCCTTGCAAGGGGTTTTTCCCTCGCGCGGATAAATTGAGGCGTGCCGCCAGCGGCACGCAGTCGGGGATATGACGCGATGAGATTTGCCGCCAGCCTCTCGAAGCTTCTCGCTGCGGTGCGCGGGTCCGCCACGACCGCGAATCGCGAATGTATCGCCATGCCGGCGCCGCTCATCGTCGCGCTCGAGCCGCGCATCGTTTATGACGCATCGGCCGCAGCCATCGGAGTGGCAGCTGCTGCCGCCCCGCATCCGGCGAACGTCGATGGACATGTCGCGAGTACCGCACACGAAGGCGCGTCGGCTTCAACCTCGACGCGTGCGGTGCATGGCTTCACACCCGCGGCGGTGGCCGCCGGTCAGGGCGAAGCGGGCGCGCAAAACGCAGCTGCCACAGCACGGCATGGCTACATGAGCACGCCGTTTTCGGGCGTTACGGGCGACGCTAGCGCGACGCGCGCGGTGCATGGCTTCACGGATTCGGTTGCGCAATCGGCGGATCGTCAAGTCGTCTTCATCAATTCGAACGTCACCGATCTTCAAACGCTCGTCGCTGGCTTGCCGGCAGGCACGCAGTACGTCGTGCTCGATTCGACGAAGGACGGGCTTGTCCAAATCGAGCAGTATCTGCAGGCACACCCCGGCGTCAGCGCGATCCATCTCGTGTCGCACGGCGCCACGGGCGAGTTTCAGGTAGGTAGCACGTGGATCAACGAAGCGGATATTTCGACGTACAGTTCGGAGTTCGCGCAGATCGGCGCGTCGATGAAGGCGGGCGGCGACTTTTTGATTTACGGCTGCGACGTAGCCGGCAATGCGGACGGCAAGGCGCTCGTTCAGCAGATCTCGTCGATATCGGGATTGAACGTGGCGGCGTCGACCGACGCAACCGGCGCGGCCTCGCTGGGCGGCGACTGGTCGCTCGAATACGACGCCGGCACCGTGCATGCGGGCGTTATTTTCTCGGCTGCTTCGGAGCAAAACTACGGTCACGTGCTTGCCGCGTTCGACGAGACCTATGACGGGTCGGTCGGGTTCGATACGGGCGCGACACCCGTCGCTTCGACGACGCTCGACGGCCTGACCTATACCGGCGATCAGGCTGTCGAGTATCAGGTCGTCAGCGGATCGCTTCCATCGAGCGGGTCGGGCGGCGAGTTCATCGTCAACACACAGGGCACGCAGATGTC